>WBZO01000949.1_pt1 | contig 51367 bp, 45 predicted proteins | sample 5204261 | NCBI WGS metagenome assembly WBZO01 (sample SAMN12412400, study PRJNA552823) | activated sludge metagenome | isolation source: activated sludge from anammox sidestream of wastewater treatment plant... | place: USA: North Carolina | collected 2017-09
GCTCCTCGAGCTTCGGCCAGTCGGCCCTCCACTGCGAGCGATCGCCGAGCGGCGCGTCGATCATCTTCGAGAGGACCTTGTCGTCGCCCGGCTCGCCCGGGATCTCCTCGCCCGGGCGGCCCTTCGCACGGAGGAGCGCCTTCGGCTTCAGGAACATGACCGGGTTCGGATCCTTGATCGCGCTCAAGAGGAGGCCGTACGCGTCGCGCGGATTCGACGGCATCACGATCTTCCAGCCGGGGATGCGCGTCGCCTGCGCGTCGAACGAGTGCGAGTGGTAGATGCTCCCGCGGATGCCCGCGCCCACGGGGGTCATCAGCACCATCGGGACGTTCCAGTCGCCGCCGCTCGACCAGTAGGTGTTGCCGGCGATCTTGAGCAGGTCGATGGTGTTGAACGCGTAGTCGCAGAACTGGATCTCGGCGACCGGCTTGCGGCCCGCCAGCGCGAGGCCGATCGCCATGCCGACGATCCCGCGCTCGTCGAGCGGCGAGTTCCACGTCGTCTTGAGGCCCTGGGTGCCGGTGAAGACGCCGCCGAGGGGCGGCCCGACGTCCTCGCCGAAGATGTCGGTCACACCGAGGCGCTCCTCACCGACGTGGAGCGCCATGCGGATCGCCTGGACCATCGTCGCCATGATCAGTGCTCTCCCGCCACGTAGTTCTTGTCCGCGAAGACGTAGTCCCAGATCGACTCCGGCTTCGGCTGCGGCTCCTCGCGCACGCGCTTGGAGGCCTCGAGCAGCTCCTGGGTGAAGCGCGCGCGCATGTCGTCCATCTGCGAGCGCGAGAGGAGCTTCCGCGACTCGAGCTTCTCCTCGAACCGCGCGAGGCAGTCGGTCTCGTCCTTGACGAGGTTCGCGCCCGACGCGGACGAGTGACCGTGGAGGCGCGAGACCATCGCCTCGAGGAGGTAGGGCTTGCGCTCGGTGCGCACGTAGTCGATCGCCTTCTTCAGCGCGAACCACGAGGTCTCCACGTCGTTGCCGTCGATCGTCGCGGTCGGCATGCCGAACGCCTTGCCGCGATCGGAGATGCGCACCTCGCCGTGCTGGCCCTCGTACGGGGTCGAGATGCCGAACTTGTTGTTCGTCACGATCATGAGGAGCGGCAGCTCCGAGCCCTTGCGCGAGCTCCACACGAGCGCCGTGGCGAAGTCGCCCTCGGCCGTGCCCGCGTCTCCGCCCTGGACGATCGAGATGCCCTTCGCCTTCCGCTGCGCCATCGCGGTCCCGATCGCGATCGAGAACTGCACCTCGATGGGCGAGCTCACGGGCGCGACGTTCCACTTCCGCGCGCTGTAGTGGCCGGCGAAGTTGCGGCCGCGCGAGTACGGATCGGTCTCCGTGTTCTTCATCTGCCGGAGCGAGTCGACCGGATCGGCCCCCATCGCGAGGAGCGTCGCGCTCGAGCGATAGTGGAGGTGCAGATAGTCGTGATCGACGCCCTGCCCCTTGTCGACGAGGAGACCGAGCGGGACGTTGAACGCCTCCTCGCCCGGGCCGCCGATCCAGAAGTAGCCGTCACCCTGCTTGTACATCGTGATGAGCCGCTCCTCGAGGACACGGGCCTTGAGCATCAGCTCGTGGATCCGCAGGAGGACGTCAGGGGCGAGCTGCGGTTCGCTGCCGCTTCCGTGCGTCGCGGGCTGGGTCGCCGTCGGGGTGGTGGACATCACGACGGCCTTCTTAGCAAATGAGGACGGCGCTCGCACCCACGCAGGTGCGCGCGCGTGGCGGTGACTTCGAGGGTCGTGCCGCGCTGCGCCAATGGCTTGCTGCGCGAGGGTGGAAGGCCTCGTGATAGCTTCGGGTCGGGTGCCTCTCGCTCCGGGAGCGACGTTCGAGCGGTATGCGATCGAAGCCCTCGTCGGTCGGGGCGGGATGGGCGAGGTCTACAAGGCGATCGACACGAGGCTGGACCGCCGCGTCGCGCTGAAGGTGCTGCGGACCGACAAGGACGTCCCGGGCGAGGGCTCGAGCATCGAGGGGCTGGCGCGCCTCTTCCGTGAGGCGCGAGCCGCGGCGGCCTTCAACCACGCCAACTCCGTGGCGATCTACGAGCTCGGCGAGGCCGAAGGGATTCCGTACATCGCGATGGAGCTCGTGGTCGGGAGCTCGCTCCGCACGTATACGCAGGATCCGAACGTCTCGACGGAGACGAAGGTCACCTGGCTGATCGACGCAGCGCGCGCGCTCTGGGCGGCCCACAAAGTCGGGCTCGTGCACCGCGACGTGAAGCCCGGCAACATCATGGTCTCCGAGGAGGGCGTCGTGAAGGTCCTCGACTTCGGCCTGGCGAAGCCGATCACGAGGACGGATCCGGGCGGCTTCCAGACCCTGATGGGCCACGTGGTCGGGACGCCGCGGTACATGGCGCCCGAGCAGCTCGACGGGCAGCCGACCGACGCCCGCGCCGATCAGTTCGCGTTCGGCGTGACGGCCTACGAGCTCCTCTCCGGCGTCTACCCGGGAGGGTCGCTCGCCGGAGCGCCGCGCCCGATCGACGAGATCGCGCCGACCGTGCCCGCCGAGCTCTCGCGCGTGGTGCTGCGGATGATGGCGCGCGACCGTGACGACCGCTTCGCGAACATGGAGGAGGCCGCGCACGCACTCCGGCAGTGCCTCCCCGCGGTCCGCGCGATCCGAGCCGCGCGCTCGGACGATCGGTCGACGGGCAAGGCGACGAGCGATGCTCCGCCGACGCAGCGACGTGCGGGCGACGACCACTCGGGCGTGGTCGGGCTGGACGTGCCGATGGCGAAGGACGGAACGACGGCGCGCCTGCCCGCCGCCGCCGGGGCCGAGATCGCCAGGCGCGTCGCGACGACGGCGGCGGCCTCGCGCCCGCCCATGACCAAGACCCTCCCGCTCGGGCAGCAAGCGCCGTCGCTCCCGCCCACGCCGAGCGCGCCCCAGTCCTTCCCTTCCGGCCCGGTGAGCGGCGTGTACGTGAGCGATCGGCGCCCGCCGATCGCGTCGCCGTCGGGGAACGGATCGCGCGCATGGCTCGTCGTGCTCGTCACCGTGGCGCTCTGCGCGATCGCCGGCGGCGCGATCGCGGCGCTGCTCACACGGTGATCGCCGTCGTGGCTCGAGGTGGGAGCCACACGCCCTACATCGAGGCCGGCGCATGCTGGCGTACCGCTTGCTCCTCGTCATCGCGTGCGGGCGTTCACGAGGATCGCGGCGGCTCTCGCCCTTGTGCTTTGCGGATGCTCGGCAGACAACGAGGCCGATCAGGCTCACGATCACGTGGGCCGCACGATCCAGCCCGTCATCTCGGGCGCTCCGTCCGGCACGGAACATGACGCCGTCGTCGTACTCGCGCTCTTCCGCGACGGCGCGCGGCTCGGTCTCTGCTCGGCCACGCTGGTCGCCCCGAACCTCGTGCTCACCGCGCGGCACTGCGTCTCCGAGGTCGACGCCCAGGCCGGCTGCTACACCGACGGCACCGCGATCGCGGGCGCGGGGCTGCATGGCGATCATCCGGCGAGCGAGATCGCCGTCTTCGTACCGAAGGACGGCGTCGTCGCGTCGACGAGCGACGAGATGCTCGCGAGCGCGCGGGGCAAGGCCCTCGTCGTCGACGAGACCGCAACGACCATCTGCAACCGAGATCTCGCGTTCGTCGTGCTCGACCGCAAGGTCGCCGCGCCGATCGCGAAGATGCGCCTCGGCGGACCGAAGGCGCCGGAGAGCGTCACCGTCGTCGGCTGGGGTCTCACCGAGAGCGGCACGCTCCCCTCACGGCGCATGGAGCGGAGCGACGTCCCGCTCGTCGGCGCGGGCCCGATGCTCTACCCCGACGACCAGCGCTACGGCTTCGGTGACGCCGAGTTCATGATCGGAGAGTCCGCGTGCCTCGGCGACAGCGGCGGCCCCGCGCTCGCGAAGTCGGGCGCGGTCGTCGGCGTCGCGTCGCGTGCAGGCAACGGACAGGCGCGTGATCCCGGAAACCCCGCCGCGACCTGCATCGGCGAGAACGCCCATGCAGTCTACACACATCTTGGCGCCGCGACCCCGCTCGTCGTGCGCGCGTTCCTGGAGGCCGGCGCGACGCCGGCGCTCGAAGACGGGACGACGCTCAGGTTGCACGGAGGCACCGGATCCACGACGGTCGGCGAGAGCACCACGGACCGCGCGAGCCGCCCTGTCCCGCAGACGCTCGCGGGCAGCGCGACGGCCGACGCGACGGCGCCCGAGACGGCCGCCGAGGAGTCGGGGTGCAGCGCGGCGCCCGCCGGTGCCGGAGGCCCGCGCACCTTCGCCGGTGCGCTCGCGCTCGCGCTCGGGCTGATCGCGCACCGACGCCGGCGTCAGTAACGGAACGCGCGCATCGCCTTCGAAGCGCCGGAGCTCGTCCAGCGGTCGAAGTAGAGGACGCAGCCGTCGGGCGACACCCACGACGGCGTGTCGTGCTGCGCGCTCCTCAGCTCGGCGACGACGCGTGCGCCCTTGAAGCGCTCGCCCTTCTTCGCGTGGGTCGCCACCCAGATGTCGAGATCGCCCTTCGCATTGGCGCTCGCGAAGTAGAGCGTGAGCTCGTCCGCCGTGACGACCGGATTGACGGCGCCGCCCGGCGGTGCGGTCGCCGGATCGAGCGCGCCGACCTCGGTGAGCGCCACGGCCGGGAGCGCGACGCGATGCAACAGGTACTGGCCGCCCTCGTACCGACTGAAGTAGAGCGCGTCGCCTGCCGGCGTCACGTACGGCGTCGTCTCTTCGGCGTCCGTCGCGATCGCGAGCGGCGAGGCGCCGTCGAAGACGCCGTCCGCACGACGTCGCGAGACGTAGACGTCCGCCCTCCGCTCCCCCTCGGGCGCCGCGAGGTATCGCGCGAAGAACATCACCGAGCCGTCGGCGGTCAGCGTCGGATACCCGACGGAGTCGGTCGTGCCGAGCTTGAAGCCGTCGAGCTTCGGCGGCGCGCCCGGCGCGACGAAGGCGAGCCTCCAGATGCCGTCGGCGCCGATCACCGTCGCGAGGGCGCCGCTCTCGTCGGCGAGCGGTCGCACGCCGAACACGTTGTCGCCAGGGTGCTCGTAGTAGACCTCCTCGCGACCGAACGGCGCGTCGGGGGCACACCTCGCACGCGGGGCGCCGCCGCCGTCGGCGTCCGTCGGCAGCATGGTCGACGTCATCGTCGTGCTCTCGCCGTACGGCGTCGAGAACGCATCGGCGACGAGACATCCGCTCGCGCCCGCGCCGATCGCCAGCGCCGACATCGCCCGCCCGTAGCACCTCATTCGACGTCGACCCCGGATCGTTCGCTCGAGCAACGCTCGCGCCAGCGGCGATCGCCCGCGTTTCCTCGCGCGACGCCGCCGTTCGGGGGCCGGCCCCCGGATCGGTGAGTGGCGATCGTGGATCCGCCCTCGCTCGGTATGTCAAAGTGCGCGCCGTGCAGCTCCGCCCTCGCGCCCTCGCGCTCCTCGCCTCGGCCGCCGGAGCGTACGCCGGCGCGGCTGCGGGCTGCGGCTCCGGCGATGCCGGTCCGCCCCCCGCGACGACGGCCGCAGAGGACGACGCCGGTACGACGCCGCCTCCGATCGATCCCGCGCTCTTCGACTGCACGTCGATCGGCCGCGCACCGGAGCGCGCGCCGCCGACGACGATCGCGTGCGTGCGCGACCCGAAGTGCGCAGGGCGGTTCGTCGCGGCGCATCGCGGCGCGGGCGGCGAGCTCGGCGTCCTCGCGCCGGAGGACTCGCTGGCGGCGTACCGGGCGGCGATCGCCCTCGGCGTGGAGCTCGTCGAGACCGACCCGCGGCCGACCGCGGACGGCGCGATCGTCAACGTCCACGACACCACCGTCGATCGCACGACCGACGGCACCGGCGAGGTCGCCGCGATGACCCTCGCGGCGATCCGAGATCTCCACCTGCGCGCGGACCGCTTCGCCGGCGACTTCTCGTGCGAGCGCATCCCGACGCTCGAGGACGTGCTCGCCACCGCGAAGGGGCACGCGATCGTGCTCGTCGACGCGAACAAGACCGATCGCGTCGATCTCCTCGTCGCTGCGATCCAGAAGACCGACACCCTCGAGTGGGCCGTGTTCGACACGAGCGACACGGCGAAGATCGACGAGGCGCTCTCGCTGGAGCCGCGGCTCATGATCCAGCCGCGCGTCCGCGAGGTCGCCGAGGTCGGCCCGCTGCTGACGAAGTACGCGGCCCATCCGCCGGTCTTCGTCGAGATCGACCAGAAGATCTTCCCGGACGGCGCGGCCGACATCCATGGCGCCGGCCTGCGCGTCTTCACCGACGTCTTCGTGACCGATCTCGGCGTTCGTACCCGCGGGGGTGACGCGGCTCGAGGCGACTACCTCCGCATGCTCGAGAAAGGCGCCGACGCCATCCAGACCGATCTGCCGCACGAGGCGCTGCGGGCGCTCGGCCGCTTCTAGCCAGGGCGACCCAGCACCAAGCACTAGAGGAGGAGCCGCTTGACCGGCACGCCGTGGTCGGTGAGCGCGATCGGGCGGCCCGCAGGCGAGACCACGGTGTCGTCGGGGTCGAGGCCGAGGACCGTGGCGATCGTCGCGAGCAGGTTCGGCACGGGCACCGCGTCCTTCACCACCTTCGCGCCGTCGGCGTCGGTCTCGCCGTGGACGATGCCGCCGCGAATGCCGGCGCCCGCGAGCACGGCGCTCCACGCCGCCGGGTGATGGTCGCGTCCGTCGTTCGGGTTGATCCGTGGCGTCCGCCCGAAGTCGCCCATCCAGACCACGAGGGTCTCGTCCGCGAGCCCCCGCCGCTCGAGGTCGTCGAGCAGCGCGCTCATCGCGGGATCGAGGACGCCCATGAGCCGCTTCGTGCGCTCGAAGTTGTTCTGGTGCGTGTCCCAGCCGTCGAGCGTGACCTCGACGAAGCGCACCCCCGACGCGACCAGACGCGCCGCCGTGAGGCACCCCTTCCCGAACGGCGTGTCGCCGAAGGCGGCGCGGACGGCGTCCGACTCCTTCGTGACGTCGAAGGCGTCGAGCGCCTTCGCGTGCATGAGGCGATCGGCCTTCGCGTACAGCGCGCGGCGGCCCTCGACCTTCGCTTCGCCGGTGCGCGCCGCGAACGCGCCTTCCATCTCGTCGAGCAGGAGCTTCCGCGCTTCGAAGCGCGTGCGGTCGACACCAGCCGCGTAGCCGACGTTCTGGGGCATCGATCCCGGCTGCCCGACGACGAACGGTCCGTGCTGCACGCCGAAGAACCCCGCGCCGATGCTCGGACCGCCGAGGCTCACGAACGACGGCAGGCCGCTCGCGGGCTCGCCCATCCGCTTCGACACCCAGCCTCCGAGCGAGGGATGCATCACCGTCGGGTTCGGCGCGTAGCCGGTCCGGAGGAAGTACTGGGCGCGCAGGTGGTTTCCCTCCTTGCTCGTCATGCCGCGCACGATCGCGAGCTTGTTCGCCTTGGTCGCGAGGCGCGGCATGTGCTCGCTGATCGTCACGCCCGGCACGCTCGTCTTGATCGCCTTGTGCGGCCCTGCGGTCTTGCCCTGCTTCGGGTCCCAGGTGTCGATGTGGCTCGGACCGCCGTTCATCCAGAGGACGATCACGTGCTTGGCCTTCGCCGGCACCTTCGCGTCGTCCGCGCGCGCACTGCGAGCGAGCCAGGTGCTCATGAGGAGGCCGAGACCGCCGGTGAGGAGCTGACGTCGGTTGTGCATGGCTGTCCGTCCTCGTCGGCGCTCAGTGGTTGAACACGAACTCGCTCGAGTTGAGCATCGCCCAGAGGACGTCCTCGTAGGCCATGCGCTTCGGGTCCGCTCCCCGCGCGCGGTTCGCGAGGCGGTCGAGCGGTCCCTTGCCAGTGACCTTCCTCGCGCTGCCCGGCGCGCCGCCGATCGTCGCGGGTGCCGGCCTTGCCGCGCCCTGTACGTAGGCGGCCCACCTCGCACGCTCGGCCTCCGTCGGCCTGCGCGCGAGGACGCGCACCGTGAGCGCGTCGATCTTCTCGGCGTCGCCGCCCGGCAGCGCCAGCACGTCCGACAGCGCCGATCCCGGGATCGCGCGCGCCCCCTGTGCGACGAGCGCGCCGTTGAGCAGCGCGAGCGCCTGGCTCACCGTGCCGGAGTAGTCGGGCACGTCGTCGCTCTCGTCGACGTCGAAGAGGAACGTGTACTGGCGTACGAGCTGGGTCCTCAGCGCGTCGAGGTTCCGGATGCCCGCCCTCTCGGCGGCGTCCTCGACGTTGGTGACGCGGAACAGCGCGTTCAGCAGCTCCTCCGGACCGAGGGGCACGAGGTGGAATCTCGCCCAGAGCACGTTCTCCGGATCGGCGCCCTTCGGATCGCCCGGCTTGCTCGCCGCGAGCTGGTAGGCCTCGGTCGCGCAGATCGTCCGGACGAGGTGCTTCACGTCGAAGTCGTGCGCGACGAAGTCGGCGGCCACGCGGTCGAGGAGCTCCGGCATCGTCGCGGGGTTCGAAGGCCGGATGTCGTCGACGGGATCGTAGAACCCGCGCCCCAGGAAGTGACCCCATATCCGGTTGACGAGCGCCCTCGCGAACCAGGGGTTTTCCTTCGACGTCATCCAGGCGGCGAGCGCCTTTCGCGTGCCGTCGCCCTTCGCGAGATCGGAGCCATCGAGCGCCGTCGCCCTGGCCGCGGCGATCGGCGCCGTCTCGGCATTCCTCGCGAGCCGCGGGGCGACCCGTGGGATGTCTACGAGCTGAACGCGACGGACGGCGCCCATCGGCTTCCCCGCGTCGATCGGCTCGATCCTCGCGTGGAGGAACGCGCTCGCGAACCGCCGGAAATCATCCTGCTTCCACTTCTCGGTCTTGTGATCGTGGCACTGCGCGCACTGGATCTGCACGCCGAGGAACACGCGCGAGGCGCTGCCGGCGAGGTCCTGCGGGGTCTGCTCGAAGCGGAGCGACCAGTTGACCGCGCCGTTCACCTTCGCCAGCTCGGCGGCGTCCGCGTCGTTCGCGGCCGGGCCCGTCTGCACCTGTGCGGCGAGCCCCGGTCCCCTGAGCCGCGGACCGCCGGCGCTGTTCTGGCCGGTCGCCGCGACGAGGTCCCGGACCAACCGGTCCCACGGGGCGTTCGCCTCGAGCTCCGCACGCAGCCAGGTCCGGAACGCCACGCGATCGACGAGGTTGCCGCGGTTCTCGCGGCCCATCAGCACGTCGTCCCAGTAGTTCATCCAGTGCTCGGCGTACGCGGGCGATGCGAGGAGGTCGTCGACGAGCTTCCTCCGCTTGTCCGGCGACGTGTCCGAGAGGAACCGCACGGTCACCTCGGGGGGCGGGACGTTGCCGACGACGTCGACGTAGACGCGCCGGACGAAGGTCGCGTCGTCGACACGAGGCGCGGGCTCGATGCCCTGCGCTTTCCACGCGTCGCGGAGCGCGGCGTCGATCTCGTGTACGCCGAAGGACGTGCGAGGCCGCTCCTCGTTCCGTGCGGCGGGGGCCGGCGCCAGGCGGGGCGGCGGCGGTGACGCGTTGCGTCCGCAGGCAGCCAGAGTCGCGAACGAGACGGTCGCAGCGAGAGCGACGACGGAGGAGCGAGCGACGCGCATCTTGCTCATCGGAGCTTATCGTTTCGACACGCGTCGTCCCCGTTGCCTTCACCTGCCGCCGTGTGAAGTTGCGTAAAGCCGCGTCCCTCGCGGAGGATGTGGGGAGACGATGCCCGACGACGCCATGCGAGCCCGACGGCCGAGGCCCTGGAGGCCCGTACGCTCGGCGCTTCGCGCCCTCTTTCGTCGGATCGTCGGCATCTACTTCCGCGAGATCGAGGTGGCGGGTGAGGTGCCCTCGCCGCACACGGGCGGGCGCCTCTTCGCGGCGAACCACGTCAACGCCCTCGTCGATCCCATCCTCGTCCTGACGCAGGCCCCGTGCGACATCTCGCCGATCGCGAAGAGCACGCTCTGGAAGATCCCCGGGCTGCGACGGTTGCTCGAGGCCGCGGACGCAGTGCCGATCGTGCGCAGGCGCGACGTCCCCGACAAGAGCGCTCAGGACAACGAAGCGGTGTTCGAGCGTGTGGCGACCCATCTCGCGACCGGTGGGAACATCCTCATCTTCCCCGAGGGCACGAGCCACAACGAGCCCCACCTGCTCGCGCTCCGCTCCGGCGCCGGACGGATGCTCGCCCGCGCGCGCGCCGCGGCGGGGTCGTCGGCGTCGCTCACGTTCCAGGCGGTCGCGCTCGAGTTCGATGCGCGCGACGTGTTTCGCTCGAGGACCCTGCTGCTGTTCGGGCCGGTTCGACGCGTGGACGATCTCGCCCGCGAGGGCGCGCCTGCCGAGGAGGTCGCCACCGCGATAACGGACGCACTCCGCGGCGATCTGTCCGAGCTCCTCGTCGAGGGCGCCACCTGGGACGAGCGGCTGCTGATCGTCCGGGTCGCCGAGATGTTCGCCAACGAGTCGCGCGAACGCTCGCTCGAACAGCTCAATCTCTTCGGCCGGCGCATCGAGGAGGCCCGGCGCGTGCTCGCGCGGATAACGCCCGAGACGGTGCAAGCGCTCGAGGCGCGGCTGCGCTCGTACCTCGCCGAGCTCGCCGCCGAGGACATCGACGACGCGCGCGTCGCGCGGATCGCTCACGGCGGGGAGAGCGGTCTCGCCGGTGATCGGGTCGCGCGCGCTGCGGCGATGGTGCTCGTGCTGCCGCTGGCCGTGGTCGCCGTCCTCCTCTACTGCGTCCCGTACCAGCTCCCTCGGCTCGTGACCCGCAAGCTGGGCGACGATCCCGACGTCGCCTCCACATACAAGATCGGCGTCGGTCTCGTGGTGTATCCGGTCTGGGCCGCCGCTCTCCTCGTGCTCGCCTGGCTCCGGCTGCCGCAGGCCTGGGCGATCGTCTCGGGTGCGGTGATCCTCGCATGCCCCTTCGCCGCCCTGCCCTGGCTCGATCGCTGGGACCGGCTGGCCGGTCGCCTCGCCGTCCTGGCGCCATCTTCGCGGCGTCGCGCGCGGCTCGAGGCGCTCGCCCGCGACAGAACCGAGCTCATGCACGCACTCGAGACCGCGCGGGACCGGGCCAATGCCTCCGCGCTCGATGCGAGCGCCTAGGCCGTCCGCCTCGCCCCGGCTGCGGGGTCAGACCCCGCGCGGGCGCTTCGAGGGCGTCGCGATCAACGGGCCGGTCTTCGAGTCGAAGGGATTGCGCGAGAGGATCGGATCGGCGCTCTTCGTGCCCGTCACCCCTGGGCACGCCTGTCCCCCGGACGAGGCCGCGCCGGTGGTGACGGCGGTGTCGACCTTCGCCTCGGCGTTCGGCGTCTGCATCGCTCTCGCCGGCGCGAACGCCTGAGCGATGAGGACGAGCGAGGCACCGAGCCCGACCCAGAACGCGCGCCACGTGACCCAGATCAAACGTTCCATCGCCGGCATGTCGTTCGATCCTCGCTTCCTGCGAGCCGCATGCCATTGCATCGCGTCCCGCCAACTCCGCGACAATCCAGGAGGCACCGACATTCCCGAGCCCTCGCGCGACCCCGGCCGTGGCAGAGCTCACACGGACGGCGCGTCAGGATCGCGACGGAGGAAGGCGCCGCGCCTTCGCGCCGTATGAAGCGGTCGTCATGCAGCCCGCAGGCTTTCCGTCCGGTCACGCACAACCCGGGGTGATGGCGTCGCACGGACCGACCGGGTCCCCTGCATTCGCGCCCGCGCACGGCGCGGCCGCGGTTCGCACGCCGATCCCGCCGTCGCCGTTCACGCTCTCGGCAACGAAGGACGACACCGCACTGTTCAAGGACGAACGCGCGGGCTTCTCGCATCTCCTCCCGGGCCGTCCGGTGCTCGGGGTGGCGGCCCGTCCCGGCGATCCTCCCGCCGATGCCGTGGTCCACCTGCAGGACGCGCCGGTCACGGTCCGATACTCGCTCGCTCCGCCCGCCTTCGCCGCGCCGAGCGCCGCCGAGGCGACGCGGCTCGCCGCCGAGAGCTACTCCGGATGGCGCGCCCAGGCGCACGTTCAGGTCGACTTCGCGAATCCGACCTGGCTCGCCGCGTGGGGCGTCGAGGCGGCCGCGGTCGCGACGTACGACGTCGCGGGCGGTACGCACCGCGAGGATCTGTTCGTGCTCGCCCGGCAAGGCCTCGTCCTCACGGTGACGTGGAGCTATCCACGCGGCTTCGTGGACGACCCTGCCTACGCGACGTTCGCGTCGGTCGCGGAGGCGACCATGGTCTGGGATCCGACGCGATGGGAGCAGCGCGGACGCGTCTGGCCGGAGAGCGCCTTCTGGGGACCGGGCCTCTTCGCACGCCCCAAGCCGAAGCACAACGAGGGCGCACGGCAGGTCGCGATCGCCGCCCTCCCCCCGGCCGAGCGCGCGCATCTCCTGGCGATCCTCGCGTCCGTCGTGAGCGGCGCCGGGGCACCTTGGGTGCCGCTCACGCCCGAGATCCTCGACGGCAATCGCCGTGCGATCGTCGGCGCCACGCGCAGCACGGTCGTCCGCGGCTTCGTCGAGCACGCCTTCGCGGACGTCGTGACGGCGCACGATCTCCGCGGCTTCGCGGTCATGCTGGGAAGGGCGCTCGACGGCCATGTCGCGGGCACGACGTCCTCCGCGCCTCCGCCGCCGCCGGTGCCGGCGGTTCGCATCATGAAGGCATGAGCCTCCTCAGCGATACGACGCGTGGGCCCAGCGCGGCCCGCCGGCAACCCACGTCCGCAGACGCGGAGGCGGACCGAGCTCCGGCCCGAGGCCGATCGCCGTCGCGTTCGCCGGTGTGGCCAGCATCCACGCTTGCTGGAGACCGCGGTCCATCGCGGGCGGCGCAGGGACCTCGCTGCGCTTGAACCCGAGGCTCTCGGGTGACGGCGCGTGCGACGGGCCGGTGGCATGAGCGACGGACAGGGCGACGCCCGCGGGCAGCAGGCGCGCGGCGAGATCGCGGGCGAAGAGATCGCGCGCCTTCGCGTACGCGTACGGGGTCGCGAACGCGACGTATGGAACGGCGATCGGCACGCGCTCGCGCGCCGAGATCTGCCAGACGTGCGACGGCGGAGTCGGTCCCCATCCGATCACCGCGTCGTATCCGCCCGGCTCCTCGGGGACGCGCCAATCGACCCAAGCACCCGAATAGCGGCGTCCGGGGATCCACGCCCACCCGGCGTTCTCCGCCGACCCGCCGATGTACGCCCAGCGCCCGTAGTGGAACGTCACCCATCCCCAAGGGAGGTCGCTGATCCAGACGTAGTCCTCGGCGGCGATCCCGGCGGACGACTCGGCGACGCGATGAGTCCAGCGCCCGTGCGTCGCGTACGGGACGAATGCGTCGCCGATCTGATCCTTGGCCGGTACCCAGACGAAGCCGAGACGCGCGTCGTTCGTCCACGTGCCGTAGGGAGCAAGCACGTCGTGGAACAGACGCACCGCGCCGGGATCCGTGTCCTCGAACTCCGGCGGCGCGCGTCGGATCGGCGGCGTGCTCGAGACGCCCACGAGGTCGTCCGGCTCGACGTGTACGACCGTGGCGCCCCTCGGGGGGTGCACCGTCTCCTGGGTCTCGGCGCACGCAAAGAGCGCGAGCGGCGACGCTGCGATCAGGCACGAGAGCGAAGAGTGGAGATGACGCATGGCTCGTGAGGGGACGCCCCGGGCGGCGAGAAGTCAACGGAGCCCGGGCCGCCTGGCTTCCCGTTATGCTCGCGCCATGCAAGGAGCGCGCTCCGCGATCGTCCTCGCCGCGTCGCTGCTGATCGCCTGCGCTTCGCGACCTCCGGCGCCGCCGCAGCCGGCGCCGTCAACGGGAGAACACGACGCCGTTGCAGGACGCGACGACGACCGCGACCTGCCGCCTCCTCTCGTAGAGGGCCCGATCGCAGCGGGGGGAAACCAGCGGATCCGATCGTTCGACGAAGCGAAGAAGGCGCTTCTTCACGTCTACGCGACCGCGCCAGTGCACGTCGATCTCTACTGCGGCTGCACCTTCCTTCCCGAGCCGGGACACGCCCTCCGGGTCGACCTCGCGAGCTGCGGTTACTCCCCCGCACGCGATGCCGCTCGGGCAGCGCGGATCGAGTGGGAGCACGCCGTCCCCGCGGCGGCCTTCGGCCGGAGCTTCGTCGAGTGGCGCGACGGCAGCGATCGGTGCGTCGACGGAAGGAACCGGCGCTTCCGCGGTCGGCGATGCGCGCGCACTTCGGCCGAGTTCGCGCGCATGGAGGGCGACCTCCACAACCTCTTCCCCGTCGTAGGCGAAGTGAACGGGCTGCGCGGCGATCTCCCGATGGGGATCCTCGATCCGCCGGGAACCGCGCCCGCCCACCACTCCCGCAGGGAGAGCTTCCGGTTCGGCGGGTGCGGCAGCTCGATCGAGGCAGGGGTCTTCATGCCGCGCCGCGAGGTGCGCGGGGACCTCGCCCGCGCATACAAGTACATGCACGCGTCGTATCCCGACCGGGGCATCATCGACGAGTCGCACCGCGCGCTCTTCGACCGATGGGATGTGGAGGATCCGCCGGACGCATGGGAACGAGAGCGCAACCGTCGCATCGCGGAGCGGCAGGGCAACGCCAATCCCTTCATCACCGATGCGCACGGATCCGCTCGCCACACCGACGTGCCCGCGAGGTGAGCCGCGGCCGCCGATCGCGACCATGCTCGGCGCGCACACGCCTTGCTTCGATGGCGCGGATGCGTGCTCGCGTCGATCGAGACGATGACTTCGCCGCGGAGCTCCTCGCGGACGAGCGGGTGCGCCGCATCGACTGGTCGCACCCGGCGCTCGAGCGGCTCAGCGATCCTGCGCGCCTCATCTACGCGTCGTTGATCGACGGCCTCTCGGAGGAGGCTCGGGAGACGCTCGCGGGCGTCGACGTCGTGTGGCGGAATCGCGATGAGTATCGCAAGGCTGCCTCCACGACCCCCGGGAGGCGAAGCGTCCTCGACTCGATCTGCAGCGCGGTAGACGAGCTCATCGACGCCGGGCTGCTGCTGTTGCTCGACGAGCGCTCGGTCTCCGGCGGATGGGTGCGCCGCCCGTGGGAAGGTCCGCCCTCCTAGGGAGCCCTAGCCGCCGAACGCGACGCGACGGACGAACCAGACGCCGCCGGCGACGGCGACCGCGCCGCTGACGAAACGAACCGTGCGCCGCTCGAACCACTCTCGCTTGCGGAGCGCGAGGATCACCGGCAGGACGGCGGCCATCACGACGAGCTGCCCGAGCTCGACGCCGAGGTTGAACGAGACGAGCGCGACTGGAATCTGCGCACGCGGAAGCGCAATCTCCCGGAGGGCGCCGGCGAACCCGAAGCCGTGGATCAGTCCGAAGGGGAACGTGATCCGCCACCGCTTGCCCGCGTCGGCGACGAAGAAGTTCTCGATCCCGACGTAGACGATCGAGAGCGCGATCGCGGGCTCGACGATGCGCGCGCTCGGAGCCCACACCCCGAACGCCGCGAGCGCGAGGGTGATCGAGTGCGCGACAGTGAACGCGGTGATCACCGCGAGCAAGGAGCGCAAGCGGCCGCGGGCGAGGACCAGCCCGAGCAAGAAGACGAGGTGATCGTACCCGGTCAAGATGTGCTCGACGCCCATCCGGAAAAAGCTCGCCGCGCCGGCCGGCGCACGGGGAGCGCTCGCAGCCGGGGTCGCGGCTGCACTCGCTTCGTCCGGTGCCGTAGCGTTCCCCGGCGCCGCCCGGGGAACGACGAAGGAGCGGTGGTCGCGGTGGAGGACCTCGTCGTGGGTGACGTCCCCCGAGACCGCGCGGGCGACGTGACGATGCCCTGGCGCGAGGTCGGCGACGATCGCGGCGTCGACGGCGAACCCATCCCTGGCGCTCGGGCAATCGAACCGGCCCTGCACGAACAGCCCGTCTTGCTCGGTGAGCGCGGCGTCCGTGAGCACCGGCGCGCAATCGGCGCCGCCCGCGTGCACGTACACGCGCCCGAGCAGTCGCTGCTCGAGCGCGTGCCGCCCTGCCGAGACCTCGACGGCGGAGACGTGTCCATCGCGATCCGCGTCGAGCGCGGGCACGAGCGTCGCGACCTCGGCGCGGGCGAAGGACAGCTTCACGACGAGGGACGAGCCCGCTGCGGTGTACTCGCCGCTCGACAGACCGATCGCATGCGCGTCGGCATCGCCCGCGAGGAGGAGCATGCCGAGCAGTGCGCCAGCGCCGAGGAGAATCCTCGGCTCCGCGCCGGCCGATCGGGGCCGTCCGATGCCGAACCCACGCGCAGTCGTCCGGTCCGGCTCCACGACGCAAGAGATAGCGCAACTCGCCGGCAAGAACGGCACACCTGCCGGCACGGCGCCGCATGGCGCCCCGCTCGTGAGCGGGCTCCTCCGTGGCAAGTCCCGCTCCGCAGCGGGACCGGCGTGGAGGAACGTCCGTTGCTCCACCCCCGACGAGGAAAGGAACGAAACGCATGTCTCTGGTCGAGCTCCTCGTCCTTCTGCTCATCGCGGGCGTCTGCGGTGCCGTCGGAAAGGCCATCGTCGGCACCATGCCGGGCGGATTCCTCGTCTCCATCGGCGTGGGATTCGTCGGCGCGCTCATCGGCACGTGGCTCGCGCGCCTCGCGGGCTTGCCTGCCATCTTCGCGATCAGGATCGGCGGGACGACGTTCCCGATCGTCTGGTCGATCCTCGGATCCGTCGTGTTCGTCGCAATCGTCGCCCTCATCACGCGCGGAGCCGCGTACCGCCGCAGACCTCTCTACTGATGGGGACGGCGACGACGACCACGAAACGGACGCGCCCCCGCTTGCTCGGGGAAACGTTCCGAGCCCTTCCGCGCCTTCGGATGGGTCGCGCTCGGTGGGGGGGCCGGCGTTCGACACGCGCCCGTGATATCTCCGCGACGTGCAGCTCGCCCTCCGCCCCGTCGGCGTCGTCCGCTCCCCTTTCGTCGAGAAGGTGGAGGCGCCACGCCAAGCACGCATCGGCGAGGGCGTCGAGGGCCGCATCGAGATCGTGCCCGAGCTCGAGCATGCGGTCCTCGATCTCGAAGGGTTCGATCGGCTCTGGGTCCTCTTCTGGTTCGATCGGGCGGCGTCGGCCGAGGCCGCCGAAACGATCCGCGCCAAGGTGCTCCCGCCCCGCAGCGACCGACGGCGTGGCGTCTTCGCGACGCGCTCTCCTCATCGCCCGAATCCGATAGGGCTCAGTGCCGTGCGGCTCGAGCGCGTCGAGGGGCGCATCCTGCACGTGCGGGATCTCGACATCCTCGACGGAACGCCGGTGCTCGACATCAAACCTTACCTCGCCTACGCGGACGCGTTCCCGGATGCACGAGCCGGCTGGCTCGAAGCCCGCGATCCGAGACCCACGTGGCAGGTGACCTTCACGCCCGAGGCCGAGGAACAAATCGTGTGGATCGCCGCGCGCGACGCCGTCGATCTGCGCAGGCGAATCGTCGACGCTCTCGCGCTCGGTCCCGAGCCGCACCCATACCGGCGGATCCGGCGCACCCCCGGGGGCCTCGTCCTCGCAGTCAAGGAGTGGCGGGCTCACTTCCGGGTCGACGCAAGCACCGTGACCGTGGAGCGGATCGGCACCGGCTACCGACCGCGCGACCTCGTCACCGGGCGCGAGCCGGCGCACGAGCTCCACCGCGCGTTCGTGACGCGGTTTCCCTGACGTTCGGCTAGCCTCGCGGCATGAGCGACATCCTGGAGCAAGGGGCCGTCCTCGTCCTCGACGAGATCGTACGGCGCGCGATCCGGGCGAAGGCGAGCGACATCCACCTCGAGCCGAAACGGGAACGACTCAACGTCCGCTTCCGCGTCGACGGCGAGATGATCGAGGAGCAGAGCGTGCCTCCCGACATCGCCCTCGAGGTGGTCTCGCGCATCAAGGTTCTCGCCCGGATGGACATCGCCGAGCGGCGCATCCCCCAGGACGGGCAACTGACCCTCGCGCCCGAGGGCAGCCCGGTGCACCTGCGCGCCTCCACGTTCCCGAGCTCGCTCGGCGAGAAGGTCGTGCTCCGCGTGCTGTCGGGCGGCGCGCTCATTGCCTTCGAGAAGCTCGGGCTCGATCCCGTCACGCAGACGATCGTCCGCGAGCTGGTCGACCGACCGCAGGGATTCATCGTCACCAGCGGTCCCACCGGCGCGGGCAAGACGTCGACCCTGTACTCGTTCATGCGGCTGATCGACACGCGGCGAACGAATGTGATGACGCTCGAGGATCCGATCGAGATCGAGCTCGCGCAGATCACGCAGGGCCAGACGAACGCAAAGGCCGGATTCACCTTCGCCACGGGACTTCGCGCCATCCTCCGCCAGGATCCGGACGTCATCATGGTCGGCGAGATCCGCGACGCCGAGACGGCCGGAATCGCGCTGCAAGCTTCCCTGACCGGACACCTCGTACTCTCGACGCTGCACACGTCGGATGCGGTCGAGAGCGTCGTGCGCCTCGTCGACCTCGGCGTCGAGCCGTGGATCGTCGCCAACGCGCTCACGGCGGTGCTCTCGCAGCGGCTGGTACGCCTCGTCTGCAAGAGCTGCCAGGAGGAGACGACGCTCGATCAGCCGCTCCTCGACGGCGAGGACGTCGTCCTCCCCCGCGGCGCGAAGGTGATGAAGGCCCGCGGCTGCGCGCAGTGCATGAAGACCGGCTACAAGGGGCGTGTCGGCATTTTCGAGGTCGTGGTCGTCGATGATGACATGCGCGATCTGGTGAAGGCGAAAGCCAGCCCCCGCGACTACCGCTCGATCTTGCGTCGCCGAGGGATCCCGTCGCTCCGCCGGGTCGGTCTCGAGCGCGTGAAGGACGGCATCACCACCGTCGACGAAGTGCTGCGCGTGACGACCTGAGAAGGCCGCGAACGACCGGGGAGCACCTGGCAAGGGCCAGCGGAAAATCGGCCGGGCCATATGGTCACGCACGTGCGTCGCGTCCTCCGCCGGTCTCGCTCCCGGTCGATTGCCGAACGGGCACGGGAGGTTCGCCTCGATCGTCACGAGGCGACAAGACTCGCGACGTCTACGGCACGCGTCGTGCTCTTCGGCGGCGCGCGTCAAGCGGGCATCACGCACGCACGACGCTCGCTGGAGGAGTGCCATGCAGACGGTCACCTACGGATTGAAGCTCGCCATCGATCACGCGGTCGCTTTCGGCAAACGTCTCACCGACGCGTTCGGTCTGACGCCCGCACGATTCGACCTCCTCCACGTGCTCCACGCTGCGGCGGAGAAGACGGCGCCGCGTCAGCGGTGGTTCTGTGAGAAGCTCGGACTGAGCGCAGGGACCGTCGCGCGCGCCCTGAAGCAGCTCGAGCAAGCGGGGCTCGTACGGCGTGCACGGAACCCGGACGACGCGCGGTCGAAGGTGACGACCTTCACGCAGGAGGGCCTCCGAGCGATCCGCCGCGCACTCTGCGAGCTCCAGCTCGACCCGAGCTCGTGGATCGTCGACGCGACGAACCTGTCGCGTCCGTTCACGATGGCCGTCCTCCTGATCGCTGGCTTCACCGACTCGCGCTCGCTGCTCGCCCCCGACGCGCGCTCCTCGCTCGGGTACGCGGCCGCCGATCCCGGCACCATCGTCCAGGAGGCTCCGCCACCTGCGCGGCAGACGTCAACCTGCGGAGGCGGAGACGCCTTCGGGATCGACGACCGGGAGAAGCTCCTCGAGCCTCCGCGCGAGCTCCTGCCGGGTCTCGGCGCGGACGGTCACGTGCCCGAGCTTTCGTCCGGGTGACGCCTCCTTGCCGTACGCGTGTAGGTGAGCGCCCTCGACCGCCAGCACGACGTCGCGGGGCGGAAGCCGGCCGATGCAGTTGATCATGCCGCAGCAGCCAACCGTTCGTGTCGAACCGAGAGGAAGACCGAGCACGGCGCGGACGTGGTTCTCGAACTGGCTGGTCTCTGCGCCCTCGATCGTCCAGTGACCGGAGTTGTGGACGCGCGGGGCCATCTCGTTCACGACGAGCTCGCCGCCCGCGAAGAACAGCTCGATCGCGAGCACGCCGACGTAGCCGAGCTCGGCGAGCACGGTCGCGGCGTACGCCTCGGCGCGCCTCTGCAGGGCGTCGGTCCACACGTCACTCTTCGGCAATGACAGCCGGAGGATTCCGTCGCGGTGCTCGTTCTCGACGAGAGGATAGAACTTCGTCTCGCCCTTCGTGCTCCGGACAGCGATGATCGACAGCTCGCACTCGAACGGGATCAGCTGTTCGACGATCAAGGAGGCCGCGCCGAGTGCTTGCCACGCGCGTTCGACGTCTTCCGGCGTGCGAAGGACCATCTGCCCCTTGCCGTCGTAACCGAACCGCCGCGTCTTGATGACGACGGGCAGGCCGATCGTCTGAACGGCGGCGTCCAGCTCCGCGCGACTGGCGACGGGCGCGAACGCCGGCGTCGGGATGCCGAGGCGCCGGAAGAAGGACTTCTCGGCGAGCCGGTCCTGGCTCACTTCGAGCGCAGCCGGGGGCGGAAACACGGGCACGAGCTCGTTGAGGAAGCGCGCCGAAGCGACGGGCACGTTCTCGAATTCGTAGGTGACGACGTCACTCTTACGGGCGAGCTCCGTGAGCCGCTCCTCGTCGTCGTACGCACCGACGCGGAGAGCACCGACATGCCCCGCCGAAGACTCCGCGCCAGGATCGAGGAACACGAAGCGCTGGCCGAGGGTATACCCGGCGAGCGCGATCATCCGGCCGAGCTGACCACCTCCGAGGACGCCGATGGTCACGTCACGTCGCCTTTCTGCGCTCGGAATCGGGCGCGGTCGCCGATCCGGGCGCGGAGTCCTCGGGCTCGGGCACGACGCGCGGATCCGGCCGCTCGAGCACGCTCTGGGTCTGGTCTTCACGCTGCCGGCCGATAGCAGCGCGAACCGCTCCGTCGCGAAGCGCGAGGATCTGCGCGGCGAACAGCGCGGCGTTGACCGCCCCGGCGCGGCCGATGGCGAACGTCGCGACGGGAACACCCGCCGGCATCTGCACGATCGACAGCAGCGAGTCGACGCCGCGGAGGACCTTCGACTCGACAGGCACCCCGAGGACGGGGAGCGTGGTCTTCGCCGCCGTCATGCCGGGCAGGTGCGCGGCGCCGCCGGCGCCGGCGATGATCACTTCGAGGCCACGGCTTTCGGCCGACGCGGCGTATTCGAAGAGCAGATCCGGCGTGCGATGCGCGGAGACCACCTTCACCTCGGCGGGCACACCGAGCTTTGCGAGCGTCTCGGCGGCGTGCGTCATGGTCTCCCAGTCACTGACGGACCCCATGATGATCCCCACCCTTGCGGGCACGGTGGAGAGCGAGGACGGGACTGCGTTCGGGCTGCTCATGACGGCGCGAGGATACCAACCCTCCGTCGTTCGGCTATCCTCGAACGATGCGTCGCCGAACCGGTGTGCAGGTCGCGCTCGCTGCGCTCTGCTGTACGGCCAGCTCTGCGTGGGCAGCGGGGTGCAGTGACGACAACGGAAGCGACGGCGCGACGATCGCCAGCGACGACGCCGGCATCGACGCGCCCGTCGCCGACACGGGGCCGGCGGCAGATGGCGGGACGGACGCACGCGTCGGCCGCGACTGTTCGAAAGACGATGACCTCGACGGGATGAAGAAGCACCTGGAGTGCACTGGTCTCTACCAGGACTTCGCGGCGAAGGTCATCGCGTCCGACACGAAGCCCTACAAACCTGCGGTGGAGTTCTGGAGCGACGGCGCGGAAAAGCAGCGGTACGTCTACCTGCCGCCCGGCGGCAAGATCGATGTCTCGAGCTTCGACGAGTGGACGTTCCCCGAGGGCACGAAGCTCTGGAAGGAGTTCAAGCTCGACGGCAAGCGTATCGAGACGCGCCTGTTCGAGAAGACGCCGACGAGCTGGCGGCACACGGTCTACCGGTGGAACGACGCCGAGACGGACGCAGTGCGCAAGGAGACCGGCGAGAAGCTCGCGCCCTCGGGCGCGCGAACGACCACGTACGAGATCCCGACCACGACCCAGTGCAACGTGTGCCACGACGGTCGGAAGGAGCCAGTGCTCGGCTTCGATGCGATCAGCCTCGGGCTCGCGGGTGCGCAGGGCGTGACGCTCGCGACGCTCGCCGCCGAGGGGCGCTTCTCGACGCCCCCTCCGGCCACGCAGCTCGTGCTTCCCGACGATGTCGGCGATGGCAAGGCCCCCGCGGCGGTCGGATGGCTCAACGCGAACTGCGGCTCGTGCCACAACGACAACTCGGGCGCCGCCGCGCTCTTCACCAAGCCGAAGTTCCTGGTCCGCCCCTCCGAGCTCCTCGGCGATGCCGACGCAGGGACGGGCCCGGCCACGGTACAGACGCTCGCGCTCTATACGACCACGGTCTGCGTCGACTCGAACCGCACGGATCTGGACGCCGGCGCACCTTACGCCTTGATCCGTGGCGGAGACCCCGCGGCGAGCCTCGTCTCGATCCTCTCGGGCCGCCGCGTCGCCGAAGGCGAGGATCCGAGCTCGGTCGTGCAGATGCCGCCGCTCGTGACCCGCAAGGTCGACACGGCCGGGCACGACAAGCTCGACGCGTGGATCGCGCAGCTGCCTGCATGCCCGAACTGAAGGCGAGCAGGAGCACAAAAAGGCAGCGGGCTCTCGCGTCGACGAGAGCCCGCTAGACGTTCCGTACCGCGCTGAGCCGTGTGCGGGTTGCATGAACCCCTAGCCAATGAAGGCTAGGTGGGCGGCGCTGGCCGCGCTTTAGGCTTCCGAGTTATCCAGAGCTCCGAAGAGATGGCCCGGCATGCACACTGAGCGACCGTTTGCCTCCCTGGTTCAATTACGTAAGGGGATCATGAAAGCCGCGAAGCACGAACCCGGCAGAGGGAACGAAAGCTAGCGTAGGGAGCCAGGTCGAGAGGGTCAACGGTCGCGCGATGTTTGCGGCCGACGAAATGGGCCGAAAACTGGATTTCCTGTGCGCGGTGTTGGCATGTCGTGAGCATGCACGAGCCGAAGCAGGCGCAGACGGAGCTCGACTGGAACGCCGCACCTCCCCCTCCCGCTCCCGCGGTGAGCGGCAGCGCCGACGAGGGCCCCGCGCGCCCGCTCGCCGGTCCGCCTCTCGCAGGACGTATCGGGTTCGCCAGCCCGGAGGAGCAGGTGCAGCGCACGGCGGAGCTGCTCGGCGAGGGTGCCGTCGTCGTGACGATTCCGCCGCTGCCGGCAACCATGCGCGGCCATCTCGCCGAGCACCTCGAGGAGCACCTCGAGCGCGAGCTCGCGGTGCGTGGCGCTCCGTCCCCGTACCTCGCGGCGTGGTCGGCGATGCCGGACGACGCAGAGGAGCGGCTCGCGGATCAGTTGTTCCGTGCGCGCACGACCGGAGCGAGCGGGATCGCGCTCGCCATGGGATCGATCGCCGCCGCCGCCTGTCCAGCGCTGACCCCCGAGGACAGCGCAACGCTGCGCTGGCTCGCCCGGGCGACGACCCACGCGCCGCTCGTCGTCCTGCTGGACGACGCCGACACGTTCGCGAGCGGCTTCGACGCGCCGGTCGCGCTGGGCACGCTGCTCGCGCGCGCGGCGAAGCCGACCGATCGTGCGGTCGTCGCGGCCGCGTCCACGGCGATCGCCGACCGCGTCGCCGTCGCCCCCGAGGACGATCCGGTCGCCTCCGACGTGCCCGACGTGAGTGAAATCGTCGCAAGCGCGCTCGGTGAGGACGCCTCCGGCGGCGAGCCGATGGTGTTCGATGGGACGACGCTGCCCAGCGTGGACGGTGCCGGGGCGTTCACGGCGGTGGCTGCAGAAGCGGTCACGGTGGGCGCGGACGTCGTCGCCGACGACGCGGAGACCGCGAACGAGACGGCCGTTGCGAGCGTCGAGGACGTCCCGGCTGCCGCTCCCGCGGACGGCGCGGATGACCCCGACGCGATGGCCCTCGAGGGCGTCGTCGATGTCGTGGCGATGACGGCGGTGAGCGTCCACGTGGAGGAGAACCGCGAGAAGCCCGCGCGCACTCGCCTCGCGCCGGCCGAGCGGGGGCGCGCACGCGCTACGGTCGGCGTCCCGGTCGCGGGCCCGAACGACTACTGGCGTTCCTGGGCGCTCGCGCTGGGGGCGGTGCGGGGTCCCCTGCCCCTCGCGGCGTTCGAGCGGCTGTTCGCGGACAGCTACGTTCCGCTGGCGAATGCCATCGCCGCCGGCCTCGACGACCCACGCGCGGTCCGCGCCTATGACGAGTTCCGCCGGACGTTCGAGCGCGCGTACACCGACGCGTTCGCCACCTTCGGCGCGACCAACCGGCGTCCGCGGCTCGTGATGGATGCGTACGACGTGGTCTCGAAGCAGGCCCGCTTGCACAACGCCCGGACGTCCCACGTCCTGCTGGTCGATTCGTTGCGCTGGGACCTCGGTGCGCTCGTCCGCGACGCGCTGACGACGCGGGCGTCGGGCTCGGCGTCGCTGACGTCGGAGACGGTCCTCTGGAGCGCGCTGCCGACGACGACGATCCGCCAGCTCGAGACGTTCGCGCGCGGCATGGACGCGCTCCGTGCCCCATCGACGGAGGAGCCGCAGGAGTCGCTTCGCGGGCGGTCCGCCGAGGTCGTGCGGCGGCTGCGCGTCGGATCGCGCGAGCTCTACAAGCTCGATCTCGTGCCGGCGATGCTCGGCGCGCTCGGCGACGAGCCCGGCGCCGAAACGGTCGTGGGTGCGCTCGACGAGGTCGCGAGCGCCGTCGCCGACTCGATCGCTCGTCACCTCGAGACGCTTCCACCGCGGACGTTGCTCCTCATCGCGGGCGACCACGGCTTCACCGTCGACCGGCGTGGTCGGATCCTCCACGGCGGCGCGTCGCCGGAAGAGGTCCTCGTGCCGGCATACGCGTGGCTCGTCGGCGATCTCCACTGATCTCGGAGGCCCGGCCCCCACGTCTCTCGGGTCGGTGAACGCGACCGCGTGGTCGCCTCGATGGCGCCTCCGGACGGGAGGCGTACCTGGACGGGGGATCGAGGCAGGGACCGCGCCGTTGCCGGGGCTCAGCGCCCACGGTCCCCTTCGTGAGGAGGATCGTCGCGGTGCGGCCCGAGATCGTGCACATCCTCGTCGGCGGCGTGCCCGTGCTCGTGATGCAGATCGGGGACGTGGGGATGCTCGTGGGCGACGCGCTCGTGCCGGTGCCGATGCGTGTGCTCGCCAACCGGCATCGGATCGTGGAAGTGGGCGTGGTGGCCGTCGTCGTGGCGATGCGGGTGCTCGTGATCGACGGGCTCGTGGACGTGCACGTGCGAGTGCGTCTCGGTCAGATGAAGGAACAAGCCCGAGGCCATCGCGAGGGCGGCGACCACGGTGAGGAGACCGGCCGGCTCGCCGAGCATCCACGCGACTGCAGCGCCCCAGAACGGCCCAGACGCGAACACGGACGCGGTCCGTCCGGCGCCGAGGAGCCGTTGCGCTCGAAGATAGAGCCGGAGGCTCATGCCGTATCCGGTCGCGCCGACGGCGAGCAGCCCGAGAGTCTGCGCCGGCGACGGCCACCGATCGCGCGCGACGACGGCGAGCGAGGCCGCGAAGACGGCGCCGATCGTTGCTTTGGCGCCGACCACCGACGCAGGGTCGAGCGCCGCGAGCGGCTTCGCGAGCGTGTTGTCGATCGCCCACGCGAACGAGGCCGTCGCGATCGCCGCGAGGCCGATCGCGCTCGCCGTACCGCCCTGGTCGCGCGCATGGTCGAGCACGAGGAGGGCTCCTCCGACCGACATGATCGCGGCCGCGACGACGACGCGCCGCCCGGCATGCTCGGCGTGGACGATGCGCGCGAGCGCGAGGGTGAAGACTCCCTCGAGGTTCAGCATCAGCGAGGCGGCGGTCCCGCTGGCACGCGCGAGCCCCCAGGCCAGCAGCGCCGGCGCGATGAGGGCGCCGGCGACGGCGACGCCCACGATTCGCGGCAGATGCATGCGGGCAACGGGCGCCTCGGCCTTCGACCGCGAGGCCAGCCCTACGGCCGCGGCGCCCGCATAAAGGAGACACGCCGTGGCGAACGGCCCCGCTTCGCGCGCGAGCTTCTGCACGAACGGCGTCGTCAGTCCGAACGCGACCGCCGAGAGGAGTGCGACGAGGCTGCCGCGCAGAGCTGGGCTCGACGACGGCGCGCGCACGCCTAGGAGAGTACCTCGTCGATCGCCCCGTCCCGTAGTAAAGACGCGTCGATGAGCGAGCTCCTCGCGGCCTTTCTCTCCCGCGCAGACGCACCCTCGCCGTGCATCGTCGACGCGCTCGGGATCCATTCCCACTCGGCCGTCATCGATCGCGCGCGGCGCGTCGCGACGTCGCTCCTGGAATCGTCCGGTGTCCCTTCCCTCGACGGTGCCCGGGTCGCCGTCCTCGCCCCGCCCGGCGCCTCGTTCGTCGCGGCGCTGTTCGGCATCATGCTCGCGGGCGGCTGTGCCATCGTCCTCTCGCCGCTGCATCCGGCGCCGGAGACCCGGTACTTCTGCGAGGACGCGGGGACGCGTGCCGTGCTCGTCTCGAGGGCGCACGCGTCGCAGGTGGCGCACCTCCGCGATGCGTTCGACGTCCGCAGCCTGGAGCCGATGCTCGACGAGCCCGGCCCCTCCGCGGTCTCCCGTTCCGCTCCGTCGCTGCCGGCGATCGACGACTCGTCGCCGGCACTGCAGCTGTACACGAGCGGCACCACCGGGAAGCCGAAGGGCGCCGTGATCACGCATCGCAACCTGAGCGTGCAGCAACGGCTCGTCGGGCAGGCGTGGGGATTCCGTCCGGAAGACGTCCTTCTCCACGCGTTGCCCCTGCATCACATGCACGGGCTCGCGATCGCGCTCTTCACCGCGCTCGGCGCCGGCGCAACGACGCGAATGACCACGTTCGACGCGCGTACGATCTGGGAGGCGATGGCCGACGCCACCGTCTTCATGGGGGTGCCCGCGATGTACCATCGCCTCTTCGCTACATTCGACGCGGCCGACGACGCGACGCGCCGCCGATGGACGGCGAACGCCGCCGCCCTGCGGCTCGCGACCAGCGGAAGCGCCGCGCTTCCGGTCACGCTCGCCGAGCGATGGCGTGCGCTGACGGGGAACATCCCGCTCGAGCGCTTCGGGATGACCGAGATCGGCGTCGGTATCTCCAACCCGCTCGCCGGCGAGCGAGTCCCAGGATGCGTCGGCTTCCCGCTGCCCACGGTAGAGGCCCGGATCGTCGGCGAGGACGGCAGCGATGCGCCGGAGGGCAGCCCCGGTGAGCTCCTCATCCGCGGCCCGAGCGTCTTCGCCGGCTATCACGCGCGCCCGGACGAGACGGCGAAGGCCTTCGTCACGGATCCCGGCGGCGGCCCCGGCTGGTTCCGGACCGGCGACACCGTGGTTCGGGACCAGAGCCTCCCCGGGGCGCCCTACCGGATCCTCGGCCGCACGAGCGTCGACATCCTCAAGAGCGGTGGGTACAAGCTGAGCGCGCTCGAGATCGAGGAGGTCCTCCGCGAGCACCCGGGCATCGGCGAGGTCGCTGTCGTCGGCATCGCCGACGAGGCGTGGGGCGACCGCGTCGTGGCCTGCGTCGTCCGCCGGGCCGGCGAGGCCCCGGCCGGCTGCGACGCTGGATCGCTCCGGGCCTTCGCCAAGGAGCGGCTCGCGACCTACAAGGTCCCGAAGGATTTCATCTTCCTCGACGAGCTCCCGAAGAACGCCCTCGGAAAGGTCGTCAAGCCAGACCTCGCGCGCGCCGTCGCCAGCCGTTCCCGAGCGCGCGACGAGGCGTGACGGTTCCGTGGCGACCTGGCGACATCCTTTGAAGTTTTCCATCTGAGACGCGCTCGTTATCGTGACGAATGCCCGAGGCGCGCTACCCTGCGCGCCCAACATGCAGTCCCAGTCCCGCGCGCGCTTCGTCGGCCCGATCGTCCTCGCCGGTGCTTGCCTCGGCGCCGTCGCGTGCGGCGGATCGCCCGGCCGTTCGGGCTTCGAGAACGAGCCGGCCGCCGACGGGGCCCCGAGCCAGCCGGCTCCGGAGAACACGGGCAGCCTGGGCCAGCAGCAGCCGCCGAGCGACGTCGATCCCCCCGAGGTCGCGGAGGTCTTCGGTCACAGCGCCGGCACGCTCTATCGCCTCGATCCGGTGACCAAGGGCGTGACCGTGATCGGCGATTTCTCCGGATGCGGACCGGTCATCGACATCGCCCTCGACGAGAAGTCCACGCTGATCGCCGCGAGCGCCCAGGCGCTCTACAAGGTCGACAAGGCGACCGCCGCCTGCACCGAGATCGCCAAGGGAAGCTATCCGAACTCCCTGTCGTTCGTGCCGAAGGGCACGGTGGATGCGAACGAGGAGGCGCTCGTCGGCTACGACGGCGGCGACTACCTCCGGATCGACGTTGGCACCGGGAAGACGACGAAGATCGGCTCGCTCGGCGGCTCGCTCATCTCGAGCGGCGACATCGTCTCGGTGAAGGGCGGGAAGACCTACCTCACGGTGAAGGGCGGGTCCTGCGACAAGAACGACTGCCTCGTCGAGGTCGATCCGAAGACGGGCAAGATGCTGAAGAACTGGGGTTCGATCGAGCACCAGAAGGTCTTCGGTCTCTCGTTCTGGGGCGGCAAGATCTACGGCTTCGACGAGACGGGGAAGCTCTTCGAGGTGACGTTCGGCACGAGCCAGCTCGCGACGACGCCGATCCCGATCCCGCAGGCGCCGGCGGGGCTCAGCTTCTGGGGCGCGGGCTCGACGACGTCTGCGCCGCTCGTCTCGAATCCCCAGTAGCCGCGCGCCGCTGCGGTCGGGACGCGGGGCAGCGCGCTACTTCCGGGGGCGGCGGACCGTTGCCGGCGACGGCTTCTTCGCGCGATCCCTCGTGCCCTTCGTCGATCGCGTCTCCTGACGCGGCCGCGCGTCGAAGGCCGCGACCTTCCAGTGTCCCTGCTCCCACTGCAAGGCCATCTCGCGGGTCTCGAAGTTCGCCAGGCGCACGCGGAATCGGATCCGCGGGATCGTCTGGGTGGCCGCCAGATCCTCCGCATTCGCGTCGGTGCACGTCTCGAGCACGCTCGCGCCGCCGCCCGCGAGCACCGACCCTCGGATCCGGACGAGCGTGGCGATCCGCATCGCACGGACCGTGTCGGCCTGCCATAGGCCGTCGAAGGTCGCGTCTCCCTCCAGCGCGCTCGCCGCATCGAGCCCGTCGACTCCGACGAGCGCGTTCCCGATCATGGGCTCGAGGACCGTCATCCGCGGCTCGTGCATCGCGAGCTCGGCGACGAAGGCGAGGCATGCGAGGCGCGCGCCCTCGCGACGGTGCGCGCTCGAAGCAAGCTGGCCGTGGACGGCGTCGGCGCGGCGAATGGTCTCGAGGACCGCCGCGCTCGGGACGGCCAGGCCGACCGCCTCGCGATTCGTGACCTTCATCGTGTTCACGCCGAGCACGTGACCTCGCTCGTCGGTGAGCGGGCCGCCGCTCGAGCCCGGATCGATCGGTGCCGTGTGCTGGACGTACGAGAGCGGCCGGACGGCAGCCTCCTCGAGACGGAAGCTCTCGTTCGAGACGTAGCCACGTGTCGTCTGGTACGACGGGCGGCCCACCATGCCGGGGAAGCCGGTGGCGATCACCACCTGCTGGTCCTTCGCCGCGGACGTCGAGAACGCAAACCCGCGCTCGATGGCGAGCCTCGAAGCGGGGCGGAGGATGGCGACGTCGTGCGTCGGATCGGTATAGGCGATCTCCGCCGTGCCGAGGCTCGTGCCGTCGGCGAGCTCGAGGGCGGCGCGCTCTCCGAGATCGACGACGTGACGATTGGTCACGACGAGCACGTCGCGTCCTCCCGCGCTCGTCGAGCGAACGACGAGGAACCCGCTACCGAACGCGCCCTTCGCGCGTGCCTCGTAGAACGCGCGCTCGTCCTCGTCGTCGGTGGCCTTCGCCAGCTCGGTGAACGTCTGCTCGACCTTCACCGGCGGCCGGACCTTCACGAGGACGGTGAGCTTGCGCGGATCGGGCCGCGACTCGGCGATGAACCGCGAGGACTCGTCGATGGTCGTTCCCTGGCAGCGATCGGCGAGCCCTTGCATCGCGGCGCTGACGTCTCTCTGGACCGCCGCCCACTTGTTGGGCATCGACGCGGCGGCCTGGGTTCGCGCCGCGATCGCTGCGTGGACGCTGCGGGAGGCGCTGACCGCCCGGTCGCGCGTGCGAGCGATCGCCGGCGACGCGCGCACGGCGGCGAGATCGGCGATCACCTTCGCGTGCTCTGCGCTCGTCTCCGCTGCGTCGTAACGGGCGACGAGATCGCGGACTTTGACGCAGTCGGCAGGAGGCTTCTTGCCGTCACAGGCCGCACGAAGGAGCGCCCAGGCCTCCTGCGTCTCGCGCGCGAGCGGGGCGACCTCGCGGGCATGGCGCTCGACGGCCTCCCGCTCGGTGCGCGCGAACGCTCGGGCACGCCCCAAGGCCGAGACCGCCTCGCGGAGGGCCGTCCCCAGACCCCCGTCGTCCGAGCGGACGGCGGCGAGCTCGGACTCGAGCTCGGTCGACGCTTGCTCGAACGACAGGAGCAGCTCGAGCAGACCGGCGTACGACGTGAGCCGCCCCTTCGCCGTGGCACCGGCGTCCTCGATCGTCTCACCGAACCGCACGACCTGAGCGCCGACATGCTCGCAGACCGACGCGGTCGCGTGCGGCGCGGCCGCAGGCTTCGCCGTTGCACCGCCACCGCATCCCGTCGAGACGGCGGCGATGCCGAGCATCATCGCGACAACGGGACGATGGTTCATCGGGTGACGAGAGCCTCCTACGCCTGCGCCGCCTTCGGCTCTCTCACGTAGCACAGCCCCGGGCTCACCGCCGCCCACGAGCCTGCGAAGGTGCGCCGCGCAGGGCTCAGAGGAGGCGGACGTGCGCGCGGATCTCGTCGGCCTTCGCGAGACCGGTGTGCTTCCACACGAGGCGGCCGAGACGGTCGAGCACGACGACGGTCGGCACCGCCGGGATCTCGCCGAACGGCCCGGCGGGCGACGTGGCGCTCGCGTCTCCGAGCGCGAGCGGGAACTCGATGCCGATCGACTTGCGATAGGTCTCGACCAGCACGATCTCGCGCCGCGGATGCAGCGCGACGGCGGCATAGGCCACGCGATCTCCGTCGTGCTTCGCCATCGCGTTCAGGAACCCGACCTGCGCCTGACAGACGATGTCGCCGGTCGTGATGAAGGCGAGCACGACCGGCTTCCCGCGGTTCGCCTCGGAGCTGACCGGCCGGTCGTCGTCGAGCGGATCGAACGCGTAGGTGATCGGCTTGTCGGACGGGAGCGTCGCGGTCCCCTCCTTCGTAGAGACGCCGATCGGCGGCCCCTCCGGCTGCTTCGGACCGCATCCGGCGACGAAGGTCGCCAGCACGGTCGACAGGAGCAGCGTCCTCGTCAATCGTCCCCTCGCTGGCCGACGAACTGATCGGCCTTGTCCGCGAACAGCACGTTGAACGTCGTGAGCGATCCGTAGCAGCCGGTGATGTACTGCTGCATCTGGACCTTCTCCTCCGGCGTGAGCTTGCCGTGCGCGTTGATCTTCTGCTCGAGCACGCGGAGCTTGTCGCGGATCATCACGACCTTGCTGAACAGCGTCTCGATCGGGATCCGCTTCTCCTGCGTCCCCTCCTTGCCCGGCTTGAGGACGACCTCGCCGCCTTCCCAGCGGCCGCCGATGCGGGCGTCCCCGACCCCCAGCTCGTCGCGGATGACCGCGCGCAACACTTCCCTGAACTCGTCTGCATCCATGTCCAAGAGCTCCTCGGGCAACTGGAACGAAAGCGGCTCGCGGGCGACGGCCGCGGCCGGTGATCCCGCGGGCCGTGGTGCGCGAACGGCGCGCGACCTGGGCGCGGCCGACGGCTTCGCCTGGAAGGTCCCGCGCTTCACGTACTGGGTGCACGTGCTGGTCTCGTAGAGCGGCGCCGGCCACACCATCAGGAGACACTCGCCGTGGCGGCGCACTTCCCCGTTCTCGTCGATCTTCTCGACCACCCGGACGAATCGCGCGCAGCTACCGCAGCGCTTGTCGAGGTCGGGACGCTCGCTCATCCTCCGCCCTCTTCGCCGCCTCCCTCGAGGTCGGGCGCGAACAGATCGATGTAGCGCGCGAGCGCCGGCGGCGGCGCGCGTCCGGCGCGGCGATCGGCGACGACGGCGTGCGCAAGGTCCTCGACGACCTGCGGCAGCGGGGTCTCGGCCATCGTGAGCCCGATCTCCTTCGCCGCGGCCGCGACCTCGGTCTTGTGCGCGAGCCACTTGTGCCGAGCCTCCCGCATCCCCTCGTCCGGATGGTATCGGCACAAGAGGATCTCGACGAAGTCGAGATACAGCGGCGAGACGAGGATGCAGACGCGCTCGCCTCCGGGACCCGAGCCGACGAGGGCCCGTGGCGGCGTGCTCCGCTTCGCCGCGCCCTCGATGTTCCGCGCGATGCGCGACCGGCGCGCATCGTCCATCTCGACCGCGAGCAGGGGCGCGAAGAGCGCGACCCTCGGGACCTCCACCGCGGGCGCATCCGAGTCCAGCGCGTCGAGCCATGCGTCGCGCGCGTCCGCCGGGAGAGACTCGTACGCCAGGGCCGCGGCGGTGGCCGCGTCCGGATCGTGGGCCAGCGCTGCCAGCCAGGTCCGCCACGCGGCATGCGCGCGCGGATCGACCGAGCCGACCCGCTCCGCTGCCGCGAGGCGCACGGAGGATACGTCGTTGTCAGTCGGCTTGTTTCGATCGCTCATCGGACACGCGGCATCGTGGCTCGAACGATCGCGCACCCTAGCATCGCTGCGCCAGACGGGAAGTCACGACGCGCACGAGCTCGGGGCGCGCGACGAGCCTGGACGGCCCCCCACGCGACCGCGCACGATTCAGCGCGTGACGCTTGACTTGCCAAAGTGACCCTTGGGATCGTCGTCATGACGTGACGACCGACTCGCCGGAAGTGCTCGCGCGGATCAAGGATGGGCTCCCGCTCGTCGATATCGTCGCGCGCCAGCTGCGCCGGCAGATGGGCCCGTACGTCGACGTCGAGGAGCTCGTCTCGCACGGTCGCGAGGCGCTCGTCGGCGCCGCTCGCTCGTACGATCCCGACCGCGGCGTTCCCTTCCGGAAGTGGGCCAACCTCCGGGTCCGCGGCGCGATGATCGACGGCATCCGTTCGCGCGCGAACCTCCCCAAGCGCGTCTATCGGAGGCTGCGCGCGCTGGAGGCCGCCGACCGCGTCCAGGAGGTCGCAGCCGAGGAAGAGGGCGCCGCGCCCGCGACGACCGCCGCGGCCGCGGACGACCGCCTCGGCGGCACGCTCTCGGCCGCGGCGATGGCGATGGCCGTCGGCTTCCTCACCATGCGCACGGGCGACGCGGTGGACTCCGCTCGGGACGGCGGCGATTCGCCGGAGGAGGCCATGGCACGCGCCGAGATCGCGAAGCTCGTGAGGGACGCCATCGCGGAGCGGCCGGATGCCGAGCGACACCTCCTCGAGCGTCACTATTTCCACGACGTCACGTTCGAGGAGGCCGCGAAGGAGCTCGGCCTCTCGAAGTCCTGGGCGAGCCGCCTGCATGCGCGCGCCCTCGAGGGGATCGCCAAGGCGATGCAGCGCATGCGCGGCGGTTGAGAAAAAAGTACGCAACCCCCGGCGGGCTTCGGACGATGGGAGCCCCGATGCGTATCGGAGAGTCCCCCCGCCCCGCCCCGGTCCCCGAGCCTTCCCCGGCCGAGCGCGCCCCGCGCCCCGGCACGCCCGCCGTCACCAGAGGAGGAGACGACGAGGGCCCGAGCCCGTTCGCCCGCATCCTTCACGGCCTCGGGCACGAGGTCGACCGCGGCGAGAGGATGGTCCGCCGCGCGATCGGCGGCGGCGGCGAGCTCGGCCCGACGGAGCTGCTCGCGCTGCAGGCCGGCGTCTACCGCTACAGCGAGGCCGTCGATCTTTCGGCGAAGCTCGTGGACCGCGCAACCAGCGGAGTGAAGACCGTGATCCAGGGCCAGTGACGCGCTAGGGTCGGGCGATGTCCTCGAGGATGCGCGTCGTCGTGGCCATGAGCGGCGGGGTCGACTCCGCCGTCGCGGCCGCCCGCCTCGTCGACGAGGGCCATGACGTCGTCGGGGTCACGCTGCACCTCTGGGACTATCCCGACGACGGCGACCCGAAGGCGCACGGTCGATGCTGCGCGCCGGAGGACCAGTACGACGCCCGCCGCACGGCGGATGTCCTCGGCTTCCCGCATTTCACGTTCGATCGTCGCGCGCTGTTCGCACGCACCGTCGTCGAGCCGTTCGTCGAGGCGTACCTCGCCGGAACGACACCGAGCCCCTGCACCGCGTGCAACCGCGGCGTGAAGCTCACCGAGCTGTTCGCGCTGGCCGACCGGCTGGGCGCGAGCCACGTCGCGACGGGGCACTACGCACGCATCGGCCGGGATGCATCGGGCGCGCCGTTCATCCGCGAGGGCAAGGACCCGAGCAAGGACCAGAGCTACTTCCTCTACGCGACGCCGCGCGAGCAGCTCGAGCGCCTCGTCTTCCCCCTCGGCGAGAGCCTGAAGAGCGACGTCCGCGCGGAGGCCGTCCGGCGCAAGGTACCAGGCGCGACCAAGGGTGAGAGCCAGGAGCTCTGCTTCGTCGGCGCAGGAGCCGGCGCCTACGCTGCATTCGTGGAGGAGCGCGCCGGCGGTCGCATCCGGCCGGGACCGATCGTGGACGACGAAGGCCGTGTCGTCGGGACGCACGAGGGCGTGCATCGCTTCACCGTCGGCCAGCGCAAGGGCCTGGGCGTCGCGCTCGGACAACGAACGTTCGTCGCGGCGATCGAGCCCGACACGGCGACCGTCCGCCTCGGTCGCGACGCCGCGCTCGCATCGACACGCGCCGTCGTCGACGATGTCGTGCTCGCGCCCGGCGTCGCCTTGCCGATCGACGCCCGCGTGCGCGTCCGGTATCGACACGACGGCGAGGCGGCGCGCGTCGAGGCGGCCGGCTCGCTCGGCAGCGTTGCGACGATCGTGTTCGCGTCGCCCGTGCGTGCGGTGAGCCGTGGACAGATCGCCGTCTTCTACGAGGGTGATCGCGTGCTCGGCGGGGGACGCATCTGTTAGCCTTCGCGGCGTGAGGCGCATGCTCTCGATCGCCGCCGTGGCGACGCTCCTCCTGGGGCTGTCTCCGGCGTGCTCGCAGGGCGAGGGCGAAGGCCGCATCACCGGCACGCTGAACGTCCCGAACTGCTGGAGCGGCGCGTTCGAGCTGAGCCCGGACTTCTTCGGCGCCGTCCCCTACAAGCAGTCGCTGCAGCTCCGCATCCAGAGCGGCTCCGACTACGAGAGCTTCTCCGACGGGATCTCGATCCTCCTCTACGACATCACCAAGATCAGGCCCGATCCGTCGACGGGCTTTCCCGGACGGTACAAGGAGCCGCTCACCGTCGATCTCCCTCCGGAGGTGACGCCGCCCGGTGTGCCGATCGAGGCGAATCCCGATCCGGCGATCGTCGGGATGACGCTCTATCTCCAGAAGACGTGCCGCACCGCGAACGTGGCCCTGCACGCCGTCCGAGAGGTCTCGATCGCGAACGACGGCTCCTGCGTGGCGAGCGCCGTCATGGGCGCGGACCCGACCCAGGGCTGCGCGCCGGACAAGGAGAGCCCGGCGGGCGTCGGCAGCGGCCGGAGCGTCATCGCGTTCACGAGCGTCGCGAACGGACAGCTCGACGAGGAGACGGCCGCCGAGCGCCTCACCGCCGGCTGCTTCGACGTCTATCTGGCCGATCCCCGCGACGAGGCCCCCGGCGGGCTCGGGCCCCCGCCCCGGTGCCGCGGCCACATCCGGGGATCGTTCTCCTTCTTCTTCGAGCGCGGGCGGCCGGCGCAGCCCTTCCCCTGAGAGGCGCACATCCACCGACGGACGGCGCGCGCGGAGGACTGGCGGCGATGCTTGCGCTAGCGAGAAGGCCCCGATAGCGTTTTGTACAGTGCTGAAATCCCGCGTACCGCGTGCGCTCCCGCAAGCGCTCGCCGTTGCGTGCCTCGCAGTGTTGGGGGCAGCCGCGTCGGCGCGAGCCGCGGAGCCGTCGCCGGGCGGCCCCGCGCTGCGCCAGGCGCGCGCCGCTTGGGATCGCGGTGCGCTCGACACCGCCGAGCCGCTCTACCGCGAAGCGCTCGAGAAGGGCGGCCTCGCACCGAACGAGGTCCTCGAGGGTTACGTGCGCCTCGGATCGATCCGCGCCGCGCACGGCAAGAAGGACCAGGCGGTCGCCGCGTTCCGCGCCGCGTCGATCCTCGACGCGGCGTTCACGGTCCCGCCCGAGGCCGGTCCGAAGGGTGCCGGGCTCGCCGAGCGCGCCAAGCGCGACACCGCCAAGATCGGGACGATCCAGCTCGCCGTCCAGGTGCCGAAGGAAGCGGCCGCGGGCAAGCCGTTCAAGATCACCGCGACGGTCGACAAGGCGCACGTGCCGATCGTCGCGCGCATCGGCGTCGTCGCGAAGGACGGCACGTCCGGCAAGGAGACGACGCTCGAGGCGAAGACCGACGAGAGCGTCGACATCGAGATCCCGGGCGAGATCGCGCTGCCGAACGCGAGCATCGTCGTGCGCGTCGATGCCCTCGATGCGCACGCCAACCGCCTCGCGTCGGCAGAGGATCGCGTGCGCATCCCCGACTCGGCGGGCGCACCGGCCGCGGTCGCGGCGGCACCCGCCGGTGGCGGCAACGCGACCGGCGCCGGGACGGTCGCGACCACCTATCGCGCCGGCGACGCGGACGTCCGCAAGGGCGGCACGTTCTGGTCGACCCCTTGGCCGTACGTCATCGGAAGCGTCGCCCTCGCCGGCGCCGGCGCCGCCGTCTACTTCGGAACCCGCCCGCCGGACGACGTGACCGTCGGCCAGGTCGGGGTCCGCACCCGTTGATCCTGGATCCGACCCACTGAGGAGAACGTTTGCCCCACGACCGCGCGCATCGACCCAACACTCACTCGGGAAGCGGCCCTTCCTCGAGTGGTGGCGGTGGTGCGCCGATGTCCGGCATGGGATCGATGCCCGACATCCGCAACACCGGCGGCACCTACTTCCTCGGCCGCTACCGCGTCGTCGACGAGATCGGCATCGGCGGCATGGCGAGCGTGCACCTCGCACGCATGGATGGTCCGGGCGGCTTCCAGAAGTGGGTCGCGATCAAGAAGATCCATCCGCACCTCGTCGAGGACGAGTCGTTCGTCCAGATGTTCCTCGACGAGGCGCGCGTCGCCGCCCGCATCTCGCATCCCAACGTCGCGACGGTCTTCGACCTCGGCAAGCACGAGGACACCTACTGGATCGCGATGGAGTACCTCCATGGCGAGCCGCTCCGTGAGGTGATGCGGCGCACCGAGGAGCTCGGCACCGCGATGCCTCCGGAGATCGCCTGTCGCGTCATCGCCGATGCGGCCGAGGGCCTCCACGCGGCGCACGAGCTCCTGGGCAAGAACGGCGAGAAGCTCGGTCTCGTCCACCGTGACGTGACCCCGCACAACCTGTTCGTGACGTACGACGGCGTCACGAAGGTCGTCGACTTCGGGATCGCGAAGTTCAGCTCGCGCATGAGCCACACGCGCGCGGGGACGCTGAAGGGCAAGCTCGCGTACATGAGCCCGGAGCAGGTCCACGGCGAGGGGATCGATCGCCGGACGGACATCTTCGCCCTCGGCGTCGTGCTCTGGGAGCTCACGACGGGGCAGCGCCTGTTCCGCATGGAGAGCGATCTCGACACGCTCGCCAAGGTCCAGGAGTGCAACGTCCCCCGCCCCTCGACGCTGATCCGCGGATACCCCGTCGACCTCGAGAAGATCGTGATGAAGGCGCTCGCGAAGAACCGCGGCGAGCGCTTCCGCACCGCACGCGAGCTCTCGCGCGCGCTGCAGTCGCTGCTGATGCGACGCGGCCTGTTCATCGCATCCGACGAGGTCGCGGCGTACACGCAGTCGATCTTCACCGACCGCATCCAGAAGCGCGAAGCGCATCTGCGGTGGGCGGCGGAGGTCACGCAGACGATCAACGTCGATCAGCTCCTCTCCAAGCCGAAGATCGGCGGCGAGTTCACCAACTCCGAGGTGCAGTCCTCCGGTCCGACGGGCGGCTCGAAGCATCCCCCGGTCGCCGCGCCGGGTCCGGTCAGGCCGGCGGCGGGCATGCCTCCGCCGACCGAGCCCGCGACGCCGCGCTCGCACGGGCATCAGCCCCCGCTCGATCTGAAGTCGACCGGCCCTTCCGCGACGGCCCCGCGTGCGCCGATCCCGGCGCCGCGTCCGGCCGCGGGCCGTCCGCCGACGCATCACAACCTCCAGCCGGTGCGCTCGGCCGCCCCGCCGCCGCCCTCGGTCCAGCCGCCGCCGTCGGTGGACACGGACGAGCATCCGGCGGACGGCGACGGGCCGACGATCCAGGCGCCGACCTCGTTCGACGAGGCGTTCATGCCCCCGGATCTCCGGGGCGCGTCCCCGGCCGGCCTCGGACGCCCCGGAGCGCGGACGAGCGATCCGCCCACGGTGATGGAGCCCGCCGCGATGGTGCAGGAGGGCGCCACGATCATGGCGTCGCCGAACGCGCGCGACGCGATGATGGCGGCCGCCGTCTCCTCGGGCGCGCTGCCGATCGAGCCCGAGGACCTCGAAGAGGATCAGGACGCAACGATCGTCGGCACCGCGCGCGACGAACGCAGCGCGCTCCAGGCTCCTCCGACCTTCCCGGCGTCGATGCGGCCGCAGCCTCGACCGGCGGCCCCGCAACAGCGCTTCGCGGCGACCGCGCAGATGCCTCCGCAGATGAACCCGATCTCCGGCATGGGCGGAGGGATGGGCGGCGGACCGAGCGGCGGCTACGCGCCGGCCCACACGGGCGAGGTCGCGTTCGCCGACGCCGGAGGGCCGAGCGTCCCGCCGCTCCACGGCCCCCACGGCGACGTCGGAGACTTCGGGCGCGGGATGGGCTCCTTCGGTCCCTCCGCCGGGCTCGGACCGGAATTCGGCAGCGCGCGATCCGCGCCGGGGCGCATGCAGCCGACCATGCCGCGGATGGGCCCAGCGCTCACCCACGACAACCGCACGATGACGGCGCAGCGGTTCAAGCGGCGCCCGCCGATGTGGGTCGTCGCGGCGCTCTCGTGCTCGATCGCGCTCCTCATCGCCGGCGTCGTGCTCGCGATCGTCTCGTCGAGCGGCGGTCCTGCGCCGGTGCGCGCGACACCGTCGGGCGCGACCGCTTCGATGACGCCGAGCGGGCCGTTCGGCACCGCACGTCATGGCTTCAACAACGCCGCGACCTCTTCGCCCGCATCGGGGTCCTCCGTGACGCCCACCGCGGCGCCTCCGGTGGTGACGGCGGCCGCGCCGACCGATACCGCAGCGCCGTCGAGCGCCGGCGTCGCTACGGCTGCGGCGACGACGGCAAGCCCTGCGGCGACGACGGCGCCGCCGGCGCCTGCTCCGGCTCCCAGCCCGGTCACGACGGCGGCAGCGAACACGGCGACCGCGCGGCCGGTGCCCGTTCCCGTACCGGTCCCTGCGCCTGCGCCTACGCCGGTCGCGACGGCGAAGAAGTCCTCGGCGCCTGCGGCGCTCGGCGCGCTGACGGTCGTCTGCATGCCCAAGTGCGATCAGATCGTCGACAACGGATCGCCCCTCGGCCCTGGCCACATCTTCAACCGGCCGGTGCCCGCGGGTCGTCACGTCCTCACGCTCTCCGCGCCGAACGGCGCGAAGAAGAACCTCCAGGTGGAGGTCGTGCCCGGCGAGACGCGCGAGGTCCGTATCTCGATGGACAAGTGATCGATCGCGTCGCAGCGCGGGCTCGCGACGCGCGCGGTCCGCGTGGCGACAGTGTGGCCGCCGGCCACGGCTCATCCACGGAAGACGGCCGCCTTCCTTGCCGGAAGGAGACCGCGGTGTAGACGGTGCACGCGCGTTCGCCACGGCACGTGGGCTGCACGCGTATCGCGCATCGTGAAGCCCGCACCCGGCCAAGTCATCTCGGGGACCCTGCGCCTCCGGAAGCGAATCGCCGAGGGCGGGATGGGCAGCGTCTGGATCGCAGAGCATCTCGTCCTGGGGCGCGAGGTCGCGGTGAAGCTGATGTCGCCCCATTGGGCGGCGATGCCGAACGCGCGGACTCGGTTTCTGCGCGAGGCGCGGATGACGGCGAACATCGACAGCCCGCACGTGGTACGCGCGCTCGACTGCCGCCTCGACGAGGCCGACGAGCCTTACCTCGTGCTCGAGCTCTTGCGCGGCGAGAACCTCGAGGAGCGCGTCCGCCGGCACGGCGCGCTCTCGGTCTACGAGGTCGAGGAGATCGTCGCGCAGACCTGCGAAGCGCTGGGCGCAGCGCACCAGGCGGGCATCGTCCATCGCGACATCAAGCCGGAGAACGTGTTCCTCGTCGCCGGGCCGACGACGTTCGTGAAGGTGCTCGACTTCGGGGTCTCGAAGCCGAAGCGCATCGAGGAGTGCCTCGAGGTCGACCGCCTGCCCGCGGGCACGCCCCAGTACATGAGCCCCGAGCACATGTTCGAGCCCGAGACGACGGACGAGCGCTCGGACCTCTTCTCGGTCGCGGCCGTCGCCTACTTCGCGCTCACGCGACGCTCTCCGTTCCGCGCCGAGTCGCTCGAAGCCCTCTACTTCGCGATCGAGGGCGCGAGGTTCGAGCGACCGAGCGCGCTTCGTCCGGAGCTGCCTCGTGCGCTGGATGCGTGGTTCGAGCGAGGGCTCGCGCGCCAGCGCGACGAGCGGTTCCAGAGCGCGCGCGAGATGGCCGAGGCGCTGCGCGACGCGCTCCGTGCATCGTCGACGATGCTCGAGCCGGTCCCCGCGGAGGCGACGTCGACCGTGGACGTCGACGAGCTGCCGGCGACGGAGCTGCCGAGCTCGCCCAGGACCACCCCGGGGCTGCCGAGACGACGCTGGCCGCGCACGGCCGGTCTCATCGCGACGGCAGCGGCGGCGGCCACCGTCCTCGCATGGTGGAGCGAGGCCGACGTTCGTTCGGCGAGCGCGTCGCCCACGGAGGTCACCGAGGCGTATCCCGACGCGGGCGGCCCGCCGGCCTCCGAGCCGACCTCTGCCCCGCGGCCCGCCGGCGCCGCGCGGACGAGGCGAGCGCAGCCGCCGCGGATCGTCTCGCGCGCGGTACCGGCGCCGACCGCCGCCGTCGCCGAGGAGACCGCAGCGTGCAGCGCGCGCGAAGAGCCCGGCAGCGATCCCGATCCGGTCACCACGTCGATCCAGCAGATCCTCGACGCGGTCCCCAACCGCGACGTCGCGCCTTGACCGCAACAGCGAAGCTCGTGTTGCTCAAAACGTCGAGACGGCCCAGTATTCCTGGAGGCTCACTGCTGTCCGGGCCGCCTTCCTTCGATGAGGACCGTTCTTCGTGCGCTCGTGCTCGCCGCCGCGCTCTTCGCGCCGGCCGCGGCCTGCCAGGGAAAGCCCGAGATCGGGTTCGAGATCGCCCTGCCCGCCTCCCTCGCCGACACCACGGCCTGGTTCGAGATCGGCGCCTTCCGTGACGCGAAGTGCAACGCGCTCCGTCCACTGCTCTCGGGCGGGATCCCGGATGGGGCGACGACGCGCGTCGCCTTCAGGCGCGACGACGCGACTGGACCGCGCGTCGGCGACATCCCGCGCGCGTCCTATGCGTTCGCCGCGGTCGCGCGCGGCGACGACTGCGCGGTGCTCGCCACCGGCTGCGTCGAGGCGGACGTCGGCGACACCGATCGCGTCCTCGTGCCGATGTCCGAGGTGGACAGTCCGACCGGCGCCTGCGGCGTCGGCGCGTCGTGCCAAGCGGCGCGCTGCGTCCCCGCGAACGACAATGCCGATCCCAGCGTCGGCGCGGGGTGCTCGCTCGAGCTCCTCGGCTCGGGTCCGCTCGCGAACCCGGTCGGCGGCGGGGGCACGCTCGTCAGCGCGCCGGCCGTCGCCGCGACGCCGACGGGCTTCGTCGCCGTCTATCGCGAGGTCGACCCGAACGGCGCCGGCGCGCGTCTCACCATCCTCCCGCTCGACAGCGGGGGCGGCGCGCCGGACCCTCTGCGTCCAGGCCTCCCGGGTCGGTGCGCGAACTCCGAGGAGACCGACGGCATCGGCGTGGCGATCGACGGCGAGAACGGGATGATCGCGCTCGCGCGCGCGCCGTGCGGAGCGAAGCCCGCGCTCGAGCTGCTCAACTTCGAGACGACGCCGGCGGTCGGGCCGTTCCTCGTGTCCACTTCGCCCAACGACACGCGCGTGCTGCTCTCGCCCGCACGTCCGGTCGCGCATCGGGCCTCGGGCAACGTCGTCGTCTATACGGAGGGCGGGATCGCGCGCATCGCGACGATGGATGCGGCGAAGGGGATCGTCGGAGTGTCGCGCGCGGACGCTCCCACGCTGGGCAGCTTCGGCGGCGCGGTGACCGGGCTCACGGACGCGTGGGTGGCGGCGAGCGACGGCGTGCTGGCGTTGCTCGCGGCGGGCAAGGGCGCGGTCGCGCAGCCCGCGCCGGTCGACGGGGGCGCCGACGGCGGCGGGGACACGTTCGACGCCGGCGCGGACGAGACCACGCTCCGCCTGCTCGTCGTCCCCGCGGCGACCGCGCTCACCGAGCTCGATGCGGCGGCGAACAAGCCTCGCGCTCCGATCGTGTTCCCCGGCGAGATCGGGTCGATCGCGGCGCGCGGCTCGCGCGTCCTCGTGGTCAGCGACGGTGGAGGCCCCGGCCGATCTGCGACGTTCCGCGCCTTCGATCTCAACAAAGACACGCCCGCAGTGACGAACGGCTTCTCCGTCGACGGCCAGGGCAAGGTCTCGGCCGTGGACGTGACGATGCAGGGCGATCGCGCGTACTTCGTCGCGATGAAGCCGGGCGCCATCGCGCTCCACGTCTACGGCAACGCGTCGACGACCCCTACCCCGCTCCGCAACGTCTCCTTCGCGCGCGAGCCACGTATCTCCGGCGTCGACACGGTGCGCGACGGGCGCGTGGCCGTGGCCGCGACCGACACACGGGTTGCCGTGGTCTGGACGACGGCGAAGGTCCTCAACAACAACGATCACACGGGCGGGTACGCGATCTTCGCGTGCACGCAGTGAGCATGCGCACGGAGCTCGACGCGACGATCGCGGAGCTGTCTCCGGGTGGCGAAGGCGTCGCCATCTGCGAGATCGCCGGCGAGCGTCGCGCGGTGTTCGTCCCCGGCGTCGCGCGCGGCGAACGCGTGCGGGTCGAGGCCGACCTCTCGAGGCGTCCGGCGCGCGGCCGCGTGCTCGAGATCCTCGCGCCAAGCGCGGAGCGCGTGCTTCCGGAGTGCCCCTGGTACGAGCGCTGCGGCGGCTGCGACTGGATGCATTTGTCCGCGGAGGAGCAGGCCCGGGCGCACGCCGCGATCGTGACGAGCATCGTGCCCGCCGCCTGGGCGGGGACGCGTGTGACGCCGCACGCGGCCCCGCGAACGCGCGCGTACCGAACGCGCGCGCGCGTCCACGTCGACGTTCGGCGCGGGCGCGTCGTCGTGGGGATGTACGCGCGCGGCTCGCACGAGCCGATCGCGGTCGACGCCTGTCTCGTCCTCGATCCGGTGCTCGACGAGGCCCGCCGCAAGCTCGTCCCTCTCCTCGAAGGCGCGAAGGGACGCGGAGACGCGCAGCTCGCGCTCGGGCCCCCGGGCGATCCGCGCAGGGCGGTGCTCGATCTCCGGTGGTCGGGCGACCTGCCCGGCTCGGTGTTCGCGCGGATCGAGCGCGCGGTGAGCGACGGATGGCTCGCCGGCGCACGCGTGTACGCCGGCGACGTGAAGGTCCCGGCGAAGGTCGGCGATCCCACGCCGTGGATCACCGGCGCGGACGGCGCGCCGCTGCGGCTCGCCGCGGGCGGCTTCTCGCAGGCGACGGAGGAGGGCAACACGCTCCTCGCGTGTCGCGCCGTGGAGCTCGCCGAGGCGATCGCCCCCGGCGTCTCGGCGATCGAGCTCTACGCCGGCGCGGGCAACCTGACGGTGCTGCTCGCACGCACGCGCCAGGTGACCGCCGTCGAGCTCTCGCGCGAGGCCTGCGATGCGGCGCGCGCGAACCTCGCCGCGCGCGGGCTCGGAGCACGTGTCGTCGAGGCCGACGCGTCGCGTTTCGCGATCCCGAAGGATGCGCGCCTCGTGGTGCTCGATCCGCCGCGCACCGGCGCGAAGGAGATCGCCGCGGCGCTCGCAGCGCGACCGTTGCCGGCGATCGTCTACGTCTCTTGCGATCCGCCGACGCTCGGGCGCGACCTCGCGCTGTTCGCGGCGGCGGGCTACACGCCGGAGGCGATCGAGACCTTCGAGATGTTCCCGCAGACGAGCCACGTCGAGACGATCGCCGCCCTCGTGCCGCCGAAGGCGCGACGGTGAGCGAGGTCGTCCCGTCGCTGCGCACGATCGTCCGGCGTGCGATGTCGGGAGAGACGAAGCTCGCGCGCGGCTCGGCCGTGCTCGTCGGCGTGAGCGGCGGCCCCGACTCGATGGCGCTGCTCGACGTGATGGCCGATCTCGCGTCGCCTCTCGGGCTCGCGGTGCATGCCCACGGCGTCGATCACGGGCTGCGCGCCGGCGCGTCACGCGAGCTCGACGGGGCCGAGGCGCTCGCCCGGAAGCGAGGCATCGCCTTCGCGCGGACGCGCGTGGACGTCGTGCGCGGGGGCAACCTCCAGGCGCGCGCGCGAGCGGCACGATGGAAGGCGCTCACCGAGGCCGCGGCGGAGGTCGGCGCATGCGCCGTCGCGACGGCCCACCACGCCGACGATCGCGCCGAGACCGTCCTCCTGCGCCTGCTCCGCGGAGCGGGCGTCCGCGGCCTCGCGGTCATGCCTCCGCGCGCCCCGGCGCCGGGCGCTCCGGCGCTCGAGGTCATCCGCCCGCTGCTGCGTGCGCGGAAGGAGGACGTCCTCGCGCACCTCGAACGGCGCGGGATCGCCTACGCGCGCGATCCGTCGAACGAGGACCCGCGCTTCCTCCGTACCCGCGTGCGCCGTGAGGTCCTGCCGCTCCTCGAGGAGCTCAGCCCAGGCGTCGTCCGGCACCTCGAGGCGCTCGCCGACGAGCTCGCAGCGATCGCCGACCGAGCCGCGGCGCCGCACCCCGCCGAGCCGACCTCCGAGGACCTGGAGGGAAGCTCCGACTGGACGGCCGGCCTCCCTCGGCGGACGCAGCATGCACTTCGTGCGCTCGTACGGTCGGGCTCGAGGTCGGCGCGGGTCTGGCTTCCCGGGGGGCTGGTCGTGTCGCTCGATGGCCGCGCTCGCGCTCCGAAGCCCCGCCGCTCGAAGGCATGAGCAGGATGGGCAGGGGTGCGACCTTCACCGCCCGGGTCGATGGGCTCGGGCGGACGAGATTCGTCGCACGGGCGCCTGTACGGGCCCGCGTCCCGAGCTAGGGTCTGTCGTGGGAAGCCCTAGCGAGGCAAAAAGACCGAACTCTGGCGAATCCCGCCCTCGATGGAGGGCATCTGACGTAGTAGCCTTGAAGGTCCGAGGTCATCGTGAAGCAATCGCACAAGACGCTGCTGCTGTGGGTCGTCCTCATCGTCATGTTCCTGACGATTTGGCAGTTTCTGACCCCGGCCGAGAAGCGTGATCCTGTCGCCTTCAGCGACTTCGTCGCCGAGGTCCACCAGGGGAAGGTCGACCAGGTCAACATCAAGGACCGCGAGTACAGCTACAAGCTGCGCGGGGCCGATCCGAGCAAGGGAAACCACGTGAAGGTCGCCGTCGGCCCGCTCGCCGACGAGGCCCTTCTCTCGACGCTCAAGCCGGACAACAAGGATGTCCCGGCGCCGCGCGTCTTCTTCGAGAAGGAAGACCAGTCGCCGTTCTGGTCGAGCACGATCATCACGCTCATCCCGATGGCGTTCCTGATCCTGATGTTCTTCCTCTTCATGAGGCAGCTCCAGGCGGGCGGCGGAAAGGCGATGAGCTTCGGCAAGTCCAAGGCGCGGATGCTCTCGGACTCGCAGAACAAGATCACGTTCGCGGACGTCGCCGGCGTCGAGGAGGCGAAGGACGAGGTCGAGGAGATCATCGCCTTCCTCAAGGATCCGAAGAAGTTCCAGCGCCTCGGCGGACGCATCCCGAAGGGCGTGCTCATGATCGGCCCCCCGGGAACGGGCAAGACGCTCCTCGCGCGTGCGATCGCCGGTGAGGCGGGCGTTCCGTTCTTCAGCATCTCGGGCTCGGACTTCGTCGAGATGTTCGTCGGCGTCGGCGCGAGCCGCGTCCGTGACCTGTTCGAGCAGGGCAAGAAGCACGCGCCCTGCATCATCTTCATCGACGAGATCGACGCGGTCGGTCGCCACCGCGGCGCCGGGCTCGGCGGCGGTCACGACGAGCGCGAGCAGACGCTGAACCAGCTCCTGGTCGAGATGGACGGCTTCGAGTCGAACGACGGCGTCATCATCATCGCCGCGACGAACCGCCCCGACGTCCTCGACCCCGCGATCCTCCGCCCCGGTCGCTTCGACCGTCGCATCACGGTCAACCGACCGGACGTGCGCGGCCGCGAGGCGATCCTGCGCGTCCACACGAAGCGCGTCCCGCTCTCGCCCGACGTCGACCTCGCGGTCACCGCGCGCGGCACGCCGGGCTTCGCCGGCGCGGATCTCGAGAACCTCGTCAACGAGGCCGCGCTGCTCGCGGCGCGTCAGGACAAGGACGCGGTCAGCCAGGCGGACTTCGAGCTCGCGAAGGACAAGGTCCTCATGGGCTCCGAGCGCCGCTCGATGGTCATGACGGAAGAGGAGAAGTGGAACACCGCCGTCCACGAGGCGGGCCACGCGGTCATGATGATCGCGAACCAGGACCACGACCCGGTCCACAAGGTGACGATCATCCCGCGCGGACGCGCGCTCGGCCTCACGATGCCGCTCCCGAAGGGCGACATCCTCGGCCGCACGAAGGAGCAGTTCGAGGCGCAGATCCAGTCGGCGCTCGGTGGCCGCATCGCCGAGGAGCTCTTCTTCGGCAAGCTCACCACGGGCGCGTCGAACGACATCCGCCAGCTCACCAGCATCGCCCGCGCGATGGTCTGCGAGTACGGCATGTCGAAGCTCGGTCCGCTGGCCTATGGCAGCGAGGAGGGCTCCGTCTTCCTCGGCAAGGACTACACGCAGCGCAGCCAGGACTACTCGGAGCAGACCGCACGCGAGATCGACCAGGAGGTCCGCCGCCTCGTCGACGAGCAGTACAACAAGGTCAAGGCGCTCCTCTCCGAGAAGAAGGATCGCGTCGAGGCGATCGCCAAGGCGCTCCTCGAGCACGAGACGCTCGACGCCGAGGACCTCAAGGCGATCTTCGAAGGCCGTGAGCTCGCGCCGCGCCAGCGCGTCGTGATCCCGACCTACGCCGAGAAGGAGAAGGCGAAGGCCGACAAACGCAAGGCCGCGTCGATCTTCGGCGGGCCCCCCAAGCCGGCTACTTCGTAGCCGGGGGCAAGCCCGCCACGTCCTGATAATCCGATCGGGATAGTTGGCACCCGGCCCACGATGGGCGATCCTCTGCGAATGAGGATCGCCCTCGTCGTTTTGTGCGCCCTGATCGCCGCGGTCACCGGCTGCTCGTCGACCACCTCCGGGCCGCCGTGCGATCCGGACAAGTACGAGGGCAACGACACGCCGCAGGCGGCGAAGGACCTCGGCGACTTCACCGACGATCCGAACTCGAAGGACAACCTCGTCCTGTCGATCACGACGGGCTCGGACGTCGACTTCTTCCGCCTGCGGGTGAAGGACCGCGGGCTCGGCGGCGATCCCGTCGTCACCGTCTCGGCGCCGGAGGGCTACGAGGTGACCACGTGGTTCACGTGCGCGACAGGGACGCCGGAGAAGGGCTTCGCCTGCTCCCGCGGCAGCGAGGTGACCGAGCCCGACGTGGCGCCCGGCCCCGGATGCACGAGCGTCGCGCCGAGCGCGAGCGTCTCGAGCTCCACCGACTGCTCCGGCACGTCGGACGACGACGGCACGGTGCTCGTCCGCATCCGCCGCCTCGACAAGGCGCAGACCTGCAGCAACTACGACGTGACGATCGAGGTAGAGTAGGCAGCGCCCTTGAACGTCATCGGCTTCGACGACGCGCCCTTCCCTCGCGAGCACCGGGGCGACGTGCTGCTCGTCGGCGCCGTCTGCTCGGGCACGCGGCTCGACGGCGTCGTCGCGGGCCGCATCCGCCGGGACGGCGCGGATGCGGCGCGCCGCATGGCCGAGATCGTCCGCGCGAGCCAGTTCGGCGAGAGCATCCAGGTCGTGATGCTCCAGGGGATCGCCGTCGGCGGATTCAACGTCGTCGATATCCACGGCCTCTCGAGGGCGCTGGCGGTCCCGGTGCTCGTGGTCGTTCGTCGACCGCCCGACATGGCTGCGGTCCGGCGCGCTCTGTTCAGCGGCGATCCCCCCGATCGCCCCCGCGTCGCCGGCGCCGCGCGCAAGTGGAAGCTGATCGAGAGAGCGGGCGTGCTCGAGGCGCTCGGCGCGTCCCGGCGCTCGCAGAAACGAAGGCCCTCGGGCATCACCACGCCCTCCCCGCGCCTCTGGGTCCAGCGCGTGGGTCTCTCGCTCGAGGAGGCTCGGCGCGTCGTCGCGGCGACGACGCTGCACGGCAACATCCCCGAGCCGCTCCGCCTCGCCCATCTCATCGCCGGCGGCGTGACCACGGGACGGAGCCGCGGCCGCGCCTGAGACGCGGTCTGGCACCATGCGGCACATCACGCCGCGTGCAAGCCATTGAACTTCCAGCTGTGTCACTGCGGCACGCACCTTGAAGCAGGTTGTGCCGATGCGTGTCGTCGGCATCGCGCTCGTGGCCCTCGCGGCGTTCGTCGCCCGGCCTGCATTCGCCGACGAGCCGCTGCGCCTCGCGTGGCGTGCGCCGGCGGGCTGTCCGTCCTCCGAGACGGTCCGGGCAGCGGCGCTTCGCGGCGCGCCCGGGGGCGCGGGCGTCCCGATCGAAGCGGAGGCGACGGTCGAGCGGCGCGAGCGCGCCGGGGCGCGATGGGTCGTGACGCTGCGCACGCAGCGCGGGGACGCGCGGGGAGAGCGAATCCTCGAGGCGGACACGTGCGCCGCGCTGGGTGACGCGACCGCCGTCATCCTCGCGCTCGCGCTCGTGCCGCCCGGCGCCGCCGACGCCGAGCCCACGCCGTCGCCGACGCCTCCGGCGACGAACGACGCCGAGCTGCCCATGGCGCCCGCGCGCGCCGAGCGGGGTGCGCCGCCCGCCGCGGACCGCGCGACGACGCCGACGTCGCGACCACGGCATGGTCCCGCGCTCGCACTCGGTGCCTGGGGGGCCGTCGATGCCGCGACCCTTCCCGGTCCGGCGATCGGCGGAGGCGGCACGGTCGCGTGGACGCCCGGGGCGCTGCGCATCGAGGGATCGGCGAGCACGTGGACCGCGCAGTCGAGCACGGTCCGCGACTCCACCGCGGGCGCGCGGTTCGCGATGACCTCGGTCTCGGCAGGCGCCTGTCACGACGTCCTTCGCGGCCGCGTCGCGATCGCGCCGTGCGCGGTCGCGTCGATGCACTTCGTCTCGGCGCAGGGCTTCGGCGCGACCGAGAACTACGACGCGACGGCGCGCTGGGTGTCCATCGACGGCGGGCTCCTCGCGCGGCTCCCGCTCGCCTCGTGGCTCGGCCTCCGCGCGCGCGCCGATGCGCTCGTTCCCCTCGCCCGCCCGACGTTCGCCGTCGAGAACGAAGGGGTCGTCCACCGTCCGCCACCCGTGGGCCTCCGCGCGTCGCTCGGCGCCGAGCTCACTTTTCTGTGACGGATCGCCATGAGCGCCTCCACTCACCTCCGAATCATCGTGGGATCCGAGGCGGTTCTCGATCGCGTCGTGCCCGTCGCGGCACCGCCGCGACCGGAGGCGCTCGTCTTCGACGACGTGTATCGCGAGCACTTCACGTTCGTGTGGCGCGCAGCGCGGAGGCTCGGCGTCCGTGATGGATCGCTCGACGACGTCGTGCAGGAGGTGTTCGTGATCGTCCATCGACGCCTCGCCGACTTCGAGGGACGCTCGTCGCTGAAGACCTGGCTCTTCGGCATCGCCCTGCGCGTGGTCCGCGACCATCGTCGCGCGGCCCGGCGGAGGCTGGTCGAGGCGGCCGCCGCGGTGGATCCCGACGAGACACGCTCGACGAGCGCCGGTCCGGCCGAGAGCGCCGAGCGCTCCGAGGCGGTGCGCGTGCTGCACGCGCTGCTCGACCAGCTCGACGACGAGCGCAGAGAGGTCTTCGTCATGGCGGAGCTCGAGCAGATGTCGATGCCCGAGATCGCCGAGGCCCTCGCGATCAACCTGAACACCGCGTACGCGCGCCTCCGCATCGCGCGTCAGGAGTTCGAGCAGGCGCTCGCGCGCCATCGGGCGCGCGACGAATGGAGGCTCCGGTGAGCGGCCTCGGCCCCGACGCGCGCGCGCTGATCGACGCAGCCTCCGGAGGCGACGATCCGTCGTCGGCCGACGCCGCACGCGTGCGCGCGAAGGTCGCCGCGCGCGTCGCGATCGCCGCCGGCACCGGGGCGGCGGGCGTCACCGCCGCGAAGACGAGCGCGGCCGCGACGACCGCCGGCATCGGGACGAAGATCGCCCTCGCCGTCGCGGTGGTGGGCGCCACCTCCGCCGGCGGGGCGGCCCTCTACGAGCGGGCCACGCGCGAGCCGATCCCGGTGATCGAGACCGCCCCTACCCTCGCGACGCCGGTCCCCTCCTCTCCCGCACGCGCTCTCGCTCCAGCGCCCGCTCCCGACCCCACCCCCGCTCCCGCTCCCGCACCCGCCCCGCCGCCCGCCCGCACGGTCGCGCGCTCCGTCCCGATCGCGACGTCCACGAAGCCCACCACGACCACCGACACCCTCGCCGAGGAAGCGCGCCTGCTCCGCGCCGCGCATGCCTCGCTCGCAGCCGGCGACGGTCGTGGCGCGATGACCGCGCTCGACGAGCACGCTTCCCGCTTCCCGCGTGGTGCGCTCTCGGAGGAGCGCGAAGCCGGCCGTGTGCTCGCCCTGTGCGCGCAGGGCCGCGCCGTGGAGGCGCGCGCTGCCGCTTCGGCGTTCGTCGCCACGAGCCCGCGCTCGCCGCTCGCCGCTCAGGTCCGCCGATCGTGCGCCACGACCGGCGAGTGAGCGGTCGATTTCGTCACGGACGAGCACCGGCCCGGCCACCCACGGCCATCACGACGTCATCGTCGACCGAAAGGAACCTTCCCATGGCCTCTGCCCGGATCCTCGCCTTCTCCGCCGTCGCGACCGCGACGTCGATCTTCCTCACCGCGTGCAGCGGCGGCACCGTGAACGTCGGCGCGACGCAGGAGCAGGAGCTCAAGAAGAAGACCGACGGCGGCACGACCGGCAACGGCCAGACGTGCGGGTTCGACGACACGCCGGCGTACTCGCTCGGTCAGACGTTCAAGTCACCCGACGGGTGCAACGACTGCACGTGCACCGAGGACGGCATCATGTGCACG
>WBZO01000950.1_pt1 | contig 51331 bp, 47 predicted proteins | sample 5204261 | NCBI WGS metagenome assembly WBZO01 (sample SAMN12412400, study PRJNA552823) | activated sludge metagenome | isolation source: activated sludge from anammox sidestream of wastewater treatment plant... | place: USA: North Carolina | collected 2017-09
GGCCACCACCGTCGACCAGACTCATCTGGTTGTCCATCCCCGCCTGCGCCGTCCCCGGCAAGGCCACGAACAGCCCCATCAAAGCGGCGACCAGCGCCACCAGAACACGATTGACAACCTTCATGGTGGCTCCTATCAGCGGAGTTGACACGTAACAAAATCCTCATCGGCAACAATGATCACAGCGTTACCGGATTGATGAAAACTTTTTTCTTGCCGCGACTGTGAACGGTAACAGGCGGTTCAGGGCCGCGCTCACGGGCGAGGCTATGCGGGAAGCGCCGCCACCGGCATCACGACACTGCCGCGGCACGGCCCTTCGGAGATGTCGGTGTGCCAACTGCCCTTGAGCGTGCCGTCCGGCTGGGGCTTGTAGAACGTCCACGATGTGGCGTGCGCCCACTGTTTCTGGCCGTCGTTGCCGACCAGGCAGTCCCACAGCCACTCATAGCTGGTGTTCCACTCCGAGCCGTTCCAGGTGAAACGCGCGGGCCACGGCACCGTCTGATTGCCGGGTCGCGGCCCGTCGGCGACGGTGGCCGTGCAGGTGGTGACCGTGCACGACGTGGACAGCGTGAAGACGGCGCCGAAGTCGCTTTCCTTCTGCCGGCTCGCCGGGCTGGTGCCCGCCTTCTGGGAGGCGTAGGTGAGCATCTGGTAGCGCCCGTTCCACGGCTTCGGTGCTGCCTGCGCCTGTGCCGAGGGGTGGATCGCCCCGCCTATGAGCAGCGCCGCTGCACCCAGCAGTGGCATGACGCGGCGGCGAGCGGACCTCATGGCACTGGCCAGAGTAACCGCGACCAAACCACATCCGTCGCATCTGTAACACAGTGTCGGGGTAGCCTCGCGGGGTGCTGCTGACCTCGCTCAACCCCGCCGCCGTGGCAGCCGGAGCCGACATCGGCGACGCCGTGCGGATCGGCGGGACGACGTTGTCGCGCAGCGACCTCGTGGGTGCGGCAACCTCGGTGGCGGAGCGGGTCGCCGGAGCCGGCCGGATCGCGGTACTGGCCACCCCGACCCCGGCGACCGTGCTGGCGATCACCGGCTGCCTGATCGCCGGCGTGCCCTTCGTGCCCGTCCCGGCCGACGTCGGCGTAGCCGAGCAGGCGCATATCCTCACCGACTCCGCCACCCAGGCCTGGCTGGGCGAGGCGCCCGCCGACCCCGCCGGCCTGCCGCACGTCCCGGTGCGCCTGCACGCCCGCTCCTGGCATCGCTATCCCGAGCCGGCCCCGCAGAGCACCGCGATGGTGATCTACACCTCCGGGACCACCGGGCCGCCGAAGGGAGCGGTGATCAGCCGCGCCGCGATCGCCGCCGACCTCGACGCGCTCGCGCAGGCCTGGCAGTGGACCGCCGAGGACACCCTCGTGCACGGCCTGCCGTTGTTCCATGTGCACGGTCTGGTGCTTGGGCTGCTGGGCTCGCTGCGGGTGGGCAGCCGCTTCATTCACACCGGCAAGCCGACGCCGCAGGCCTACGCCGCTGCCGGCGGCACGCTGTATTTCGGGGTGCCGACGGTGTGGAGCCGGATCGCGGCCGACTCGTCCTCGGCGCGCGCGCTGGCCCCGGCGCGGCTGCTGGTCTCCGGCAGTGCGGCGCTACCGGTGCCGCTGTTCGACGCCCTGGTCAATCTGACCGGCCATGCCCCGGTGGAGCGCTACGGCTGCACCGAAACCCTCATCACGGTGAGTACCCGCGCCGGCGGCGATCGCCGTCCCGGTTCGGTGGGACTGCCGCTGCCCGGCATGCAGACCCGACTGGTCGGCGAGGGCGGTGCGCCGGTTGCGCACGACGGCGAGACGATCGGCAGCCTGCAGGTGCTGACCCCGACGGTGTTCGACGGCTACCTCAACCGCCCGGACGCCACCGGGGCGGCGTTCGAGTCCGACCGCTGGTACCGCACCGGCGACGCCGCCGTCATCGGTCCCGACGGCATGCACCGCATCGTGGGACGGGAGTCGGTGGACATGATCAAGTCCGGCGGCTACCGGGTGGGCGCCGGGGAGATCGAGACCGCGCTACTGGGCCATCCCGGTGTGGCAGAGGTGGCCGTGGTCGGCCTGCCCGATCGGGACCTGGGCCAGCGCATCGTGGCGTTCGTCGTCGGCGAAGCGGCACCGGATGAGTTGATCGGCTTTGTGGCACAACAACTTTCGGTGCACAAGCGACCGCGGGAAGTGCGCGTGGTGGAGTCGCTGCCCCGCAACGCCATGGGCAAGGTGCTCAAGAAGGAACTGATGCGATGAGCCTGCGGTTCACCGAGATCTGCGTCGACGCATACGACACCGCCGCGCTCGCGCGGTGGTGGTCGCAGGCACTCGGCTGGACGCTCGAGCCGGCCGAGGACGACGGCGAGTGGCTGCTTCGGCCGCCGCCCGGCCAGGGACCCGACTGGCTGTTTCTGCCGGTGCCGGAGACCAAGTCGGTGAAGAACCGCGTCCACTTCGACTTCACCCCCACCGACCAGCAGGCCGAGGTGGACCGGCTGATCGGACTGGGCGCCCGTCACGTCGACATCGGCCAGGGCGAGCAGAGCTGGGTGGTGCTCGCCGATCCCGAGGGAAACGAGTTCTGCGTACTGAACACTGAATAACGACTGTGTTCGGCAGATTCGTGCCTACCATCAGCAGCTGTGGAGACCAGCATCGGACGTTTCGCCGGTATGGCGTGCGCATTGGGATTCGGCGCCGCCCTGCTGGCCGGTAACGGTGTCGCGCGGGCGGACATGCCCGATTCGGCGAGGGGGGGATCGGAGCGGACGTCGGCCGGCCCGTCCTCCCCGGCGCACGACACCGGAACGCGGGCGGGAAGACCGCTTTCGGAGTCACGCGGAAAGGCCGCCCCGAGGCCGGCGTCGACGGTGACGGTGGAAGCCAGGAGCGACGGGGCGCGTGCGCGCGCCGTTGTGCCACCGGTCCGGCCCGCGGCAGCGCGCACAGCGGATCAGAGTTCGGTCGCACCCGCGCAACAGGGGGCGCCGGGGCCCGAGGCATCCGCCGTCAGCGCCGTCGCGGCGGCGAAGGCGCCGAACCCGCTCTTCAACAACCAGACGCCGACCCTGGCCTACGACGCGCTGGAGAACAACGACGCCAACGGCCAGATCGAGGGCGACCTGCATCCCTTCGACCCCGACTCGGAGACGCTGACCTACACCGCGACCCAGCCCGCCCTCGGGACAGTCGTCGTCAATCCGAACGGCACCTTCGCCTATACACCCGGTGCAAACTTCACCGGTCAGGACATGTTCAAGGTCACCGTCAGCGACGCCGGGAGCGGGTTCCATATCCACGGCTTCGCCGGACTGATCAATCTGCTCTCTCTCGGACTGCTCGGCACCAGCGGGCACAAGACGACCGAGACCGTCTTCATCGGGCAACAGCGCACCGTCGTCGCGTCGGGTCTGACATTCCCGGTGGACTTCCGCTTTCTACCGGACGGCCGGATCGTCCTGGCCGAGAAGAACGGGGCGATCAAGATGATCGGGACGGACGGGACCGTCCTCTCCCAGCCCGTGGTCTCTCTCGGGGTCAACACGCTGTTCGAGCGGGGGATCAGCGGTCTGGCCGTCGACCCGCAGTTCGCCACCAACGGCTACATCTACGTGGCGTACACGACGTCGCAGGTCAAGGACCGGTTGTCACGGCTCACGGTGGTCGGAGACACCGCCGACCCCGACTCGGAGAAGGTCCTTCTGGAGACGGCCGACACGGTCAGCACCAGTCACCGCGGCGGCGGCCTGGCTTTCGGCCCCGACGGCAAGCTCTACTGGGCAAAGGGTGACAACGGCGCTGGGGCGAACGCGCAGGACCTGACCAATCTCCACGGCAAGATCCTGCGGATCAATCCCGACGGCAGCACCCCGTCGGACAATCCGGTGCTCTGGCCGGGCGCGCTGCCGCAGATCTACGCCTACGGGTTCCGCAACCCGTACCGGATGACGTTCACCCCGAGCGGCGAGCTGCTGGTCGCAGACGTGGGTGATCTCGCCTTCGAGGAGCTCAACCGCGTCACCGCCGGGGGCAACTACGGGTGGCCCGGCGCCGAAGGTCTCTGTACGAGCAACTGCGCGGGTCTCAGCGATCCCGTCTTCGCCTACCCCCATGGCGCCGGCGCGGCCTTCACCGCGGTGCTCGTGCGCGACGGCTCGAAAGTCATCATCGCCGACGAGGGCCAGAGATGGTTGAAGGTGTTGACGTGCAACTCGACGTTCACCTCGTGCGGTAACCCGACGAGTTTCGACTCCAAGGCCGGGACGACGGTGGCACTTGGCCAGGGTCCCGATCTCGACAGCTTCTACCAACTCACCTATCTGCCGGGCACGCTCACGCGAATCACGCTGAACTCTTAGTTCCTAGTTCGCGTGCGAGGTGTTCTAGTTCGCGTGCAACGCGGTGTTCTAATTCGCGTGCAACGCGGTGTTGAGCGTGATGCCCTTGCCGTCGCGGGTCACCACTTCGACCGCGCCGGTCACCGAATTGCGCCGGAACAGAAGGTTGTTCGCCCCGGAGAGCTCACGGGCTTTCACGGTTGAGCCGCCTGACAGCGTGACCTTGGTGCCCGCGGTGATGTACAACCCGGCTTCGATGATGCAGTCGTCGCCCAGCGAGATGCCCAGCCCGGCGTTGGCGCCGAGCAGACAGCGCTTGCCCACCGAGATCACCTCGGTGCCGCCGCCGGAGAGCGTTCCCATGATCGACGCGCCGCCGCCGATGTCGGAGCCGTCACCGACCACCACGCCCGCCGAGATGCGGCCCTCCACCATGGAGGCGCCCAGGGTGCCGGCGTTGAAGTTGACGAAACCCTCGTGCATGACGGTCGTCCCGGGCGCCAGATGTGCGCCGAGGCGTACCCGGTCGGCGTCGGCGATACGCACTCCGGTCGGCACCACGTAGTCGACCATCCGCGGGAACTTGTCGATCCCGTACACCGTCACCGGCCCACGGCGGCGCAGCCGCAACCGCACCTCCTCGAAACCCTCGACGCGGCACGGCCCGTAGTTGGTCCACACCACGTTGTTGAGGATTCCGAACACGCCGGCCAGGTTGCAGCCGTGCGGTTCGACCAGTCGGTGGGAGATCAGGTGCAGACGCAGATACGCGTCGTAGGCGTCGGCCGGCTTGTCGTTCAGATCGGCGATCACCGTCCGGACCGGGACGACCGCCACACCGCGGTCGGGATCCGGTCCGGCGAGCGCGCCCAGTTCGCCGGCGATGTCGTCGGGGGTCAGCAGGGTGGTGCCCGACGGGCTGTAGGCGCCCAGTTCCGGATCCGGGAACCAGGCGTCCAGCACGGTGCCGTCCTCGGTGACGGTGGCCAATCCGAAACCCGCAGCAGAAGTCACGGTGCACACCGTACTTCCGCCGCGCGAACAGACGGAAAAGACCCCGACACGCCGGGCCGGCGGGACACTTTGCGTCTGCTCGCGCAAGGATGAGGGCGTGCTGGACCTTCGTGCGGATCCGAGTGACCTCACCGCCGCTCTCATCGACATCCCGAGTGTGTCCCGCGACGAGCGCCGCATCGCCGACGAGGTCGAAGCCGCCCTGCGCGAGCAGACCGCCTACGAGGTCATCCGTAACGGCGACGCCGTGCTGGCGCGGACGAAACTGGGCCGGGCGTCCCGGGTGATCCTGGCCGGCCACCTCGACACCGTGCCGATCGCCGACAACGTCCCGTCGCGCCGCGACGCCGACCACATCTACGGCTGCGGCGCCTCGGACATGAAGTCCGGCGACGCGGTCTTCCTGCACCTGGCCGCCACCGTCGCCGAGCCGCTCCACGACGTCACGCTGATCTTCTACGACTGCGAGGAGATCGAGGCGAGCGCCAACGGTCTCGGCCGCATCGAGCGGGAGCTGCCCGAGTGGCTGCGCGGCGAAGTCGCGATCCTCGGCGAGCCCTCCGGCGGCTACATCGAGGCCGGCTGCCAGGGCACCCTGCGCGCCGTCATCTCGGCGACCGGCACCCGGGCGCATTCGGCTCGATCCTGGTTGGGCGACAACGCCATTCACAAGCTCGGTGCCGTGCTGGACCGGTTGTCCGGCTACGACGGCCGGGTCGTCGACATCGACGGGTGCACCTACCGGGAGGGGCTGTCCGCGGTCCGCGTCGACGGGGGAGTGGCCGGCAATGTCATCCCCGACACGGCGTCGGTGACGGTCAACTTCCGGTTCGCCCCCGATCGTTCCCCGGAGGCGGCGCTGGCCCATGTCCGCGAGGTGTTCGACGGACTTCCGGTCGACCTCGAGCAAACCGATGTCGCTCGCGGCGCGTTGCCCGGTCTGCACCATCCCGCTGCCGCAGCCCTGGTGGCCGCCGCCGACGGGATGGTGCGCGCCAAGTTCGGCTGGACCGATGTGGCCCGCTTCGCAGCGCTGGGGATTCCCGCGGTGAACTACGGACCCGGTGATCCCAACCTCGCGCACCGGCGCGACGAGTGGGTGTCCATCGCTCAGATCGCCGCGGTGACCTCCGCACTGCGCCGCTACCTGACCGGTTAGCCCGCCAGTTCGTCGGCCTGCCGGGCCGCATCCGCGGCTGCCCCGCGGAATCCGGCGGTGGCCAGGTTCTCCGCGGCCGCGGACAGCGCGTCGGCGTCCTGCTTGGACAGTGCCCGCGCGTGCGCCAGGGCGAGGTCGGTGTAGGCGCACGGCACCGACTCAGCGACCTGGGCCAGGGAGTCGGCGGCGCGGCGGTCCCCGAGGCGGGTGGCCTCGTGCCAGGCCCAGACGGCCACCGCCAGCTGTCCGCTGCGCTTGGCGGTGCGGGCGGCGTCGCGGCCGGCGGTGATCGCGGCGTGCCGGTCACCGATGGTGGCGAGCCGCCAGGCCCGCGCGATGCCCAACTCGGGGGCGAACATCGCCGACTTGGTGCCGTGCCGGGACATGGCCCGCGCCAAGGTCTTTGCGGACTCGGCGATCTCGCCCTGGTAAGCCTGCGCGGTGGTCAGGTACATCAGCGACAGCGGGCCCCACGAGTAGCCCGTGCGGGCCAGGGCGGCGGCAGCCGGCTTGAGTAGTTCCTCGGCCTCGGCGGTGTCGCCGCGCGCCAGAAGCACCTGGGCCAGCAGCACGTCCCCGATCGCCCGGCCGGGTTGTGCGGACTCGGCGAAATCGCAGAACTGCCGGGCGGTCTCGTAGGCGTCGTCGATCCTGGCGGCCATCAGAAGTGCCGTCGTCTCGGCCAGGCCGACGGTGAAACGCAGCAGACCGGGGTAGTCCGAGCCCAGCGCCCGCTGCACCGCGGGCCCGACCGCCTCGAACCGCCCCATCCGCGCCGAGCACAGCGCCCTGGCGCTGCCCGCCCAGGCCACCGCCATGTCGGGGGCGTCGGGGCGGTCCAGCACGGTCGCCGCCAATTCGACGGCGCGATTGACGTTGCCGGCATTCATCGCGAAGGTCGCCGACAGCGCGTCGAGCGTGCTGTGCGACGACGCGGCACTCAACCGGCCCCGGATGTTCTGCAGGAACGTCGTGGCCCGCTCGGGCTCGGACAGCATCCAGAACTGGTTGGCAGCCCGCGGCAGCGCCCACGCCATCAACTGCTCCTCGGACATCCGGCCGACGTCCACGCCGGCCAGCACCGAATCCGCCTCGCGGCCCCGGCCCTGCCAGCCCAGCGCGGTGCTCAGTGTGAGCCGGGCGTTGAAGTGCTCGCCGCGGTCGAGGGCCCCGCGGGCCAATCGCTCGGCCAGGCCGTGGTCACCCAGACGCAACGCCTCCTCCGCGGCGGCCACCACCGCATCGCTGTCGACCGCAGCGTCGCCCTGCAGGGCCAGCAGGGTGCGGCCCATCCGCTCGGCGGGGGTGCGACTGGGGGTGCCGGCCAATTGCGCGGCCACCGCGTTGCGCAGACGCTGCACCTCGGCCTTGTCCAACAGGGCAGCCAGCCGCTCCAGGTAGAGCGGATGTCCGCTGTAGACCGAGTCGCCGCGAATCTGAACCGCGCCGGTCTCGGCCGCCTCGGCGACCGCCGCGTCCCCGGCGAGCGTCACCAGGTCCGTGCGGGACAGCGGCTCGAATACGCACAGGTACCCGAGGGTGGTGCGGACCGCGGCCGGCAGCCCGTGCAGGTAGCGGTCGATAGCGGCGGCCAGCGTCTCGTCGTTGCCGCCGGTCGTCAACAGCAGCCGCAGATGCAGCGGGTTTCCGGAGCTGCGCTTGTACAGGCCGGCGGCATCGCCGCCGCCCGCGGCGGCCACCACCGCCGCGGTCTCCGCGGCGTCCATCGCGCCGAGATCAATCTTCTCCAGCAGGCCGTCGTCCCACAGCGCACTCACCACCTGGGGTGCCCGCAGCACTGAGCGCACCGTCACGATCACCGGGCTTCCGGAGACTCGGGCGGCCTCCTCCTTGGCCAGCCGGTAGACCAGGCTGGCCGACAGCGGGTCCAGCAGCCGCGCGTTGTCGACGATGATCGGTGCGGAATTCGCCTGCGCAAGAATCGATTCCGCCGCCGCGGCCAGCATCGCGGCGGGCTTGCCGGCCTCCTGGATGTCCAGCAGTGGGCCGAACGCCCCGAATGGCACCGCGGACTGCGCCAGGGTGCCGATGACCCACACCGGCTCGCCGAGGCCCAGGCTCTCGGCGGCCTGGGCGGCCAGCGTCGACTTGCCGACGCCCTCGTTACCGAGCAGGGCGACACCGCCCAGGCGGTCTTCGGAGAGGATCTCGACCACGCGGTCCAGCGCACGTCGATGTACCAGGGGCCAGCCGGATGCGAGTGGCCCGGATGTGAGTGGCATAGCCCCCGACTCTATTGGGCTTCAATGCCCGTGGATTAGGTTTCGGTTGTGCACCAACCAGACCCCGGCGATTGGGCGGTGTGCGTCTATTGCGCCGCCAGCCCGCGTCATCCCGAACTGCTGGAGCTGGCCGCGCGGGTCGGTGAGGCCATCGCCGAACGCGGCTGGACGCTGGTGTCCGGCGGCGGCAACGTCTCGGCGATGGGGGCGGTGGCCGCGGGTGCCCGCTCGCGGGGCGGGCGCACCGTCGGTGTCATTCCCAAGGCGCTGCTGCACCGGGAACTGGCCGACATCGACGCCGACGAGCTGATCGTCACCGAGACCATGCGGCAGCGCAAACAGGTGATGGAAGATCGCAGCGACGCCTTCCTGACACTGCCCGGCGGTATCGGCACGCTCGAGGAACTTTTCGAGAGCTGGACGGCCGGGTATCTCGGAATGCATGACAAGCCGTTGGTCCTGCTCGATCCGCACGGCCACTACGACGGCCTGCGGGCCTGGCTGGAGTCGCTGGTCGGCGCCGGCTTCGTCGCCCGGGCCGCGTTGGACCGGCTGGCTGTCGTCGACGATGTGGAGTCCGCGCTGAACCTCTGCGCGGGGATCGGGAGGACTGACCATGGCCGGTGACACCGCGAAGAAGTCCGTCGGCCTGCTCGATCTGGCCACCCGGTTGCCGGCGCTGGTGCTGGACGCGCCGGTGATCCTGCGCGGGGCGCTGACCGGGCTGGCGGTGCTGCCGAGCTCCAAGGCCTCGATCGGCAAGGTGTTCCAGAATCGCGCCGCGCGGCATCCCGACCGCGTCTTCATCCGCTTCGGCGAGGACAAGATCACCTATCGGCAGGCCAACGAGACCGCCAACCGGTACGCCGCCGTGCTGAGCGAGTACGGCGTGCGGCCCGGCCACGTCGTCGGCATCATGTTGCGCAACTCGCCCGACGCGGTGCTGGTGATGCTGGCCGTGGTCAAGTGCGGGGCGGTGGCCGGGATGCTCAACTACAACCAGCGCTCGGAGTTGCTCGCCCACAGCATCGGCCTGCTCGACGCCACCGTGGTGGTCTGTGAGGCCGACCTGATCGAGCCGATCCTCGACAGCGGCGCCGATGTGACCGCAGCCGCCGGGTCAGTGACGCAAGAAGGCCTGATCTCCGTCGAGAACCTCGCCGCCCGCGCCGAGAGCAAGCCCGGGCCGAACCCGCCGTCGGCCGGTGAGGTCCGGGCCCGCGATCCCGCGTTCTACATCTTCACCTCAGGGACCACCGGACACCCCAAGGCCAGCGTGATGACACACCAACGGTGGCTGCGGGCCCTGGCGGGGTTCAGCGGATTGGGAGTTCGGTTGCGCGGCAACGACACCATGTACTGCGCGCTGCCGCTGTATCACAACAACGCCCTCACCGTGGCGCTGTCCTCGGTGATCGACGCCGGGGCCACGCTGGCGCTGGGCCGGTCGTTCTCGGTGTCCCGGTTCTGGGACGAGGTGATCGCGATGGACGCGACCGCCTTCATCTACATCGGCGAGCTGTGCCGCTACCTGCTCAACCAGCCGGCCAAACCCACCGACCGCTCCCACAAGGTCCGGGTGATCGTCGGCAACGGTCTGCGCCCTGACATCTGGGAGGAGTTCACCCGGCGCTTCGGCATCAAGCGGGTGGTGGAGTTCTATGCCGCCAGCGAGGGCAACACCGCGTTCATCAACGTGTTCAACATCCCCGGATCGACCGGCATCAACCCGCTGCCGCTGGCCTACGTGGAGTACGACCCGGAGTCCGGCGATCCGGTGCGCGACGAGAACGGCCGGGTGAACCGGGTGCCTTCCGGACAGCCCGGGCTGCTCATCAGCCCGGTGACGCGGTTGTCTCCGTTCGACGGCTACACCGACAGGGAGGCCAGCGAAAAGAAGTTGGTGCGCAACGCTTTCAAGGACGGCGACGTCTGGTTCAACACCGGCGACGTGATGACCCCGCAGGGCATGGGCCACGCCGCCTTCGCCGACCGGCTCGGTGACACGTTCCGGTGGAAGGGCGAGAACGTGGCCACCACCGATGTGGAAGCGCCGCTGGCCGCCGACCCGAGCGTCGAGGAGTGCACGGTCTTCGGGGTCGAGGTTCCCGACACCGGTGGCAGGGCCGGCATGGCGGCGGTGAAGCTGAAGGACGGCTCGGAGTTCGACGGCAAGGCGATCGCCGAGCGGCTCTACACGTCCCTGCCGTCCTATTCGGTGCCGCTGTTCATCCGCCTGGTGAAGTCGCTGGAGACCACGACGACGTTCAAGAGCCGCAAGGTCGATCTCCGCAGGGAGGCCTACGGTCCCGAGGTCTGCGACCCGCTGTACGTCCTGCGCGGTCGGGAGGAGGGGTATGTCCCCTTCTACGAGGACTACCCGGCCGAGGTGGCCGCCGGCAGGAGGCCTAAGGGCTGAGCTTCCTTAATACTGTTGGGGTGAGCGCGACCTTCTGCGGCCGGCGGGTGGCCGGTGACCGGGCGCTGATCATGGCGATCGTCAACCGCACGCCCGACTCCTTCTACGACCGCGGCGCCACCTTCACCGACGACGCGGCCAAGGAGGCTGTGCACCGGGTGGTCGCCGAGGGCGCCGACGTCATCGACATCGGCGGCGTCAAGGCCGGCCCGGGAGCGATCGTCGACGCCGACGAGGAAACCCGACGCGTGGTGCCGTTCATCGAATGGGTGCGCGCGGCCTACCCCGACCAGTGCATCAGCGTCGACACCTGGCGCGCCTCGGTGGCCAAACAGGCCTGCGCCGCCGGCGCCGACATCATCAACGACACCTGGGCCGGCGCCGACGCGGCGCTGCCCGAGGTGGCCGCTGAATTCGGCGCGGGCCTGGTCTGCTCGCACACGGGCGGCGCCGTGCCGCGGACCCGGCCGTTCCGGGTCAACTACGGCACCGCCGTGACCGGGGTGGTCGACGACGTCATCGCCGAAGTCACCACCGCCGCCGAGCGTGCCGCCGCCGTCGGGGTCCGCCGCGACGGCATCCTGATCGACCCCACGCACGACTTCGGCAAGAACACCTTTCACGGGCTGACGCTGCTGCGCCACGTCCCGGACCTCGTCGCCACCGGCTGGCCGGTTCTGATGGCGCTGAGCAACAAGGATTTCATCGGCGAGACTCTCGGCGTGGGCCTGACCGAACGCCTCGAGGGCACCCTGGCCGCCACCGCACTGGCCGCGGCCGACGGTGCCCGCATGTTCCGGGTGCACGAGGTCGGCCCGACCCGGCGGGTGCTGGAGATGGTGGCCTCGATCAAGGGTGACCGGCCGCCGGCGCGCACCGTGCGGGGGCTGGCGTGACCACCCCGCGCACGGCCGAAGACTGGTTGACCGACCACACCTGGTATCGCCCCCCGTGGACCGTCGCCGAACTTCAGGCCGCCAAGCGGGGCCGCACGGTCTCGGTCGTGCTGCCCGCGCTGAACGAAGCCGCCACCATCGGCGCGGTCATCGACACCATCACCCCGATGGTCGGGGGTCTGGTCGACGAACTCGTCGTCCTGGATTCCGGCTCCACCGACGACACCGAGGCCCGGGCGTCAGCCGCGGGAGCCCGGGTGGTCCACCGCGAGGAGGCTGTACCCGAAATCCCGCCGGAGCCCGGCAAGGGCGAGGCCCTGTGGCGCTCGCTGGCCGCCACCACCGGCGACGTCGTCGTGTTCATCGACTCCGACCTGATCGACCCCGACCCCATGTTCGTGCCCCGACTGGTGGGACCCGTGCTCACCGCCGACGGCATCCACCTGGTTCGGGGGTTCTACCGGAGACCGCTCAAACTGGCCGACGGACAGGACGCCAACGGCGGAGGGCGGGTCACCGAACTCGTCGCCCGCCCGCTGTTGGCGGCGCTGCGGCCGGAACTGGGTTGCGTGTTCCAACCTCTGGGCGGGGAGTACGCCGGGACTCGGGAACTGCTCACCTCGGTGCCCTTCGCACCGGGTTACGGCGTGGAGATCGGCATCCTCATCGACACCTACGACCGCTTCGGGCTGGACGCGATCGCGCAGGTGAACCTGGGTGTGCGGACGCATCGCAACCGTCCGCTGCATGAACTCGGCCCGATGAGCCGTCAGATCATCGCGACCTTGCTCACCCGGTGTGGCGTCGAGGACTCCGGCGTGGGCCTCACCCAGTTCTTCCCCGGCGCCGACGGCGACGGCTACATCACCCGCACCTCGACGGTGTCGCTGGCCGGCCGCCCACCGATGAACACCTTGCGCTGAGTATCGGTCCCGTGAGGCAGGATCGATGACGTGTCGCTGATCCTGATGTACCTCGTGGTGCTGATCCTGGTGTCCATCGTGTTGTTCGGCATCGCCAGCTTCCTGTTCGGCCGGGGTGAGACGCTGCCCCCGCTGCCCAGGGCCACCACCGCGACGGTCCTGCCCGCCTCCGGCGTCACCGGCGCCGACGTGGAGGCGGTCAAGTTCACCCAGGTGCTGCGCGGCTACAAGACCAGCGAAGTGGACTGGGTGCTCGACCGGCTGGGCGCCGAACTCGACCGGCTCCGCGGCGAACTCGCCGCGGTTCATGCCGCCGCCGGACGGGCGCGATACGAGACCGATCGGCGGGGCGCTCACGCCGTCGCGCCGTCCGACCCCGGTGATTGATCCCGACGATCGCCCCCGCTGCCCCTGGGCGACGGCCGCGACGGGTGCTGATCTCGCGTTGATGCGCGACTACCACGACACCGAGTGGGGCCGCCCGCTGCGCGGCCAGACCGCGCTGTTCGAGCGGATGACGCTGGAGGCCTTCCAGAGCGGTTTGTCGTGGCTGATCATCCTGCGCAAACGGGAGAACTTCCGGCGCGCCTTCGACGGCTTCGACGTCGAAACCGTGGCCGGCTACGCCGAGCGTGACGTCGCCCGGTTGATGGCCGATGCCGGCATCGTCCGCAACCGCGCCAAGATCGAGGCCGCCGTCAACAACGCCAGGGTGATCGAGGAATCCGGCGTCGACCTCTCCGATCTGCTCTGGTCCTTCGCCCCGGCGGCCCGGGCGCGGCCCACCACCCTCGCCGATGTGCCGCCGCAGACGCCCGAATCGGTGGCGATGGCCCGCGATCTGCGGCGGCGCGGCTTCCGTTTTGTCGGCCCTACCACGGCATATGCCTTGATGCAGGCCACCGGGATGGTCGACGACCACGTGCTCGGGTGCTCGGTTCCAGGGGTTTCCACAGCACTGTCGTCAATAAGGGACAATGGAAAACACTAGAATTAGGCAAACCCGGCTCAAGCGGGCCTGCTCAGTACCTGGAGGGAGCACTCGATGGCGGCGATGAAGCCCCGGACCGGTGACGGTCCACTGGAAGCAACCAAAGAGGGGCGTGGCATCGTGATGCGGGTACCACTTGAGGGCGGCGGCAGGCTCGTCGTGGAGTTGACCCCGGATGAGGCCGCCGCACTCGGCGACGAACTCAAAGCGGTCACCAGCTAACTGCCACTCCGTGAAACCCCGCGCTCGTACGCGGGGTTTCATGTCGCCGGTGTCCGTTCAGGACGACACCGTGCGGTAAATCTCCAACGTCTGCTCGGCGATGCGCGTCCAGGAGAACTCGTCGATGCAGCGCTTGCGGCCCGCCGTTCCGAACCCGTCGGCTTTCGCCGGATCCTCGACGAGGGCGTTGACCGCATCGGCCAGCCCGGCCTCGAACCCGCGCGGATTCTCGGCGTCGTAGTGCACCAGCGTTCCGGTCACCCCGTTGTCGACCACCTCCGGGATCCCGCCCACATCGGACGCGACCACCGCCGTCCCGCACGCCATCGCCTCGAGATTGACGATGCCCAGCGGCTCGTACACCGAAGGGCACACGAAAACCGTTGCCGCGGAAAGAATCTCACGGATCTCGTGCACCGGCAGGAAGTCGCGGACCCAGAACACCCCGCTTCGTTCGGCGGCCAGCGCGTCGACGGCGGCCTTGACCTCCGCACCGATCTCCGGCGTGTCGGGCGCCCCCGCGCACAGCACCAGCTGCACATCCGGATGGAACCGGTGGGCCGCCGCGACCAGATGCGGCACCCCCTTCTGCCGGGTGATCCGCCCGACGAAGGCCACGATCGGCCGCGAGGGGTCGACGCCCAGCTCCTCGAGCACCGACTCCTCGGGATCCGGTGGCGCCGGGTACCAGACGTCGGTGTCGATGCCGTTCTTGACCACATGCACGCGAGCCGGGTCCAGCGTCGGGTAGGCCGCCAGCACGTCCTTGCGCATCCCGGCGCTTACCGCGATCACCGCATCGGCGCCCAGCACCGCGGTGCGCTCCACCCACAGCGACACCTGGTAGCCGCCGCCGAGCTGTTCGGCCTTCCACGGCCGCATGGGCTCCAGCGAGTGCGCCGTCAGGACGTGCGGGATGCCGTGCAGCAGAGCGGAGAGGTGTCCGGCCATCCCGGTGTACCAGGTGTGCGAATGCACCACGGTCGCACCGGCCGCCGCATTAACCATGCGCAGATCGGTGGACAGCGTCGACAGCGCCGGATTGGCGTCGGCCAGCGCGGGGTCGGGCTGGTGGGCGAACGCGGTCTCCCGCGGCGCCCCCATGCAGTGCACGTCGACCTCACACAGCCGGCGCAGCTGGGCCACGAGTTCCGTGACATGCACTCCTGCACCGCCATAGACCTCGGGCGGGTACTCCCGGGTCATCATCGCCACCCGCATACCGCTGACCGTAATGCACCGGTGCCGCCGTGCGGGACGGCCTGGGCAAAGGAATCCGGGCGCCGCGCCGCGGCGAGCGCGGTCGACCCGGCGCGTCGAAAGGGGTCAATGCTCTAGCCCTCGCCACCGGTGGTGGTTAGGTTTACTCCCATGAGGGAGTTGCCGCACGTCCTTGGCATCGTCCTGGCCGGAGGCGAGGGAAAGCGACTCTACCCCCTCACCGCGGACCGGGCCAAGCCGGCTGTCCCGTTCGGGGGCGCCTACCGGCTGATCGACTTCGTGTTGTCGAACCTCGTCAATGCCCGTTATCTGCGTATCTGCGTGCTCACCCAGTACAAATCCCATTCGCTGGACCGGCATATCTCGCAGAACTGGCGCCTGTCCGGCCTGGCCGGGGAGTACATCACCCCGGTTCCCGCTCAGCAGCGTCTCGGGCCGCGGTGGTACACCGGCTCCGCCGATGCCATCTACCAGTCTCTGAACCTGATCTACGACGAGGACCCCGACTACATCGTGGTGTTCGGCGCCGACCACGTCTATCGCATGGACCCCGAACAGATGGTGAAGTTCCACATCGAAAGCGGTGCCGGCGCAACGGTGGCCGGCATCCGGGTGCCGCGCGCCGAGGCCAGTGCGTTCGGCTGTATCGACGCCGACGAGTCCGGGCGTATCCGCAGCTTCGTCGAGAAGCCGGCCGACCCGCCCGCAATCCCGGACAGCCCCGATCAGACGTTCGTCTCGATGGGCAACTACATCTTCACCACCAAGGTGCTCATCGACGCGATCCGTGAGGACGCCGACGACGACGCCTCCGACCACGACATGGGCGGCAACATCATCCCGAATCTGGTCGAGAGCGGGATGGTGGCGGTATACGACTTCAACAACAACGAGGTGCCCGGCGCGACCGAACGCGATCACGGCTACTGGCGCGACGTCGGCACTCTCGACGCTTTCTACGACGCCCACATGGACCTCGTCTCGGTGCACCCGGTGTTCAACCTCTACAACAAGCGCTGGCCGATCCGGGGCGAGCCGGAGAATCTCGCGCCGGCCAAGTTCGTCAACGGCGGGTCGGCCCAGGAATCGGTGGTGGGTGCGGGGAGCATCGTCTCGGCGGCCTCGGTCCGCAACTCCGTGCTCTCCAGCAATGTCGTGATCGACGACGGGGCGATCGTCGAGGGCAGCGTGCTGATGCCCGGTGTGCGCGTCGGCCGCGGCGCGGTGGTGCGCCGGGCGATCCTGGACAAGAACGTCGTCGTGGGCCCCGGTGAGATGGTCGGGGTGGACCTGGAGAAGGACCGCGAACGCTTCGCGATCAGCAGCGGCGGCGTGGTCGCCGTCGGCAAGGGTGTGTGGATCTAGCCGGCTCTAGCCGTCGGTCTCGACCCGGACGCCCTTCCAGAACGCGACGTGATCCTTGATCTGACTCGCCTTGGCGCTGGGCTCGGGGTAATACCACGCCGCGTCGGCGTTGACCCGACCGTCGACGGTGACGCTGTAGTAGTGCGCCGTTCCCTTCCACGGGCAGACCGTGGTGGTCGTGCTGTCCGAGAAGTATTCGCGGCGAAGCGAATTCACCGGGAAGTAGTGATTGCCTTCCAGTCGCACGGTCTCCGGCGCTTCGGCCAGAACGGCGCCGTTCCACACTGCGCGTATCACCGGAGATCACCTCGGGTGACCGGTTGCCGGCGTCGCCGTCGTCGTCGAAGCAGCCACACCGCGGCCCAGATCAGTGCGATGAGCACCACGATCACCAGGGCGGGGATCAGGATCGCGATGAAGGTCAGTCCCACACTGGTGAAGTCCTCGATGGTGCTCAACACCGGAGCGGCCACCCCGGCGGTCGCGACGTTCGCGGCCGGCCGCACCGCCGACTTCGTCAGATGCACCACCAGTGCGGTCACCACACCGATGGCCACCGGAACCCACTGGCCGGTGCGGGCGAAGTCGGCGGGATCGGTCACCGCCGCCGTCTGAGCGGCCGTGCCGGACCCGAACACGATGCCGCCGGAGGTGGGTCGAACGAAGGTCTGCACCGTGTCGTTGACCGAGTCCAGCGCCGGCACCTTGTCGGCCACGATCTCGACGAGCAGCAGAATCGCCACGATGGCGATCACCCAGCCGTTGGCCAGCCACGACCAGCCCGCCGGCAGGTTGACGAGGTTGGTGTAGCGGTCCAAGACGCCCATCGACAGCAGTGGGATGTAGGCGTTCAGTCCCGCCGCACTGGCAAGACCGAAGCCGGTCATCAATTCCACGTGGGCCTCCCTCGGACGACGGTTGCGTTCAAGCATGACGTGCGGGGATGGGATTGTGGTGGAACCCGCCGGGATTGATGCGCACCGCGACCCACAGCACGGGCAAAGCCTACGGCCGCGATCCGTGATGTCGCTTTCCCGCTAGTCGTCACCGGGGGCGGATGGAATGGTTGAGGCGTGCACGAAGACTTCGAACGCTGCTACCGGGCGGTGCAGTCTCGGGACGCCCGGTTCGACGGCTGGTTCGTGACGGCGGTTCGGACCACCGGCATCTACTGCCGGCCGAGTTGCCCCGTCCGACTGCCATTGGCCCGGAATGTGCGTTTTTTTCCGACCGCGGCCGCCGCCCAGCACGCCGGGTTCCGGGCGTGCAAACGGTGTCTGCCCGATGCGTCGCCGGGCTCCCCGCTGTGGAACGTCCGGGGCGACGTCGTGGCTCGCGCGATGCGGTTGATCGGCGACGGCACGGTGGATCGCGAGGGGGTCGGGGGCCTGGCCGGACGGCTCGGTTACACCACCCGCCAGGTGCAGCGACTGCTGCAGAGTGAGGTGGGAGCCGGTCCGCTGGCTCTTGCCCGCGCACAGCGGGTGCAGACGGCCCGGATTCTGATCGAGACCACCGCCATGCCACTGAGCGACGTGGCCTTCGCGGCAGGCTTCTCCAGCATCCGCCAGTTCAACGAAACGCTGCAGACGGCCTGCGCCAGCACGCCGACACTGTTGCGCCGCAGTGCCCTTCGCCGCGGCAACCATTCCGGGAACCTGCCCGCCGGCCAGACCGTGTCCCTTCGGCTGGCGGTGCGCGAACCGTTCGCCTACGAGGGTGTCTTCGGCCACCTCGCTGCCAGCGCCGTGCCGGGATGCGAGGAGGTCCGCGAAGGGTCCTACCGCCGCACGCTGCGCCTACCCTTCGGACCCGGGATCGTGAGCCTGAGCCCGCGCCGCGACCATGTTGTGTGCACGCTGGCCCTGCACGACGTCCGCGATCTGGCCGCGGCCATCGGGCGGTGCCGGCGGCTGCTGGATTTGGATGCCGACCCGGAGGCTGTGATCGAGGCGCTCGGCGCCGATGAGGCTCTGCGGCCCGTCGTCGCAGAGGCCCCTGGTCAACGCATTCCCGGCACCGTGGACCCCCACGAGTTGGCGCTGCGGGCGGTGCTGGGCCAGCAGGTGTCCACCGCGGCTGCCCGCACGCACACCCGCAGGCTGGTCGAGGCCTACGGCACTGAGGTGTCGGATGCGGCCGGCGGACTGACACACCTGTTTCCGACCGTCGAACAGCTGGCGGATGTCGATCCGGCTCATCTGGCGGTGCCTCAGGCGCGGCGAACCTCGTTACGGGCCATGGCGGCCGCTCTGGCAGACGGGGGCGTGTGCCTGGATGCGGGCGCGGATTGGCAGCAGGCCCGCCAGCAACTGATGGCCCTGCCGGGAGTCGGGCGGTGGACGACGGAGATCGTCGCCATGCGGGGACTCGGCGATCCCGACGCCTTCCCGGTTCGCGATCTGGGCGTGGTGAATGCCGCCAGGAAATGGGGCCTGCCGGCGACGGCCCCCGGTCTGCTCGCCCGCGCTGAACGGTGGCGGCCGTGGCGTTCGTATGTGACCCAACACCTCTGGGCCACTTTGGATCACCCGGTCAATCAATGGCCGCCGAAGGAAAGGGCGTCATGAAGACGGCAACGCAGAGTGTGACCTACCGTACGGTCGACAGCCCGGTTGGTGAACTGACGTTGGCCGGCATCGGCTCAACGCTGACTCGGCTGGTGATCGTGGGGCAGCGTCATCAACCCGATCGAACCCACTGGCACGCCGACGAAGACGCCTTCGGCGACGCCGTCGCCCAACTCAGGGCTTACTTCGACGGTGAGCTGACTCGCTTCGACGTCGAGATGCGCTTAGCCGGAACCGATTTCCAACAACAGGTCTGGAACGCGGTGGAGTCGATTCCCTATGGCCAGACGCGCTCCTACGCCCAGATCGCCGAGCAGCTCGGTTCCCCCGGCGCACGCCGGGCCGTCGGAGTCGCCGTGGGCCGCAACCCCATTCCGATCATCGTGGGCTGCCACCGGGTGATCGGTTCCGGCGGCGACCTCACCGGATACGTCGGCGGTATCGACTGCAAGAAGGCGCTGCTTGCCCGCGAGGTCGGCGACGACCGCTTGTGACGTCAGTGGTTCAGTCCCGCGTCAGTGGTTCAGTCCCGCGCCGCGATCAGAATGCCGTCCCCAAGGGGAACCAGGACGGGGGTGAATCGTTCGTCCTCGGCGATCAGCCGGGCGGCCTCGCGCACCGCGGTCACTTCGGAGTCGTGGGCAGCGGGGTCGCCGGCCCGGCCGTCGAGGGCGGCATGGTGCACGACGATCACTCCGCCGGGGCGCAGCAGCCGGATGCCCTCGACGACGTAATCCGGCTGGTCGGTGGCGGCGGCGTCGATGAACACCAGGTCGTAGGACTCGTCGGCCAGGCGGGTCAGAACTTCCTGGGCCCGGCCGCCGATCAGCCGGGTCCGCCCCGGGCCGATTCCGGCCTCGGTGAACGCCTGCTTGGCCAGCCGCTGATGCTCCGGCTCGATGTCGATGGTGGTCAGGACCCCGTCCTCGCGCATGCCCGAGAGCAGCCACAGGCCGCTGACGCCCGCCCCGGTGCCCACCTCCACGACGGCGCGCCCTCCGGACAGCCGGGTCAGCAGGCTCAGCAGCGCGCCGACGGCCGGTGTCACCGCCCCGGCTCCGGCGTCCACGGCCCGCTCGCGGGCGGCGGTGACGATGGCGTCCTCGGAAATCGACCCCTCGGCGTGCCCGAGGATCCGGTCGGCCCGGCTCGGCGCCGCTTCCTCGCTGGTGGACATGCTCTGCAGCGTAGATCACCTGCGCCGTTGCGCGGGTAGACGCGCCACGGCGAAACCCCGTTCGGGCCGTGGGTCGGCGGCATTCCGGTGAGATTGTCTAAGGAAATTGCTCAGAAATGACCGAATGGTGACGTAATGCGAGGTAATGGCAATTTAATGCACCCCTCTCAGATAACCTTTAGTTTGCTCACAGCGCATACACAACGCGATGCGGAAAGCTGACGCGCATGAAAAGCCTTACCGGCTGGCCGGGGAATACCCCACACGACGGTCATGTTGTGACCGTTGACGCGCCGGAAATGGCGCACCGATGCCAGGAGGATCCGACGAACACACTTCTGACGGCCCCGCTCACCATGTCGCATGTTGGGCCGGTCGGCGACGCCGACTGGATTGAGCCGTCCGACGATCTGCAGGGCACTGCAGTGTTCGATGCGACCGGAGATCGGACGGCCATGCCGTCCTGGGATGAATTGGTGCGCCAGCACGCCGACCGGGTGTACCGCCTGGCCTACCGGCTGTCGGGCAACCAGCACGACGCAGAGGACCTCACCCAGGAGACCTTCATCCGGGTCTTCCGCTCGCTGCAGAACTATCAGCCGGGGACCTTCGAGGGCTGGTTGCACCGCATCACCACCAACCTCTTCCTCGACATGGTCCGCCGCCGCGGGCGCATCCGGATGGATGCGCTGCCTGAGGACTACGACCGGGTGCCGTCGGATCAGCCCAACCCGGAGCAGATCTACCACGACACCCACCTGGGGGCTGACCTGCAGGCCGCGCTCGATTCGCTGCCGGCGGAGTTCCGCGCCGCGGTGGTGCTGTGCGACATCGAAGGCCTGTCCTACGAGGAGATCGGGGCCACGCTCGGCGTCAAGCTCGGAACCGTCCGCAGCCGGATCCACCGGGGCCGGCAGGCTCTGCGGGATTTCCTCGCCGCCCGTGGTCGCACGCAGGCGGAGTCGGCCTGACGCTGCGCGTCGGTCTGTTGTGGCATGTCATCTCCCCCTCTTCGCGCTAGATTCGTGTTGAGCGCTGTGCGCAGCAGAATCGAGCCCGGCTGTAGGCCTCGAATCGGGGTGCTGCGGAGCGGGAGAGGAGCGCCGGCGGTGGTGGATCCGGGCGAGGTTTTCCGCCGCGCGCTGTCCTGGCTGCCGTCGAACTTCGTCTCGGTCGACGAGGCCGCATTGAACGCGCCCCGGCAGTTCAGCTCCACCGACCACCTGTCCATCGAGGCCATCGCCGCGTACGTCGACGGCGAACTGCCGATGAAGGCCCACCTCAGGGCTGGTGGCCACCTGTCGGTGTGTCAGCAGTGCGCTGCGGAAGTGGAGGCCCAGGGTCAGGCCCGCGCGGCGCTGCGCGAGTGCCGACCGGTGACCATGCCGAGCACGTTGATGGGGCTGTTGTCGCAGATCCCGCAGTCGACCCCGGAGGAACCGACCCCCGGGCCCGAGGACGACCAGCCCGGCGGCGGCACGCCTCGGGGTCGGCGCAAGCGCCGGTAGGGTGAACACCGATACGAGCACGGCCCCTGGCCTGCTGCTGAGCGTGGATAGAGGTTGATTTGAGCTTCGACGAGGACAAGGGCGGCGCGCCGCGGCTCGCTCCCCGGCCTGTTTCCCGGCCGCCGGTGGATTCCGCCGCCGCCCGCACGTTCGGGCGGCCCAGCGGTGTGGAGGGGCCGTTCGTCGCCGACGACGTGCGCACGTCCCGATTCCGGCGCGCCGACAACTTCAACCCGAGGGCCAAGTCCACCGACCCGGTTCTGCAGGAGGCGTTCGGCCGTCCCCATCCCGGCGGCGATTCGCTGCAGCGCCACCCCGCCGATGCCGGCGCGCTGGAGGCCGATGCCGACGACTCCGAGCTTCTCGACGACCCGTGGCGCGATCCGGCCGCCGGCGTCGCGCTGGGCACCCCCGCGCTTCCGGCGCCGGTCACCACGGTTCAGGGTCCGCCGCCGGGCAAGCTCGGCCTGCGCGAGGTCCTCTTCGGCGGCCGGGTTTCCTACCAGGCGCTGGCGATTCTGGCCCTGACGGCCCTGTTGATCGGGGTGGTCGGGGGTTGGGTCGGACGCAAGACCGCCGAGGTGGTCGAGGCGTTCACCACCTCCAAGGTGACGCTGTCCACCTCTGACCGCGGCGACATCCCGCCTGGCCGGTTCTCGAAAGTGGCTGCCGCCGTTGCGGATTCGGTCGTCACCATTGAAGCCAAGAGTGACGACGAAGGATCGCAGGGCTCCGGCGTCGTGGTCGACGGCCGCGGCTACATCGTGACCAACAACCACGTCGTCTCTGAGGCGGCGGCGACACCCGGCAAGTTCAAGTTGACCGTTGTTTTCAACGACGGCAAGGAGGTCCCGGCCAACCTCGTCGGCCGTGACCCCAAGACGGACCTGGCGGTGCTCAAGGTCGACAACGTCGACAATCTCACGGTGGCCCGGCTCGGTGACTCGAACAAGCTGACGGTCGGCGAGGAGGTCGTTGCGGTCGGTGCTCCGCTCGGTCTGCGCAGTACGGTCACCCACGGCATCATCAGCGCGCTGAAACGCCCGGTTCCGCTGTCCGGTGAGGGATCGGACACCGACACCGTCATCGACGGCGTGCAGACCGACGCCTCGATCAACCACGGTAACTCCGGCGGCCCGCTGATCAACATGGAATCCCAGGTGATCGGCATCAACACCGCCGGAAAATCGTTGTCCGACAGTGCAAGTGGCTTGGGCTTCGCCATCCCGGTCAATGAGGTCAAGGCCACGGTGGACGCGCTGATCAAGGACGGCAAGGTTGCCCATCCGACGCTGGGCCTCACCGCCCGGTCGGTCAGCAATGACCTGGCCTCGGGCGCTCAGATCGCCAACGTGACCGCCGGCGGCCCCGCCGACAAGGCCGGTATCAAGGAGAACGACGTCGTCGTCAAGGTGGGCGACCGCACCGTCGCCGACGCCGACGAGTTCGTCGTCGCGGTCCGTCAGCTGCCCATCGGACAGGACTCGCCGATCGAGGTCATGCGCGACGGCCGCAAGGTCACCCTGATGGTGAACCCGACGCCGGACAAGCCGAGCGCCTGAGCCGATGTTCGCCAACGTCGGCTGGGGCGAGATGCTTCTGCTGGTCGTGGTGGGGCTGGTGGTGCTCGGACCGGAGCGGCTTCCCGGCGCCATCGCGTGGTCCGCGAACGCAGTCAAGCAGGCCCGCGACTACCTCACCGGCGCGACCCGCGAACTGCGCGAGGAGTTGGGGCCGGAGTTCGAAGATCTGCGTCAGCCCCTCAGCGAGATCCAGAAGCTGCGGGGGATGACGCCGCGGGCGGCGATCACCAAACACCTTCTCGACGGCGATGATTCGTGGCTGACCGGTGAGTTCGACAATCCATCCGACGGCGCCGTCAAGCCCAAGAGTGCGACGCCCCCTTCGGCGGAGGGGCCGACCGGCGGACCGGCGCCGTTCGACGCCGACGCGACGTAACGCGGCTTTCAGCGGGCCGCCGGGTCCAGTCCCAGCGACATCCCGGCCAGGCCGCGCCGGCGCGAGGCGAGCTTGTCGGCGATCGAACGCAACTCCCGACCGGCCGGCGAGTCGGGCGCCGACAACACCAGTGGCAACCCGGAGTCCCCGGCGGTCACCAGCGCCGGATCCAGCGGAACCTGACCCAGCAGAGGGACATCCGCACCGACCACCCTGCTCAGGCTGTCGGCGACCTGGCGTCCGCCGCCCTCTCCGAAGATCTGCATGGTCGAGCCGTCGGGCATCAGCAGCCCGGACATGTTCTCGACAACCCCGACAATCCGCTGGCGGGTCTGCAGGGCGATCGCGCCGGCCCGTTCGGCGACCTCGGCCGCCGCGTGCTGCGGGGTGGTGACCACCACGATCTCCGCGCCGGGCAACAACTGGGCCACCGAGATGGCCACGTCACCGGTGCCCGGCGGCAGATCGAGCAGCAGCACGTCGAGGTCGCCCCAGTACACATCGGCGAGAAACTGCTGCAGGGCGCGGTGCAGCATCGGGCCGCGCCAGACCACCGGGGTGTTGCCCTGGGTGAACTGGGCGATCGAGATCACCTTCACGTCGTGGGCGACCGGCGGCAGGATCATCGACTCCACCTGGGTGGGCCGGTCGGCGGTCCCCATCATGCGCGGTACGGAGTGGCCGTAGATGTCGGCGTCGAGCAGGCCGACCGACAACCCGCGGGCGGCCAGCGCCGCGGCGAGATTGACTGTGACGCTTGACTTTCCGACGCCGCCCTTCCCGGATGCCACCGCGTAGACCCGGGTCAGCGAGCCGGGCTGGGCGAACGGGATCACCGGCTCGCCGGCATCCCCGCGCAGCTGCTTGCGCAGTTCGGTGCGCTGCTCGTCACTCATCACGTCCAGCTCGACGGTGACCGCCCCGGTGCCCGGGACGTCGGCCACCGCGGCGGTGACGCGCTCGGTGATCTCGGTCTTCTTCGGACATGCCGAGGTGGTCAGGTAGATGCCGACGTGGGTGGCGCCGCCCGGTGACACCGTGACGCTCTTGACCATGTTGAGTTCGGTGATCGGCCTGCGCAGTTCGGGGTCGATCACCTTGGCCAGCGCGGCGCGGACGGCTTTTTCGAGCTCGGCGTTGTTCTCGGACATCGAGAAGTCAGCGTAGTGGCCGCGCCGATCCGCGGGTGATGCCGGGGGCCGGGGGGCTTACGCCGGGCCGGGCAGCGCGCCGGTGACCGGGAGGACCGGCCCTGGTGCGGGCGCGGGTCCGGGGACCGGCCCGGGGGCGGGAGGCGGTGGCGCCATCCACGGCAGGGGTGCCGGCACCGGGGCGGCCGGAGCCTCCGCGGCCGCCGGCGGCGGCATTCCGGGTACGCCCGCGGCGTCGGGCGCCGGGGGCATGCCGGGCAGCGGCCCAGCGAGCGCAGGCATACCGGGCAGCGGACCGGGAGCATCGGCCGGAGCCGGGCCGGGCAGCGGCGCAGCGCCGGGAAGCGGACCGGTTCCGGTCGGGCCGACGCCGGGGAGCGGACCCTCGGGCGCCATCCACGGCGGCGGCGTCATCGGCTGCATCCACGGCGGCAGATCCGGATTCGGTGCCTGCGACGGCGCCAGCTGTGAGGCCATGCAGATCACCTCGCACCCGTGCGCCGGTCCCAGGCCTTCGACGGCCGGGCCGGGCAGCGGGCCGGGCAGCATCTGGCTGGCCGTCTGGCTGTTGCCCATGTTCAGCGCAAGCTGTGCCAGCGGGTCGCCGTTGGGCAGACCGGTCATGCCGGGGCCGAGGCCCTCGGGACGCTCGAGGTGCGAATCACCGAGGGCCGGAGCGGGGCCGACGATCGGCGGAAGATCAACGGGCGCAACACCGGTGGCGTAGGAGGCCGCCCAGCCCAGCACGTTCTGCGCGTAGGCCATCGAGTTGTTGTAACGCAGGATCGCGGTGAGCACCTGGGCCTGGTTGCGCAGGTTCAGACCGCCGCTGCACAGATAGCGGGCGGTGCCCAGGGCGGCGTCGAAGATGTTCTGCGGGTCGGCTTTGCCGTCGCCGTCGCCGTCGGAGGCGAAGCGCGACCAGGTGCCCGGCAGGAACTGCATGGGACCCATCGCCCGGGCATAGATCGGACGGCCCCCGGCGTTGCCCTGCACGATGATCTCGTTGCCCGGGAGGCTGCCGTCGAGCGTCGGGCCGTAGATCGGCCGCGCGGCGGTGCCGCTGGCGTCCGTGGCGCCGCCGTTGGCGTGGGAGGACTCGATGCGGCCGATCCCGGCCAGCAGGTTCCAGCTCACCCCGCAGCCCGGGGCGGCGACCGCCATGGTCTGTTCGGCCTTGCGGTAGGCGGCCAGGGCGACGGCCGGGATCCGCATCCCGCCGGCCGAGCTGATCACGGCCGCCGGCGGTGGTGGGGAAAGCGTGTTCGCGGCGAAGCGGAAGTCGGCGGGCGGCTTGGCCATCGGCACCACCGTCACGCCCTTGGTGTCCACGGGCGCGGGCAGGACCGCGGCCAGCTGCAGCTCGTCTTCAGCAGCGACCGGCTTGGCGACCCGGGCGGGAGTTGCCGCAACGGCGCCGGCAAGCACGATCGGCGTCAGCACCGCGATGCCAAACACGGGAGTCCGCACCGCGCGGCCAACCCGGTTCCCTAACCCCACGTGCCCCGTCCTCACCAGCTACCTGTCCACTGTGTTGTGAACCAAGTCACCATACATAAGCGCCGAGGCCCGCGAAACGCATCGGCGGACTTCTTATTCACCGCTGATTTTTTTCACGCGCCGTTCGGCGGTGTCCTTCTTACCGGATTTGCCCGGCTTGCGGTCAACCGGCTGCAGGGTGTCGAGGAGTTCGCGGACCTCCTCCAGTTCCCGGCGCAGGTAGTCGCGGGTGGCCACCTCGCCGATCGCCAACCGCAGCGCGGCCAGTTCGCGGGCCAGGAACTCGGTGTCGGCCTTGGTCTGCTGGGCGCGTCTGCGGTCTTCCTCGAGAGCCACCTTGTCCCGGTTCTCCTGCCGGTTCTGGGCCAGCAGGATCAGCGGCGCCGCGTAGGCGGCCTGGGTGGAGAAGGCCAGGTTGAGCAGGATGAACGGGTATGGGTCCCAGCGCAGCTTCACCGCGAACAGGTTCAGGCAGATCCACACGATGACGATGACGGTCTGCCACAGCAGGTAGCGGCCGGTCCCCAGGAAACGGGCGATCGATTCGCTGACCCGCCCGACCATCTCGGGGTCGAAGTTGAACCCCGGCCGGCGCGAGGTCAGCGGGGTGTCCAGGCGCTGGCGCGGATCGCTCACGTCGCATCACCCCCGCTCCCGACGCCGGACTCCTCGAAGCTCTCGCGCCAGTCGGCCGGCAGTAGGTGGTCGAGGACGTCGTCGACGGTGACCGCACCCAGGAGGTGACCCTGGTCGTCGACCACTGGGCCGCACACCAGGTTGTAGGCGGCGAAGTACCGCGTCACCGCACCCAGGGCGGTGTCCGGGTTGAGGCTGGGCAGGTCGTTGTCAACGATTCCGCTGACCAGGTTGGCCGGCGGCTCGCGGAGCAGCGCCTGCAGGTGCACGCATCCCAGATAGCGCCCGGTCGGGGTGGCAGTCGGCGGGCGGACCACGAACACCAGCGAAGCCAGGGCCGGCGTCAGGTCGGGGTCACGCACCCGCGCCAGCGCCTCGGCGACCGTGGTGTCCGGCGCCAGGACCACCGGGTCGGAGGTCATCAGGCCGCCGGCGGTGTCGGGGGAGTGGCTCAGCAGCCGTCGCACCGACTCGGAGTCCTCGGGATCCATCCGTCGCAGCAGTGCCTCGGCCTCGGTCGGGTTCATCACCCCGAGCAGGTCGGCGGCGTCGTCGGGGTCCATGGCCTCGAGCACGTCGGCGGCGCGTTCGGTGTCCAGGCCGCGCAGCAGTTCGCTCTGGTCGTCCTCGGAGAGTTCCTGGAGGATGTCGGCGAGCCGTTCGTCGTCGAGGGCCTTGATCACCTCGAAGCGCCGTTTGGCCGGCAGGTCGCGCAGCGCGTCGGCAACCTCGATGGGCCGTTGTCCCTCGAACTGATGCAGCAACTGGGCCACACCCTGGCCGGGCATCGCCAGCCCGGACGGCGTCAGGCCCGTGACGTTCTGCCAATCCACCACAACCACCGCCCCGCGCCGGCCGAGACGGCGGTGCGTGCGCACCGCGACCCGGGTGATGATCCAGTCGCGGGTGCGGGTCTGCTCCATCCCGAGGTCCACCACGTAAACGTCGACGCCGACGAGGTCGGCCTGTTCGGGATCGTTGACGCGCACCTGGGTGTCGAGCACCTGGCCCAGCACCAGCACCTCACCGGGCCGCTGAACGAACCGGCGCAGGGACACGTTGCCGGTGGTGAGGGTGACCGCAGTGGGCTCGATGGCGGTGACGCGCAGGATCGGAACGAAAATCCTTTTGCGGGTGAGCAATTCGACGACCAGGCCGAGCACCCGCGGTTGTTGACGGACGATGCTGATACTGATCACGACATCGCGCACCCGGCCCAGGGATTCGCCGTCGGGGCCCAGCACGACCATCCCCGCCAGCCGCGCCGCATATACCCTGTTCACCGACGCCATGACTACAAAGGGTAGGAGTCTGCGGGTGGAGAACGCCGATCGACCCGCCTATCGGCCGCGCAGAACGTGCTTATCGGTTCCCGGCAGTAATCCGAAGATGATCGAGAAGGCCAAAGGTTTGCCCGCCGACGAGGTCTTCCTGGACCTTGAGGACGCCGTGGCCCCCGACGCCAAGGCGGCCGCCCGCACCGCGGTGGCCGCTGCGTTGTCAGGCTCGGGCTGGGGCGGCCAGTTGCGCGGCGTCCGGGTCAACGACTGGACGACCCCGTGGACCTACGCCGACGTGATCGACGTGATATCGGCCGCCGGCGCCCACGTGGATGTGGTCGTGCTACCCAAAGTCACCGACGCCGGTCACGTGCGCGCACTGGATCTGCTGCTGACCCAGTTGGAGCGGGTGCACGGACTTCCGTTGGGCCGCATCGGGATTGACGCACAGATCGAGGACGCCCGGGGACTGCGCAACATCGACGCGATCGCCGCAGCTCCCCGGGTCCAGGCGCTGGTGCTCGGACCCGCCGATCTGATGGCCAACCTGAACATGCGCACCCTGGTGGTCGGTGAGCAGCCCGAGGGCTACGACGTCGGCGACGCCTACCACCACGTGCTGATGACCATCCTCATCGCCGCCCGTGCCCACGGGGTGGCCGCCGTGGACGGCCCGTACCTGAAAGTGCGTGATGTCGAGGCGTTCCGCCGCGTCGCGGGGCGTTCGGCCGCGCTGGGCTACGACGGCAAGTGGGTGCTGCACCCGGACCAGATCGAGGCCGGCAACGAGATCTTCAGTCCGCGCCAGGACGAGTACGACCACGCCGAGTTGATCCTGGAGGCCTACGACTGGCATACCTCGGCGGCCGGCGGCGCCCGGGGCGCGGTGATGCTGGGTGACGAGATGATCGACGAGGCGAGCCGGAAGATGGCTCTGGTGGTGGCGGCCAAGGGCCGCGCCGCGGGGATGGCGCGCACCGGTCCCGGCTTCGTGCCGGCTGGCCGCCCGGGCTAACTGCTCAGGGCGTACGCCAGCATCACCAGGTAGATCAGCAGGCCGACCACGCCGGCCGCGGTACCCGCCACCGCGAGGGCGTATCCCTTCTCCCCGGTTCGCTTGATCTGGCCCATCGCGATGACGCCGGTGATGATCCCGGCCAGTGAACCGATGAAACACAGCAGTCCGCTGATGGAGCTGACGAGCGAGACGATCGCCAGCACGTTGGTGGCCGGCGTCACCGGGTAGCCGGGATAGCCGTAGCCGCCCGGATGGGGACCGCCGTACGGCGGCGGATAGCCCGGCGACGGGGGGTACGGCGGCGGAGGAGGGTAGGGGAATCCGGGACCCGGAACTCCGGGAGCCGGGTAGGGCGGCGGGGGCGCCGCGGGTGGCCAGCCGCCGTAGGCGGGGTCCGGACTGCCGTATGCCGGCGGCGGAAGACCCTCGTAATCCGGCCTTTCGCCGGAGTCGCCGCTGGCGGCTGTCATGCTGTTCAACCTAGCCTATGCAGGAGGGCCCACCACGGGCTCGAGAACCGATCGCCAAAGGAGACCAACACCCATGACCAGTCCCTTTCCGCCAGCGCAGAACCCGGGCGGGGTTCCCGGCGGCGCGGCGGGCTCGTCGCGCCGTGGTCCCCTGAGCCTGCCCACCCCGCCCAAAGGCTGGCCGGTGGGTTCCTATCCCACCTACGCCGAGGCCCAGAAGGCCGTCGACTACCTCTCCGACAACCAGTTCCCGGTCCAGCAGGTCACCATCGTCGGCGTCGACCTCATGCAGGTCGAGCGGGTCACCGGCCGGCTGACCTGGGGCAAGGTGCTGTTCACCGGCGTGGCCAGCGGCGCCTGGCTGGGCGTCTTCATCGGCCTGCTGCTCGGCATGTTCACCGGCAACATCGGCGCGGCCCTCATCGCCGCGATCCCGGCCGGTGTCATGTTCGGTCTGATCACGTCGGCGATCCCGTACTGGATGACCAAGGGCACAAGGGATTTCAGTTCCACCATGCAGCTGGTCGCCGGACGCTACGACGTGCTGTGCGATCCCCAGGGCGCCGAGCAGGCGCGGGACATGCTGGCCCGCTTGACGCTCTAGCTGTTTGTCCGGTCGTACAGTAGGCCCGGCTTCACACACCGAAAGGCGAATGTCGTGACCATCGTTGGCGTGCGCACCCGCCGGGCAGCCGCGGTCGGCGTGGTCATGCTGAGCGTCGCCGCCGCGACGTCGTCCTGCGGTTCGGCCGGCGGCGAGGTCATCAGCCTGTACACACCGGCCAGCGAGACCGGGACCTTCACCGCAGTCGCCAAGCGCTGCAACGACGAATTGGGCGGCAAGTTCCGCATCCAGCAGTTCAGTCTTCCCAAGGGCGCCGACGATCAGCGGCTCCAACTCGCCCGCCGGATCACCGGCAATGACCACTCGCTGGACATCATGGCGATGGACGTGGTGTGGACGGCGGAGTTCGCCGAAGCCGGCTGGGCGCTCCCGCTGTCCGACGATCCCGCCGGGCAGGCCGAGGCCGACGCCACCAACGACACCCTGCCCGGTCCGCTGGAGACCGCGAAGTGGAAGGGCAAGCTCTTCGCCGCGCCGGTCACCACCAACACCCAGATGCTCTGGTACCGGCCGGATCTCGTGGCGCCGCCGCCGGCCACCTGGGATGCGATGGTGGCCGAGGCCACGCGTCTGCATGCCGAGGGCAAGCCGAGCTGGATCGCCGTGCAGGCCAAGCAGTACGAGGGCCTGGTGGTGTGGTTCAACACCCTGTTGCAGAGCGCTGGCGGGCAGGTGGTCTCCGACGACGGCAAGACCGTCACCCTGACCGACACCCCCGAGCACCGCGCGGCCACCGTCAAGGCCCTGCAGATCATCAAGGCGGTGGCCACCGCCCCCGGTGCGGACCCGTCGGTCACCCAGACCGACGAGGGCACTGCCCGGCTGGCGCTCGAGCAGGGCAAGGCCGCGCTGGAAGTCAACTGGCCCTTCGTGTTTGCCTCCATGCTGGAGAACGCCACCAAAGGCGGGGTGCCGTTCCTCCCGCTGAACGAGAAGCCCGAACTCTCCGGGGCGATCAACGACGCCGGAACCTTCTCGCCGACCGACGAGCAGTTCCAGGTCGCCTTCGACGCCAGCAAGGAGGTGTTCGCCTTCGCGCCGTATCCGGGTGTGATCCCGGGCCAGCCGGCGCGGGTGACCCTCGGCGGGCTGAACCTCGCCGTGGCGTCCACCACCCGGCACCCGGCCGAGGCCTTCGAAGCGGTGCGCTGCATCCGCAACGAGGGCAACCAGCGCTACACCTCGATCGAGGGCGGTCTTCCGGCCGTGCGCACGTCGTTGTACTCCGACCCGGACTTCCAGAAGAAATACCCGCAGTACGCGATCATCCGCGATCAGCTCACCAACGCCGCGGTGCGCCCGACCACACCGAACTATCAGGCGGTGTCCACGCGCATCTCGGCCACCCTGGCGCCGATCACCCAGATCGATCCGGAGAAGACGGCCGACGAACTCGCCGACCAGGTTCAGAAGGCCATCGACGGCAAGGGGCTGATCCCGTGACGGTGACCACCCCCGCGCGCCCGGTCCGCACTGATGACCGCGCCTCGCAGCGGCGCCTGGCCTACTGGCTGATCGCCCCGGCCGTCTTCCTCATGCTGGCGGTCACCGCCTACCCGATCGTGTACGCGTTCTGGCTCAGCCTGCACCGGTACAACCTGGCCAGCCCGAACGACACCAAGTTCATCGGGTTCGCCAACTATCAGACCATCCTCGCCGACAAGTACTGGTGGACAGCATTTTTCGTCACCCTGATCATCACGGTGATCTCGGTGGCCATCGAGTTCGTCCTCGGGCTTGCCTTAGCGCTGGTGATGCACCGCACCATCTTCGGCAGGGGATTGGTGCGCACCGCGATCCTCATCCCGTACGGGATCGTCACCGTCGCCGCGTCGTACAGCTGGTACTACGCGTGGACGCCGGGAACCGGCTACCTGGCCAACCTGCTGCCCGAGGGCACCGCCCCTCTGACGCAACAGATTCCCTCGCTGGCGGTCATCATCCTCGCCGAAGTCTGGAAGACCACGCCGTTCATGGCGCTGCTCCTGCTGGCCGGCCTGGCACTGGTTCCGGAGGATCTGCTCAAGGCGGCCGAGGTGGACGGCGCTAACGCCTGGACCCGGCTGACCCGGGTCGTCATCCCGTTGATCAAGCCCGCCATCCTGGTGGCGCTGCTCTTCCGCACGCTCGACGCGTTCCGGATCTTCGACAACATCTACGTGCTCACCGGCGGCTCCAACGACACCGCCTCGGTGTCGATCCTGGGCTACGACAACCTGTTCAAGGCCTTCAACATCGGACTCGGCTCGGCGATCAGCGTGCTGGTGTTCGCCGCGGTCGCGATCATCGCCTTCGTCTACATCAAGCTGTTCGGCGCTTCGGCCCCGGGTGCTGACAACGAGGTGCGCTGAGATGGCTCAACAGGTCAACGCCCGCCGCGCCGGCTTCTGGACCGTCATCAACATCCTGGTGGTGCTGTACGCGCTGTTCCCGGTGCTGTGGATCCTGAGCCTCTCGCTCAAGCCGACCCAGGAGGTCAAGGACGGCAAGCTGATTCCGTCCCAGATCACCTTCGACAACTACAAGGGCATCTTCACCGGCGACGTATTCACCTCGGCGCTGATCAACTCCATCGGCATCGCCCTGATCACCACGCTGATCGCCGTGGTGGTAGGCGGCATGGCCGCCTACGCGGTGGCCCGGCTGGACTTCCCGGGCAAGCGTCTGCTCATCGGCGCCGCGCTGCTGATCGCGATGTTCCCCCAAATCTCGCTGGTGACACCGCTGTTCAACATCGAACGCCGCGTCGGGCTGTTCGACACCTGGCCCGGGCTGATCATCCCCTACATCACCTTCGCCCTGCCGCTGGCCATTTACACCCTGTCGGCGTTCTTCCGGGAGATTCCCTGGGATCTGGAGAAGGCCGCAAAGATGGACGGCGCCACGCCCGCCCAGGCCTTCCGCCGGGTGATCGCCCCGCTGGCCGCGCCGGGCATCGTCACCGCCGCGATCCTGGTGTTCATCTTCGCGTGGAACGACCTGCTGCTGGCGCTGTCGCTCACGGCCACCAAGGCGGCGATCACCGCACCGGTGGCGATCGCGAACTTCACCGGCAGTTCGCAATTCGAGGAGCCGACGGGGTCGATCGCCGCCGGCGCGATGGTCATCACGATCCCGATCATCGTGTTTGTTCTGATCTTCCAACGACGTATTGTCGCCGGGCTGACCTCCGGCGCGGTGAAGGGATAACGGGTTCTGCGATGGCCGAGATCGTTCTAGACCATGTGACCAAGCGTTATCCCGACGGCGCCACACCCGTGAAGGACCTGTCGCTGACCATCGCCGACGGCGAATTCGTCATCCTCGTCGGACCGTCCGGATGCGGAAAGTCCACCACGCTCAACATGATTGCCGGCCTGGAGGACATCACCTCCGGTGAGCTGCGGATCGGCGGCGCGCGGGTCAACGACAAGGCGCCAAGGGACCGCGATATCGCGATGGTCTTTCAGTCCTACGCGCTGTACCCGCATATGACGGTGCGCCAGAACATCGCCTTCCCGCTGACCCTGGCCAAGATGGCCAAGCCGGAGATCGAGGCGAAGGTGGCCGAGACGGCCAGGGTCCTGGACCTGACGGCGCTGCTGGACCGCAAGCCCTCCCAACTCTCCGGCGGCCAGCGTCAGCGGGTCGCCATGGGCCGCGCGATCGTCCGCAACCCCAAGGCCTTCCTGATGGATGAGCCGCTGAGCAATCTCGACGCCAAGCTGCGGGTGCAGATGCGCGCCGAGATCGCCCGGTTGCAGAACCGGCTGGGCACCACCACGGTCTACGTCACCCACGACCAGACCGAGGCCATGACGCTCGGCGACCGCGTCGTGGTGTTGCGGGCGGGCGAGGCCCAGCAGATCGGCACGCCCGACGAGTTGTACAACCACCCGGCGAATCTTTTCGTCGCCGGCTTCATCGGATCCCCGGCGATGAACTTCTTCCCGGCGGCGCCGACCCCGACCGGCCTGCGGCTGCCGTTCGGTGACGTGACCGGTCCGACCCCGCAGGCGTCCGGTGTGATCGTCGGGGTGCGCCCGGAGAACTTCGAGGACGCCGCACTGGTTGATCCGATGGAGCGGGCCAGATCCCTGATCTTCCGGGTCACCGCCGATCTGGTCGAATCGCTCGGCGCGGACAAGTATGTGTACTTCTCCCTGCCCGGCGCCGGCGCGGAGTCCGCGCACCTGGCCGAACTCGCCGCCGATTCCGGGGTGGGTCACAACCGTTACGTCGCCCGGGTCTCGGCGGAGTCGACCGCGGCGACCGGTCATCCGATCGACCTCGCCTTGGACACCGCCAAACTGCACATCTTCGATGCCGCCTCCGGGGCGAACATCACCGCGTGACGGATCCCCTCGCCGCTGCCGGGCGACACCTGCGTGACCACTTCGCCGAATCCGAGCCGGATACCGCAAGCGTCACGTTCCTCGGCGTCGAGCGGATGGAGGTACTGCGGTTCCTGTCCGATGACGTGTATTCCTATGTGTCGCTGGGCTGTTCACGCCATCCGATGACCGAGGCCTCCGCGGCTGTCGCCGATCCGGTACGCGGGCCGCGTGCGGAGGTGGTGATGAACCTGCGCGCCGGTCAGGCGACGACCGGTCTTGCCCGCAGCCTTGCGGTGATCGCGGCGACGCCGGCGGTCGATGGCATTGTGCTCACCGATGACCTCTTGGTCGATCTGTCCACGCCGCTGTGGCAGGGTGCCCCGTTCACGGCCGTGCTGTTGGGCCGCTCCGACGTCCCGGACCTCGAACTGGGGGCTCCCCGCGATCCGGTTCGGTTCCTGTCCGCGGTGCCGATCACCCAGACCGAGGCAGCCTGGGTGCGACTCAAGGGAGCCGACGCCCTGCGGCAGGCGTGGTCCGATGACGGCGTGGACGTCCTGGACCCGTTGCGCCCCGCGTCGTCGGCGCAGGGCAACTAGTCACAGCCAGTGGTTGCGGCGGAACGTCCGGTACAGGAACGTACAGATCGCGACCATCAGCAGCAGCACCGCCGGATAGCCCCAAGTCCAGCTGAGTTCGGGCATGTTCTCGAAGTTCATCCCGTAGATCCCGGCGATCGCGGTGGGGACCGCCGCCATGGCCGCCCATGCCGAGATCTTGCGCATGTCCTGGTTTTGCTGCATGCCGACCTTCGCCAGTGCCGCCTGCACCAGTGAGGACAGCATCTCGTCGTACTCGGCGATCTTGTCGGCGGCGACGATCTGGTGGTCCAGCACGTCGCGCATCTGGCGCCTGACTTCTTTGACGAGCAGGTCGTTGTTGGCGGTGTTGAGCCATTCCAGGTCGTCGGTCAGGGGCGAGACCGCCCGCCGCAGCTCCACGACCTCACGTTTGAGCAGATAGATCGGTTCGATATCGGTTTTGGTGCTCGGAGAGAAGGTGTTTTCCTCGATGGCGTCGACGTCGCCTTCCATCGCCGCGGTGACCAACCGGTAGCTGTCCACGACATGGTCGGCGACGGCATGCATGACCGCCGGCGGCCCGAGGCGCAACTGGTCGGGATCGGCCTCGAGCCGCTTGCGGACGTCGGCCAAACCCGTGTGGTCGCCGTGGCGAACCGTGACGACGAAGTCGCGACCGACGAACACCATGATCTCGCCCGTCTCGACGATCTCCCGGGCCAGCGTCACCGATTCGTGCGGCACGTAGTTCACCGTCTTGAGCACCATGAACAAGGTGTCGTCGTAGCGCTCGGCCTTGGGCCGCTGGTGGGCGTGCACCGCATCCTCAACCGCCAGCGGATGCAGTCCGAACAGGTCGGCGATGGCCTGCATCTGATCGTGGTCCGGTTCGTGCAGGCCGATCCAGACGAACGCCTGCTGTCCGGAGTCCTCAAGTTCGCGAACCCGCCCGAATGCCGCTGCGGGGGTGAAGGTGCCGGGAAGCCGTGTGCCGTCCGTATAGACCGCACAATCGACGATGGCTCGGGTGACCGGTACCGGTATGCGCTTCGGGTCCACGTCATGGTCGGGATTGCGCCCGAGGACGAGAAGCGGGTGCACCGGGGGCCGCGGCCGAAACGACGCCATGCCTGCCCACCTTCTCCTCGACGGTCGATGGTCGAAATGCTACGCGCGGGTTCCGGACGTGGCGGACAGCTTTGATGACCTCGATTTCCTGTCGAGTACCCTGACGCCGTGTCTGAAACGGTGCCCGCGCCCCACCTCGTCATCGACGACGAGGAAATCTTCGCAGCCCATGTGGGCGGCAAGCTCTCGGTGGAGTTGAAGTCGCCGCTCGACACCCAGCGTGCGCTCTCCATCGCCTACACCCCCGGGGTGGCGCAGGTGAGCCGCGCGATCGCCGCCGACCAGACTCTGGCGGCCCGCTACACCTGGGCACACCGGCTGGTGGCGGTGGTCAGCGACGGAAGCGCGGTGCTCGGGCTGGGCGATATCGGCCCGTTGGCGTCACTGCCGGTGATGGAGGGTAAGTCGGCGCTGTTCAAGACCTTCGCCGGACTGGACTCCATTCCGATCGTTCTCGACACCAAGGATCCCGACGAGATCGTCGACATCCTCATCAAACTTCGCCCGACCTTCGGCGCGGTCAACCTCGAGGACATCTCCGCACCGCGGTGCTTCGAGATCGAGCGCCGGGTGATCGAGGCCCTGGATTGTCCGGTGATGCACGACGACCAGCACGGCACCGCCATCGTGGTGCTCGCCGCGCTGATGGGGGCGTCGGCGGTGCTGGAGCGGAACATGAGCTCGCTGAAGATGGTGATCACCGGCGTGGGTGCGGCGGGCGTGGCGTGCGCCAACATACTGCTGCAGGCGGGGCTGCGGGACATCACCATGGTCGACTCGAAGGGCATCGTGCACAGCGGGCGCGACGACCTCAACTCGGTGAAGGCCGAGCTGGCGACGCGCACCAACCCGGCCGGACGCACCGGCGGGGTGGCCGAGGCGCTGGAGGGGGCCGACGTGTTCCTGGGCCTCTCAGCGGGCAAGGTGCCCGAGGACATCATCGCCACGATGGCTCCCAACGGGATCGTCTTCGCCTGCTCCAATCCCGATCCCGAGATCCATCCGGAGATCGCCAAGCGGTATGCCGCCATCGTCGCGACCGGACGCAGCGACTTCCCCAATCAGATCAACAACGTATTGGCCTTCCCGGGAGTCTTCCGCGGAGCGCTGGACGCCGGTGCCCGCCGGATCACCGAGAAGATGAAAGTCGCTGCCGCCGAAGCGATTTTCTCGGTGGTGGGCGACGACCTGGCTGCCGACCACATCGTTCCGAGCCCGCTGGACCCGCGCGTCGGCCCGGCGGTGGCGGCGGCGGTGGCCGCGGTCGCCGAGGGCTAGCGAAGCGCCGTGCGGGCGAGGGCGGGCCGGCGTCTGTTGCCGGCACTGCTGGCCGTGCTCGCCGTCGCCTGCGGAACCCCCGGTGTCCGGGGACCCTCACTGTCGGTCGGTGCGTCCACCGATCCGGAGAACATCCTGCTGGCCAACATCTACGCGGCGGGGTTGCGGTACTACGGGACCGCGGCCACCGTCGAGAGTTCCGATGATCCCCTCGTCGCCATCGATGTCGGGAAGGTCAGCGTCGCAACGGGTTTCACCGGGCGGCTGCTGCACCGATTCGACCCCGCTTCGACCGCCCGCGCGCCTGAACAGGTGTATCGCGCCATGGTCGGGGCCCTGCCCGAAGGTGTGGCCGCCGGCGACTACGCGACGGCAGCCGAGGACAAGCCGGCCCTGGCCGTCACCGAGGCCACTGCCGTCGCCTGGGGCAGCCGCGACCTGTCCGCTCTGGTGCGCAACTGCGCCCGGGTCAGCGTCGGTGCGCCGACGGGAACCAACCCGCCCGACTCGGTCGGGGAGTGCACGTTCCGTCCGCCGCGTGAGTTCGGAACCACGGCAATGCTTTTCGATGCTCTTCGCAGCGGCGAGGTCACGGCAGCCTGGACCGCGACCGCCGCAACCGACGTTCCCGAGGGCGTCGCCGTGCTGGTCGATCGCAAGCCCACCCTTATTCCGGCGCAGAACGCCGTGGCGCTCTATCGGCGCAACGAACTGGACCAGATGCAGTTGCGGGCCGTCAACGAGATCGCCGGCGTGCTCGACACCGCGGGGCTGGTGGGAATGATGAAGAAAGTGCGCGCGGGCGCGGATCCCCGCGCGGTGGCAGAGGAATGGCTGGCGGCCAACCCGTTGGGGCGTTAGCCCGACGACGATTCGGCCGGAACGGCCGGGGAGGAGTCGGGCAATCGGGCGTTAGCCCGGGCGATCAGCGGCTGGCCGGCATCGCCCGGCGGGCCAGCGCGACCAGCGCCTTGTGGTAGCCGGGCCCGGTGATCCGGACGAACGCGTCGAGGATCTTGGCGTCGGTGCCGACGAGCACACGGGCCTTGTTCTTCGCCACGCCGTCGAGGATGATCTGCGCCGCCCGCTCCGGTGAGGTCCGGGCCATCTTGGAGTCGAACCAGGCCGCCAGTTCGGCGGTGTCGAGGCCCTCGGCGGCCGTGGCGTTGCGGGCGATCGCGGTCTTGATCCCGCCCGGATGGACGGTGGTGACCTTGACCGGTTGGTTGGCCAGGATCATCTCCTGGCGCAGCGCCTCGGTGAACCCCCGCACCGCGAATTTCGCCGAGTTGTAGGCGGCCTGGCCGGGCACCGCGAAGATGCCGAACACACTGGAGATGTTGATGACATGCCCGTCGCCGGAGGCGATCAGGTGCGGCAGGAAGGCCTTGGTGCCGTTGACCACGCCCCAGTAGTCGACGTCCATCACCCGTTCGATGTCCTTGAACGGCATGATCTCTACGTCGCCGGTGTGGGCGATCCCGGCGTTGTTGTAGATCTGGTTGACCTTGCCGAAGTGGTCCTTGACCTCGTCGGCGTAGAGCAGGAAACGCTCGCGTTCGGTGACGTCGAGGCGGTCGGCCTTGACCGGTGCGCCGATGGACAGCAGGCGGTCCTCGGTGACCTTCAGGCCCTGGGTGTCGACGTCGCTGATGGCCAGCGACACCCCGGACCGGCCCAACTCGATGGCCAGCGCCTGGCCGATTCCCGAACCCGCCCCGGTCACGACTGCCACTTTGCCGGCGAATCCCTGCATGAAAGCTCCTATTTGACGGGTGTCGAGTTCGGTTCCAGCCTAACAGCGCGGATTCGGAACGGTAACGGTCGCGCAGGCCCCTACGATGCCTACATCATGAAGTTCAGTTATCTGACGGTTGCGGCGATTCTGGCTGCAGGCCTCGCCGGCGGAGTGTTCGCCGCGCCCGCGCAGGCCGACACGGCCAACAACGTCACCGACTTCCTGAACAGCTTGGACACCTTGGGGCTCGGCGGTATCGACCCCGCCAAGGCGGTCTCGGTCGGCCAGTCGCTCTGCCCGGTCCTCGCCGAGCGCGGGCAGAACACCGCCGACATCGCCTCCACGGTGTCCGACGCCATCGGCCGCCCGCTCGGGCCGGCGACGATGTTCACCGGGGCTGCCATCTCATTGCTCTGCCCGAAAGCAATCGAGAACGTCAGCAACGACCTGGCCAACGGCAAGCTGATTCCGATTCCGATCTTCGGCAACTAGGAGTGACGCGGCGACCGCGGTAATGGCATGCTGCCTCGCATGCGTCCGAACACCGCGGTTCATGCCGGAGCCCATTTCCTCGAGCACGAGGCCGTCCCGGCCGATCAGGTGGTGGACGGCCGGCCGCGTACCGGAGCCGCCACCCTCGGGCGGTTCGGTGGCCTGGAGTTCGGCGTGTGGGAGATGACCCCCGGAGTCATGCGCGACGTCGAGAGCGACGAGGTGTTCGTCGTGCTCGCCGGGTCGGCACTCGTCGAATTCGACGACGGCACAACCCCGTTGACGGTGGGTCCGGGTGATGTGGTCCGGCTGGCCGAGGGTGGACGGTGACAGAGACGCTGCGGAAGGTCTACCTCACCTAGCGTTTCGCCGAGGGTGGGGGATGACGTGATCGCGCGGGCCGACGAAGCCCTGCGCTCACGTGGATGGCGCCCCGAGATTGAAGTCTCGCAGGGGTTCAGGCGGAAAAGGCCTGCCTAGCGTCAATCTCGGCGGGAGCAGCCTTAGCCGAACGCCTCGTCGAGGATCTCCTGCTGCTCGACGGCATGCACCTTCGACGAGCCCGACGAAGGCGCCGACATCGCGCGCCGGGAGATCCGCTTGATCCCGGTCAGCTTGTCGGGCAACAGCTCCGGCAGCTCCAGGCCGAACGTGGGCCACGCGCCCTGGTTGGCCGGCTCCTCCTGCACCCAGAAGAACTGCCGGGCATTGGGATACTCGTCCAGGGTGTTGGCCAGCCGCCGCTTGGGCAGCGGAGCCAGCTGCTCGATGCGCACGATCGCGACGTCCTCGCGGTTGTCCTTCTGCTTGCGCGCCACGAGTTCGTAGTAGATCTTGCCGCTGGTGAGCAGGATGCGGGTGACCTTCGAGCGGTCGCCGTCGCCGTCGGTGTAGGTCGGCTCCTCCATGATCGAGCGGAACTTCTGCTCGGTGAAGTCGCGCAGGTCGCTGACTGCGGCCTTGTTGCGCAGCATCGACTTCGGGGTGAACACGATCAGCGGCCGGTGCACACCGTCCAGGCCGTGGCGGCGCAGCAGGTGGAAGTAGTTCGCCGGCGTCGAGGGCATCGCGATGGTCATCGACCCCTCGGCCCACAGCTGCAGGAACCGCTCGATGCGCCCGGAGGTGTGGTCGGGACCCTGTCCCTCGTGGCCGTGCGGCAGCAACAGCACCACATCGGAGAGCTGTCCCCACTTGGCCTCACCGGAACTGATGAACTCGTCGATGATCGACTGCGCCCCGTTGACGAAGTCGCCGAACTGCGCCTCCCACAACACGATTGCCTCAGTGTTGCCCACCGAGTAGCCGTACTCGAAGCCCACCGCGGCGTACTCCGACAGCGGTGAGTCGTAGATCAGGAACCGGCCGCCGTTGGGGGTCCCATCGGGGTTGAGGGTCAGCAGATCCAGCGGGGTGAACTCGGCGCCGGTGTGCGGGTCGATCACCACGGCGTGCCGCTGGGTGAAGGTGCCACGCTTGGTGTCCTGTCCGGACATCCGGATGAGCTTGCCCTCGGCCAGGAAGGTGCCCAGCGCCAGCAATTCGCCGAAGGCCCAGTCCACCTTGCCCTCGTAGGCCATCTCGCGGCGCTTCTCCAGCACCGGCTTGACCCTCGGATGCACGGTGAAGCCCTCCGGAACCTGAAGGTGCGCGTCGCCGATGCGGGCCAGCAGCGCCTTGTCCACCGCGGTGGTCATCCCGCGGGGGATCATCTGGGCCATCTCCACCGATTCGCTGGGCTCGATGACCTGCTTCTCGAGTTCGCGGACCTCGTTGAACACCTGCTCGAGTTGGCCCTGGTAGTCGCGCAGGGCGTCCTCGGCCTCCTTGATGGAGATGTCGCCGCGGCCGATCAGCGCTTCGGTGTAGGTCTTGCGGACGCCGCGCTTGGTGTCGATGACCTCGTACATCGCCGGGTTGGTCATCGACGGGTCGTCGCCCTCGTTGTGCCCGCGCCGGCGGTAGCACAGCATGTCGATGATGACGTCCTTGTTGAACTGCTCGCGGAAGTCCATCGCCAGCCGGGCCACCCACACGCACGCCTCGGGGTCGTCGCCGTTGACGTGGAAGATCGGCGCGCCAACCATTTTCGCGACGTCCGTGCAGTACTCCGAGGACCGTGAATACTCCGGCGCGGTGGTGAAGCCGATCTGGTTGTTGACGACGATGTGGATCGTGCCGCCGGTGCGGTATCCCTTGAGCAGCGCCAGGTTCAGCGTCTCGGCCACCACGCCCTGGCCGGCGAACGCGGCGTCGCCGTGCAGCATCAGGGGCACCACGGTGAAGTCGCGGGCGTTACCGTCGGCGTCCACCCCGTCGATCAGATCCTGCTTGGCGCGGACCAGGCCTTCCAGCACCGGGTCGACGGCCTCCAGATGCGACGGGTTGGCCACCAGCGACACCGTGATGTCGTTCTCGCCGAACATCTGGATGTAGGTACCGGTGGCGCCGAGGTGGTACTTGACGTCGCCGGAACCGTGGGCCTGCGAGGGGTTGAGGTTGCCCTCGAACTCGCTGAAGATCTGCGAGTAGGGCTTGCCGACGATGTTGGCCAGCACGTTGAGCCGGCCGCGGTGCGGCATGCCGATCACGACTTCGTCGAGTCCGTGCTCGGCGGCCTGGTCGATCACCGCGTCCATCATCGGGATCACCGACTCGGCGCCCTCCAGCGAGAAACGCTTCTGCCCAACGTATTTGGTCTGCAGGAAGGTCTCGAACGCCTCGGCGGCATTCAGCTTGCTCAGGATGTACTTCTGCTGGGCCACCGGGGGCTTGTCGTGGCGGACCTCGATGCGCTCCTGCAGCCACTTCTGCTGCTCGGGTTCGAGGATGTGGGTGTACTCCACACCGATGTGCCGGCAGTAGGCGTCGCGCAGGACCGACAGCACGTCCCGCAGTTTCTTGTATTGCTTGCCGGCGAAGCCGTCGACCTTGAACTCGCGGTCGAGGTCCCACAGCGTCAGGCCGTGGCTGAGCACGTCGAGGTCGGGGTGCATGCGGAAGCGGTTCTTGTCCAGCCGCAGCGGGTCGATGTCGGCCATCAGATGGCCGCGATTGCGGTACGCCGCGATCAATTCGATGACCCGGGCGTTCTTGTCGACGATCGAGTCCGGATTGTCGGTACGCCAGCGCACGGGCTCGTAGGGGATGCCGAGGTCGAAGAAGATCTCGTCCCAGAAGTCGTCGGAGAGCAGCAGGTTGTGGATGGTGCGCAGGAAGTCGCCGGACTCCGCGCCCTGGATGATGCGGTGGTCGTAGGTCGACGTCAGCGTGATCAGCTTGCCGACGCCGAGTTCGGCGATGCGCTCCTCGCTGGCGCCCTGGAACTCCGCCGGGTATTCCATGGCGCCGGCGCCGATGATCGCGCCCTGCCCGGCCATCAGCCGCGGCACCGAGTGCACGGTGCCCAACGTGCCGGGGTTGGTCAGCGAGATCGTCACGCCGGCGAAGTCCTCGGCGGTAAGTTTGCCGTCGCGGGCTCGTCGCACGATGTCCTCGTAGGCGGCCACGAAGTCGGCGAATCCCTTTGTCTCGCAACCTTTGATCGCCGCGACGACGAGCTGTCGACTCCCGTTCTTGCCCATCAGGTCAATGGCCAGGCCGAGATTGGTGTGCACCGGGGTGACGGAGTTGGGCTTGCCGTCGATGACGGCGAAGTGGCGGTTCATGTTGGGGAACTTCTTGACCGCCTGCACGATCGCGTAGCCGAGCAGGTGGGTGAAGCTGATCTTGCCGCCGCGGGTGCGCTTGAGGTGATTGTTGATGACGATCCGGTTGTCGATCATCAGGGTGGCCGGGATGGCCCGCACACTGGTCGCGGTCGGGATCTCCAGGGAGGCGTCCATGTTCTTCACCACGGCCGCCGCGGCGCCGCGCAGAACCTGGGTCTCCTCGGCGGCGGGCCGGGGTGCCGGCGCGGCGGGAGCGGGGGTGGCAGCGCGAGCCGGGGAGGGCGGGGTCGCGGCGGCGGCAGCCGGTACCGGGGCGGGAACCGGTGTCGCGGCGGGCGCCGGGGCTGGTGCCGGAGCCGCCGACGGCGCAGCGGCGGGGGGCGGCGGGGCTGCGGGTGCCCCGTTTCCGTCAGAGCCGCCATGGCCGGTGGGCTCCGGACGGTAGTCCACCAGGAACTCATGCCAGCTCGGGTCCACCGAGGACGGGTCGTCGCGGAACTTGCGGTACATCTCCTCGACGAGCCATTCGTTCTGGCCGAAAGGTGAACTTGCAGTGCTCACGGAGTCGCTCGCCTCGATTCTGATGCCCTGATGCCCTCGCGTGCCGCTGACGTGGCACGGTCCCCGCACCTACCGCGATGGCCGGTGGACGACGCCTCAAGGCTATCTCTTATCCGGTGTTCCCGAAGCACGTCAGGCGCATGCCTGGCGGAGACGACTCGGGTTACTGCGCCTCTTCGATCGCCGGAAGATCCTCGATGCCCGGGACCACGTGCAGGGTTCCCGGCCAGCGGGCGGGCGCGGGTCCGAAGCCGACGCGGGCGTTCTCGATGATCTTCTTGCCCATCATCCGGTTGCCGCCACCGCCGATCGCGGCGCCGATGCCCACCGGCAGCATCTTGCCGAACGCCATGGCGGTCCGCTTGATCGTGTACTTCTTGACGAAGTACTGCATGAGTTTGGCGTTGAGTTGGGAGACCACCGGCAGCGGCAGCAGTTCGGCCTCGGCGAGCCAGGCGCCGCTGGTGCGCCCAGGGCCGAGCAGGTCCTTGACCGCGCCCTTGCCCGCGTCCCCGACGAGTGCCGCCAGCACCATCGTGCGCCGTCGCTCCCGGTCCTCCACCGGGATGCCGTGGACGTCGGCCACCGCGAGGACGAACGCCGCGGTGGCCTCCAGGAACAGCACCGTTTCGCCGGCCACCGCCGACAGCGCCGTCAGGGTCCCGATACCGGGGAAGGCAGCCGCCGAGCCGACCGCGGCGCCGCTGGCCATCACCGCCGCCAGGTAGTGCTTCTCCAGCTTGGTGACGATCTCGCCCGGAGTGGCTCCGGGGTTGGCGCGGCGCAGCCGCGCGACGTATGCGCGTACGGCCGGCGCCTGCAAGCGGGTGCTGGACTCCAGAATGTGGGAGAGGACCTTGGCGGACATGCCCGCGTCCTCGGACCGCGCCGGCAGGTTCTCCGGCGTCTGCTTGCGGCGAAGCCTCATGGCGAGCCTTCCTCTGGGCCCGGACCGTGCTCCGGGCGTGACGCCAGGCTAACGAACGGGCGCGCTTCCGGAGTGCCCGACGGTGATCCGGCTCACCGGGCGGGTCAGTGCTGGCCGGTGTCGGCGTAGCGCAGCACCGCTCCGACGCCGTCGGCCGGAGTGAGCCGCTCGTCTGTGCAGACCAGCGCGGCCCCGGTCGTGACGGCCAGCAACGGCAGCGCCTCGTCGGCCGGCAGCACGCGGTCGGGGGAGCCGCCCAGCGCGGAGACGGTCGCGGCGTCCGGCCCGCACATGAGCAACTGATCGTGGTCGGCCACCACGGTAAGTCCGCCGAGATCGCCGATGATCAGCGTGTCCACCGCGCCGTCGCGGAGCGCGGCGGTGACCTCGGCCAGACCCTCGACGGCCAGACCGGTGCCGCGGCCGGCGGCGAACCGCTCCGCCGCGTCGGCAAGAACCGCCAGCCGCCGGTTGGCGAACTCCTCGGCGATCTCCCGGTGTACCTCGTCGGGGTCGGTGCCGGCGGTGCGTCCGCCGCCCTGCAGTTGCACCGCTTTGGCTGCGATGCGTTCGGGCAGCTCGGCCACCAGCTCGGCACGCGCAGCGACCTCGCCGGTGATGAACACGACGTCGGCCGTCTCGATCACCCGCGTCAGATGGTCGGCGACCTCGCGGATGTTCTTGCGGACCGCTTCCTCGACCCGGCCCTGCGGGCCGCCATACCCCGCGGTATCCGCCTTGTGCGCCTTGTGCACGGGATACGCCGATCCCTCGACCGTCTCGCCGGCCACCCGGCCGTCGTCGTGAACGGAGATGTCCGCTCCGGTGTGGTCCACCGCCGCCAGAACCCAAGAGACATGGGGGATTCCGTGCTCGACGACGGGCAGGATGTAGGGCAGTTCGGAAACCCGGATGGTGGTCGTGACCGGGGGCACCGCCAGGTGCTGGTCCAGGACGATGTCCGTCCCGGAGGCGATCACGCCGCGCCCGCTGCGCCCGACGGGCGGGTGCTTGGCCCGCACGGCGGTCTCGATGGTCTCGATGACACCGGCATCTACCGACTGTTCCTCGAGATGTTTGCGGATGTCGCGCAGCCGCGCGTCGAGCTGTGCGGTCGCGTCGGCGGTGTCATGGGAGTCGTCGAAGTAGACCGAGACGACCTGTCCTGTGGGAGATTGGGAAGCAGGGATCAATCGGCGAAATCGGTCTGCGTGCATGGTCGTAAACCTAACAGCCGCATGTCCGGCGCCGGCGCGCCGATTCAGGCCTCCGAACGTGGGGGAGCCTTCTTCGCCGCGGCTTTCTTGGCCGGGACCTTCTTTGCGGGCGCCTTTTTGGCCGGCACCTTTTTGGCCGGCGCCTTTTTCGCCGGCGCCTTTTTCGCCGGCACCTTCGCCGTGACGGCCTTCTTGGCCGGCGCTGGGGTGACGAGCGGCTGTGATCCGTTCTCGTCGACGAATTCCTGCCCGATCGCCTCGGCGAGTTCCTCCTCCCGGGACTCCAGGTCGGCAAGCTGGCGCGACACCAACGCGGATCCAACCCCCATCGCCACGGCCACGGGCCAGTCGATCAGATTGATCGCCGCCAGCCCGCCCAGGGCCGCGTAGATCGCGAGCTGCCGCGGCGAGGGCACCGGGACCCGGCCGACGATCGGCAACTGCACCGAGTACACCTTGCCCTCGGCCACCTGGCGAGAGGCTGCGCGCTGGGCCGCGAGGAGTTTGTCTGTCAAGAACATGTTCGTGTCCTATTCACTCGGGTGACCCGTGGCGGTCACCGGCACCGTTTCTGCTTGCCCTATGACGGATGGATTCAGCTTGGCCGGACCCGAGGCCCTTGTCGACCTCGGGGCACGAGTTCTCACTCCCGTCGTCCGGGAGTTCTACGCCGTCCTGGTCCAGTTCGGCTTCGTCGTGGTCGAGTGAGGCGTCTGGAACCGGAAGCAGACGTTCCAGCAGCGCGGGTGCGTAGAGGCTGAGCAGCGAGGCAACCCCGGTGGCCAGGAAGGCCTGACCCCAGCCCAGCGGGTCGATGGGCGTGCAGCCGAACAACTGGCTCAAGCCGGGCGTGCTGATCACGCCGGCGAGCGCGAGGAATGATCCGGCCGCCGTCGACACCACCAACGGACTGCGCGAGTCAGCCAGCGTCTGGGCGAGTTGCGTGCTGACCAGACCGATCAGGGCGATGGTCGCCGCGCGTCGCTGCGGTCCGGTCAGCCGCCCCAGCGCCCAGGCCAGCGTGGCGCCGGCGGTGGTGGCGGTGCCGCGGACGGCGATGGCCCGCCACATCGCAGCCTCGTCCCGGTCGAGTGTTCGTGCCCCGTCGTTGCTAATGATCGCCAACGCCGCGGCCGGCAGCGCGTCGGTGAGCATGTTGACCAACAGCATCTGACGGGCGTTGAGTACTGATCGTCCGGTGGCCAGAGTCGTGAGCAGGGCGAACATCACTTCCCCGGCGTTGCCGCCGAGCAGCACCGACACCGCGGACTGCACCCGTCGCCACAGCTGTTCACTTTCGTCGAGTGCGGCGAGCAGCGCTTCGATGCGGCCGTCGAGCAGCAGCATGTCGGCCGCGGTCCGGGCGGGATCACTCCCACTGGCCGCGACCGCGATCCCCACGCTGGCGGCGCGGATGGCGGCCGCGTCGTTAGCGCCGTCACCGACCATCGCGGTGACCGCGCCGCCGCGCTCCAGTGTCTGGACGACGTCGATCTTGTGTTCCGGCGACATCCGGGCGAAGACCAATCGGTCGGCGACGGCCTCGGCGCGTTCGTCGGCCGACATCGCCTCCCATTCGGCGCCGGTGACCACCTGATCCTCGGTGACCGCGAGGCCCAGTTCGTTGGCGATCACCGTTGCCGTGATCGGGTGGTCGCCGGTGATGAGCCGCACGCCGATTCCGCGCTCACCCAACGTCGCCAGAAGTGAAGCGGCAGTCGCCCGCGGGGTGTCGGCCAAGCCGATCAACCCGATCGGTTTCAGCGCGGTCCGGCACAACCGCTCCATCGCTGCGGGGTCGGCGGCGGCGCGTGCGGCCTGACGGGCGGTCAGCGTGCGCTCGGCGACGACCAGTACCCGCAACCCCTCGGCGGCCAGTCCGGTGACGAGGGGCGTCAGGTCAGGAGTCTCGCGGGCCAGCGCCGCCGAGATGACCTCCGGCGCGCCCTTGATCGTCAAGCGAGTCCCGGTCAGTGCGGCGGCGAACGGCCGCCCGGACTGGAACGGTAGGTGGCTGTCACGTTGCCCGCCGGCGATGTCGCCGGCGGCGAGCCGGATCGCCTCGTCGGTGGCGTGGTCGGCCTTGCCGTCGTGGCTGACGATCGTGCTGGCCGCCGCGGCGATGACGGCGTCGTGTGCGTGGCCACCCATGGGCTGTACGCGTTTGACCCGCAGGCGGTTCTCGCTGAGGGTGCCGGTCTTGTCGAAGCACACGACGTCGAGGCGGGCCAGCGCCTCCACCGAATTCGGATTGCGGATCAACACGTGCTGGCCGCTGAGTTTGCGCGCCGCCGCCAGTTGGGCGAGCGTGGCCACCAGCGGCAGGCCCTCCGGGACGGCCGCCACACTGACCGCCACCGCACTGCTGGCCGCCGACCGCAGCGTCGACCCGCGCAGCGTACTCAACAGCCCGACCAGCGCACCTCCGCCGAGGGTCCAGGGCAGAGCGCGGCTGGTGATCCGGGCCAGCTGATGCTGCAAACCGATTTGCCGAGTGGTTCTGGGCGCCATGGCGATTGCGCGCATCACCTCTGTGCTGTTGCCTACCGCGGTCACGACGGCGAGCCCGGTTCCGGCGACGACGGTGCAGCCGGCGTAGATCATGCAGGCGCGTTCCGCCAGCGGAGCCCCCGGCGTCGGGTCCGTCTGCTTGGGCACCGGCAGCGACTCTCCGGTCAGTCGGGACTCGTCCACTTCGACGTTGTCTTGCTCGATGAGCCGAGCGTCAGCGGGCACCACCTCGCCGGCGCGCACCTCGATGACGTCACCGGGACGCAGCGCAGTGGCGGGCACGTCTTCGGCGGCGCGGGCGTCGAGTGGTCCGACCCGCAGTCGGGCCGGCGGGTCCTGAACGGCCAGCAGGCGACGCAGCCGCCGTTCGGCATTCAGTTGCTGCTGGGCCGAGAGGCCGGCGTTGGTCAGCAGCACGCTGCTCACCAACGCGGCGTCGAGTGGTGAGCCGAGCAGGGCGCTTGCGATGGCGCCGGTGGCCAGGATGGGGGTGATCGGGTCGGCGAGGTTGGCCCGGAACTCCCCGGCGAGCTCGCCGGCCAGTGACCACGCCGTCGTTCCCGCGCGGCGGGCGAATCGTGCCGGCGCCAGCAGTATCGATGGACTCTCGGGCGGCGTCGCGGGAACCGACGGGGGGCGCGGCAGCAGACGACGCACCTCCTCGACTGACAGCCCATGCCACTCATGGCCCGGTTCGGGGCTGGGCAGCGGCTCTTCGAAAACCTTGCTGCCAGAACGGAATCCGGTCCACAACCCGGCGAAGACGCTGGTGTTGACGGCGTCCGGGCCATAGCCCGGCACACCGGGAATCAGCATCAGGGCGCCGATCGCCGAACTGGACAGGGACAGGCGGATCCCTCGGGTGCTGGCGGCGTGGGCGGCGGGGATGGCCCGCAGGATCCGCCAGGCGGCAGGGAGATCCGGCACGAACAGATCGGCGCCCCACGGCGGACCGTCGCCGCGGGTGATACCGATGGTGATATCGGCCTCGTGCTGTGCGGTCATTTCGGATGTGGTCAGGAACACCACCGTCGCGCCGTCGAGCCGCAGTTTGGAGACGATGTTGGCGAGCGCGTCGTCGAGGGAACCGGCCGCGGGATACAGGCTGTCGAAACCCTGCCGCAGCGAGCGCAGGCCGTCATCATCGACCGACACCACCCGGGCTCCTGTCCGGCGGGCCGCACCGACCACCGCGGTGGCGAACGGGTCGCGCAGGGGACTCACCAGCGCCTCACCCTTGCCGCCGGTCCCCGGAATCGAGGAGAACGGATGCCAGCCGGGACCGATCACACCGGCCTCGAGTGCCTCCTGTGCGGCCCGCCAGGCCGCGTTGCGCTGAGAACCGGCCACGCCGCGCACGCGGGTGACCATCAACTCGGCGGAGTGCAGGGCGCGCGGATCGATGACGATGGCATCGACGCGATCCAGGGCCCGCAGTGAGCGCGGCCGCACGACCACGGTGTCGTGGTGGACGATCAGACCGCGGGTCATCGCGCAGCCGAAGGCTTCCCGGGCCGCCTTGGCGGGCTTGGGTGCCGACACCAGCGCCGCGGCCCCGGCGACCGTCGGGCTGCGCGACAGAGCGCCGATCACTGCGGCGGCGCTCACCCCGACCCAGCCCGCCCGGTTGGCGTATTCCTCGCCGGGTCCGTCGGCGAACACCGTTCTGCCCCCAAAAGGCTCACCCCCACCGGGGCTCTGCGCGGCGAGGTCCGGCTCATGACGGTGCCAGGCCCGGCGCACGGTCCAGGCTTCGTCGGCGAGCAGCGCACGGGAGGCCGCCTCGGCCGCGGCGGCCGTCGGCGAGACCGTGAGCACGTTGGCCGTCGCGTTCAGGACTGTCAGCAGGAGGTCGGTCCCCTCGTTTCCCAGCCTGCGCACCAGACGGTGGCGGATGCCGGGGACCTGCTCTGCCAGGGTCGGTGCAACCGAGACCAGATTGGGCAGCCCGGGAAGCCGCATCGTCGCGCCGGCCAGCGACAGGCCCAGGCCGGCGCTTGCGGCTGCCGCGCCGAACATCCTGGCCAACAACAGAGCGTCGTCACCGGGCAGCGTCAGGGGGTGATGGCGGCGCGCGGACCGGGTGCGGGCCCGCCGCTCGGCATCGGCGACGACGGCCGCCAGGTTGCGCGGGGGGCTCGCCGGCTCCACCGTCACCACGATGCGCGCGACGGATCGGTTGATCACCGCATCGATGACCCCGGGGACCGCCCGCACACTGGCGAGCACT
>WBZO01000951.1_pt1 | contig 51326 bp, 66 predicted proteins | sample 5204261 | NCBI WGS metagenome assembly WBZO01 (sample SAMN12412400, study PRJNA552823) | activated sludge metagenome | isolation source: activated sludge from anammox sidestream of wastewater treatment plant... | place: USA: North Carolina | collected 2017-09
CTATCATACCCTAACATATTCATACATTCTTCAAAACTTAACTTGCCCTTAATGTATTGTCTCATTACATACCGTGAGGCAGCACTGCAGTTGTTTATGAAGTCGTAAGTTAGATTTATTGACAGCTTTAAAGTCTCTTCTTTTAGTGAATCACTCATTCTTGACAATTGTTCATCATCTTTTAAGAATCCATGCAATATGTATGCTGGAACAAATAGTGCATGCATTCTGTGCTCTATAACATCATCGATTGTTAATAGATCACAATTATCAACATATAGAAGGGATAAATTGTCAATATTAGTTAACGTCTTTACGATGAAAGACTTTGCAGAGCATGTTATCTCGTCTGTTTCGTTTAGTATACGAACAACCTTTGTGTGACTCAGATCCTTTTGTATTTTTCCAACAAAACAGTTTATCTGATACTCGTAAGCAAACTTTCTGGCCAAGAACATTTGTCTGACTATAGCACAGCCATGTTTATAGTCCAGTACATCCCTATATAGAAGCCACCTGTACATATTTTGCGTCCTTGTTGATCCTTTTCCAGTGTACTGATTTTTGTAAATCTGTCAACACCCACCTCTATTTATAAAGAATGCTTATTGTATTTCTTTAGATTCTCTACTACTTCATTCATCATTTTATTAAATTTCCTGTCAAATAGCCAAGGTCGAATTACCTTCTGTGTAATGATATATCCAGTAGCTGATACTAAGAACGCAAAACCGATCAGTAGCCATATTGTATCCATGTTAAAGTTCTCCTATACCCACCTCTATTTAATAACAATCCTTTTTTCTTTTAGTAACTTTATAATTAAATCAAGTTTATCATTTAATATCAAGATTTGTGACATTAGTTCTGTAAAGTAAGACATTATAGCTCCGATTTATTGCAAAGTATGTTTGTTGTTACTGTTTTAATGTAAAGTACGGACTGTTAGTACATAACGCAATTGCCACGCTGCAGACCTGCCCCCTCCCCCAAAAGCCGCCCTCCTTGCATTACTACAGCCGAAACAAGCTGTAGTAGTTTACATATAATATATACTGTATCTAAATACAGATAATATACATCATACCAGGATAAGCGCTGGTGTAGATGTACCAGGGTATGGAAATTGTTGTTTGTGTTGGAATAAGGAGCGGAGCATTTGTATTCATAGATTCCTCGTGTATTTCTCACGATTCCTCGTAGATTTCTCGTGCCCCGACCATACTCATTATCCATCTTAGCTTCTATGTATATGATATATATACACATTAGCTAATTGACATTTGCCTTCGTTGTCAACCTTGAGGGTGCTTTGGTGCCACAGCCTCGGTTCGGAAATGCCTCGCGGAGCCTTGCTGCCAAGCGGTAGGCAACATCGAACCTAGGAATTAGTATGAGCGTAATGGGTGCGAGTGTCAACATGGTTCGTTGACGATGGAGAATTTTTTTAAATCTAAAAATGTATCCCACCATGGGTTATGTATGGCATAATATGTGTCTTAACGGAACATAAGGAGTGCAATTCAGTGTCACGACAATTGCTGCATGTTGCCGAATGTGCTAGCCTCATATGGTTGGCATTGGTAGTGTCTCAGGCACTCATAGGAGTTTGCTAACATGAGCGAAGATGATCTAAAAACTGCTGCAAAGCTTGCTCAATCCATATCCAGACTCATTCGTGAGGATTATGTGATCGGCAACATGCTTATGCAGCAAGATTCTGGTAAGGCATCGCTCACATTCTTGCACACTGTGGGTGACATACTTGAACAGCGCCTGTGTGCGGTCATGGGGGGCTTTAAAGAAAATGAGCGTCGTGTGCTGGATGACTATCGGGATGCTATATATAGTACTGCTGCTGATTTTGCGATGACGGTGCTGCGCGTAAAAAATATGTTTGCATGCGCTACGGCATGATGGTATCCTATCATCTCTTGGACACGAACCATTCCGGTTCGTCTTCAGACCTCCCCTAAACTCAGCGGCCATAGTGCCGCTATTTTTTTATCTAAAATTAGTTTGACACTATAAGCTAAAACGCCTAAGACAATCCTTACGTTATCTCTAGGCACAAGGCGTGCGAAAATGGCACACAACCTTTCCTCCTTCGCATTCACTGGTGAGACTGCATGGCATGGCTTGGGTGAACACCTTGAAGCAGGTGCCAGCTTGGAAACTTGGTCAAAGTCGGCCGGTTTCAATTTCACAGTGAAAGAAGCAGTCGTTAGCTATTGCGATGATGCTGGCGGTGCGCACAAATATGCCGAACGCAAAGTGCTGTATCATTCTGTCAGCAAACAGCCGCTGTCAGTGGTGAGTGATGCATACAGAGTGGTGCAGCCGACTGAAGTGCTGGAATTCTTTCGTGACCTGACCACTGACCAGGGTTTCACGATGGAAACCGCCGGTGTTCTGAAGTGCGGTAGGGTCTATTTCGCGCTCGCTCGCACGGGCCGCGAAGGTACCGTGGGTAAGTACGCCCACAAACAGTTTGTGCTCTTGGCGACCGCTTGTGACGGTTCTCTGTCCACAACCGCGATGCTCACGGACGTTCGTGTGGTGTGCAACAATACACTGACAATGGCCCTCAATGATCGTGATGATAAGGTGCGCACTCGGCACAGCACGAAGTTCGAAGCGAGCGATGCAAAGCGCAAGCTGGGATTGTTGGCGTTCGATGAAACCGCTACGGCGATGTATGAGATTTACAATCAGCTTGCTGGTGTGAAAGTCACCTATCAGCAGTCGCATGAAATCTTTGCTGAAATCTTGTCACCTACCCGTGCTGCCGAAGCGATGAACGACAACAATGCTCGGGCGATTCGTGGCTTGGACCAGTTGGAACAGTGCTACGCGCGTGCTCCGGGTGCAGAGATTGGTACACTCTACGGAATGCTACAGGGCGTGACGTTCTATGTGGACCATTTCCGCGGTGGTGCTAATAGCAATTACAGTGCGATGTTTGCACAGGGGCGCACCTTGAAAGAGCGTGCGTTTAATGTGCTACAGGAAAAGGCTTTGGTGCTTGCGTAACGAAGCGAAGGGAGTCTTAGCTAGACTCCCTATCTTTTCTAGCGAAGGGAGCCTAAACTAGACTCCCTATTTTTTCTAAGGAAAGCAGCTATGGCTAAAATCCCTGATGAACTGTACAGCCTCCTATCGAACATTCCGCTGCCATATGAATGGCAGAACATTGTTCGTCGGCGACGCAACTCTCGTATGGAAACCCTGTTTGGGTTCCTCAGCGATGCTAGCATGCTGGCGTTGGCTCATGGTTTGGACTTCGAACCGAGTGAGCACAACCTGTGCGCGTTCTGGTTCAATGCCGAATGTGGCAGCATCCTAGTCGGATATATTCAGCGACCGAGCCTCAAGTATGTGCAAGTAATCGAGTGCACTGCTGCAGTACGCGACAGACGTGTTGTGCACCTATCAAGTAATGCTGATGTATCAACATGCGCTACCGGCGGTGGTGCGGCGGTTCTTGCCACTAGTTGACAGATGCCTGAAGGGGGTGTACGCTAGCGCTCATAGCGTGCCCCCGGAGGGTATATATAATATAATATAATATATATCTTATGTAATAAGGAGCAAACACGATGCACACTCTAGGATTTATCCTACTAGTCTGGCTGTTTTTCTACATCACACGCGACTATTGGGATCGACATTAGTGATGATATACCTTCTATATGCAATAGGTGCATATGTTGTGGGTTATATTATTTGCTATACCATGTTTGGTAGTCGAAAATAGTACTTGCGCGCATTCCGTTAATGTGCATACTCGTCACATTCTGTTCCCGCAGGATACAAACTTAGGCAGTGGATAGCACATCGTCCACTGCCGCTTTTCCCTTGGTGCACATGTCGGATAACGTCGAAAGCGATCCCCTGTCGTATCCAACAGTTATCACCATGTCGGGTGAGGCAGCTTTAGAATGGCTTTCCAAGCTGAGAGAAGCGCGACTAAAGCTTGACGAGCGCACTAACGCAGTTGAGAAAGCGATTCGTGGCATCAAACATGGCAGTGCTCGCACAAGCTTGGAAAAGCGCTTGCAGACTATTGTCAAGAAGCTTGAACGAATCGACAGGCTATGCAATGAGTGTGATGCAGCTCTAAATGAGAATTTTGGTGCATAATGACAAACTTTTGGCAACGCTTGCATTTATCGACATCAGACGAAATCAAATCACTGCCGGCCTACGATCACTCCACCCTTGCTGCAATCGCTACATGTCCAAGGGAAGGCATGCTGAAGTACATTCACCACAGGGAGCCAAAGGGCGAAACTGTAAGTGCTGCTTTGCGTGCTGGTGCTGCTGCACACCGTTTTTTCGCGGCGTGGAATGGCTTCCTTAATCTCGATCTCATTAAACACGTATTTACAAAAGACGAATTGCTTAACTTCACTGCTGCTGCGGAAGCTGGCGAAGCTGAGTATGCACAGAAAATGTTTGCTCTTGAAGCGCTGTACACCAACCCCGACGGACTGCAAGAAGGCGGCAGGAAGGGTGCAGATAAGATTGAGGCTTCATGTCTATTTTGGGCAGACCAACAAACAACCAAGCCTCACCAAATTATAGCAGTTGAGCAACAGTTTTCCATTACAGTTGACAACTCTTATAGATACGTTGGATTAATGGATTTAGTGTGCACAGGTGTGGTATCAGGTTTGTATTATCCAACTGAGTACAAGACAACTGTGCTCATCGATGATGGATATAAACTAAAGTGGCAACTGCATCCACAGACAACTGGCTATCACATTGCACTGCAATTGATCTATGGTGCCGATAAGGTAACAGATTTCGTTATGGTCGAAGCACAATTGCTGCCGCTTGTGAAGAGACCTGATGCACAACTGCATATGCGCGTTCCGTATGTATTAGAAGATTGGCATCTACAGCAGTGGCTAGATTGGGCAAACACTCAAGTCGCTGTTATAAGGGCTTCCGAAAATGTTGCTCCATGGATGATAACAATCGAACCGCAGTGCTATCGCTTCCGTTCGGTTTGTCCATATCTTGAATCGTTTTGTGTGTTCGATCCAGAAACACGTGAGGAAGTGTACAATACTGAAATGCAAAACTTTGTTTGGGAACCATACAGGCATGAACAGTGATACGCGTGATTGCCAGACAGGCCTTGTTGAGCTATCTGGCAAATATGTGCCTGCAAGATATTACTATTGTCGTGATAGCTATGATACATATTTTATGATGGAACTTAAATACGATGGTGTATACATATCTACAGAATTCCAACCAGAATTGGGTGATATACCGCATTGGGGATGCTAAATGTCTGAGCTAATCATTGGCACATCAAAGGCAGCACCAGCTACGCAGACTGATTACAGATTTACCAGCGTATTATGGGGCATTGCAGGATGTGGCAAGACAGTTATGGCCGCAACTGCACCTAAGCCAATCCTATGGCTGCAATGGGACTCAGATGGCACTGCATCTCTGGAAAAGAGCGACGACATTCATATTATCGATCTATCTTCACAGCCACCAGAAATCACAGAACAATTTAAAACGCACCAAACTAAGGCGTTTAAAGACATCGAAAAATTTCTAAGAGAACAAAATATACGAACTTTGGTGTTCGACAGTTGCACTACCTTCGGTAAGAAAGCTTTGGAGTTTGCCACAACAAATGGTGCTGCCTATGCTCGTGGCAAAGAAATCATAACACCTGAGAATCCTGGACGCACAGGATACGGGATAAAAAATACATTAATGACTAATTGTATAAATAATCTACTTACTATTTGTACACGTGCTAATGTACACCTAATCGTGATTGCACACGAAGATTTACCTAAGAAAGATAAGGACGATCACATCGTGATGCAGACTATAATGGTTGGTGGATCATTAGCATTTCAAATTCCCGTAGACTTTAATGAAGTATGGCACTTATCAGATGAAGCTGGACAACGTGTTGTTTCAATACGTGTACGCAGCAAGATCAAACCCTTGAAAACGAGAATGTTCGATGCCACACGCTGTTACAACTTCGTCTGGAATTACGACCAAGCGACAAAGAAAGGAGACACAATCGAGAAATTCTACAACGACTGGAAAGAAAACAAGTTCCAAAAGCTAGACCCAAACAAGTATGGAAAACGCTAAGATGTCTGAAATTGTGGAAGATGGTGGATTTGCCGTCAATATCGATGAAATCGAATCAATCGATCCATTGCCGAAGCAAACCTTCCGCGCGATCATTGAAGGACTGACAGTCAAAGAAGTAGAGCGCAAAGACAAGGAAGGCGAACCGACTGGCGAATTCGTCACGAAGGTAATGGTCGGATATCGCATTCCAACGAGTGAATATCCGCCTAACTACGATATTGAGAATGCACCTGAAGGTGTGAAGCTGTACACCAACTTTGCCGGTCAGGATGTCGATTGCGGCGGTGGTGCTACTCCTACACGACGCGGTATGGCCCGGTGGAAGGTGTTTCTGAAGCAGCATGGTTACAAAGGTGAATTGCGCTTCAAGCCGCGCGAGGACCTGGATGGTAAGTGGAGCGTAACCGATGATTGTCTACAGACACTTGATGGCACAGCCGTACTACTGACAATTGCACATCATAAGTACCAAGGAGAGACGCGGCAGCAAATCGGTACGATTAAGCCTGTTGACTGAGTAAGCCTTATGTGCCATATTAAGCCATTACCAACGAGGTAACACTATGGCACGAAGGAAATCGACAGTGACCGAAAATACCGAGACTGCAGTTGAAACCGACAAGAAGGTCCGCGCGCCGCGACAGATTACACCGTTTGAAGTCGTGTTGCGTGTAACCGATGAAAACGGAAATCCTGTTGAAGGATACACCGTTGACATCCTGCAGGTTTCACGTGATCCCGTCAAGGTTGCTAAAACTTTGATGACGAATATGCGAAGTGGTGGACTGTATCACACCAGCTTCCTGCCGAGCTAATTGGTTGGTATGACGTAAATTGGACATAACAGAATGTCGCTGCGTCATACCAACAATTTTGGTGCATTACAATGTGCGAGCGCTGTAAAAACCATGATTGGGTATCTGCTTACGAGGAAGCGGCAACCGTTCTTTGCCGCGTTCTTGTCGATAGCAGAGACTGGCTACCTGTAGATCAGCTAGCAATGGTAGAACGCGCAGTCGTTCGCGTCAAGAATTTAAAAAGTGTGCGAGACCAGAAAAACATTGTTGACAATCCGCACCAGCGATACTAAGTTACTACCTAGTTGCTGAGTTACCATGGCTCGAAGCAACTGACAAATTGGATCGATCAATCCCTCGTGTTCGATCCAATTTCGAGCGACACATAGCTCTTAGCAGGTGTGTGACAGTCGGGAGAGACCGACACATTTTATATAATAAATTTCATTAAATTATAAATTTGTGTACACGGCGATTCCTTTTTAAGGACACCGCAGTCAGAACGTGTTACACAAAGACGACACCAGTCGATGAACGGCAGAAATCCGTTTGTCTGAGGTGTGACAGTCGGGAGAGACCGACAACTTTTATGCAATTCGTATAGATTAAAAGAATTTTGGTCTGGTGAGGTACGGTTTGGCATGGTCTGGTAAGGCAAGGTGGGGTCGGGTATGGTGTGGTATACCATTGATTTCTTAATAACAAATGATGTGATTGAATAGCATGAGGTGGGGTCAGGTATGGCAAGGTCGGGCGAGGTCTGGTTCGGTTTGGTCTGGTAAGGTGAGTTATGGTAAGGTAAGGAGTATACACTATGCAAGAGAGTACTGACATTGGTGGTGAAGTGCCAACAAATGACGCTGAAACACTATTGTTTCCACCGAAGCGTTATCTAATCACAATCAAAGGCGCTGCAGACTTTCTGTTCCATCGATGGAGCGTCGAAGGGGTAAAAGAAAAAGCAGCAGCCACGAAGAACAGTACTGCCAAGAAAACTGATGATTTAGAGTCTTACGTTTGGCGAGACCCTAATGGACTTCTTTGTCTCCCAGCAGAACATTTGCGCATGGCTTTAGCCACTGCTGCAAAAAGTTTCGCCGATCCTCGCAGTCCGCGAAAATCCGCAATGGATTTGTTCAGGGCTGGCATTGTGGTGACACCACCATTTGCCACCTTTGGAACCGACAAATGGGACTACGAAGATACACGGCGCGTTACAATCCAGCGCAATGGTATCAATCGCACACGTCCTGCAATGCGGGCTGGTTGGGAGGCGACATTTAACATCGACGTGTTGCTTCCTGAATATATCACTTCAACGCTATTGCACAATGTTGCTGTGAACAGTGGACGGTTCAATGGCGTTGGTGATTTTCGTCCGAGCTATGGACGATTTAATGTGATCACCTTCAAAGAACTTGTGTAATTGTGGTACAGTTAGGTAGGGTATGGTTAGGTAAGGTCAGGTGGGGTTAGGTGCGGTAAGGTAAGGTACTGTTGTATCAATCTAAGTTGGGGTAATAACTATGAACTTGAAATCGCTAATTGCGGCTGTATGTGGCATCATTGGCATTGCCGGTGTTGCCAACGCAACTGTTGCATATCCGTGCAGTGCGCCGAGTGCAACAACTACTTACAATGCTGCGGCCATCGTGGCATATTCGCTTATCGATGGTGGGCATCCGTACGCGTATGTTCTCGAGGACTATACGGGATGCTTCTTCCCGATTGCTTCGAATTCTGTCAATCTCGGAAATCTGTCACAGACGTACCTGAATACAGGCGGTTCGTTCGTTAATGGTGCTGCTGTTCGTACACCGACGGGCACACCGGCTTATTCGTTGAAACCGAAGGGCCTTGTTCGAGTTGATCAGGCTCCCGAAGCGGAGTAAACTGTATCGAATGCTGCTATTCTATCGGTCAGCCTCCTTTCCCTGACGTAGAATAGAGCATAACCGTCACATGGTTGCACCGGGGTCCCGCAAGTTGTGAGCGCGCCGGACGGCTATCCGGCAACTTATGGGAGGAAGCCGTGGAAACATACGAACAGGATGAATACATTATGTTGGCATGGGCATATACTTATGGCCCGCTATCAATGTTTTTGTCATACTGCCGCTGTGCAGTGTTCGATATTCCACCCTCTGAATTCCGCAACAGTTTAAAGAATTTACTACATTCATTGTCTTATACAATGTCGTTAATTCTGTAATACGTTAAACCAGAGATAGCCTGTCTAGCTCAATGGTAGAGCGGTGGGCTTATACCCCATGATCCCTAGATCAGGGAACGATGTCAGTTCGACTCTGGCGGCAGGTACCAGCATGTGAGGTGTGTAATGTTTAATATTAACGCATTGAATATTGCAGACTATGACGAAGAAAATGCAGATTGGATCTACGAAACTTCCGATACCTTTGACGAAGTTGAAGAGCCTGGATACTTCAACAGTGCACGCGAAATTCTAGAGTATGATTTTATCAAAGTAAAAATGAAAACTGGTGATGATGAAACAATTCGAATGTACATGTTCGAGTTTGATGATGATGACAATTTTACTTTGAGTGTTGAGAACACTATAAACTGCAAGACTGTCAAAGTAGAGTAGTGCTATGTATCACATACAGATTACGCAATATCATCGACCAGCCGGACACAAAACATACTCTCTGATGCAAGTGCCAGAAGAGTATGAAACTGTTGCAAAGAAAATAATCGATGGTGGATGGACTTTTGCCAGCGAAGTACTGGCAAGTGGTGAAATTGCTCTGTATGTTGAGAGCAAATCAGAGGATTTGACGTTGACACTTGCCGACAATGCGAGTAACATCCCTGAGGCAATGCGGAGGCTAATTACCAATGCCTCAAACCGAATCGATGAGATTGCGGCGGAGAGAACAGAGAATTCGTTGCAGGTACATGACGAAGCTGGGGAAGAGTAAACGAAAGGTTGCTGGATGGCTATGCGACGAGCGGACTCAGCAAACGCTCGGATTGACTACATTGACTATGACATTATCGAAAGATATGTCTACAATGGTTATGAAATAGTCGTACCACTGCCAAAAGAGGAACCGAAACCAATGGACTATATTAATCCTAGCACTGTGTTGTTATTTCTCGGTGATGCTGTACAGTGCATTGAAGTGGCCTATGAAGATAACGGACGTGGGCACAATCTTCTCAAGAAGACAACCTTAACAGACTTGAAGGTCGGTGACTTCGTTACCGTAGAAACATCAACACGTTATGGTGCCGCTGTTTGCAAAGTCGTGCGCCTAAATGTACCAATCAGCCCGACATCTACTGAGACCATTGACTGGGCATTTTCAAAGGTAAACATGGAAGAGTTGGATCGACTAAAGGGCGAAGAGCTTAAGGCGGTTCAAATCATCATGGATGCAGATAGAAAAAAGAAAGCACGCGAGCTGCGTGAGCTGTTGCAGAAAGAGTGTGGAGAGGAACTTAAGGCACTGACTACATATAAGGAAGCTTAATACAAAGAGTGCTGCACAAATGTACTGTGACTATGACCTAGTTTCCCTAACACCCATAGGAGTGGTCACAGTACCGAATTTTGCTTTGCAAAATTCGTAGTAGTAGTTATTTAGCATCTCGGTTGGGTCAGATACCTGCGGCGTGGGTGCAGGGGTTGAAGTCGCAATGTTATCTGCCCAACCGAAAATGCTGATGAAAGAATAGCATGATACCGAATTTCGTGCTAATAAAATTGCATGCTCTATCTATCATTAATACTGAAAATACACTTTTAAGAGATTGGCGTTTTCGTCGTTCGTACACAAGAAATGCTCTTGTATAGGGGTGTTCTATGTGCAAAAAGCTAACCGATCATGATTTAGAAATGCTTGCACAGATTGTTGCGCAACGCAGTGATGATGGTTGGACAAAATTTGGAAAAGCACAAGCGCCATTAGTAGAAGATGTTACTGAAGGATTGCTTGAGGTTCGAATACTTGCTAACGGCAGTGGTTATTGTCGACCAACTGCTATAGGCAAAATTCTGTGCGAGTGGTTATTACCAATAAGTGATTAGTTACATAATAACAGATTGGACAAGACATGGAATTTGATCAAAGTCAACTAGCAGCTATAGAATTGTGCTGCAGTCCAATCCGTGTTTGTGCAATCTCGGGCGCAGCAGGGACGGGCAAAACAACAACAATGCGTACCGTGTTCGAGCGGCTAACGGATGCTGGCTGGCGCGTCGCCATGTGCGCACCAACAGGGAAGGCAGCAAGGCGCATCAGCCAAGCCACTGGAATATCCGCTCTAACAATCCACAAGCTGCTAGACTTCCCCTCACCTGGGGAGATTGACGAGAAAACTGGACAGCCTTTGCTGCCGAGTGTTCCACGTAGGAATAGATTAAATCCTTTAGACGAGAATTGCATTCTAATAGACGAAGCGCCAATGGTATCCAACGGACTGATGGCGTATATATATGAAGCATTGCCTACTGGTGGCATCGTAAGAATGTGGGGCGATATGAACCAATTGCCTCCGATTGAAAGCACTTCAGAAGTAAAAGCACCATTTTGGGAAATACTAAACAAAGTAACACGTAATCCATTAAAACGTGAGGCAACAAATCATGGTGCCGTACTCTCTCGAATTTATAGGCAAGAGAGTGAGTCAGGCATATTAAAGAATAGTGAGTACATCATCTGCGGACGATATCCAGTAACTGCACCAGATTTTATGTTGGAAACGACACAAGATTTGGTGTTAACCATAAAGCGAATGATTGCCAAACCGACTTCTGCAAATTACTCACTGCTAACCAACCAAATAATAATTCCAATGCGAAAAGGAAACTTCGGCACCACTGCAGTGAATGAAGTACTGCGACGGCACTACAATGCATCACCTATCAGCAAGTTGCGTCTACTGCGACATCCATGGGATGATACTGGTGCGCCGTACTATGTCGGCATCGGCGATAAGGTGATAATGACAAAGAACTGGTACGATATTGGTAAGTATGGTGTACGAAACGGTGAAACTGGTGTTGTTGTAGACATTTCTGAAGCTGGTGAGTTGATTGTAAACTTTGATGAAGAAATTGTAGCGATCCCTAATGAAGTTGTGTTCATCGCTGATGGCAGAGAGCGCACCGCTAACCCACAACGTGACATCGAACTGGCCTATGCTATAACTACACACAAAGCACAGGGATCAGAGTATGAGAATGTTATTTATGCATTTGATGATGGGCACAAATATGTGTTACATAGAAACAACTTCTACACTGCAGTTACGCGTGCACAGAAGAATGTAATATGCATCTACAATCCACGAGCAATGCGATATGCATTAGCAGTACGCCCTTTGTCAAGGAGTAGAGCTAAATGACAAGATATCTAGTAACAGGTGGAGCAGGATACATCGGAACTCACTTCGTAGAAAGGCTCATTTGTGAAGCTGAAACAGAAATTGTTGTATTGGACAAAAACAAGTTGCAACTTAGCAGATTAAAAGCTTCGCTGCCAACTGGTACATACGTAGATTACAAACTTCTAAGTGACTGCTATCGAGTTGTGGACACAACAGATGTAGTTGTGCACATGGCAGCATCAAATTCGGTTGTCGAGTCATTGAGCAGTCCAACTGAATATTACGTTGATCCAGTTATTGCAGTAAACAAAATGCTGCATATGGCAACCAATCTTTCTGCAAAAAAGTTTGTTTTCATCTCAACTGGATTGGCAAACCAAAGAGAAAGCAATCCATATGCAATGGGTAAGTGGTACTGTGAGCAAATTGTTAGACAGTACTGTAACGCCAATGGCATAAAATGGGTAATACTGCGTCTTTACAATGTATCTGGATATGCATCAATGCTTGCACCAGTAAAGCATGGCCAGCTAATGGTTGAGACATGCAAAGCTGTGAAGAATGGTACACCAGTATGTCTTAACTTCTTAAGCGATGGCAACACTGCCGTTCGTGATTACATACATGTATATGATGTAGTCGAGCAAATTTTGGCATCAGTAGACGATGACGTAGATATCACTCGCGATGTCGGCACAGGGATTGGCACAACAACATGCAATGTTGTAAACTTTGCAGAAGAGCACTTTGGTATATCTATTCCTGTGAAGCCACGATGTTCAATGCATGCCGGGGTATCAAGCAGTGTTGCGCCACTGTGTAGCATGAAGTTTCCAAAGTTACAACGTCTATACATACAAAGCATGCTCGAAAGTACTATGGAGAGACTAAATCACAAGGAAGACTGATGAAAAGCACAAATCAGCACATACACGACATCTGTGCAAACATGGGGCTGAAGGTGGATTGCCTATCGTCGGGCAGTCTATCCGCCAAGATCGCAATCGTATCCGACTATCCAGGAGAGACCGAAGCACACACGAAGCTGCCATTCAGCGGAGAAGCAGGGCGGTACCTGTTCGCCGCACTGGCAAGGCTGAACCTGAAAAGGGATGATCTGTACATAACAAATGTTGTAAAGCGTTGCCGAACTAGCAAGTACGAAGTAATATCTTCTGAGGAAATATCACTATACCATGAAGCATTGGCAATTGAGTTAGCACAGCTTACAGATGCTAAATACATTCTGTCGCTTGGCACTCATCCATTGCAGTTCTTTGGTGGTCGGAAAGACAACATTACACAGTGGCGTGGCTCTGTAAAGGAATGGGAAGGAAAGTACGTATACTTCTCAAACAATCCTGCCTATGTTATAGAGAAAGACCAGCGCACTGGTGAATTATCCGAACCGTTGCGTGAAGTTATATTTAATTTAGACATATCAAAGTTTGGTCAACTATTAAAGGGCAAGTACGCACCAGACAAAATATCTATGGAAGTGATCACCGATGTCAGAGAATGTCGTAATCTTTCCGAAAACATCATTGCGCAACGAAGAGAAACGCCACTCTGTCTTGATATTGAGCACATCAACTCCAATACTTCGTGTATCGGGTTGTGTTATGGGAACAATACAGGATACGTCATACCACTATTTGATTTTGAAAAGAATTTCTTCTCACTTGAAGATGAATTGGAAGTTCGACGTATCGTGTCTAAACTCATTTGCACAGATGGAGTCCGAATTATTGGACAATACGTATCAACTGACTTGTGTTGGCTGTGGTTCAAAGATAGAATTGGTCCAATCCCCAAGCATGTGTGGGGTGACACATTACTTGCTCACCATTTACTATACCCAACATTTCCACACAGTCTAGCATTTCTAGTTAGCCAATATACATGGAATCCATTCTACAAAGATGAAGGAATGACGTGGAAGAGCAAGGGTAGTATCGAAGATTATTGGTACTACAATGCCAAAGATACAGTTAATACATACAACATTCATGCAACACTGTTGCCAGTGCTAGAGCGCAACAAGTTGCTGTCCTTTTACAATGATCATGTAATGCGCCTAACTCGGTATCTGTGTGAAGCAACAGTGTTGGGTTTTAACATTGACATTGATACCAAGGCAGAGCTTGAGAAAAAATTCCAAGCCGAGTTGGACAGTGATTATAAAGAACTTGATGACATTGCAGCCTTTTATCAGAACAGTGAAACAGACATAATAAATGTAAGATCGCCAAAGCAGTTAGGCAATCTTATATTTGATCGCATGGGAGCACCACTGGCTAGACGAACAAAGAAGGGCCAGTACTCTACAGACAAGATAAAGCTTAAGGCAATTGTCGATTGTAGAGATACCAGCGAAGAAGTACGAGATTTCATAATAAAACTGCTTGCTGTTCGTAAGAAAGAGAAATTCCTTAGCACCTATATAAAAGCGCGTTTGGACGACGACAATAAGTTTCGTGTTCACTATAATCAAACGGGTGTTCGGACAGCACCAGGACGATTGTCCAGTTCGCAAACTCAATGGGGGACCGGATCGAACGTCCAGAATCAGCCAGAAGCTTCTAGGGCGATGTTCGTGGCACCTGCTGGCTGGTGTTGGGTCTACATCGATGGATCGCAAGCTGAGGCACGCTACGTCGGTTGGAAATACAGAATCCAAAGTTGGATTGATGACTTTGAAAGAGCTAGACTAAATCCTGGAACATTTGACTGCCATCGATCATTGGCGGCACAGATGTATAATATTCCATACGATGAAGTTCCATACTATGACATTGATCCAAAGACAGGACTGCATACGATTAGGTACTATGGTAAGCGTGCTCGTCATGGATTAAATTATAGAATGATGCCTTATACATTTGCAGAAAGAACAGGATTGCCACTGTCACAAGCATTTAAGATATTTAACATCTATCATGAATTAACGCCTGAAATAAAACTAGGCTGGAAAGCTGACGAAGAAGAAATACGTCGTACGAAGCGTGAACTTGGTTATGGTTTGCTAGTTAATGCTTATGGCCGTCGTATGGTGATCTATGAGCGCTTGACTGAGGCAACAACAACTGCTATTGTAGCCTTCGAGCCGCAGTCTAGTGTTGGTGACATGCTTCAGCGAGCTTGGTACATGTCAGAAGAGGACCCTGATTGGCCAACAGGAAAGGCCAAGATTATGATCAATGTCCATGACAGCTTGACGGCATTGGCAAGAATCGAAGTGGCCAAAGACGTTGCAAAGATCATGGTAAAGCATGCCGAAGCACCAATCATGGTCCGTGGTAGGGAATTGATCATTCCAGCGGAAGCGAAGATGTCTGTGCCCGATGAACACGGTATACACAGATGGAGTAACTTGAAAGGAATAAAGTAGCGATGTCGAACAGTTATGTTCTAGAGTACTATCCAGATTTGATAAAGTATAACGAAGATTTGACCTACGCTACATCTCAGTCAAAGTCTCAGTGGGAAGACGAATTCATTGAAAGCCTGAGAAACGCTGTAAAGCAGTATGGCGAAAAGACTTTATTGTCTAAAAGACAATTTGAAAGGCTTTCCGCCATTGTTGCTCGAAACGATTAAGTTTTCGAAGACTGTTTAGCAATTTCTTCTCTGAGTTGTGCAGAAATCTGGCTACTATGTGCTAGCATTGCAGCAAAGCGCGTTTTAAGTTCATCTTCTGATATACCATTGTTGTAATCAGAGATGAACTGTTCTGCAAGTGCGCCAAGCTGCACAAGACTCTGTGCAAGAACTACCATACTTGCTAGGTCCATCTATTTCACTCCACTCTTCTGCAATTCAACAACCAGACTGTTAAGTGCATTCTGTGCTATGGCGACATTCGCAGATGATGTAGTAGCAACATCTGGTGAGTTGCATACTTGATCGCCAGCATTTAGTGCAGACAGTATAGTTGGAAAACTGTCTACAGAAATCTTATGCGCTAGTAATGCTGTATATGTTGCTTCCTTTGCGCCATTATATGCTTCACATACATGTAAGGCATTTACACGTGGATCATTGGCACAGCCTACAAGCAGTGAAATTATCAAAGCGAGGATAGTTAACAGTCCGTAAGAGTAAAGTCCCGTATGCCATGTAGGATAAAACATACGTGATCTAAAAATCTTCGGCATTGTGGGTGCTCCTAGTTAGAACTATCCTCAAGTTTTTTGTTTGGAGTAATCCAAACTGCTGCTGCCGTTAGTCCAATCTGAATCAACGTTACAAGAGCTTCCTGCAACGATGGATCGACTAATTGTGGCAAGTATGGTTTCAAGAGCAACGTAACTGCGACTACGAACGCTCCTGCCCACATCTTTGCATTTGCTAGAATAAATTTATCCATTAAATAGGCTCCAAACATGTACTGCGCCAAATACTAGTGTTATAAATCCCATTCCAAAGCCAAGCACTTTTGTTATAACAACGACTGCTGTGCGTGCTTCATCTTTTGCCGTAGCCAAGTCCGCATGCACAGTGTCGTGTGCCGATTGACGCGCACTAAGTTTTACCATGTCACCGCGCAAGTAGTCAACATGAATCGACAACTGTGCAACAGCCGATATTACAGCTTCCAATGCAATCACTCTTGCATCAAGACGCTCTATATCCTTGAGCATGCATTGTATAAGCTGTCGTACTTCGTTTTCAGTCAATTCGCATCTTCTAAATTATATTGTCCTTTCTGTGCATGATCAGTTTGTGCACCAAAAGAATCAGGCACTTGTCGAACAAAGTGATGTTCAGCCATGCTCGGTGTTTGTGCAAGAAACATTGCCATTATTAACAGCACATACTTCATGAACTACTAGCCTTCCACGATCTTAACATTGGTTACTGTAAACTTGTTTCCACCACCGCCATCACAATCGATTGCTGCCAACACTTGTGCATCATCTGGCAATCCTTTAACTCCATGCTTTGTAACATAGAATGGACAGTAGATTGTTTGTGTTGACGTGCTGTTGCCAACCGCTGTTGCATTAGTAATGTTCGCTGAGTCAAGTGCTGGATCATATAATCCATCCTTTCTGTTTGATCCTCTAGGACGAATTCTTACATTTCCACCATTTGTTCCATTGAACTTTACATCTGCAACGATTGTAAACTTTCCATCATATCGACGAAGTTTACAAGGTTGTCCAATCACTCTTCGACCAGTCGGTGTGACTACAATGCTGTTTCCAGGCATTGATACATCACGCATCTCCTGGAACGGACAACCGCTAGCGGGAGGGTTCGTGGCCGAAGTAGGCATGGTTCCTAGTGCTGTCGAATGCTGATTAACCAGTACTGCCCAAGTCGGAGTGTCATTGAACTTTTCCCAGCCCTTCGCTGGCATTGCTAGTGCCTTCTCGCTAGCATTTCCAGGCCATGACCATCGGGAATGATCGAAGCAATCAACAACGATTTGCCAGTTTGCAACCACTGGTGGTGTAGTACGTGATCGGTAGGTCGGAACACCGTTCGTCCATGCTGTCATGAATACTTGCGATGTTGGAGTACTGCCGATAGTAAACAGATAGTATAGAGGAATACCATACCACAAATGGCATAGATGAGATGTGCCAAACCGAAGTTGATTTAGCCAATCGATATCCGGCCATGCAGTGGTCTGACCACGATTTGCTTCGTTATACAACCCAGCTTCAGATGAAATGATCGGACGGTAGTATGACGGACCCTTTGCTGCAACTGCTGCGCGTACTACTCGTCCAATATGTTCGAACGATGTTACGTTGTCAGCAATTCCACCATTAAAGCCTGATATATTGCCCATATCAGTATGGCAGTGACCGTCAATAGCATGCAAGTATTCGAACATTTCGAAGTTATTGTATGCCAATAGATCATACTGTGATGCTTTCGATATAGCAGGATATGTTGTAGATGGTGCAGTTTTTACTGGATATCCAGTACAAGGGCCGACAAATATGAAGTTAGCAGGGATTCCATCAGTATGATACTTGCCAGTGCCATTAAATTCTTTGCTTACAATCTTCGTAGCTAATACAATGCGCTGATATAACAGTGATGCATATGCAGCATTAGTTGGATCAGCTTTGTCTCGAAGGAATGCTTGATAATTAGATGCACCGGTTGTTAGATCGAATTCATTAAGAACGCCAGTAAGTATAGCAAACTTGCCATCTTTCCAGTAAGGAAACTTTGTGCGCATTTCATTTGCACGCCATGCAACATAGTCTCCCCACGTATTCGATCCAGCAGCACCATCGGTATACGTATTGTTTGGAGCATTTACACATTCACCGTTGTATTCAAGCATTGGATAACGGCCTTGCATAAAGCTCTTCTGGTCAAGAATCTGCATATCGTGATATGCGCCACCAGTATTTAGATACGTACTATAGTTCTGCTTCGTGCCAGCATTGTCGGCAATAAACTCAATGCTTTCTCTACAGGATACAACACCTGCAGAATCACATAGTACTTTCAGTCCTTTATCGTAATTAGCATCACCTTTATGATAACGATAATCTGTATTTGCAGCCAAATTACTTACTGGCGTAGATAGATCAATGCTAGAACCGCCGCCGCTACCAGCTCTAGCTAACAAAAAATTTACACAGTCTTGCAGAGTTCCTGTGTGACCAGCCGCAAGCCATGCTTGGTAAAGACTATTAAGACCATCAGCACCAGCAGCACCAGTATCACCTTTGTCGCCTTTATCGCCTTTAGCTCCGGTAGCACCAGTCGGTCCTGTAGCGCCAGTTGCTCCAGGTGCACCAGTAGCTCCGATTGGTCCAGTAGGACCTGTAGCGCCAGTAGCTCCGGTATCACCTTTTACACCTTGGATACCTTGGATACCTTGAATGCCTTGTATACCTTGATCACCTTTAGCACCTTTAAGGCTGGCAATGTACTGCTGCACAGTTCCAGTGTTTCCAGCAGCTAACCAAACAAGATATGCAGAAGCACCATCTGCACCGTTTACACCGGGAGTGCCTGGAATACCTTGTGCACCAGTTGCTCCAGGTGCACCATCAGTACCGGGATCACCTTTATCACCCTTGTCGCCCTTAGGACCAGGAATTCCGCTGGCCGTGGTATTGATAAGCTCTGTAATTTCTGTTAGAAGTTCATTTAAAACTGTGTATGGCATGATAGAAGTCTCCATTAACGGCGGATCGCCATCCTTTCATGCTAAATCTTTATTAGGAAGTATGGCAAATCCAATGTTTGTGTATCCGATTACAGTGCTACCAACCGGTGTAAATGTTCCACCACCAATTACACCTGCCGCCGACATCGGTGCGGTTGCTAACATGATTGTTGGATAACCAATGTTAACCTGTGCGTTTGTTGTCCATGTTCCTCCTGAGTTTCCTGACCATGCTGCAGTTGTTATAGTTGCGACATTGCCATGACAATACCAATTAGTGGCTAATCTACATGATGCTTCTGCACTGACTGTAGCATTCCTTGGCGTAGCACTTGCCGAAGCAATGCGAACGTTATTACCTTCAAAGAAAGCAGCACCGGAAACACAGCCACTGAACGCAACGATCATTCCAGTGTTTCTGGAACTTGGTGATCCTGAGCCAAGTACCGTGGTTGTTGTACTAGTTCTATACTTTTCATCCATATACCATAGCGACATACGAGTTATGTTGTCTGTTGCTACGTACAAAGGATTCCATCCACGAGATACTTTTAATGTTGTTGCAGCAGTAGCATTAAGTTGTCCGATTGCCATAATATACTTTGTTCCGGGCAATCCTACTGTAGTTGGCATATTCATTGTTAGGCGAACAGAATTGCTGTGACTATCGGAGCTGGCCAGTGTTACATAAGAAGGCATTGTATTTATTACGTACACTGGCGGTGCTGCTGTTGCGACCGTGCTAGTGCCAACAGTAACATTTACAGTAGTTTGTACAGTTGATGGAATAGTAACATTAACAGTAGCGAAAACTGTTGTAGGAATAGTAACTGCCACTGTTGCATTTACTGTAGCGAATACAGTCGTTGCATATGTTACATATACAGTTACTATGTTTCCAGGTACACCACTAAGGACAACACCCTTTGTTGGTGAAGAACCTTTTCCAAAGTTAACACCCATTAGCGTGCCCTCATGGAACAGTAAACGTTGCCAACATACAAATCAGCACCGCTTGCGCTGATATCTAGTTCAATAAAACACTCTGCACCATCAAAGAAAGCAGGATTTCCATGTCCACGAGCAGTGAATGGACAGTACAATTGGTGCCAATTTGTGTCACCACCTACTGTTGCAGCATGTCCTGTGTTCTGTGCACTAGTTGCTGGATGGAAGATTCCATTGCCTTTGTCAAATCCTCTCGGCTGAATACGAACTGTATTATTTATTGCAGTGTTAGAGAATCTAACATCTGCTTTTAGAACATAATCACCATGTCCAGGCAAGTTTGTATGTGTATGTATAATGCGTCTACCACGTGGATGGATCACAGCAATTCCATTGTAGAACTTTACATCCTCCCATTCTACAAATGGACAATTAGCAGTAGCCATAAAATTAGCAGTATGATCATACGTAGCAGGTGCAGCACCAATTGCTGAAGCAGTTGTGCTGAATAGCGCCACTCCCCATGTACTTACATCCCAATACTTGTCCCACTGCTTTTCTATAAATGGAAAGTGCTTTCTATTAGCACCTGCTGGCCAAGCATAATTATTTGGGTCCCAAAGTCTTGACACAACATCCATTGTTGTGAAGCTACTATCTAGTTCACATTTGGTAAAGTTAGGTACAGTATTTGTTGGCGCATCATACCAATTAGGAAATGTTCCATCATCACCGCCCCAATTACCTCGTATGTAGTTCTTATCTGAGGAAGTTCCTGACAGACTATATCCCCACCATGACGAACCACCATATCGCTTTACGTATACAAATACTTGCCCATGTCGCATGGTCCATAGCCAATATTTATGTGGCCAACTAGCTGTATAACCGCCGCCATCGTAGCCAATGTCTGTTTCAGTGAATACTAGCGGTAAGCGCTTGCCAGACTCTATTAGTGGTATCCATGCATTGTACGGTGTGGATGTTTTAGAAAATATAGATGATCCATCGTAGTTTTCATACGTACCTTCATAATCGTGTGTATGAATGCTTACTGCATCAAGATAATCCAGTGGCTCATAACTATTTGCACGAAGTATATCAATAATAGTAAGAAATGATCCACTTGTAATAACACTGGCAATGCTGTAGGCTACACAAGGACCAATTACCTGAATTCGATTTCCAGTAGCAGTACACATGGCAGGAACACCGCTTGTGCGATACTTTCCTGTTCCCATTACTTCTTTCTTAGCAACTTTGGTCAATAGAGAAATACGTTGTGCAGCATATGGAGACATTGCATACTGGCTTCGATCAGCAGCACCACAATCAAGAAGCAATTCTCTGAATGATCCAGCAGAGAATGCGCCATCTGGCTCGTTAATCAACGTAACAAACTGGCATCTAGGAAATGTTATAATTGTTTGATAACATCTCCATGCTGCATGTGCACCATATGTATTAGTAAATGCAGAACCATCAATGTAATTATTATTAGGATTACCAGTTGCTATGGTTCCACCAGCATTGAATGTTATCGTGGCAGCTATGGCACCTGGAGCAATTGTTTTGCCTTGTAATTCCCATGCCCAACCACGAGTATTTGCCCAACCAGCAGTCGTTACACATTCTGGTAGCCAGTGTATACTTCCACCAGTTGCACAAGCAGTGGCAAATGTTTGAAACGATGTATCATTTGATACAATAGTTATAGCATCTCTAAATCCCATGAGATTTGGTGACAAGCTAGCCTTTGTCATCATAGAACTGTATGCATCAAGTGCTGCGTCACTAGAATGATTGTATCTTAAATTGTCATTCATGAACCAGCCAGATTCTACAGTGGCTAGTGATATAAAAGACCAAGCTGTAGTTGTCACTTCAACAGTGCCATTTACAGTTGCGTATGCAGTGGCACCGACAGTGCTGATGACTGTTGAAAGTACAGTGCTGGCAACTGTTGAGAATACAGTTGTTGGTACATTAACTGTTGTGGCAACTGTCACTGGCACAGCAACTGTAGATATTACAGTGCCACCAACATGAACAATTATTGTTGTAACACCTTCGCTATAACTAACACCCATGGTTATCTCCTATATCTAACCAAGAGTGACCCTTGATTAAAAGCACCTGCAGTTGGAGATAGATATAATCTTGTAAGCTGCGTCGATGTATCTACAACACAGGTGCCAATAGCATTACTTCCTGAAGTTGTCTGCATCTGGCTGTCGATTGACCAAATGTTGCCACTTATACGTTCTAGTCGAATAGTTCCAATATGTGTGGCATTAGCACTATCATTTACTGCCCACCAATAATTGCCATCAGCAATATGTGCAGCATCACCAATGTCAATTGTTCTACCACTATAACCGGCTGATACATACGCACCAGCATTGCCAAGTACCATATAGAAGTTAGCCAGTGTTGTTGCTTCTACATTCCGTACAGCTAGTACGATTGTGTTTGCCCAACTAGGTACATCATTTACAACAATCTGTGAAACACCAGATATCGATGTTATTGCCGTAACCTTCGTCACTGGTTCGAATGATGGAGCAGTTAGTGCACCATTTGATATAAGTGCATCACCTGCTGTAGAACAAGTTGCTGCTGCCCAAGCACTTGCATGTGCACAGATTAGCACTTGTCCAGCAGCCTGTGCAGTAACGGAAATGCTTCTAGTATTAAGTAATCGACATTCATAGTTACCATTCGATACTGAAACAACATAATCATTTGCTCCAGTTGCTGCAGCGACTAAATTAAGCTCTGTTGTAATCTGTGTTGCTACAGCCAAAGTTGTGTCTGCAGCAAGAAGTCTAAGACCGTATGTTCCATTGGCTACAGTAGTGGCCGATACTGCAGATTTTATATAAAGAATGCCAGTAAGGCCATCATTTTCGAGAGCATCGGCCAACATTGTCATTGCTGACCGAACAGCCGAGTCAATAAGATGACCAAACTGAGCTTCGGTAGGTCTATCACCGCTCTCGAAGTATGTTTTAAGCGTCGTAGGATCAGTTATGGTCATCTTTACACCTTAGCACTTGCCGCTTTTCGGCTTCATGCCCTTCATTTTCTTACCCTTGGCTGCAGCACTCTGAAACTGTGCCTTACCATATTTCTTTCTACCAATAGATGCTGCAACAGCACCGGGATTGTTAACACCTTTGCCTGCGAGTTTCGACTTTAATTTGTCAAATCCAACGTATGCCATTTTAGTCTTCTCTGTCCAATTGTGTTGCTAGGTAAGAAAAAGCCTTACCAACTGCTGTTGATGATGAAGAATTGCTGAATACTGTAGATAGTGCCAAACGTCCTTGTGTTGTTGACAAAGCCTTTGCTAATTCTCGATTTCCAAGGTATAGTGCGCCACCAATTCCAGACATTGTTGCAATATGACTAAGTGCCGCACCTGCCATGACTGGATATATCGTTAGTCCGCCACCAGTCATGATAGTAGCATGCTCTACCCATCGGCTAGGATTTCCAGTAGTTAATACTCTGCTCAACTGTCGAACAATTGGAAGTACTTCACTCGATGCAGGACCAAGCATCGCAGCAGTGCGCTGTCTATCTGCATTTAACATGTTTACCAGTTTATTCGGATTTAGTACATCTTCAACAATACCAGACTCATTGACATTTCTGGTAGTCATTGACTTTTCTATGATGTCATCCAAATACCTTGTACGAACATCGGCCATTACTGTCGGATCAATGTTGTCGATAATCCTAGCAGTGCGGCTAAGCTCGTTTGGTCCCATACGTATTACACGATTGTACACATTGGTAGTATCAATAGCTGTGCCAGTATCCAAATATCGTCCTAGTACAGTATCCTGTAACTCTTTAATGCCAGCACTTGCAGTTCGCCAATTATCACGTGCAGTCTGCAATTGTACCGCCATAGGTTTGCTTATATTAGGCCCGACTCGATTAGCAGCAGTGTCAAGATCACCGAGAAGAGCGTTGTATAATCTTCCAGCAATTATTCGGTCATTTGCATCGCGCGAAAGATTATTGAACAGGCTTCCATTTCCTGCTGCCGCTGCGCCATATTCACTTAGATTTATGTTAAACGCATTGCCAGTAAGCATGCTGGTAGGTGCTTGCCGAGCAATACGATTTGCTGTCTGCTGCAACTGTCTAAATCTGGCAGCAGCAGCAGGTGAAGCAGCTTCTTGCAACCTTGACATTTCTTGTGTTAACTGTTGCATAAAGCCATTGATTGGAAGTGTTGGAGCACCGTTTGCTGATGCATCGATCAAAGCAAAGTCATTGCTACCTTGTACTCTGCGCGCCTGAAAAGCATTATCTACAACAGTTTTAAATGTTGTTGACACTCTATCGCCAATATCTGCACGAGTTAATCCACGAGTGCCTTGCAGTGTGCTGACTGCATTATCAAGTGCATCCGTTGCCTGACGAAGCTGTGCTTCTTTCAAGTCAGAGAATACGCCTTTACCGCCTGGTACTGCAGACAGAAATCTCTGTAGTCCCAAACCTCTGCCACTTGCTTGTGGTTGCGATATGCCAATACCAGTGATAGCTTGATCAGAAAGTGCTTGTTGTGAGGGTTCACCGACAATCATCTTTCTAATAATGTCGCCTACTTTGCCAGCACCACCTGCAGCAGTTGACAATGCTTTTCCAAGTACTTGTCCACCAGCTTCACCTACTGCATTGCGCATAAGAGCACTGCCAGTGTTTTCAAGCATTTGCTGAGTATTCTCAGGCTGCTTTAATCCACTGAAATTGCCAAACAGTTCATATAAACGATTGGCACCAGCACCACCCAATGCTGCACCAGCAACCGATCCACCAGGACCAATCGGAGAACCTGCTACACCACCTAGCAATGCTCCAGCAACTTCTGCTGCGGGTTGTCCTGCTTGATACAATTCCTGTGGTGTATAACCTAGAATTTTATTATCTTTGGCTGCAGGTTGCTGCTGTGCTGTCGGAACGAGCGACATAAAATCTGCATTGTAATCTGGTGTACCGCTGTTTTGCGCATTAGTACTAGGCGCAGCAGTATTTGGTGTAGAAGATTGATTGCTATTTGGTACCAATGACATAAAGTCTGCATTATAATCAGGCTGTGCCTGTGCAGCACGTGCAACAGATATCGGCAACAGTCTATCCTTGACCATTTTTACATAATCATTTATAGAACGGCCATTACTGTCTTTTCTGTTCCAATTCTTTTCAGGAATACCACCCTCACCACCGAAGTACCCTGCTGCCATCTTTCCAACATCACCACCAGTTGTTTGATGCAGATGTAATAAATATCTTCGTGCAACTTCTTCACTTCCTGCAGGAGTGTTGACATCAACGCCTTGTCCATAGCGAAGAGCAAGCGCTGGCTGTACCTGCATCGAATTTCCAAGTCGTGCAGGACTTCCAAGGCTCTCTTGGTCACGTATCGCATTAAACAAGTCGTCAAATGTCAAGTTTGTCATAATCTACTCTGATCTATACCATATGAATTTAGCTTTTTTATCACTGCATCTCTTGGAGCACCTTGCAATAGTGCATTATGTGCAGCATTCAGTATTTCTTCTTCTTTAGCATTTATACCTTGTTGTGGCTTTAGTTTATCCTGTTGCCACTGTGGCAAGAAATCACCAGCACCAGAGAAGAATTCACCAAGACGTTTTAGCACCATTTTGTTGCCTTCCTGATTAAGCAAAAGAGAAGGCATAAATAGATGCACCCACATCTGTCGCTCTTGATCAGTGACGGCCTTGCCTGATTTTAAATATATATAATTACTTATTGCAATTTCTAATTCGCGCCGAAGATTTGCACCTTCGGTTTGCGGAACTGACGTGCCAAATAGTGGAACATTCATTTCAGCAACAAGTGTGTGTTTTATATTACCTTTTTCATCAAATAATGCATTATTTATATCCTTCATAACATCTGCAGATTGTTTAATTGTTGCCAAATTGGCACTTGTTTCTGGTGTTATCTTTGGCGGAGTAATCTTTGTCGAAGATAAGCTAGAGTTTTGTGTTGACAAATTGTTTGTTGGTTGCATAGCTTGTGAAGTAGTTGCTGCTTGACCAGTGGGGGAAACAGTTGCCGATCCGCCAGAAGCAGCCGGTGCCGCACCACCCGCGCCAACAGGACCAAGATAGACCGGCAACTGCCCCTCGCGACCAGGAGACACTGCGGCATAGCTAGTCGTTTCAACTGTATTACCTTGTGCATCAGTAGTCTTGTTTGTAATCGGAACAAGTCTATTTACTGGTGACTGTTTAACATCAGGCGGTGCTACGGATAGAATTTCATAACTATTTGTGGAATCATTGTATTTAACAGTAACCGTGTTACCATTTTCGTCTTTGTAGGCACGGAACTCTGGAATTCCAGCAGGACGCTTTGCTTTAGGATCCATTGCTTTCATTGTCGCAGCTGCAACATTCCACATATCAAGCTTTGATGCATTGGGTGGAAGTGTAGAAAGCCTGCTTAACATTTCCTTTGAGAATATAACCTGACTTTCAGGTGACATTCCTGCAGTACTTGCTGCCATTACATCCTTTATGTTAGATGCAGACTGATTGCCAGCGAGCGCTTTAGCATTGATTGCATTAATTAATACTTGTGCATCCCTTGCACTCCCTTCGATGCCACCATTCATAGCATTCATAACATCTAAGTTATATTTTGCAGATGCTGCCTTGGCTGCAGATAGTGCATCAAGATATGAAGGCCTGCGAACTCCGCGAGCAACTTCGAACGTAGTCAGCGGTTGCATAGAAGCATTCATTGCTGAAATTGCTTCCATGGGCGTTGGAACACGATCATTTAGCATCTTAGTGATACGATCCATGTTTCCTTGACGCATCTGTTGGTTCTGTTCGAACTGTGCTCTCAGTTGCGGCAACAGGGAATCGACTTCTGAAGATGCATCATTTCCATAAGGGTCCATATTACGGACTCCCCAACATTCCACTAAATGCCTGTGCTAGCATAGGTGAGTTGTACAATCCTGCACCACTTCCAACACTTCCATTAGCGTACTGTGCAGCAGGTGTTGTACCTCCACTGCCACCATACATTTGGTACATGCTAGTAAGCAGCGAAGGAATGTTTGACAATCCTTGCCACATGTTTGCATTATTAGTTTGCTGCTGCAAGTTCTGGTATCCAGCAAGGTTTGAGTAAGTATTTGCTGCACCCTGTTGGCCAGCCATTGCGCTCAACTGGCGCATTGCTGTCTGCAAGCCAGCCTTTCTTGCATCAATAAAGCTTCGCTGCAATGTGTACGAATTAGCTTCGTCGCGCCGTGCATTATCAACACCAGCAACCATATTTCCAGCAGCAACCTGTCTACGTCTCAAGCGCATTTCGTCCATAAGTGCAGAAGCTGCGTCATTTTGCATCTGTTCTGTAATAACATTTGTTAATGCTTTGGTATAGGGATGATTTGGATTTGTAGCAAACGATGCATATTCTTGCTGCAATCTAGCAGCATCTCTAGCATCTTTTGTGTATCCACCACCACTTGTGCCTTGTGCACTTGATGCAAGTGTTCCTGCAATTGATACCGCTGCACCAATAATTGCTGCCCATGTCATCGGGTCCATTATCGTGCCCCATGCTCAGTAAAGAACACAATAAACCTAGACAAAGTATCTGGTCCATATGTGTCACTTGTGTCAAAAGTAAATCTGCACTCCTTGCCGCGCCATCGCAGTGAAAGCTTCTGGTCTACAATATTGGTTCCACCAATTCTGGCAGTACCAACTACTGCAGTACCAATAGTGTTTGCACCAGGAGTAATTGTTGCATTCTGATTGTCACGCGCTTCGGTAGAAAACGGTGCTTCAGCAGTAATTGTATATGTAATGCTGTGTCCACAATCAAATATCGGCTGAATGTATCGACCTTGTTTCATTTGTGGACTTCGCTTACCGGGAGTCATCGATAACCAGCCAGTGCGATATTGTGTATTATAAGTAGTGCCATCATCATCGTAAGTACCTTGATCGAACTTATAAACTCGACCATTGGCACCAGCACAAATCAATGTTCCATCACTAAGCACCATATACACACGTTGTTGTGCAAATAGTCCAGTGAACACACTCCATGAGCCTTTAGCTGTTGGAAACTGTGTACCCTGTGCACCACCTTGTCCAAAGTATGGTGTATAATTGTATATGTACAACTTTGAACCAATCTTTGCACACAACCATGAGCGCTTCGGATAATGAAACAGTAAAATCTCAGATGGATCAGTGTTTGCAATAGCTTCGCGCAATTCATTTCTCAAAGGTTCAGATAAATTGTCATTACCTAGAGATGATGCATCATAACGCATTGCAATTGACTGAATTCCATCCGTGGAAATGTATGCAAGGTCATTACCAATTGATATAGCACTATCACCATTTACAACACCTTGTGGAAACACACCAACTGGTGTAAAGTCTGCAGACTTCGTTGTTGCATCAACAATTGGAGTTGTTCCATCGAATAGAAACACATTTCGAAGTCCACAGATTGCTAGAAATCTCTGGAATGTAGTGAAAGCAACCAATCTATCTGCAGTAGGCTGATATGAGCCAAAATCAAGACTGGTAGAATCGAGATCACCTGCATCGGTTGTCATATCCTCGGGATTGTCAGGACCTGAAACAACAGCACGTCTAGGATTTCGTGCATCAACAGAGTACGTTCGTCCGAAATGCACATGCATTCGATTTGTTATCGGCTGTGCAGACTTCATAAATATAAGACTGTCTCCTGCTGATGCCGTAGCGCGCACGATATACAGCGCCGTTGTTGAAAGTGCTGTAACTTGAGTAATCCATCCCTTTGTTGTATTTCGGATATAGTCACCGGCGCGAAGCTCTGTTTCGGTCCAGTCGGTAACTGCCGATACACTGATATAACTCGCGCTATCATTGCCGCATATAGCAACATTGTCGCTGTCAATGCCAGTAGGTATAACATTCAATTCCACCAAGTCTATGATTTCGTAAGCATCTCCCGCTTTCGAATTTGCACTTCCAGCAATACCAATACCAACTGCTGATGTGCCAATTAATGTATGTGTGACAGAAGTTGTGGCAACAACTGTTATGATGCCATGTGCATTCTGATTATAGTTGTATACTAAATCATTAACTTTTACTTGCGACTTCTCGATCCAATTCGAAATATCGGTTTCAACCAGTCCTGTTCCTGATGTGCCACCATCTGCAGTACCACGTTCAATAATGCTCTTAAGTTCCTTAAATGTAGTGCCGTCTTCAGTGTATATGCTTCTATCGATGCCGTTGTAAAAGATAAGCTTCGTACCCATCTGTTCGGACCGATATACATAGTCTGGATTACCACTGACATACACTGTTGTCCAAGAGTTATCTGAATTGCATTTATGTATTTTGCCTTCTGCAGAAGCAAATAATATGCTTTCTGTTCCAAGCATCATTTCGTGCGTACCAGTAATTTCAGGAGCGCCGGGTACTGTATCGAATGCACGAACAATTCCCTGTCGCTTCTCTGCACCACCAGCAGCATTGATAAATCTATTGGTAAATCTGGTCGCAAACGAGTCTGGCAATTCAGCTTCAGTAAAAGCTGTTGCCAATCCTCGTGCAGCAATAGGGTATGACGTATATCTTAATGCCATTACCTTGGATATCCAGTCGGCACAATTTGGATCATTGCACCGGTATCGTACTCGAATGCAGCCAAGTCTTGTGCTCTAAAATCTTGGTACAGCTTGTATGCAGCAACAACTTCTGTCGATTGCTGATTTCCATTTTCTTCAAGAACTGCTGCAGCATATAGTCCTGCAATTACACTGCGCGACGGAAATGGAATGACATAATCATTGTCACCAGCAGAGGCACGAATTGTCTGTACCTTGCTATAGTAAGCAATGTCTAGATTGCTGTTAGTATTAGGAGTAGGATAGAGCCTAACATATGGAGACAAGCTGCTTACACGTGTTATGCACACTTGTGATGGCCGACCAAAGGACCGAATTCTGCTTAATCGTCTAATCTCTTCGCGCTCCACCATCTGCAGTGGCGAAATTCGTCCAGATACAGCAACTTCTTCGATGTTCTGCGCTTTGATATTCAGTTTATACTCGGCCACACTTGATTGTATTGCAATCGACGTTTCTGCATACATTGTAGGCCAATGTGCAGCCGAATTAAGATCATTCAGCACATCGTTAAGCAGTTCAACCAGTGTAATAGAGAATGCTGTTTCGCCAAGATTAGTAATCTGGCTAACACCCATTCTGTTTAGTACTGAATTTACAACAAACAGTGCTGTTCGATAGAATGTATAATCAGTCATAAATATGTGCCCCTATGGAATAATGGCAATCCATAGGTGCTGCCATTTATGGTTACTGACATAAGTCCGAATACACCATGTGCACCTTGTTGTGCAGTATTCGTTCGAATAGCACTAGTCTGTGCAGTGGTTAGCACAGTTACTACAGCACTTACAAACTTCCAAGCAACACCTTGCACAACACTCGTTCGCACTTCCTGTGCAGAAACGGCACTGTTTGCAATTAGATTTGGAACGACCAGATCGCTGGATAAAGTTTGTACAGTCGTATCAGCGAATGCCAAAAAGCTGTCGAGCACATCAACGTAATCGGTACTTTGTGGTGAGTCGCCTTGTTCAAAGGCAGCTTTTAGCGTAGCACGCGATTGCGATGTCATGTTATTAATCCACTACAAATCCAGAATCTCCTGGATCATCAATGATCATTTCGCCGATACCAATTAGGTACATGTTTTGTTTTGTAGCACGATATATGTGTCCAACAATACCAGGTTGTGTAACTATTGTGGTGTTACCAATATTGATGGACGGAATATTAGTACCTGCCAAATCATGTATCGGATCATCACTAATTGGATCAACAGGATATGGATCGTTTTTTGCTCTAATAAACTCTTGTGGATGTCTACCTTCGTACTGAGTACTGAGCACTAGCGCTCCATCATATCTTCGAACGATTTCGTCGGAATAGTGTACAAAATCGCTCTCTTCATCACGTACTAGGTGAACACCTCGTCTATGTCTATTCCTAATTGGCATTACGTGCCTGCTTGATTTATCACATATCTAACAGACATTGCTGAAGCCGCAGAAACAACAACTAATCTGATTGCACATACAGGAAATGCATAGTTTCCATCTGCATCAGTTGATTGTGCACTGATGTCTTCATGCACAAAGGCTCGTACAGGTTCAGTTGTGTCGAACACATTATTTAGTGTGTGCTCAAATCTGTACGTACCACTTCCTGCACTGCCAATAATTCCTGCAATTGCAACATTAAATGGATTAATATTAATATCACATGGAATCCACGGTCCTGCTGTTGCAACTGCCGTCGCATCAACTTTAAGCACTTTGTATTCGTGCATAGTGGCACTCCTTAACTGAGGGTGCCTGCCGGATAGAATGGAGCCGCAACAGTAGTACCACCGACAGTCAAGCACAGCAAAACATAAGGCTGTTTACTTGTTGAAAACGCTGTTGATTGTGACGAATTCAATGCCGTGACGGAAATGGCAGCAGCTTTCGTGCCAAATTCGTAGTAAGTACTTCGAACCGAAGTAGCTTGTGCACGTGCCATGACGATTTGTCCACTAATCGACAAATCACCAAATCTTGTGGCATTGAATACCGTTGTATCTGTCGTTTCCGACAGTACAATTAGTGAATTGTGAAAACTCGTCATTAGGCACCTGCCGTACCATAAATGCATCGAGGATTGATAAAGTCAACCTGTGAGCGCCACGTCATTTTGTACTTCAGATTGTCAGTATCAAATTCATTATCACGATCAAGTGCAGCCTTGCGCCGTTCCTGCCAAATGAGACCAGTGCCAGTCGGAATGTCGGTTGTGACAAACCAAGCATCGGTATCAGTCAACCAGGGAACAACTACAAGCGAGCACTTGCCACGAACAACGTTCTTGTCGTTGTCAGCAACGCCAGTAACCAAGTCCGAAGTAAGAATTTTTTCTGCACGAATGCTAAATCCGGTTGGTACAATTAGCTTTCGAGGCATCAATTTGATCTTCAGATTATCATCGTCTGTAGCATCAAGAATCTGCTGCAACATCGTTTCGAACGAAGTCTGTGTCAAATCAGCATCTGTTGCAAGACGATTAGAAAATGTTCCATATCTAATCTGCGGATGCGAAGTGCTGCACAGCGAAGAACCATCTGCACCGGGATAATTGGTATCGAAGGCACGATTAATTACTGTCCATGCCAATGTTTCTTCAGTCTGTCGAGCAGACCGCGCCAACATCTTCGGCATGCCGTTAATCTTACCGTACTGCTCATCTTCAACCAATTCTTTGGTTACGATGCAACCGAGACCATAAGTCTGATTGATCAATTCCTTCTGATATCCCTGATACGGATCAGCATAGTCAACTGAGGAACCGATATCTTTCGTTCCGAACAGCGGAAGATTCGTCATGCTCTGGTACTTTTCAAGCACCTTATCTGACGGAACTACATCGAAGACTTTTGTGTATAGCGGTTCGTAATCGTTGTATGTATCGCCCCAGATTTTACGAATACCGGGCCACAAAAGTTCAGCGAAATTACCAGTTGAAATACTCATTTAATTAATTCCTCTATTGAACAATTAATTATCGGATTGCAGCAGAGGCACCAACAAACGGAGCACTGAAGGCATGGTGAGCAATTCGAACTTCCACATCCTGATTGCCTTCAGTCTGTGTAAGTCCATCACGTTCCGTCGCCGCGACACCAATAATCTGGAACGGAACATCACCATTTGCAGCATTTGTAGCAGTAGCAAGCTTAATCATCATGCCACTGCGACCAGCATTGGTGTTGTACGAACCAACTGTGCAACCCACAAACTGTCCAACGTGAGTACCAAGCAGTGTGGTATCTGTATTTGCACGGTACGTCATATTCGGATCGGTATAAACTTCAGCAATACCGGCCACCGAAGACTGCAAGTACGGACCACCATTGTTCGGCTGATTACCAATCAACGGACGAGGCAAACCACGGCCATTGTCAGTGTATACGCACCGAATAACACCAACTAGTGGATATGCTCCACTATTGTCAGCACTCATTCGCGCAACGTACTGTCCAGATGCGAAAACGACAGGATCGCCAGAATATTTGGCAAACTGTCCTGAACGTCCATCTGCAGCAATTTTCATGAATCGCGTAGTAGGATTGTTGTTACCGGCGAGATTTCGGCTCTGAATAAAGCCTTTCGGATCATCGTATGCCATTATAATTATCCCGACTATGAAACAGGGTATGTCAAACTTTCGTCATAATCCATGGCAGCTTCAAGAGCCATCTTTGCTGTATGTCGCTTAAAAGCTTTTGGAGTAATAACTTGTTGATCAGTTTGCAGCTGGAAATATTCATCACGCTCTTTTGCAAGCTCTTCTGGAAGGCGCATAAGAATTAGCTCTCGATACTTAGACAAAGATGTCTTAAGCCGTCCTTCCGATACGTCATCGACAACTTGTGCTGTATCAATCTTGCCTGTTTTGTCCGTACCAGTTTTCTTCTGGTCGAATTCCCAACCTTCAAGCTGTGCACGCTGAATATGTTCAGGATCGTTAAGACGCCATCGGTATCTAAAGTTTGGATCCTTTCCCTGTACATCCAATTGTACAGCAGGTTTCCAAGCTTTGTTGCCTTTGGCTTTGCGTGCTTTCAGTGCAGCTTGAATGCGTCTCGCTACGGTTGCTTCATCTGTCGGTGGTACAGGCATCTATTTTCCTTTATTCATTTCCAGCATAGCTTCTCTATATGCTGCCTCAGGATCAGGCTTATCCCGAAACATCTTAGAAGCTACATATTTTTGTGCTGCTGTTAACTGCACCGATACCCGTTTTGGGTTAGGTGCCTGAGAAGACAGCACAGCCGATGTAGGTTTCCTACTCGCACCATTAGCTGTCTTCCGAAGACCTACTACCTCTAGTAGCTGGTCTACGCGTGCGAACGCTTCAGCATCAGTCATATGCTCTAAATCAGGGTCTGTCAATACATAATCTGCGGCACGTAGAAATTTCTTATGGTCCGGGTGGTTGGGTGCCACATATGGGCGAACTAAATTATCATTTGCGTCTTTTTCAAGTGCCCATGCCTTAAGGCGTTCCATCTGTTCATCAGTTATTTGTGCTTCTGGCGCAGCAGCTTTCTTTTCAGCTTCTTTTTTAGCTTTCTCCGCTTCTTCTTTTGTAATGCGGATTTTATCCTTAAGATCACCGATTTGTTCATCAATTTCTGCAGCTTTGTCGTAGTCGCCAAGCTGCATAGCTTCGATCTTAGCCTTGCGCAGTTTATTAGAAGCATCGTTCACCTCTTTTTTGGTAAACTGTTCTTCCAAAGTTACCATACGCTCAAGCAACGTGCGATTGTCAGACATTAATTGCTTGTTCGCACCTTCTAGTGTCTTTACTTGCGCATACATTCGGTTAAAGCGCTGTTGTTGTGCACTGTTAAGCTTTACACGATTCCATTCTTGATCTTTTCTAGGAATCTCTGTATTATCAGATTCCTGTTCTTGATTCTCAGCCACATCTGATTGTTCGGATTTGTCTTCAATGTCAGCAGTGGTGCTTTCATTGGTGACTTCATTTTCAGTAGGGTCACTCATCTTCTTTTACCGTGCAAATTATGTCTTCGTCTTGAATGACGTAGAACGTTGCTGTTTCAACATCATCGACAGGATGTCCAGACTCATCAAGCCACGCACCAGCATGTCTTGTAATGATAACTTCGTCACCAACATTTATAATTGTATTGGTAACAGTTTTGTCATTAACGTCAGGACCTATGGCAACAACAGTACAACGCAATGTTGCATGCCTAAGCTGTGCCGACTTCGGGATGATAATCGATCCTTTCTTCTCGGCATGTTCTCTCTTTAGAAGAACCCGTCTAAATAGTGGTGTAAGCATTACTGGCTAGTATCTCCTGAAATGGCACGATCAAGTGCACTTAGAAATGATTGTGTAGTACTGTTCCGAGGCTGCACTCCTGCACGTTGTAGATACTGCAGTTCAACAGGAGTAATATCAGAGTATGGTGAAAACTGTCCTTTGTCATTGATCAACGAATTCATTGCTAACTGTCGATAATATCCCAATGCTTCACTATCGACACCTTGGCCAGAACCACTCGTTGCATTAGTTGCGATTGCTGTTCGCTGCTGCAGCGGCGTCATTGCATTGCTAAGACCCATGAACATTGGCAAACTCTGTCCACCAGTTCCAAGCATAGCCTTTCGTTTGTTCATTAACTGTTCATTGGTAAGATCGGGAGTTTGCTTAATTGTTGGTGTTGGTGGAGGACCCTTAGGTCCATCACCACCAGTCGGCATAATTGTACTAATTGCTTTTCCCATCGAAATCTAGCTCCATTACTACACCGACACAGCGAGCACCTTCTTTCTCAAGAATTCTACCATATGTCTCGCCAGTGTCTAATATTGTGCTCCACAACATTTTTGCACAGCCAATAGACTTGCTCCAAACAATAGCACGTCTGATCAAATTACGAGTAACAGTAACTTGCGCAATCTTCGTCAAATATCGTTTTGATACAACAAGACCCAGTTCTTCGCCAACAAGTTCACCAAACATTTTATGTGTAAGGCAAGCAATACAGCCGATCATACGATTTTCATCATCAATTGCTGCAATAGCAAAAGCACGATTTGGATCATTTACAGTCATATTCACAACTGCATCAATGCCAGAGAATGGCAATGGCCAAGTCTTTACACCATATGTTTTGCGAACTTCACCATACAATGCACATACTGCATGTGTATCATTTGGTGCTGACGTCCTGTACTGAATCATCCGATAATACCGTTACCTGCTGTTGTGCAAAACTTTCAGGCTCTGTAAGCAAGGATTTGATGTAATCAATCACATCTGCCTTGCCTTTAAGAAAGTTTAAATCTTCTACTGTTGCTACAGTCCTCCATTCAGTGTCTATGTTTCCATATTTATCGCTTAATCGGTCAAAAAACCACTCTGCAAGTGGACTCTTTGACCATTTCAGCATTTGGCTAACATTTGGCATCACATAATATTACCTTGCTGTTGTACTGGTTTTTGTGTACCAGTGCCACTCGATTGTTGGCCATTCGATGGAGAAGTATCCATCGGTTGCGAACCGCCACCCATTGGAGATTGGCCCGGACTTATCGGTGGCTGTCCTGGACCCATTGGCGCACCTGCCATCGGTGGTGGTACTGGCATTCCAGTCAATGGATCGGTCGGCATCGGTGGCATTATCTCGTCGATGTTCTGACACCCTATTGCCTCAAATCTACGACGATACAATTGATACAAATGTAAAGGACTGGCTTGGGTAAATGGACACTGTAGACCAGTCTGAAATTCTGCATCTGATAGAGCAAGTTTCTCTCGTTTAGATGCCATCTTAGGATCAGCGGCAGCATAAACCTGCATATCTGGTGCATAATCCATGTTACTTATAGTTTGTTCCTGTGGATTGGATGCATCAGTAGAATACATAAACTGCTGATATTCTTGTCCGTACTTAAAGTTTAGATTATAAAGCTTTTGTAGCTCACGTGACCAATTGCTTATTGTTCGTGCGTGTGTCGATTGAAAGATGATTTGCGCTTGCTCAATAAGAGCCAACACAGTAGTAGGCTGCATAACACGTTCGGCTTGGCCAGTGATCGTCTCTGTAACCATCGCCAATCTATCGCCACGCAGAGTAAGCAAACGCAGCACTTCAGCCACCACTGCCGAAGGGCCTGGGAACTTGAACTGAAAAATTCCTTTATTGATATCATCCATTGAGCTTTCAGTTCTTCGAAATTCGCCCATTGCGAACTTCAGTATTTGGCCTTTTACACCAATTCGTCGATCAAAGAACCCAGACATATTGCCAGAAGTCTGCAATGTGCCTGCATCAATTGTTTGTCGAAGAAGTTTGTTGACAGCAGTATTCAATGGCTGCAACAATATTCCGTAACCAAGACCAAGTGTTCCGTTTGGATTAGGAATGAACTGATAGTCAGTATAGTATTCAATCGGTTTCTTGTAATCATACCATTGAGCATTTACTGATGTTGGAATACCTTGTGCATCAACTTCATAACGAATAGCAATTCTTAGAACTTTACCAGTTGTTATATCGAATGTTACAATGTACGGAATCTCTAGACCAGAGCCATCTAGATCAAGAAATGTATGCTGTTCACCAATTAAAGCATAGTCTTTGTTTCGAACTGTAGGCTGCAGCCCCATTGCAGCATCAGCTTCATCATCCAACGCAGTATTTGTTTCACCGGCGTCACAGCTCTTCGGCATTTCTGTAAAATAGCCAAGCTTTACAAGATGTGCCGCTTTGTACATCGGCAACCAGATACGTTCTGTTTTCCTTGGAATATCTTCAATGCTGGTAGGTCCTACTGTGTATGAATATACAAGATCAGTAGGACGAATTGTGTCAACCTTTATGCACTGTCTAAGGTTGTCATAGTAGCACTTCGAAAACATGCAACCAAACAGCGGCAGACTTAATAGCATTCGGTCTTTATCAGTCTTATAACTCTGCTGCTGTACCAATAGCTGATACGACATATGTGCACTGATACGCTTTATTCGATCACGAACATTTGGAATGATTGTACTTCCAGATGGATATGCAGTTACAAGATTTCGTGATCCGAACATTTCACTGTATGCACGAGCATGCGATTGATTACATGCTTCGAGCAACATCGGAATGCTTTCAGTCGAAGAACCTGCCCAAGGAGGATTTAAAGGCTTATCCTTCATAAAGAATAGCTTTATCCAACTTGCACACATTTCGTTCCATTCTGAACGACTTTCTGAGTCTTCGTCAAATGCTTCTTTGCATTCGTTGCCAATATTAAGAAGTTCTTCTTCGTCCAACTGTGCTGCAATATTTGTATATTCCGCAGGAGTATTATCCATTAGGAAATTCCTTGTCAAAATCGTCTTTATCTACACAATAGTTTTTATATACATGCGGAATTATACCATCGCCAATGAATTCCATTTCAAAGGACGGATCGCCACATGTATGTTGAAACATCTGTTCAAAGTCCTGCACTTGTGCAACCATTTCTAGACTTGACCAGAACTTCTTACCAAAACGGGATATTTCCCAAAATTTCTTGGTGCCATCCTTTGTGGTAGCATCTTGGTCCTGCGGTTCTCGATAGCAACTGTCGTAGCCATACAGCTTCATTTTGTAAAAGCCGAGCACCCGCAGCAGTGCAATGGCCCGACCTGCTGCAGTCGAACCGTTTGCGATCATCCGCTTGCTTCGAGGATCAGGCGAGCACGTCTTGATCAGTTCCACCTCACCGGCACCCACTACCGCGTTGTACAAGTATGTATCAAACTCATGCAACATGTCCACAACAGATGGATGCGACACAGAAGAAATGAAGTATTTGACTGCCGGATGCGGCGTTACAAATCGGCGAACTTTCGGCCTTGGATCAAGCAGGATGCATCCAAATGGAATAATACCTAAGTTGATAAGTGGTGCATGATTTGTTTTTACACAGAAAAGATAATGTCCAGGTTTTGCAGCAAGTTCTCGAATTTCGTCCAGATGATCCAAATATGAAGGACCAGCAGAAATCATTACAGCAACGTTCTGATGCAAAGAACAGCATGGTGCCCACCTCTTGTGCACAGTTGTTGCATATTTAAAGTTAGCTAGCAACTGTTCATCAGGAACACAGTTTCTAGTCTTAACTTGAAGATTTACAGGATACGGACATGCTTGTGGTGGCATGACAAGCATTCCAATTTGTCCGCCAAGATTGCACACATCCCGCAACGGAAGAATAATAACATTTTCCTTTTCGGCAATGAAGTTGCAACCAAACTTCTTGGTATCAACACAATTGCCTGCTTCATCTGGAAAGTACGCATCATCAAGGACAATGACTTTGCAGCCTCTAAGATTCTCAAAATCACTAGCAATTGTCTCAACAGAATGCCCACCATCAATGAAGGCAAGGTCTGCATTTTTCCATGGACCATCTGCTGATAATGTTTCTTTTGTATTGCCTTTAGAAAGTGTATATGTAAAGCCTTTATGTTGCTCTGCAAATGAGTTAAACAGTGTACATACATCATCAATTGATGCATGTTGCTTTACATTTAATTCGCTTTCATCATTCTCGGGAGTGGCATCTTCGAACAAGTCAAAACCGTAATAGTGCACTTCTTTGTTGTGCTGCAATGCAACTGTGGCCATGCGCAATGCATTGACACCATTCCATGTTCCAACTTCAACAATGGTTTTTGGCTTCTGTTTATCAACGATTTTTAGTAGCTGCTGAAACCTTGACATTTATATAAACCTTTCTTCAGTAACGATTGCATCAGATACAGTATTATTGTATGCTTCCTGTTTGCGTCCTGGACCTTTGTGGTGTATGCTAAATTTGGCCAAAGCACTTGTCGGCCAAGGATGCTTTAAGCTCTCGTCGTGATAAACACCCTTAACAGTTGTGCCAGACATTGATGCAGCAACATCCATTGCCATTACATCATGCCATTCACGCAATTTGAATATAGTTGATCGCCTATAAAAGTCGAGCCACATGTTCATGAAATGTGTATTGTTTGCACCAATTCCAATAAAACCTGCTTCACTATGTGCTTGCTTTGTTCTTGTTAGCGTTCGCAACATTTGCCACTTTGCCTCAACCAGTTTCCACTGTTCTTCTGTCGGAGTTGCTGTAAATTCTACATCTGCATCAAACCAGTACAGCGATTCTCTAGTGTCAATGTCGTACTCTTCTGCGAGCGCAAACGGCTTATAGCAGAATCTTTCAGCCTGATATCTGTAATTAGTTCGTGCAGCTTCTGGCATTTTAGATCGCATGATCTTTGCATTTATTGCAATTTCGTGCATGTGTTCTAAGCTTCTATTAGAAAACGGTTTGCTATCTGGCACATCATGCTCTGAGTATATTGCCAATGTAAAGTTTTTCATATACTTTTGAAACGTCTCTACAAAACGTTTTCCATATACTTCATAGCCTTGTTCACTAAAGCTTGTTACAATTCTTGGCATTATGCAATGCTCCGTTTTCGGCGACGATTTTGCATCAAGACCAAGAAATGCTTCAGAGTGTGCCATACTTCCCATTACAGCCCCTCAAACACTTCATGAGTCATTTCACGCAATCTGAACTGTTGCTTGGCCATACCATTAAGCATCCATTTGCGAGTTGATTCGTTGTAGATGCAATATTCATTACTGTATCCAACATTTGTTGCCGGTATACCAAGTTCGGCTGCAGTGACTATTACATTGCTGTCATGTCCAACAATCAATGATGGACGAGTGACTTTCAGCCAGTCAGTGAGACGATTTCCTTCGTGTTTGCTAGATACTATTACTGAATATTTCATCTTCTGGTAAAGATTGACAAGACCGTTTACCCACTCTTCTGGCCACATTTTTATTATTGGCAGAAACAGCGAACCTTCTAGATTTGGTTTGCACAGTATTACTGTCTTGTTTGGTCCTGCTTCCATAGGCGGCAATTCTTGCCAGAACTTTTTATAAGCATCAGAATTGTCAGCACACAAGTTTCTAAAGAAAGTCCAGTTTTTATTTATTCTGTAATATCCCTCAAAGTGCCCACGTCCTTTGTATCCATGGTCTACATAGTAGAATGGAACGCTTGCCCACATTGCATGACGAAAGGCTACTTCTGTTCCACGGAATAGACCATACGAAATTGGTGCGGTTCCTATTTCATAGTCCTTCACGTGCAGAAGTCTGTAGCCACTTGCTGCTGAAATGCGTGAACATATTTCGAGAGATGTTTCGTGACCAGTATGATAGACTACTCGTTCATATCCTGAAGACATGTGGACCAATTCCTTTTACATCCACCTCTTTAGCATACTCTAACCATTCATCAAAGTATTCGATCAACTTGACATCAGGCATGTCAGGTGTTCCAAGTGTATAATGAACATTCTTTGGATTAATGCACTTCTTTGGATCAGTGTTTCCTACCAAATAATTCCATTCTAGTGGCAATTCACCAATCAACTCAGTAGGTACCCACTGCATTGAATGAAGACTTTCACCAGACCAATTATTTACAGCATATGGCGTCAAACCAGTGCATCTTGATGGATTCATCAACATCAAACTTGACCAATTTTTACGTTGGTAGTAAGTTTGTTTCAAACCATACATTTTAATATCTTCAAAAGGTATATGATTGTGCTTAACACACATAACAGCGGAAGAACTATTGCCGAAGCTAAACAATTCAGTAATGTCGCTACGAACCAGCATATCGCTGTCCATATAAAGTACCCACTCATCCTTGTACTCTTCGAGCAATGGTACAAGGAATCGTGTAAACGAGAATTGTGTGCTGAAAGCAGATTTGTCGTTGCGATCAGACATTTGGCCATTTTCTGAAACGATGTAGGAGCGCCAGTAATGCTTATTGAAGCGCAAATTCTGTTCATGTAATGGAATAAATCTTATGTCTGAAGTTGAATGCGCTATAATACTGTTTACACAAACTTCATACGCTAGAACATTCTTTGGGTCCCACCCTATGTAAATCGTCAACATCTTCTTTGCTACTTCCTGTCCATAATTTTCGAAGCATTTCATCAGAAAGCTTGCGTGCTTCGAAGAATAATTCCTGTGTACTATCTGAAGAGGTGTGTTTAAAATACATCGTATGATCAGGCCATGACCACACGAAGACACAATAATTTATTACATCGATTAAGTACTCCGTGTTTCCAGTCCTTATTGCCATTAACAATTTGATTAATGCACGAGCTAGTGTATGATGTGAAGATTCTATTCTGAACTGTTCATACCACACATCGAAGTCTGCACCATACCTTAGGTATCCTTGGTATATGTACTTCTTGCATAAGTCTATAAGATCTTCTGGCCAAACATTCTTAATATGTTCGTACATAGACAGAACGCGTTTTGGACTGCCAAGTCTACGAATGTCCTTGATCTTCATCCGGTCCATATACCAAACCCTTGTACAACCTGAATAACTTCTGCTACAGCACTTATTACAGTGCACGTAAATCCGATAATTACCAGCCAGCGCTCTAGACTGGATGTATACTTATCGTCTAGGTCTAACCGATATTCATTATGTTTCTTGTCCTGTTTCAACATTTTTCACACACTTCGAATATCTGGCGTTATTGCCTGAACCGTCGCGAACGCCTTTCAGGTATGTAATAAATTTTTCAAACTCATTAGAATTCATGCTAACTAAAATTTCTTTTCCTACCTCATACCCTGCTTCTTCAATTCTAAGTCTGTAATAGTCACCTTCGAATGTGCAACCAATTTCGCCATCACCAAGTTTCATTCTAACTGCTCCATGCAATGCACTTCTCACACACAGAACCTTTCAAGTCTTTGGAAATGTGTGCAGAGCGCAATTCTTGAAATCTAACACTGTTCCACGCTTCCATGAACGGTTGACGTGTCAAATCTCCCATTTCGAAACGTCCATCATGGTCGAAACAGCATGCACTTAGTTTACCGTCCCACGTTACGTGTCCTTCAGTAAATACCGACCAACAAGGCACAGGTGGCCGCATATTGTCTGCACGTCCTACATTGCCAGCTAGGGCTTTACTTTGATTTACATGCGCCGCTTGGTTGTACAGCGGTAGTGCATATATTTCATCAACATATGGCCTAACTGTATCCAAGACCGCAGACATCTTTTCGTCTTGTCCATCATTGTATCGGATGTACGAAGCGTAAAGACCGCAGAAATGTCCCGTCTCATAGAATACCTCTTCGCGTGCCTCATACGCATCTCGGATATTCTGGATAATATTCTTGAAATTGCTGCCATTGACCCTCGCAATCGCATTTAACTGTTCTGCATCTGCATAGTTTAGTGAGAACTTTAAACTGTCTAATCCATTAAGGAAGCATTCGCGAGTGCGACGCTTGAATGCGATAGAACCGTTTGTAGTTAGAAACACATATGGATACTTGGCAACTGTCTTGGCGTAAAATATTGCTTTTATCAAATCAGTTGACAAAAAGCTTTCGCCAAGATAAAACAATCCTAACTCGTCAACACCAGCAGCGCGCATTTCCGATGCAAGGCGCGTAAACAATCCGAAGTCCATACTTCCTCTTGTGCGCAATCGTTGTTCTGTCGCACAAAAGCTGCATCGGAAATTGCAGTTGGCAGTAAGCTCAATCTTTACCGATTTTGGCGCAGGCATGTGTGCACCAACACTGTTCGGGTCGATAGTCGTGATATTGTCGATTCGTTCGGTAATAGACATTTGTGTTACTCACCATCGTATGTTTTCTCCATCTGCGAGCAATTGCTCATGTCGTTGTATAACGACGTTTCACTAGTTCAGGCGGTCAAGATCTATAAATGTTGCGTTTGCGTCCAACTGATTTGTCATGTACAGAACTAGACGTGCAAACAGTTTGGTTCTCACGGTAGTCAGACATTTTTGCAGTCCATTGATAGGATCAGAATTCGCTGCTGCTACACTATGAACGGATCGTGCTATTAAGTCCAAAAACACGTCTACGTGTTCCTCACGAAATCCACCATCTTTTATCATCATTTCTGATACGGCATCATAGAACTTGTTGTGCACAGCTTCATCATAAGTATCTTTAAGACGTGCCATTCAACATATCCTCGATTATGTTAGCCAATCCACTGTTTGGACATGACCAACCTAGTTCTATTCTTGCCTTGCTCGCATCTCCGCATAGGACATTGACTTCGGCCGGTCGCATGTTCGAATAATGTACATTAACCATGTCGCGCCAATCCAAGCCAACAGCACGGTAAGCAGCGGCAGCAAAATCAGCCACGCTGTAGGATGTTCCTGTAGCCAATACATAGTCATCAGGTTCCTCTTTCTGCATCATCAAGTACATACCATGCACATAGTCTTTGGCATGGCCCCAATCACGTCTTGCGTCAAGATTGCCAAGAACTACTGATTTCCGCTCTCGGGCGGCATCGATGATCTTTCTGGTGACAAACTCTCTTCCTCGTCTTGGACTTTCATGGTTGAACAGAATTCCGTTGCAGACAAACATTCCGAAAGCTTCACGAAACACGCGGCAATGTTCATACGCTGCGATCTTGCTCGCTCCATAAGGACTTCTTGCTGCAAAAGGAGTTGTTTCGGACTGAGGTGCTGGCTGGTTTCCGAACATTTCTGAAGTACCAGCAAAGTATAGTTTAGCTCCTGGGCAAACTCGCTTAACCACCTGGAGCAAACGCAGAGTGCCTGTAGCGTTGATGTCGAAAGTGGAGAATGGATCGAGGAAGGAGTGATGGACGAAGGATTGTGCTGCAAGGTGGTAGATTTCATCTGGCTTCACCTCAGATACTGCATCAAACAGGCTTTCATACGATTCCATACTTCCGTATACAACTGCATGCGTAGCAGGATGAACTGTGCTCGGGTTTGAAGTCCTCCTAACGAATGCATATACTTCATAACGAAGACCTGCTAGAAGTTCAGTCAAGTACCATCCGTCTTGTCCGGTGGCCCCAGTAATGAGTGCTCGTCGTACCATAATTCGCTCCTGATGAATGCACAAATTGCGGAATCAAGCATAAACAAAGCACATACTATCGGAACAAACAGATAAAGGTGCTTAGCAAAACCCATCAGAAGCATGATCGTACTCCTACATCGGCAGCTTTTCAATCATTAAATAAAATACCATAACCCAATTGGGGCAATACCTTGCCATCTACAACCGTTACCGTGTCTTCAGAAGACACAAGCTTGACACCACCAATTTCTTTAAATAGCTGTCCAGGTCCAGGCATTTCAACATCGTGCAAAACAAGCTGTCTTGTATATGGTTTGTAATGTTCATAGTGCCTTTTCGTTGCTTCATATGAATGGTCTGCATCTATTAGGCACCATTCATACTGTTTATCAAGTTGTACTTCGCAAGCCTCTTTAATGTACACTTCAACAATGATATTGGCATTCCTCAACAAACTGATTGCATGATTCATTCTCGTGGTACATTGGATATCAACTAATACCATATGTTCAACACATGTAGATAAACCAATCAATGCTGCACTTAAGCCATCATACACACCGACTTCTATGTACGATGCAGCACCTTTGAACAATCCACAAAGTAATTGTAATTCATCAAGACGCAAGCGTTGGCGAACCATCAATGTTCCACAGAAATCAAGTGCATCACGAAAAGAGTATGGATTCTTCATACAATAATTCCTTCATTCTGTGCCCATTGCAGCATTTCAGCCTTTCCAGCTTTGCCCTTAAAGTGATACATTATTGAGCGCTCTGGATTGGCACCAAGTGCCGGTCGGCTATTGTACTCAATGTCAGTAACGAACTCTATTCCACCTTTATATGTTGCAAGAAATCTATACACTGCATATACGATGGCAATACTATCCCCGTCCCATTGCTGAAACCGGTCTGACATTGTATTTATAAGATCGCATTCCCAATGTAGAATAGGCAATGATCGCTTTGTTATGAAACGAACACCATTAAAGTGTGCATTATCACCAACTCGATACACAAACCTAGCATGTGCATCAAGTGCTGGTGGAGCGTGTACAAAAACTTGATCAATATCACATATTATCACTGCATACATATTTTCTATGAATTGTGCTGCAGCTTGAGCATATCCATGATGTCGATCATGTATTAACAGGCTTTTGTGTCCCGTCATTTCGAAGTGATCTTTGCAGACAGGTTCAACATCAATAGGATGTATATGAACAGGAACAAGTCCAACGTTCTCTACAGTCTTCATAAATATATTAAGAATTTTTCTATAGTTACCATCCCAAGCATGTCCAGGTATTTGTGTATCATCATAGTAGAATAATACATAGTGCAAAGGATGCAGCACTACCATTCCTCCCTAGTTCCGAGCATGACAGCAATCAATCGCTGTGCACGATCACCAACTTGTTTATACCATCGTGAATTTGTCATTCCTGAAGCAGCAAGTGTGTAGTTTCTACTCTTTATATACGTCAATGTTTGTTCAAACTGCAGCAATCCACCAATTCCTAAATTAAAGCACATATTTATTAATACATACTGCACTCTAAGTGGGTGTTTGCGCCACCAAGATATTTTATTGTCTAAATCTGCAAGCACTTTTGTAATTGATGTTTGATATAAGAACAAAATTTCATCTTTAGTCAAAGGAAAATCATTTAAGTTTCGGCCAATACCTATTGTTACTTTTCCTCCTGTTGACAACTTAATTGTCTTGCCAGTACTGTCATCATATGGTGCATTGCGCTCACCTTCATCGCGCTTTAGAGCATTATATAATTGTGCACTTTCAAGCCAGTTATAGTTTTCAGTATCAAGTGGCATATGGATCAACTCCAGCATCAAAGGACTTTTTCAGTTGTCGCTCATACTCTATGTCATCTCTGTCTTGTTTTGTCGTGATATATGGTTGAGACCTGCAAGCATAGGCAACTTCATCGTAGATGTGATCTTCCTGTTTTGTATCAGGTCCCTTCTCGGGATCAGTCTCATCGTAAGTGAGTGAAGGTACGGTTCGCCAAAAGTGTCTGCAGTTTTGCGTGATAAGTAGCATGGGGTCAACTGTACTGTCGTATTCATCGGAATCTTCAGGGATTTGCTCTTCGGGATTAGGTTGGCCAGCGAGTCTGCATATAACTTCTTGGTAGTTCCGAATACGGTCTTTTTGTGAGCGCCGTAACGGTATCCCGGCTTCGATAAAATGCTGCGCAACAGCACCAATTCCACGTTGTGCCCACATCTCCGTGTCACCAACGTAATAGTCCATCTCTTCATTAGCTTGTCTTTCTATTTGTATGATCTTATGCGCAGCACGCTGTGCGGACCATTTACATCCCTGATTTTCTTTACCATTCCAACCGTACAACTCACGATAACGGATAAGTGCTCCGGGAGCAAGGAACCTTTCTGGCCATGTACCCTGTTTTGGTAGAATAACCCCTTCACTTACAGTCCACCATCCAACAGAAAACGGCTTAGCAGTGCCCCAATCTATTACCATAAACTTCGTCCAATGTTGTGGTACCTTTATTGGACGTATCATATGGCGTTTTCTATTTAAATTATGTATAGCTTGACCAACTACCGCGTCCCAATCACCTTCTCTATACGCCTTTGCAAGTTCTGGACTGAGAGCACCAAACGAAGCACCATAACCCTTATCGAGATATTTATTATCCGACATTTTGGCTGGAATGTAGATCGTAACCCAACCTTTATCGTTCGGATCATTAGGATCACGCATCGTTTGATCATAGAACAATGTCTCAGGAGGTGCTGCATCAACGATAGTACGCTTAAGGAAGCCATGTGAAGGGCCACCAGGGTTTGTTGCAGTTACAAATCGTGGCAATCTTAGTGCATCTTGCGGATTTGTTGGTCGCCACTTACCTAATCGGTTTCTAGTACGAATAAAGGCATGGAAATTTGGCGGAAATCGACTACCTTCATCGACATAAACAGCATGAAATTCTTCAGAAAGGTAACGTTCTAGATCATTTTCGTGCTCACAGTACCCCATTGTAAGCACAGAACCATTTGTGAAGTAAAATTTGTGTAATTTTTCGTTCCATTCAGCAATTGATGTCGGTACTTCTCGTTTAATTTCATCAATATGTGTAGATCGAAGTTCTGGAAGTGTTTTTCTGAAAATTGCTCCATGAAATCCTGGATTTCTCAAGGCAAAGAATATGTTATCCCAGCGACATGCAGCGCTCTTTCCACCACCAGCAGCTCCCCCATATAATACATGTCTCGCTGTCGAATTGTGCAGTAGCAACTGTCTAGGTTGTGGCACATATGGTACTTTAAATTCTATCATTTATCAACATCCTGGAGCAATAAAGGAAAATGCTCTTCATAATAATCGATTAGTTGTCTAATTATGTGGAATATTTCTTCTTGTGATTTTCCCACATTAGCTAAATTGTGTAGAATGAATGCAATAATAGTAGACATGTATAGCTTAAATGCAACATCTTTGGATTGTCTATCTGCAATTATTTCTTCAAACAGAGTATTGAAAGAGTCAGCTAAAGACTGGCCGGCACGCACTGTAAATGCCTTCATTGCATCTGCATATGGATGCTCATCAACTTCGGCACGCATTTCTTCAAGAGTCTTCGTCGCCATTTACATGCTCCAATATTGGTCCAACATCTACAACAGTTTCTCTGTCCCATGACATGTTTATGTTTATTATTGGTACTTGCTCACGAGATGTTTGTTGCTTCCAAATATCTCGTGTTTCTTTCATAGTACGCAATCGTTCTAATGCAATCTTCGGATCATCTTGTGCAGCTTTACTAACAACGATTTCTGCAGCAGCAATGTCTGTATATCGTGCATAATCAGTTTGAGACCTGAATGCTTCATCGCCAGTCATAAGTGCATCAAACGCTGTCTTGCTCAAACCGAACATTGCTGCGGCAATTTCGGGAGTGACCCCTTTTGTAACAAGTGATAGATATTCTTCCATGTGATCGGTTTTAAACCGTCTCGCAGCCAGATTTGCAACATAATGTCCAGAAGATACGACAATACGATGAATATTCTGTCTAGTACACTTATATCTTTCAGCAAGTGTCCTTAGTGATGCACCTTCATCATACTGACGAAGAATGTCTTGCTTATCTGCATCAGACAGTCTTGGTTTCCCTTTAACAATGTCATTCATGCTTTTCTACCATCCATACTGCAAAAATATTACTCTCAGAATGTACTTTCACTTTTCGGTATTGCTCAAGACCACACTTCTTTAATTCTTTCATTATAGCTTCATCGTGTGTCTTTGCTGCACAGTAATATCGTCTGGATTTCTTGTTTCCAGCCGAATATACATCGAAACCTGTCGATTTCCGTGAAGTGACGAACACAAAGTGTGTAATATTGTACTCTATCATAGTGATACTTTCTGTATCGGCAGCATGCACCCGGTATCATATTTGCACGCAATTGAAATTGCGCTCTCTGGTGATGCTCCCGTTGCCATTGCGCCCATAGCAAATGGTGCACCACTTCCGATGCACACAAATGATTCGATTGCGCTGATTCTTGTTAAGATTTTATGGTTATCTATCGAATATAGCTTCGATTTCATGTATACAAGAGCAGATAGATTTATATCATCAGGCATATCAGGACGTGCACAGTATTCAAAATTGTGTTCTGCCCAATAATTTAGGAAGCTATTTGCAGCCAAATCTCCACATACTCCAAATAGTATTCCATTCTCAGTCTTGAATATCTTTTCTGCACAGCATTCAATGTAGTCGTGAGTTTTTACAGCACTGTCTGAATACATTGATTTGTTGTAGTACATCACAATACTCATGTTTGTCTCCTTTATTATATAATATATTATTTATTCCTTCTTTCTTGCTTGTTTGTTGGTGCCCCCTTGCCGCGTGCACCTCGTGCTTATAGCATGGATTTTATTCCTTGTCAATAGGAATTCTTCGATTCCATTTCCGACACATGAAATTTGTTATATGAAAATCCATAAGATTAAGTACAGTCAGCCCAACATAAATCCAACTGAATAAATCTTCTGGTATTGCATATAATAGCATGCGCAATAACGAAAATCCTTCATGTGCATGCGATTCATACAGAAATATGCAAAATATAAGGTGTAGTATGATGTACACACATGTTGCAGCAAGTTGTCCAAACAAGTGAAGTCGTAGCAAACTTGTGTTAGAACGTTTAATGTTTTTGCGCTGTGTATCAGGCACCAATGCTGCATTTGCTTTACGATTCTCTGCTATCATACAGCGCAGATTGTTTTCTTTTCTTCGATTTGCTTTTGCTTCTTTCATCCTCTTACAATATTCTTCTAACTCTTTTACTCTATCATCAATCAATATATCATTGCTTGTACGATTTATCCTATCTGCCCACCTTGCTTGATCTTCTGCAAGAGTGTCTAAGAACCTTCTAGTAGCAGTTAGCACTTCAGTTGTATCATTAATTGACTTTACTAATTTCTTTACAGCAGGATTGCTACTTATGCACTTTTTAACAATAGCGCCGTCACTTGCTGTAGCATTCTCCAGTTTGTACATTAAAGCCAATTTCTCATGCATAGTTCTAAGGTCGCCAAGACACTCTTTAAACTGCTTTGAAGCTTTATCAAAGCAGTTTGTTATTGTCTCTTCGGTCAAGAACGATTTCGCATTCAGTATTTCATCTTTTAATGAAGTAGATAGTTTTGACAATTGTGCATCTTCTTTCAACAACGTCTTCGCAGCATGCATAGATCTGTTAAATACGTCCAGTCTGTGCTTAATTACATCAACAATTGTATTAAGTTCATCTTTGTCATAATCTATCAATACTGTTATGCAGGTCTGTGTTATGCAATTTATGATATACAGCTTTTCTGAGTATGTAATATCTTTTTCAGTATTTAACGCATGCATCAGCGCATACAAGTTAAGATCATAATTGCTGGAAATTCCATTCTCATACATATACAGTCTTGCACGAAAGGCCATTCTTGTAACAATATTACAGTATTTCGCCGCATCATTATCAGCAACACGCTTTTTCAGCACTTTGGCCGATGGGCTTTCACAAACACGGTCACTCACACTCCCCGCAAAATCGCCCGTATCCTCCCTCTTCAGCTTAACATAACTATCATACCCTAACATATTCATACATTCTTCAAAACTTAACTTGCCCTTAATGTATTGTCTCATTACATACCGTGAGGCAGCACTGCAGTTGTTTATGAAGTCGTAAGTTAGATTTATTGACAGCT
>WBZO01000952.1_pt1 | contig 51290 bp, 43 predicted proteins | sample 5204261 | NCBI WGS metagenome assembly WBZO01 (sample SAMN12412400, study PRJNA552823) | activated sludge metagenome | isolation source: activated sludge from anammox sidestream of wastewater treatment plant... | place: USA: North Carolina | collected 2017-09
GCAATTCTCATTTGGGCATACTATGTCTAAGAATCGTGGTTTCGGCCCTCTTTTTCCCAATTGCTACACCCCACGTACTATTAGGGATATTGGTATATTTATAACAACCTATAACTAAGTCACGACCAGAAAATGTGGTTATTTCTATTTTCGGCATTCAATCCTATTGTATTTTATATATGGTGGCCTCACACCGAGGTCTTCTCTTATTCATTTATTGTCGTAGCTGTCGCCTTCTATTTAAAAGGGGATTATCGACTAGCAGTTTTAGCTTCTTCGTTATCATCGTTACAAAATCCAGCTATATCAGTCTTTACAATATTTATAATAATATTCGGATGGAGAGCAGCTGACTTGCATCTTCGAGAGCTCTTTAATCTTTTGATATGCGCTTTAATCTCTGTCATTCCTTTTTTATTCTACTACCTAAATTACCACACTATATCTCTAATCGTCTCCCATGGAATTGCAGATATCAGCTACATTTCTTTGGATAAGATCTTTAGTCTATTCTTCGACCTGAATTTTGGAATGATAGCATATATTCCACCCCTTATGTTCCTGGCGATATATGTGCTTATGGCTTCTATCGCTGGAAAAAAACTGGTTATCCCCTCATTATGGTCAGTATTGATATTGATGGCAACAATATGTAGTACTCAAGTAAATTGGAATTGCGGAATGATGTATATTCATCGATACTCTGTTTTGATGTTGCCAATAATTGTTTTAATATGTATCTATGAAATACCAAAGTTTTCTGCAAAAAAAATAAATATATACTTATTTATATCGTTATTGATTACGCTACTTATCATAGGACCTTTATTGTATAATTATGACAATGGAAATAGTGTTAAATTCAACTTCTTATCAAAAGAGGTTCTAATCAATACACCATGTCTTTATAATCCGCCGTATGATGTATTTGCTGAACGTGCTCTTGGAATGGAGATTGATTTTATAGATGATTTGCCTATAATTTTAAGCTATAATGGTGTCCCGAGAAAGGCTTTAACAGATTATGATGGTCTAAGCTTGATAGAACGGCTCACAGGTAATCCTATCAAAAAGGCAGATTCTGAGCAGATTAGAAAGTCAAAAATAGGTTATATTAATTTTGAAAATAGGATATTTAAATTCCCATCCGATGAATCGGAATTGATGATTTATGACAAAAGAGTAATAGAAAACGTTCTATCTGGATCATCTGTAAAGCTCTCTTTTCCAAATAATGGCTGGTATAGCATAGAGGATTGGTCTGGCACCCCGACTCGCTGGATGCAGTCAGATTCTATCATCTCTTTGTCCTCTCCCGACAACATAACTGTCAAACTGAACATGCTTGCTGCGGGCTTCTATCGCTCTAGAACTTTGGAAGTCTACTCAGGCGGCGTGCCTACAACGCAGATTGCAGTGCCCACGAGTTTTATTAACTTGAGCGTGCCCATACATCTCACGAAAGGGGTGAATATCGTACGCCTGCACGTGCCCGAGGGCTGCGAGAGGCCGATCGATAAGCCGGAGCTGAGCAATCCTGATTCAAGATGCCTGAGCTTGGCAGTTCAGAATCTTACTATAAAAGATGTGGATTATAATATTAGTCAGGCGCTATAGAGATGATTAGGAAAGAATTACAGGTTATGAGCCTCGCAAATTATATCTATAGGATTAAGGCTAGCATTAATTTAAAAGGGCAGCAATTTTGCTCGGAGGACGTATCCATGATTGCGAGATCATCCAAGGCCAACAATTTTCAACAAGAAGAGGCATGTTTAGCGCATATTGATGAGTTCCCTAATGGTCAGTGCTTGCCGTTGCCGGATGGTATATCGGAAAGTGCACTTTTTTCGTTCTTGAGATCGGTATGTGCAGTAGGTGAGCCTTCTCCTGAAGTCGTTCAGAGATATTGCGAAGACCATTTTAATAGAATTGTATTTACGTATGGGCTGATAAAGGGCTTGAAAGGCAAATGTCTTGAGTTGGGATCTGCTCCTTATTTTATAACAATGCTACTAAAGCAATTTACTGACCTTGAACTTGTATTGGCAAATTATTTCGGCCAGCGATATGCAGGTATTTACCGGGAAAATGCCGAAAGAGTATGCCCCTTCGAGATATCCTTTGAAAATCCAAAAAATCATATGAAAGAGTATATAAAAACGGAATTTTATCAATTTAATGTAGAAAGCGATATGTATCCTTTTAGTGATTCTGAATTTGACGTTGTTCTGTTCTGCGAATTGATAGAGCATATGCAAATGGACCCGATATATGCTTTGATGGAGATGAAAAGGGTACTTAAGCCAAATGGAGTTCTTATATTAACAACTCCAAACGCGAATAGAATAGAAAATATTATACGCATGATTTCTGGTTCGAATATATATGATCATTATTCTGGATATGGCCCTTATGGACGGCATAATAGAGAATATAATGTTCATGAATTAATGACTTTGCTAGAATACTGCGGATTCTCAATAGACCGCATCTCTGCAATTGATACGACTAATATCTCTGCCTGGGAAGATCCAATTATTAAACATTTAGAACCCCTATTAGGGGAAAAGGAACATTCTCTTGGCAAGCAAATTTTTATTCGTGCGAAAAATACAAAAGAAGCTAGACGAAAAAGACCCGCTTTCCTATATGCTAATTACCTACCAGAAGAGCTCGAAAACTTTAAATTGCCTGAAAAAGAAGATATTATTAATGAGCCATCTATTGCATTTATTGGCGATTGGCATGATCTCGAACTCTGGAATAGCACACCGACTCGATGGATAGGTCCTGACGCATCATTGCATATATATTCTGAACAAAATCGCAGCACAAAATTTTGTTTTAAAGTATTAAGCTTCTATAGTCAAAGGAATCTGGAGGTCCGCTTTGGAGAGGCGCTAATTGCGAAGTATGAAGTACCTACTAGTTTCATCAACGTCTGTGAGGCTATAAATTTATCAGCAGGCGCCAATGAATTGCGCCTGCATGTGCGTGAAGGTTGTGAGAGGCCTTGCGATAAACCAGAGCTAAAAAACACGGATAGTCGATGTTTGAGCTTAGCGATTCAAGAGGTAACATGCTCATAATTATTCCACATTCCTATGAGAGAACTGATCTTCATATTTACTACTATTTTACATCAAGATCGAGACACTACCCACTACCATCTGATCTCAAGGATGAAGCTCATGAAGATGATGATCGATGCAGGGCCTAAAAATGGGGAGGTCAGGGTCAGTGCGCTGGCCTCCCTAGTTGACCGCGGTTCTCTGTTATCTGCTATGGCCTCAAGCTGGTTGAACTAAATCGCCTTTCGCTACCTATATATAAATGAGCCTCAATCTCTATTGGGTGATAAATTGAGGAAAATAATCTTATTGATAGTGCTACTATGTTGTGCAACTCTCAATTTCAGCGGCTTTGCTGCAAATTCGCAATCTGGGACCTCATTGGGGCTAAATCAGCTTAAACAATCCGAATCCATTCTCAATACTCCAGCCACAAACCAACAAGCGAATTCTACCGCTACGCAGGTCCAAGTATTGAAGCAAGACAGTGGGACAAATATCTCTAATATGAATATCACCTTATCTGTTTCACCTACCTATGGGTCAGCGCAGACAGTAAAGTTCACCGCACCAAAATCAGCCTGGAAGCTTGAGGGCATATTGATAATGGCCACCGATGGTTGGAACGAGAGTAACAAACAGTTGTCGAATCCCTTGCCTTTCGCTATTGAGATCCGGGATGCCAATTTGAGGCTGCTATATCATTTTGCAGATACTCAGCTGCCTTACTTCACCTATGACCAAGGGGTCAGAATGGCAGTTATAGAAGTGCCCGACATACTCGTGAGTGGAGATTTCTTTGTTTGCTTCTACGGCTACCAATCCCTCGGTCTTGCTGCAGAGCTTCAGAACGCGACAGGCAACTCCTATATCTTCGATAAGCAAACAGGCCAGCTTTATTCATCTGATTTGACATTAGGAAATAACCAGACGCTTCCAATAAACTGGCTCATAAGAGTCGAGGGGGAGTAAACATCTCTGAGCATATAAGAATATGGCCTTAGCCAAGACCGATGATCTGAGGTATGGTGGATAGGATTAATCCTATCCACATTTTCCGGGATTGCTGTTCATCTTCTTCATATCGCTGATCATCAGGGCGATGTTGCTTCGCAGAGCCATGGAGGCGGAGCTGCTGGACGAGAAATCCATTGAAGATATCCTCATGGAACTGTTGAAGCTTCGAGCTTTCAAAGTGAGTGGAAGATGGAGACGGATGGAGGTATCAAAAAAAACAGAGAACGATATTCATAAAGATGGGGATAGGAGTTCCTGTCGAGGCCAATTCAGTTATTATATAATAAGGGCGGAATTTAGGTTTAGGTACTATCGGATTAGCCACAAATTGTTTAATTATAAAAATTTTATGAATAATTCAAATTGCATAATTTGAATGGGCGCAAAATAGTTTAAGGCCCCATAGAGCAGATGTATTGGCAAGTTTGAAATAGCTGGAAATAGTTTGTGCTTGCTAAATGCTCGATGTACTTTGCATTGGCAGCATGGTTCAGAGGTGTATGAGTGGGCAAATCCGATGTCGGTGATAAAGGCACAAACGTTGATGATGTGATGCGCAAAATAAAAGAGAGCATTAAAATACGACAAGCAGTCAATGCCTCAACCAAAACAGAGGATACATCAGACAGCGAGACAAAAGGGGATGCGCTACATGAAACAGAAAACCGCAAAGAATGGGAATATATCAACTCGAACTGGAATATTCAAAATAATAACTATTTTATAAGCTCGCATAGACGGATTTTGGGGAAGCCCTTAATCAAAGGAAGAGAGCTGGTTCACGGCGAGGTCCAGCGCTACATTGATCCGTCACTCTGGAAACAGAGAGAATTCAACTCATGCATTGTGAGGATCTTAAATGGAATCTCGGAAAGGCTAGGAAGAGTTGATGATAGGATCGCCCAGTCCCAGTCAGCGATCTCAGATCAAGTCAATGATAGGATCGCTCAGTCCCAGTCAGCGATCTCAGATCAAGTCAATGATAGGATAACCCAGTCCCAGTCAGCGATCTCAGATCAAGTCAATGATAGGATAGCCCAGTCCCAGTCAGCGATCTCAGATCAAGTCAATGATAGGATAGCCCAGTCCCAGTCAGCGATCTCAGATCAAGTCAATGATAGGATAGCCCAGTCCCAGTCCAAGGTCTATTCGGACATCGGCGAGCAGGTCCGAAGTGTCATATTGGCAATGAATAAGGATATCGAAAATAGAGCTTGGCTGGCCGGGATTCTAGAGGAAAAAATCGCTAAGAGCAAAGAAAAGAGATCTGATGAAATGCTTTCGAGTCAGGTGAAGGGATTAAACTACTTCATCTTTGAGGACAGGTTTAGGGGCAGTAGGAATGATACTAAAGCAAAGCAATTAAAATTTGTCAAATATTTTGAAGGTTGCAAGAATGTGCTTGATATAGGATGCGGTAGAGGCGAATTCCTTGAGCTGCTTAAGGATAATGGAATAAGCGGGCATGGCATAGATATCGATGAAGATATGGTGAGGTACTGTAGATCGCGGGACCTTAACGTGGAAAAGCTGGATGCTGTTAGTTACCTGAATCAATTGGAGGATAAAAGCCTTGATGGCATATTCATTGATCAGGTTGTAGAACATCTCGATCCCGACTATCTGATAAAGATGATTGATCTATGCTACATAAAAATGTTGTTTGGAGCATACATAATTATGGAAACGGTCAATCCCCTATCTTTATTGTCATTGGCCGACTTTTACATGGATATGAGCCATAAGAGGCCTGTTCACCCCGAAACGCTCAAATTTCTGATGAGTGCCGCGGGTTTTAGAGAAACTGTTGCGCAGTTCTACGAACCAGCTGTAGAGGACGGAAGGCTTCGATATATTGACGCCGATGAATTGGCAGAAAAGGAAAGAAGCTTGGCCGATATAATCAATAGAAATACAGATATGCTGAACAATATGATTTTTGGACCACGAGATTATGCAGCAATTGGAAAAAAATGAACCACATTGTAGCAATTAATGAGTGAGGCAAAGGATGAGGTTAGCTTTATGCGCGGTACAGGTACCGTTTGTGAGGGGCGGTGCTGAGCTTCATTGTGATAGCATTTATCGAGAGCTGATTAAGAGGGAACATGAAGTTGAGTATATAAAAATACCATATAAATGGTATCCGCCGCAAGAAATAATAAACCATTGTCTCGCATGGCGACTACTTGACCTGACCGAGAGTAATGGCAAGAAAATTGATGGAGTCATAGCAACAAAATTTCCATCATATATTATAAAACATCCAAACAAGGTTATATGGCTACTCCATCAATCGAGAACCGCATATGAACTTGCCAATACTTCATTCGACGATTTTATGCCATATGGAAAAATAGGTGATATAGTTAAACAAAAAATATATACCATGGACAGGATCTGCTTAAGTGAATCAAAAAAAATATATACAAATTCTCAGAATGTATCAAACCGGCTTTGGAAATTTAACAAAATAAAGGGGGAAGCATTATATCATCCCCCACCCCTTATGGGAAGATACTTTTGCGATTCATATGAGGACTTTATCTTTTATCCAAGCAGGCTGGAATCTATTAAGCGTCAAGACTTAATTATTTCGAGTATGAAATATTTACAGAGCAATATTAAGCTCAAAATTGCGGGAAGCGGCTCCCAATTAGAATCTTACAGGAGTTTAGCAAAAAAATACAAGGTTGCAGATAAAGTCGAGTTCTTGGGTTATGTTTCAGACAATGAACTTCTGGAAAATTATTCAAAATGCATGTGCGTTGCCTATGTACCTTTCGAGGAAGATATGGGCTATGTTACTCTTGAAAGCTTTCTCTCAAAAAAACCCGTAATTACATGCAATGATTCAGCTGGTCCACTTGAATTCGTGGAGGACGGTGTTAATGGATATATAGCCGAGCCTGCACCTGAAGAGATTGCAGCAAGCATAGACAAGCTATATCAAGACAATACATACAAGCAAATGGGCGAAAAAGGATACCGCAAGATCAAAGATATGAACCTCTCCTGGGATAATGTGATCGATAAACTAATTGGGCCGATGAAATCATGAAAATAGCATATTTTACTCCCGTAAGTCCTCAGAGGACAGGAATAGCCGATTATTCTGAGAGAGAAACGCTTCCGTATTTATCAAGATACGCGGATATAGATGTTTTTATTGATGAGAGAATTAAGCCAACAAACCAAGATCTCATAAGCAATTTCAATATTCACCCATATACTGAATATGATGAGATGAAGGGTAAATATGATATCGCGCTTTATAATATGGGAAATAGCGAATATCATAAGTTTATATACGAGTCTTTGTTAAAATATCCAGGAATAACAGTCCTTCACGACATCTATTTGCATGGATTTTTGTGGTGCAATTCTCTTTTAAAAGGCGATCGACAGAATTATCTAAAAGAGTTTGAATATTGTCACGGCCCAGAAGGTCTTGAGGTTGCGAAGAAAGCTGTGGAGACGGGAGTATATCCTGAATTCGAGTACCCTTTAATAAAAAGAATTGTAAATAATAGTTTAGGGATAGTTTGTCATAGCAATTTTGGATTAAAAAAAACATTGGAGTGTAATTCTGGAGTATTCACTTCAAAGATCAACCATCCCCTCCGAATAGCGGAAGAGATAAAAATTATCGATAGAGTTGATACAGAGGATCTTAAGGTAAAACTGGGTATAGATAAGAAGGAACAAGTTATAACAAGCTTTGGCTTCATAAACGCGCATAAGCGATATCCAATCTTATTGAGTGCGTTCAAGAGATTCTTGAGAGACTATCCCAATTCAATTCTTCTCTTGGTGGGGGAGGATCTAATGGGTATCGATGGGCTGATAACTGACTTGGGGATAGGAAAATCAGTTAAGATGACTGGGTATGCTCCGTTTAATAGAATTATGGACTATTTAGCAGTATCCGATTTCTGCGTTAATCTAAGATACCCTACTGCTGGCGAGACGAGTGGCAGCGTCCTGCGAATCATGGCAGCTGGAAAGCCCGTCATTGTCTCTAATGTCGGGTGGTTCTCAGAGATACCCGATAGCTGCTGCCTTAAAGTGGATGTCGATTCCTATGAGGAAGAAATACTATTGGAATGCATGAAGCTACTCTCTTACGACATCCGTCTGCGTGGAGCTTTGGGAGCGAATGCGAAAAGTTACGTTATCAAAGAGCACAATCCTGAGAAGATCGCTAGAGAATACTATATGTTTATCAGAAATATCTTGAATGGGAATGAAATCATCATTGAAGATGTATCAGAAAAACTCATTGAATTAGGCATCAGAGATAACGATGAGGATATAATAAGAAACGTATCAGAGCGAGTGCATGAATTGTTCTGATGAAATTTTATACAAGCAAACAAATTAGAATAATTTTAAAAAATATGAGAATGAGATGCGCTAAACCGTTTCCTCACGACTATCGAAGGCCATAGAAATTTTAAAAAAATTTGCCAATAATGAATGAAGAAGTGATCATCGGTTTTATGGATGAATCGTCGCCACAAACAACGGCGAATACTCAACGTCTTTGGTCTTTTGGCAAACCTACTATCTACAAAATTATAGATAAGATAAAGGCTAATGCGTTTGGCTGTTACATGCTTAATGGGATATCTGTCATTGATTTCAAAGAACATTCAGAATGGAGAGCGATTTTAATGCAACAAGCTAGATTAAAAAGGATTCGTGGGGTATATAAATGCCAAGCTTTGGGACTCTGCACGATAGCATCAATGCCGAAATGTTTATATCGTATCGACTGAGATGGGTACAGCATAGCGTTCAAAAGACGTAATAGGAGGAAGTATATATGAATACTCGATATAAAGAGGCGCTATTGTTATGTGCTATGATGCTTATAGCAGCAGCGCCTCCCGCGTTTGGTACGATAATATATGGTGGTGCCAACGTTGAAGTTCCGACTTCTACTCCCGCGACCGCCGTAGGCGATGCCGGCACCTTAAATAACCGGGTTGGTGTTCTGGATTTTACTACACCAAAAATGGCTGGCTGGCCAGTAGCGATGGGTATTATGGGTATTGCGAATAACAATATCGTAGTGGATCCAAGTGATGCAGCCCCTTACTCCAAGTATTGTCGTTCCTGGGTCTTCACGGGAGCCACTTTACCTGCAGGAACTGCAGGTGATGCCGCAGCCGAATGGACAGGCACTTTAGCACCTGCCTCGGCCAGTGAAGTTCTGAATACAGGAGACACTATCATAATGTCCGCTTCCGCGAATGGACAGTCTCATTCTGAAGTACATGCCACAAATACTACAGGCAATGCCACAAATACTACAGGCACGGTTCCAACGACTGCGCAGACTCTAATCGACGCCTGGGCTGGCAGCCGTGCTGTGGTGGGTTCTATTGATCTTTGGGATAGGGATCTCTATGGCAACGCTCAGATAACCTCAACAGCACAGACCGATGCAGCAGGCAGTGTTTCAACAGGGGCTACAGCTGCAGGATATACAGGTAATGAAGAGCCTCAACCCAATGCAGTTGCAGGCTTCAGTGCCCGGAGGATTACCATGTCATCAGGCTCCACAAGAGTTCCTGGTGCAATCAGCGGAACGGTAACAGGGACAACGAGCGTTGAGATAGCGAATGCGCTGGGAGGACCGGTCGCTGCACGGGCCCCTGGCTTGGCCGCTGGATATGCTACAGCAAACACTTATGCAATGGCTGCCGCATCTGACCTTCCAAATACACGCAGCTACTCCCTGAGCGATATTCGATCCAGTGCGAGGGCAACTAGACCAACCACTAATGGTGAAACAGCAGTCCTTGCCAGATCCGATGGAACTGCATCCTCAGAGGCTTGGGACTCATCTCGCAATTGGGCTTCACCTACCGCTCCAGGAACAGGCAATTCTATTACCTCCGTAACAGGCAAGACAGTTGCACAAGCTACTGCAATGAGGGCCGGAGATATTATCTTTGGTGACAGCTTAACACTGCCTGGTATCCTTGCTGCAAGGAGTCCGGATGGTGCCCAAACATGGTCACAAATGCTTGCAGTGGCCGCCAAGGGCCAATCTGTAATCCAAGCCCCAACTCCTGATGAGAGAGATGCATTTACTTTCGCATATACCAGCGCAAGAGTTAGAAGGACCACTGGTAACACCGCGGACGCTAATAGGGCAATTGGCGCAACCTGGCTAGGAAGTGCAGCAACCACTGATGCCAATCTACCCCTAACCAATGGTGCCTCACTCAATGCCAAGAGTGCAGAAACCCAGAGTGGGTTTAATACTGCGGCAACTCTAAGCAACATAGGCATGAGTTCGGGTGCTCACGCAAAGAGCGCAACGACTACCGTAGATCCGTTCCAGGGATCAACTGCCACGCTCGCCACTAAGGCGCACTTTACAGGCGTGGGAGCACAACCCCAGGAGGTGGCCATAGGTAACACACTCGCCGCCTATCCTGCCGGAACCGTCCCCATCGTCCAGAATGGCTTTGTAACTAATGGACCTGGCTTCACAGGGCAAGGATGGGACGATGCTGGCTCCTATATTATCGCTGGAACCCAGGACGCTACCACCACTGGTTCTTCCGGAACCTACAGGCTCACTGCCCAGCCCACGGATGTTCGTGAATGGGTCTCTGGCGCTTCTCTGCTTACCAACAATTGGATACTCCAGAGGCCGATTCCATTAAACTGGCAGAAGCCTCAGACAGTTAGCGCTGTCCCCAATCTCCAGGAGATTCCATTTGTTGGCAGGAATCCGGATAGCTACCAATGGTCTGGCAATATGATCGGCCCATCTTAAACAGTGCAATAAGGTAGGCTCTAAAACCTACCTTTTTGAGTTTTTTTGCATTAAGGGGGTTCAAGAAATGAAGTGTTTGTTTTACGTTTCTATATGTTTGATGATTATTTCAGGATTTGCTTCTGGCGCAACAGAGATAACAGGTGGCTGGAATGCGGTGGGTGGTGGCGCAGGCTCAAGCCAGGGTGATAGCTATGTATCTACCTGTGGCTCTGATCCCTCTATCACCCTAGGCATAACCTCGACTTCCTCAGTCTTCGGCCTGGGCAGCTTCTCAGATCAAAGAAATGGCAGTATGAGTGTCTCCTTGCCATTGGGTGGATATGTCCTCCGCACGGGATTTGATGGCTCCGTCAACTCCAGCATTTCCCTGAACAGTGGGGGCGTTGGCTCAGTAACATCCTATTTGGGAGCTACGGCCACAGGAATGTCTACAGGCCATACCCTTGCCGGAAACGACAGCTACGATCTCTTTGGCTCTGCAGATATAAAGACCGAAGGCTATCTTGTCGGCAAGGGAACTGCAAACGCCATTGCCAATGGATCCTCAAGCTATGGCGTCACAAAATCAGGCACAACGGCAGAGATCTGGGGTCAGACAAAGGGACGAAGCAGCCTTGAATTAGTTGGACTGTCCAGCAGCTCCTATGCCAGCACTGGAGGCATGTCAAACGGCATACATACCGAGTCTAGGTCCACTCAGACCATCCTGGATGAGAAGAAATCCAGTAGCATAAGTCGCATATCCTCATATCTGTCTGTTGTTAACAGCGGCCATGCCAAGGCCATTTCTACTGGCGTCGCAGAAAGCGGTTCCTGGAATTCGGATATTAGTGATTCCAAGATCAAAGGACAGAATGAGAATGCTGCATCCTATGCCGCAGGGGAGATATCAGGATATGTGGAAGCAAATGGCGAAGGAGACGCTGCCGATATATCCTCAGTGATACAGTCGAGCAGCAGCAGAGACCCGAGACTTTATGTCTCCGGAGGACCGGCCGCTTATGCAGCAGTCACACAGAACTCCTCATCGTCTCGCACCTATGCAGAAGTATCTGCAAAGAATTCAACATGGAGTTCTTCTGCTCGAGGAGCAGCCAGCCAAAAGGCCCTGGAGAACGGAACTTTAGACGACTTGACTTCAGTTGCCAGGGTAAACCAGAACGACTCCAATGCTATCACCTTTGGAAAGATCCTGCTTTATGCGGATTATCAAACATGGAGCACCATTAAGGCTGCCACAGGCAACTTCAGTCTCGATGTCTATGCTGAAGCTAGCAAGAATAAGAGCTACCTTTCCAGCACCACTATGGGCATCTTAGGCACAGGAAACCTGACCTCAGGCGATCCAAGCTTCTCGGGTGAAGGCGGGTTCATGTTGGCAAAGAACATGACTCATTACGCAATATTGGACTCGTCAAGTACTATTAAAGCTTCGAATAAGGTCGGAAGAGCCTTCATTAATACAAATCCACTAGCTTATGAGACGATAACTCAGTCAGCCAAGGCTGAATCCGTAGCTGATCCGATTAGAGCGTGGGGTAGGACTGATGGGGCATATATAGTTAGTGTCTAATTTTTTTATTTATATTCATTTTTTCATCTTCAATCTGGAGACATGTAATCCAGTGCCGAATGCAGTCTCTTCATATTGTAAACCTTCTCAATGAAATGCCAGACGTTTTCATAGGCATCTTCAAATGTTCCGTATTCATTAGGATATACCTCCTCGACCTTTAGATGCGAGCCTCGACTGCCATAAGGTTTAAATCCTAAATCAGCAAATAAAACCCACAATGAAATCTTTGCTGGTTATCCTCACCGTGCTTTTTATCTTCTCATCTATTGGAATAGGCTATGTGATAACAGGTGGAGATGTCGTCGAAGTACATGGTCAGGGCACTAACTCAACAGGAACAGGAAATCCCCCTACCTATGATATTAGCTACTCGTCTCTAACGCCCAGAGATCCCAGCCAGTATAGAAGTCCTGCGTCTAATTTTACACCACCTAATCCAGTAAATAACAATAGTACCGGACTGGGACTGAATTGGAGTGCTAATAGAAATTCATATCCAATTATTTTCGATAGCCGGTCGAGCGTTAGTGGAACTGGTCGTTTCTCAACCTATCGTGCAATGGAGGAAAAAACAGGGGTGGCAGCAAAGCAAGTATCCAGCGCAAATTATGGAGTTGCAAGCCTTTCAAGTTGGATAACACTTACAAGCGATGTAATAAATAATACAATAGATTATGCTAACATTAGTAACCATACATATATAACAATAGATGAGGTGAAGCCGACATACATTATATCTTTTGATAACACACAATTTTCTGGAGTATTATTCCGAGAGCGTGAGTCGTATTCGAATAATGGAGACCTAATAGAGAGCAAAATAACTTCTGGGCAAATAGCTAAGGAATCCCGCCTCATAAATGGCCTGGATAATGCCTTTTTCAGAGGGGATATTACCAAAAATCGAACTATTGTTAGAGGTCTATTTAACAAGACTATGGATTATAGCCTGGCAGCAAATTACGTTGGAGTATTAAGCTTAAGCAGCAGGTCCGGTGGATCAAACCATGCTGAAGTTACTCAGGAATATGTTGGCATAATGAATTTGAGTTCTCATCAACGGATTCAAGAGATATTTAAGCGCATAAACGAAACAGATAGCTGGCTTAATTGCTGTCATCCATAGGACTATAAGCTCCTTGGGCGCTGCTGCTTATGTTGACCAAATGAGTGAAGTGAGGCGGAGACGGGGCAGCTGCGCAGCAAGATGGGCGGCCTTATATACTTTCATTGAATTGATCGATTCGCATAGATGGCACGCCTCATCCCGGACCGCTCCGCTGCTACTTCCCCATCGCCCTCTGCATTGTCCTCGCCACATTCGCCCCCGCCATCCTCTCTTGCACCATAGCTGAAAGTGCCGTCGCACGCGCCCGGGAGTACTCATCCACCTGCCAGACCAGCCCCTCGTATCCCACATTCATGAGAATGAGGCCCTCCGCAGGGGCCGTGGGCGCGCCGTGGTTCAACTCAGGCCGCAGAAGGTCTGAGAACCAGCTCTTCACCGTATTCACCTTGGCAGAGGAGAAGTTTCGAAAGTCGCGCTCGCCAAAAGCAATAGGCATTTATCTTTGAATGAGTGAGCAGAATCAGGATATACCGCAATTATGGCACGCTATCCATTCCTCTCCGGCTGGTTTATATAAAAGGTATTTATCAATGGAAGAAATGTAGAACAAGCAATTATATATGGTGCAAGGCGAGTATGAAGAAAAATATGGTACACTAATTCAGGAAATGAATCGATATGATTGGTGCTGGAACGCGCTATGGCAAGCAATTATCTTCGCTTACGGTTCGTGCAGACACGTTTAGGCGATGCATTGAAGAAAGAGACAAACGCATCAGTGAGCTAGAGGATCTGCTCAGAAGTTCAAACGAGAGGGCAGATGAACTGGAACGCATGATAGTTGACATGCAACAAAGCCTTTTATGGCAGCTACTGATTAGATATCAGTCTGGCTTTGTGGAGAGGATGTTACCACTTGGCACAGGGAGGAGAGAAAAGTACGATTTAGCCCAGAAAGGTGGAAGGATTCTGTTCAATAAGGGATGGAGAGCCTTTTGCAGGAGTCTCATTAATCCTCGCGGTACGCGGAGCTGTTTTGATTCGGAAAATTCAAGGAAAGAAGCCTCTTCGCTTAATGAGAGAAACTGGCAAGCCAAATATAATTATAAAATTTATGGTGGAAAAAAGTTTATTCTCTTGAAAAATGCTGAAATCAGAGCAGATAAGGATGCTGTTAAGACCGAATTAGAGAATATACTTAAAAAATTAAATGGCGAGATCTGATATGGAAAAGCTTGTATCGATAATTGCCGTCAATTATAATGGGAAAGATTATATAGAAGATTTTTGCAATTCTATATTAAATACAAACATGGATGATTTTACTTGTGAAATTATTATCGTAGATAATTTATCTAAAGATGATTCTGTGAATTTTTTGGAAGCAAACTATCCAAAGATAAAAGTTATAAAGAATAATATAAAAAATTACGCGAAGGCAATAAACCTTGGCATCAAGAATGCAAAGGGACAGTACATTGCTATCCTGAATAGTGATATCGTCGTTGAAAATAACTGGCTGAAAGGGCTCGTGGATATAATAGACCAAGATGAAACGATTGGAGTTGTACAGAGCAAAATGCTTTTTTCAGATGAAGAGATGATTGAGAGTGCAGACGTGGAGGAAGCAGAGGAATTTTATTTTAGCGATATTGGATTTGACGACAGGGATTTTGCCAAATATAATGAAATACGAGAGCTTGACTATTTTGCTAGTGATTCCATCTTGCTGAAGAGAAAATGCGTGGATGAAGTGGGGAGGTTCGATGAGGATTTTTTGATGTATATGGAGAACGTAGATTATAGTATTAGATGCAAAGATTTGGGGTGGAAAATATTTTATTCTCCAGATAGCGTGGTTTACTGCAAATGCCATAGCATTACGTCGTCTGCCATGGGAAACTATCTCCGATCGAGAAACAGATTGCTCCTTATAGGTAAACATTTTCCACAAAAATTGGCAGAAAGTATCGGGACGTCTCATTTTTATATTAAAAGAGAGCATGAGAGTCTATATCACTCCTTGATTCAGGCGGTAAAAAAGGTAGCAGAAAATAACGACACAAAAACTGTCAATCGAACCCTAAAAGAGTTAGCTGATGTTATACCCGAGATTTTTGGAGCGCGAAAAGCCATAAACTTTTTTTCCCAGCTCGAAGTTGCATTGGATTTGAGGAAAATTAGGGTGGGAATTTATGACCATGCGTTTCATTTTGCAGGGGGGGGCCAGAGATACGTAGCAGAGCTCGCACAGATACTTCAAGATAGATATGATATTACATACATCGTCAATAAAGATATCAGCCTGGAAAACTACCGCGAATGGTTCGACATTGACCTATCCAAATGCAAGCTAAAGATAATAAAAATACCCTTTTTCGAGGAAAGAGGTATCTACATCATAGATGAATGCATGATAGTTCATCAAAACGAAAATCCTTTCGATGTTATAAAAAATGAAAGTATTAATTATGATATATTCATAAACGCAAATATGGTTACAAAAGTGAGACCTTTATCCAGCCTATCTGTATTTATATGTCACTTTCCGGATAAAGATATAGGTAGATTTTTCAACGTAGATAAGTATGATTATGTGATAACGAATAGCAGCTATACCACTCATTGGTTAAAGCGAAAATGGGGACTTGACTGCACATTGCGCCTGTATCCACCAGTCAACATGTTCAATAATATAAGTGACCTTGGTGAGAAAGAGAAAATGATTCTGTCTGTGGCCAGATTTGAGACAGGCGGAAGCAAAAAGCAGTTGGAAATGATTGACACATTCGTAGACCTATGCAAAAAAGATAAACGTATAAAAAAGGAATGGAAACTGATCCTCGCTGGCGGTACACCAAAAGTAAATCCGTACTATGATAAGGTCAAGCAAAGGGCGAAAAGAATTAGTAATATCGAAATCAAAGCAAATTTAAATAATTATGAGATTAAAGAATTATACAGCAAAGCATCCATCTTCTGGCATGCGTGTGGTCTTGATGAAAATGACCCTCGCCTGATAGAGCACTTTGGCATGACTACAGTGGAAGCGATGCAAAATTATTGTGTGCCAGTTGCAATCGATGGTGGTGGGCAGAGGGAAATTGTCGAGCATGGAATCAGCGGGTTTAGGTTTACATCAAAAGAGGAACTTAAGTCGTATACATTGAAGCTGATCAACGACGATTATCTCCGCGAGAAGATGGCAAAAAATGCGTATAATAGAAGCAAAAAATTCACCAAAGAGGAATTTGAGAAGAAAGCTTTAGAACTCTTCTCAGATATCGAGAATAGACTAAGAGGTGGAGAGCCCATGGAAGTGAATCGTTAAGCTTGCTATCTGTCATCAAGATACAAAAGCTCCTTCGGGCCCCGGTAGCATCCAGCACCAGCCTACTGAAACTTAATAGTACTGCATAACATTTCCGCGTGGGTATAAACACCAATTTTAAATACCCCCTGGTGTAATTCACTTGCGCTTCAAAGATAATTGCATAAATATGAAACTATAAAATATTGCTTCAATATAAAGTAATAATTCCAGGGGCAAATTTACGATGAGCATACTAGTCACAGGAGGCGCAGGCTTCATAGGTTCTAATCTGACAGAAGATCTCTTGGCGTCGGGAGAAGAGGTGGTTGTCTTAGACAACATGCACACAGGCAGCAAAACCAATCTGGATGATTTGGATGGTCGCCTGAAGGTAGTTCAAGCAAGCTGCAACCAAATTCCCCGTCTGGACCTGAATCCAGAAGAGATCTACCATCTGGGAATACCATCTTCATCCCCCATGTACAAGAAAGATCCCTTCTTGGTTGGTGAAGCGATCAATGGAACTACTGCTATCTTTGAGTTGGCCCGCAGGACGGGTGCTAGAGTTATCTACGCATCGTCCTCATCCCTCTACAACGGCCTTCTTCCTCCCCATCGTGAAGATATGGTCATTGGGGTGACCGACTACTACACCGAGGCCCGGCTGGCAATAGAGAGGATAGCGGAGCTCTACAAGCGACTCTTCGATGTTAACTCTGTGGGCATGAGGTTCTTTTCTGTATACGGACCAAAGGAGAGGACCAAAAAACAGTACGCCAACATGGTCACTCAGTTCCTGTGGGAGATGCAGGAGGGCCGGTCCCCAGTGATATTCGGAGATGGATCCCAGACCCGAGACTTCACCTACGTCAAAGACATTGTAAGAGCCCTTCAACTGGCCATGGACTCAAATTATCACGGAGTTCTCAACGCAGGAACTGGGAAGGCATATAGCTTCAACGAAGTAATAAGAATGCTAAACCAGAAGCTTGAGTCTGCCATAAAGCCCAAGTATACGGAAAACCCGATTAAAAATTACGTGCGTCATACGCTGGCTGATACGTCCAAGTGCAGAGAGATCCTGAAGTTTGAGGCACAATTTACGTTGGAAGAAGGGATAAGCAAGCTGGTGGATTATTATTGAGGATTGGATATGTGTTTAAATAATAAAAATATTTTGATAACTGGTATCAGCGGATTCGTCGGGTCCTATATAGCCAAAACACTCATTGATCAAGGGGCAAAAGTCTATGGGGTTTTAAGACGAAGGGCAGATGGGCGCTGTGCCGAACAACCTGAAAAGGCTTGGCATAGCCCGCGGGGTTCACCTCCTGGTGGGGGATCTCGAAAATATATCCAGCCTAGGGAGCGCGCTTTCTGTCAGCCGCCCGGATATAGTCTTTCACCTTGGCGCACAGTCTTTCGTTCCCCGATCCTTCATAGATCCCCTGGAGACCATGAGTGGGAACTGCGGTGGTACAGCAAATCTCCTCGAAGCCATTAGGATCAAGGACATGGATCCTGTAGTTGTTTTTGCAGGGAGCAGTGAAGAATATGGCCTGGTAATCTCTTCGAAAGATCAGTACAAACGTGCCCTTGAAAAATATGGAACAGTTTTTCCTGAGCCGCAGATGATTCCAGAGGTTCCCATATCTGAAGCAAATCCCCTCCGACCGATGTCACCCTACGCGGTGAGCAAGGTCTACGGTGATTTCCTCATGAGAAACTACTGGCACTCTTATGGTATTAAAACGGTAGTCTCCAGGGCATTCAACCATGAGGGCGCAGGACGCGGAATCATGTTCGTCACTTCAGTTGCGACGAGCCAGGTGATGAAACTAAAACTTGGAGAGACTGATTCCATAACTATTGGAAATGTCAATGCCTTCAGGGATTGGAGCCATGTCTCAGACATAGCCGATGGGTACATGCTCTTGGCGGAGAATGGCAAATATGGAGAGGTATACAACCAGGGATCGATGAGGACCAACTCTGTCTTGAGCTACCTGCTGATGAGCCTGGCAGAAGCGGGCTATCCTGTCAGCAAAATCGAGACTCTAAAAGGAGACAAAGTGGTAGAGGATCCAATCGCGTCGGACACCAAAGAGATTTTCGGCATAAGCTTCGAGAAGACTAAGGTCGATGACATGATGCTTCGCGGAAATCTTGAGTTCACGCTGGAGGACGGTGGTATCGTGGCTTATGCGGATTCAGAGAGAATAAAAATAGCCTTTGATCCTAATAGATTCAGGCCGGCAGAGGTTCCGATTCTCCTATCGGACACTACGAAGATCGAGAATCTGGGCTTCAATGCGAAATGCAGTCTAAAGGATGTTGTGAACGACCAGCTAAACCATTACCTATCTGAGATGGAGCGCAAGGGCTAGACGTTGAAGATCGCTATTATAGCTTGCATCGGGGATAATGGGCATACGTATTCAACATAAGTTTGAATCAACTTAACCTGTTCTAACTTCATTCGGCAGCGCCTTGGATGCCCCGCAGCTTCCTGCGCGGGTGCGCCGCCGCAGTTCCACTGCCGGATCACGTTTTCTGCAGACGAAGCTTGCGAGCTATTTGGCTCTCCTAACGATCTGCTAACACATTCGTCCCCTGGGCCGTTCCGTTTTTCATGCCGGAAGTGTTTCATTTCTTGCTCTTTCTGATGTCTGTCGCGCACACATCCCTGGCCTTTAAATTCGCGCCACGGGCCAGGTTGCACCTTGACCGGGCCGAGCTAAGCCCCCAAAAGCTTCCCTGCCCCCCCTTTCTTCGCGAGAATTATTCACATAATAGAAGAGTAGGCTTGCCATCATGCTAAATCATACCAGAATGTGGATCTCGTACGGCTGGGCTTAATAAACCCCTGTTGCGTATATCCCTTCATGAGCGATACAGAGGCAAAGTCCAGCATCGGCCCAGGCATGGGCCTGATCCATCTGGAGACCGGGGTGCAGATCATCATCCCCGCCCAGATCGAGCCGGAGAGGATTGTGGCAGCAATAGAAGCTCTACTGGCTGCAGTCAAGGACAATATGAGCGAGGGCATAGGCTGCTCGGATATCGCCTGGATGACCTCCTCGGATGTCAATGCCATGCTCCTGGTGAGCACTGATATGGAGGAGGGGCCAGCAGGCGCAGTTTCCGCCCTTCATGCCGCAGCGGAGGCCTTCTCCGAAAGGTCCGGTCGGGTGATATCGCAGATGGAGGCAGATTCCGGGGAATGAAAATCGCCTTACTGCAGCTAAATCCCACCATAGGAGACCTGGCCGGAAATAAGGGTCTCATCGCCAGGGCCATTCGTCGCGCGCCGGATTTCGATTTAGCCGTCACATCCGAGCTTGCCCTTCTGGGCTATCCGCCATGCGATCTACTTCTCAATGAGGAATTTGTAGAGCGGAGCTGGCAGGCTCTGGACGAGCTGGCCGAAGAGCTGGATGACCTCCCTCCGGTTCTGGTGGGCCTGGCAGGGCCGGACACCTCCGCCGGGGCGCGCCCTCTTTTCAACTCTGCTGCCCTGATCCGGGATGGGAAGGTGACTGAGACCTTTCAGAAGAGCATGCTCTATGGTTGCGATCTATTCCACGAGGGCCGCTACTTCCTGCGGGGAAAGGAGCCTCGGGTTCTGCAGATCGAGGGCCAATCACTGGGCATACTGATAGGCGAGCTTCTTTTGGGCAGCGGCGATAACGAAACGAGGGATCGGCCCGATCTCATTGCAGAGCTTCGGGCCAAAGGCGCTGACGCTATAGTCAACCTGTTCGCCTCCCCCTTCACTGCGGGAAAGCAGCTCCTTCGGGAGGCAAGGCTATCAGATCTCGCCAAAAAGCACTGCTTGCCCATCCTTTCTGTCAATCAGGTGGGCGGGAACGATGATCTGATATTCGACGGTAGAAGCTGCTTTTTTGATGCCGCAGGCCGCCTTATTGCCAGAGGACGGGGATTTGAGGAGGATATCATAGTAGCAGACCTGGATGAGCCAAAAGAGATCATAGCTACTGACGACTTCACTTTCGAGGCGGAGATCTGGAGGGCCCTGGTCCTGGGGACGAGGGATTATGTGCATAAATGCGGCTTTTCCAGCGTCCTCCTGGGGCTTTCTGGAGGGATCGACTCCTCCCTGGTGGCAGCCATTGCCGTTCAGGCCCTGGGGCCGAATAACGTCCTGGGCGTTCTTCTGCCCTCGCCTTACACCCGCCAGAGCAGCATCGACGATGCCCTGGCCTTAGCCGCCAACCTGGGCATCAAGACTATCTCCATCCTTCTTACCGATATCATGGGCTCTTTTGAGTTGGAGCTGGCAGAGCATTTCGCTGGAAGGCCGAAGGACATCACTGAAGAGAACATCCAGGCCAGAATCCGCGCCACACTCCTCATGGCCCTGTCCAATAAGTACGGCTCTATCCTTCTGGCTACCGGGAACAGGTCAGAGCTCTCCGTGGGCTACTGCACCATCTATGGCGATATGGCCGGGGGTCTGGCCGTCATCTCCGACCTGCCCAAGACAATGGTCTACAGGATTGCGGAATGGCTCAACTCCACCGCCAGCAAACCGGTCATTCCCCCGAGCATCATTAAGAAGCCTCCTTCGGCAGAGCTCCGGCCCGGTCAGACCGATCAGGATAGCCTGCCTCCTTATCCCCTGCTGGATGAAATCCTCAAGCGTTATATCGATGAGCACCAATCCCGGGCGGATCTGCTTCGAGCCGGATTGAACGAAACGATGGTGGACAGGGTCATATCCCTGGTCAAGAACGCTGAATTCAAGAGGGTTCAGGCCGCTCTCGGACTTAAGGTGATCGATAAAAGCTTTGGAGAGGGCTGGAGGATGCCTGTTGCCTGCCGGATCGGTCAGGAAAAAGCAGGACATGGGTAAGGCAGGGCTCCACAGGACAGCGAGGATGGGACAAAGACCCTCGGCAGGTGAAGATAGACAATAAGCGGAACAGAGCGCTGGAGCTTTGCCGGCCAAAAGGGCATTGATATCCAAGTGATTTTAAATAGATCCAGGCTAAAGACGGTATACGCTATGATGAATTGGATCGACAGGAGACGTACTCGCCGCTGGCAATCCGCTGTCCTGGTCAGCATTTTCCTGCTCGGCATATCCACATTATTTCTTCTCCTCTCCCTCTCTCTTGGAATGGAGGAGGCATCCACCCAGGATAGCCTCATTCTCAATGTCTATCTGGACCCAGCGGGAAAGGCCCTGGTTACCGGCTATGCGGATAATATCTCCGGCCTGGATTTTCTCGCTACCTCGGAGTACCAGTATGAGAACGATACTCATCGGCTTTATGCCCTCACCGACGGCCTGACCGCAAAGACAAGCCAGGTCTGGACTCTAAACTTGGATGCAAAAGGATTATTTGAGGACTACAGGATCACCTTTTATCTGCCCGGTGATATGCGCCTGGGCCAGATCAATGCCTCTTTAGGCCTCCAGTATCATCTCTCCGCCTTCAATGATTCCCTTGTGGCGGATGTGCAGGGCTATGAGGTGCAGGATCCCTCGATATCCATTCAGTATCAGCAAACCTTGGCTGCGGGATCAGCACCCTTCTCTCTTCCGGCCATCCCCCCAGGCCTTCCTCCCGGCTATCCCGGCTCTGATATCAGTCTCATCTTGCTCCTTGCTGGGGCATTCATTCTGGCCATAGGATCCGTTCTGGGGGTGATCATCAGGAGGCGCAGGATCCAATCGCCCAGTAGCCCTTCTCCTCTGGGAAATGGCTCGCAGGCGAATGCAGACCCAACCATGTCCCCCGCCCTTTCTTCAACATGTGCCGTGAGCGGGGACGAATGCTCAACCAGTCCAGGCCAATCCATTGAAGAAGGCTCAAATGAGGTCAGTCCATCCGTCGTCTATGCGCCTGCGGACGCTCCCGCCAATGCGGCAGATGAAGGCCCGCCTCCCATCTCTGGCCCGTCCACCTCTCTTTCCAGCGCCTTCGCGAATGGTGGCAGCACCATATCCAGTCCACCTTCTGGCGATGAGAGCGCTACCTATGAGCATGCTGCTGATATTGAGGAGTCTCGCCGGTCCGGCACGCAGCCTGATGTTGACCCAGACCTGCCATCCGAAACGGCGGCGAACGAGCCGGGGGCAGGGTGGGAGGGCAAGCAGAGAATCCAGCTGAGCCGGGAGATGGAGGCGGTCATTCAGACCCTTACCCACAGAGAGCAGGCGGTCATATCAACCTTGGTCGAGCATGGGGGCAGAATGACCCAGGCTGAGATCAGGTATGAGACAAAAACCCCTAAATCGTCTCTAACTGGCATTTTAATCTCTCTAGAGAGGAGAAAGCTGGTAACTAAGAAAGAATGGGGCAGGACAAACATAATAGAACTATCTGAGTGGTTTTTATCCCAAAGGGAACGTTCCTAATTCTTTATCACTTCTGTCTAAGGTCCACAGGCATAATTTTGTCTCCTTTTCCGATGGTTCGTTCTGCTCTTATTATTTCTATCGTTCGGCATGAGATGATGTTTGGCGGAAGAAGAATATGACTTTCTTCCCAATAACGGAGATCCAGGGAGAACTGAATCAAACAGCATTCCTGGAGATCGCTGAGAGTGGAAATCCAGTGCAATAAGAATTAAAGAGGTAGTGTGGTAGATGAAGTTGAACGAACTTAATTGGAGGATGGCTCTGATTGCCCTGGCGGCATCCTGTCTGCTCATATCTGGGGCATTGTCCATGCCCATGGATCGAGGAATGGGAATGCATGCACGTGGGATGATGATCTCCGCTCCACTCAATGTCACCTCAGAGGAGCTGGGCAACATGACCCTGGGGGAGATAAAGGAGCTGGAAAAGAGCGCTCTTAACAGCTCTTTAGAAGAGGAAATGCCCTTTTGCGGAAGGATGAATGCCATGGGCGGGGAGTGGATGGACTTCCGGGGTGCTTCGCCTGCCGGATTTTGCGGGTTTGGCATCTTGGGATGCGGCTTTACCCCTGTATCGCTTATGGATGACATCACTAGTGAGGAGCTGGGCGAGATGAGCCTCAATCAGATCCTGGATCTGTATGATCAGAAGACCGATGAGCTTGAGAGCATGACCCTCAATGAGATCCGGGATCAGTGGAAGACAAAGGTGGAGGCTCAGAACAATATGACCATAAATGAGCTGGTAGATGAGGCCAAAGATATGCAGGCCAAAGAAGGAATCATCAACTGGGTCTCGATCCAGTACCGCCGTCTTGTGGCCTGAGCTCACTTGACATTCGCCCCGGAATAGTGCACGGCAGAGTCGCAATCTGCCGTTCACCCTTTTTTCTCCCCCTTGGAGATGTTTTAAATTGATTGAGTTGCAGTAGCTATTTGGCAGGCGAATCTCGATGAATGAAGTTGGCAGAGGAATTCTCTATCTGGGACTGGCGGTGCTGCTGGCAGGCCTGATATCTGTTGGCCTTGCGAATGCGGTTCAGGCCGATCAGATGGAAGGATTTGACGGCGGCAATGATCAGATGAGCCCGGAGAGAAGAGGCGGCGAGGAGCTTTATCGGAATCCGGATATCCCTATGGGTCTCCCGGTTGATCTGCTATTCAGCGGCCACGGGTTTGCCATTCGGGGAAATGAGTCCCATCCCCTCCGATTGAAGGTGGAGGTTCTGCTGCCCGTGCAGCCTGAGCAGATCCGCAAGCTTGTGGCCTCCAACAAGAGCCTGAAGGAGATCAGGGATGACATCCGGGAGAATGTGGGAGACGAGGTCCACCGGGGGAGCCTGATCTTCGACCGGAGACTTTATGCGGCCATCAATGTCAGTTCTCTTCCCGGCTCGAACAACTCCACCCTCCTTGAGGCCGACCTGGCTGACATGAACTCCCTCTCTGCAGGCAATGATTCCGCCATTCTGGGCAGGATCAATCTCACCATATCGTCCTGCATCGAGGGCACAACTGGCCGGGGTGATCTGGAGATCGACCGCCCTCCGCATGAGGGCAGATACTTCGTCCTGCTTGACATGGAGCCTCCAAAAGAAGAGAACTGGCGCTCAAGATCGCAGGCAGAGGGGCCGGAACCGGGGAAATAGGACCGATGATCAGGCCCAGGAGACAGGAACCTCGTCCGTCCTGTACCCGGGCCGAACATGGGATTGGTCCAGAGGGGTAGAGATGCCGCTCTTGAGCATCAAGAGGCCGGTGTAGGCGATCATGCTGCCGTTGTCCCCCATGAACGAGCGGGGCGGTAAGAAGAACTCCGCTCCCCTCTCGTGGCACATGATTCTCATCATCTCCCCCAGGCGGGCGTTCGCTCCCACTCCTCCCACCAGCATGGCCTCCCTCTTCTCGGCATGGGCCATGGCCCTCTCCGTCACCTCCACCAGCATGGCGAAGGCAGTCTCCTGCAGGCTATAGCAGACGTCTTCCAGATCATGCTTTCCTGCTGCCTCGGTTGCGGCGGTGGACAGGCCGGAGAAGGAGAGGTCCATGCCCTTCACAGTATAGGGGAGGGGAATGTAATTTTTCGCTTTCCGAGCCAGCTCCTCCACCTTCGGGCCGCCGGGATGGGCAAGGCCCACAGAGCGGGCGAACTTGTCGATGGCATTTCCCACGCTGATATCCAGGGTTTCGCCGAATATCCTGTATCTTCCCTGGCGCAGGGCCAGGACCTGGGAGTTGGCGCCGCTCACGTAGATCACCGCGGGATCGCGGGCACCCGACTGCCATTTGCCTACCTCGATATGGGCGACGCAGTGGTTAACCCCCACCAGAGGAATATCAAAACGCAATGAGAGGGCCCGGGCGGCAGTGGCTACTGTGCGCAGGCAAGGCCCCAGGCCCGGTCCCTGGGAGAAGGCCACCCCCTCCAGCTTCAGTCCCCTCTGCCGAGCCTGGGCGAGGACATCTCCCACCACTGCCCTCATGTGCTCGGCATGGTGCTGTGAGGCCTCCCTGGGATGGATTCCTCCCCTGGCCGGGGTGTAAGTAGCGCTCTTCTCATAAATCGCCCCCGACTCATCCACCAGTGCGGCGCTGAGGTTCCAGGCAGTTCCTTCCAGGCCAAATATGATCATTCTCGATCTTGCTCCTCGATCCATTCAGATATATCTCAGGCCGATGTCCTTTCGGTAGCGCATTCCGTTGAACCGGACCCGTTTGATGTTCTCATATGCTTTTGCCCTGGCCTCGGCCAGGCTCTTGCCCCGGGCTACCAGGGTGAAGACCCGGCCGCCGGTGGTGTACAGCCTCCTGTTGCCCGCAGAGTCGGTGCCCCAGGCGGTGCCATTGTGATAGACTATGACCTCCGGGTCCACCCGATCCAGGCCGTTGATAGGCATATTGGTGTAGTGCTCGCCCGGATAACCGGGCCGCTCCGGACCGGTGGATGAGAGGGGCTTGATCGCCCGGCCGGATATGGCGCATATACCCAGGCAGAAGTCGTCTGACCATTGCAAAGGAAGCTCATCCAGCCTTCCATCCACCACTGCCATGGAAAGCTGGTAGAAGTCCGTCTGGAGCCTGGGAAGTATCACCTCTGCCTCTGGGTCTCCCAGCCTCACATTAATCTCGAGGACTGCTGGCTCCCTGTCCTCAGAGATCATCAGGCCGAAGTAGATCACTCCCCTGTACTCCTGGCCGGAGCTCTCTTTGAAGCCGCGCACCGTGGGGAGAGCGATCTTTTTCATTATCCTCTCCGTCAGCTCCTCGTCCAGCCAGGGGTGAGGGGAGAAGCCTCCCATGCCACCGGTGTTTGGGTTGTTGTCCTGGTTGGGATTACCTGCCAGCTTGTTGAAGAGGCGGATGGCCACACTCTCATCCGGAGAGAAGGCCTGCTTGTAGTCCAGTGCTGATTGCATCGCCTGGACGGTGTGGCCGTCGCTCAGGGCGAAGAACATCAGCTCTCTGCCCTCCAGCCGATCTTCGATCTCTATCCGATCTCCTGCCCCGCCAAAGAGCCTGGGGCTCACCATGATGCGATCGATGGCGGAGGCGGCCTCCTCCGGGGTAGCGCAGACGATGGATCCCTTTCCCGCCGCCAGGCCGTCCGCCTTGACCACCAATCCTCTTCCCGGCTCCTCGGAGCAGCGCTGCTGAACGTACTCTTTTGCCTCCCGGGGATCGCTGAAGTTCTGGCAGGGTGGGACCGGGACACTGAGCTTTTTGAGGAGATCCTTGGTCTGGCATTTGCTGTTCTCGAGCACTGCTGCCTCTCTCTTCGGCCCCAGGATCCTCTGGCCGTCCTCCTGAAATATATCGACGATTCCCTCGGATAGATAGCCTTCTGGACCTACGAAGGTGAGATCGATTTTCTCTTTTTTCACAAAAGCGAGCAGCTCGCTGATGCTCCTGGGCACTTTACCCTCGATCGCCGCCAGGCGACACTTATCCATCATCTCGCTGCCCGCATTGCCTGGGGCCACATAGACCCTCTCCACCGACCCACTCCGGGCAAAGGCATGGGCTATGGCATTTCCTCTGCCTCCCGCATCCACTACCAGAACTCTATTGCCGGACATCAGATTCATTTGAGGATTTTAACCCTAAATAAGCATATTTGCCTCTATAGTTAGCTATTTAAAACACCAGGTTGAGGCAGAGGCAATAGTCCCGTATCTTCATTGATGCCCAGGTACGGCTCTGGCCCTACCTCCGCAAGTTCCTGCAGGTTGCAGGATGACTTGCGCCTCGCGCAGGAGATGATAACCGAATGTATTCCCAAGAGCAGATGCTTAAGATCATTCAGGAGAAGAACGTTGAGTTCCTCCGGTTGCAGTTCACAGACATATCGGGAATAGTGAAGAATGTCGCCATTCCCGCCACCCAGATGGGAAAGGCTTTGAAGAGCGGCATCTCCTTTGATGGGTCATCCATCGAGGGCTTCGCCAGAATTCAGGAGTCGGATATGGTTCTCCGGCCCGATCTCTCCACGTTCAGCCTCTTGCCCTGGAGCACCAAGGACGATGTCAATGAGGCTCGATTGATCTGCGATGTCCATCTTCCCAATGGACTGCCTTTCGAGGGTGCTCCTCGCCGGGTGCTGTACCGTCAGCTGGAGCGGGCGAAGGAGATGGGATTCAAGATGAACGTCGGCCCGGAGCTGGAGTTTTTCCTATTTGAAAAGGGAAATGGCGGCTCTGCTACCACTCCACACGACTTTGGGGGCTACTTCGACCTCGGCCCGGTGGACCTGGCAGAGGATGTGCGCCGGGAGATAACCAGGGCTCTGATCAAGATGGGCTTCACCATCGAGGCCTCTCATCACGAGGTTGCCCGGGGCCAGCATGAGATAGACTTCGTCTATGACGATGCGATCAAGAATGCCGATAAGGTGGTCACATTCAAGTACGTCACCAAGACCATTGCCATGCGCCAGGGCTTGAGGGCGACATTCATGCCCAAGCCGGTTTACGGCGCAGCAGGCAGCGGAATGCATGTCAACATCTCCCTATTCCGGGGCCTGGAGAATGCTTTTTATGATCCCGAGACTCCATTGAACATCAGCGATCTGGCCAGGTTCTTCGTGGGTGGCCTGATAGAGCATGCCAGCGCCATTACCGCCATCGCCAATCCCCTGATCAACTCCTATAAGCGGCTGGTATCCGGGTTCGAGGCTCCCGTCTATATAACCTGGTCCGGGCCGAACCGCTCCTCGCTTATTCGCATCCCCTCAGGCCGGGGCCTATCCACCCGCCTGGAGTTCCGATCCCCTGATACCAGCTGCAATCCCTATCTGACATTCGCCGTCATCCTGGCAGCAGGCCTTGACGGAATAAAAAGAGGCATTGATCCCGGCGATCCCGTGGATTTGAATGTGTACCATCTCACAGCAGCAGAACGAAAATCCCTGGGAATCCAGACACTGCCCTCCAACCTGAAGGAGGCTCTTGACCACCTGGAGGGGGATAAAGTGATACGCGAGGCCCTGGGCGAGCATGTCTATGAGAACGTCATGCGATTGGGCATGCTGGAATGGGAGGAGTATAACAAATTCGTCCATCCCTGGGAGATCGACAGATACATCAATACCTATTGAGTGAATTTTGGGCATTGATTTTTTGCCCGCTCATTTTTCTGGCGTTTTATATGGCCCTGCCAGAAGCTTTTAGCAGATTTTTCTTGAAAAAAGCATTATGCAGATCTGGCACAGAGTCCCTCATGTCGCTGCTTCATCCGAAACGTATATATCTAGCATCATCATTATGGGGTCCGGGCCGGTAGCTTAGTCAGGCAGAGCGAAAGGCTCTTAACCTTTAGGTCGGGGGTTCAAATCCCTCTCGGCCCGCTTTAAAACCGGGGCTGTGGCCTAGCCAGGTAGGGCGATGGGCTCCAGCGGTATATTTGATGATGAGCAACGGGTCTGCTGAGATCTCTCGACGGGGAGGTCGTTGATGATCCGTTGGAGCACTGAAATGGGTTGTTACGGCGGTGAAATCGCTGTAAGAACTTCAGTATCGGAGATACCCGTCGATCGTGAGTTCGAATCTCACCAGCCCCACATTTTTCCCTGATCCTTTCCACAGCGTTTAAATATCTATGATATGAACTGACTGGGAGGTGCCGAGATGTACAGTGATATTCTCACCATTTGCTGGTCCATAAAAGAGGTCAATAGAAACCTCAGCGACAGGCAAGCCACATCGGATTACTCCATAAGGTATCTTAAAAAAGGATGCTCTGACCTGGCACTCATGATGCGAGAGTTGGGACGGGCTCTTCCGGATGATAAGATCGAGGTGATCGACAGGAACGGCCAGAAGAAGTCATTCTCCATCAACGAAGTGTCGGATATGCTTTATGATACGAAGAAGATCCTGGAGTTCAACCTTATTGACAACATCAGCCGCTGGGCCGAGGCGCGCAAGCTCGCATGAACTGGATCTCGGAAGCTTGAGTTCCTCGATCAGATAATCGCACGCCTCAGGACTCATAGGGCTCATCACCACTCAGAACAGCTCGATCATCATCGGCGTTGCGTTCCAATTTTTATCTTTTACACATTTCTATAATCAATTTTTCCCTTGGGCAAGGTTGATCAGTTGCTCTATCCCTGCTAGGTTTATGCTTCGACTGGGTATGCATGTCTCCATTGCCGGCGGCCTGGAAAAGGCGGCAGACAGAGCACGGGAGAAGGGCTGCGATGCCTTTCAGATCTTCACCACCAATCCTCGCAGCTGGAGGTCCAAGCCCATTGCTCAACAATCCATAGATCTCTTCTCCTCCCGGCTCAAAGAGTATGATCTGCATCCTGTCGTATCTCATATGCCCTACCTTCCTAATCTCGCCTCCCCTCGAGATGAGGTCTACTCGAGGTCGGTGCAGGCTCTGGCTGATGAGCTGGTGCGCTGTCGACTTCTGGGCATATCATATCTGGTGACCCACCTGGGAAGCAATCTGGGCGCAGAAAAGAAAGATGGCAGGGAGAGGATAGCTGAGGCCTTGAAGAAGGCCATCGCTGATTCCGGGGGCGATGTGATGGTGCTCCTGGAGAACGGCGCCGGGACAAAAAATAGCATGGGAAGCACCTTTAAGGATATTGCCTCCATCATCGAGTCCCTTCCCGGCCAGTCTCGCAGCCTTGGGGTGTGCCTGGACACTTGCCACCTTTTTGCTGCTGGATACGATCTTCGCACCCCTCGAGCCCTGGAGAGGACTTTAGAGGAGTTCGATTGCTGCATAGGCTCAAATCGGCTCAAGCTGGTACATCTGAACGACTGCCAGGGCACCCTTGGTTCGCACCTGGACCGACATGAGCACATAGGCCTGGGACAGATCGGCCTGGAAGGCTTCCGGTCAATCGTCTGCCACCCCTCTCTGCGAGAGCTGCCGATGATAATGGAAACGCCGGTGGACTCGCGACGGGATGATAAAGCAAACCTTCTAGTGGTCAGAGCTCTTGCGTCACAGATCGAATAGCTTCTCTATGACGAGCATCAGGGCACCATTGGATATGGGCTTGACCAGATAGCTGCTCGCCCCCAGGTCATAGCATTTCTGTATATCCTGATCCTCGTTCGAGCCGGTGAGAATGACTACAGGTATATCTTTGAGCCTCTGCTCCTTCTTGATAAGGGTGAGAAGGTCGATGCCGCTGATGTCGGGCAGGTTTATGTCCAGCAGGATGAGCTCGGGCAGATCGCTTCCGTTCATGCTCTGCAGGGCTTCTAGTGCCTCCTTGCCATTGGTGGCGACGATAAGGTTTCCATTTAGCTCATTGTGCTTCAAGACCCGCCTGGTAAATGCGATGTCCTCGGCATTATCCTCTACCAGTATGATCTTAATTTCGCGATCCATTAACTCACCCATGCCGACCCATGATCATGCACCCTATATTCGATTTAAACCTCGGGTCCATAATTGAAACTACTTGCAAAAATAGTTATCCCACTGAAGGGAAGAGCCAGAGCTGCCAGGCAGGTTATTGGCAAGTCCACAGTGAAAAATCTGACGAACCACTATCGATCACCAGCGCGGGAAAATCACCTGCCTACTTATGGTCCCTCATCTCTATGAACCTGGAGATCCTTCCGCGGGAGAGAAGAGCCACTCTGCTCAGGGGCACATCCGCCTCGGGATGGTAGCCCAAGAGCCCGGCCAAGGAATCCGCCAGGGCCAGGATCTCTGAGTGCTGGGGCATGGCCGTCCTCTCCAGCCGGGTGCGGGAGCGGCCAAGGTGCATATAGGCCTTCAGCTCGACGAAATCCGGCTCAGCATCTCCGATCAGCCGGGCATAATCATCGAGCCCTTCCATGTTTTGGCCTCGAACCAGGGTCATGCGGATAACGCTCCGGCATCGGTGCTCCTTCAAGAGCTCGAGGGACTCCAGGATCCTCGGCCAGAGGTCCTTTGAGGGATTGCATATCCGGCGATACCTCTCTTCATCTGGGGCATTGAGGCTGAGGTAGAGCTGGGTTGGTCTCAGCTCCGCCAAAACCTCGGGACGGGTGGCATTGCTGACCAGAAATGATGTCATGCCCCGCCTTGAGACCAGATCGATGAACTCTTTCAGGTAGGGGTAGAGGGTGGGCTCTCCCATCAGGGATATGGCCATATGCTTGGGCTCGCGAGCCTCCTCCAGGCGCACTGGATCGGTGGTTGAAGATCCCCCGTAGCCGGATATAAACCTCTGCTGGCCCCGCAGTATCCCTTCCAGAAGCTCAGCCGGCTCCATGGGTTCCTTTCCCGGTATTGGATCATCTATCGGCCTCCAGCAGTGCAGGCAGAGGTGATTGCACTCAAGCGTTGGCGTCATCTGCACACAGCGGTGACTGGCTATGCCGTAAAAGTGGTTTTTATAGCACTGATCGCCACCCCGCATGGAGCGATTCAACCAGAGGCAGGGCTTGACCGCGCCAGAACCCACAAGGTGATAGCCCTGGCGGGCAAGGGCCTTCTCTGCCATTGTGTCTTGCATGATATTCCTCCAATACAAAGTCATAAATCCCTGACGGCTCAACTATTGCGCAGTGGTCGAAATATCCCGATGGGCTTTGGTCCTTTTGATGCTGTTCATTTGCTCTGCAACCGCCGCAGAGCCAGATGAAGATCACCATATAAAGTTAAATCAGGAGGTCGTAGCATCAGAGGATATAATCTCTCAATTGATATCTGGAGAGCCTGTTAGGTATGACAATGTCACTATATCCGGCTCACTAGAGCTGGCAGAGCTGCAGGGATCATTGTCGCAGCCGATAAAGATCACCAACAGCATCTTCTTGGGGCCGGTCAGGTTTGCTGCGGCGAGCTTTGATGAGCCACTTGACCTGCAGGGTTGCATCTTTCGGGATAACGTGAACTTTTTTGGTTGCCGATTTGCAGGGGGGGCCGGATTTGCAGGGGTCACCTTCGAGGGTCAGGCAGATCTTCGCAACACCGATTTCGGCGGGCAGGCCTCATTTCTGAGCGCTCAATTCTCTGAAGACGCCAGCTTTAGGAACAGCCAGTTTGCTGGAGACGGCATATTCCTCAACAGCAGCTTTGCCCGGGATGTGGACTTCGATTTCGCTCAGTTCCAGCGGCTGGCCTCTTTTGCAGATGCCAGTTTTGTCAATGTGAGCTTTCTGGAGACCCAATTCGGCGGCCACACATCATTTCTGAATGCCAAGTTTCATGGCAATGCGGCCTTTGCCGCCACCAGATTTGCTGGCAGTGTGGTCTTCCGCGAGGCCGGATTCCTCTTGGGGAGCACCTTTGGCCTCTCCAGCTTCGGGGGGCTGGCAGATTTCACCAATGTCTATTTCAACAAAACAGCCTACTTCGGGGGGGGTAAGTTCACCGACCTGGCTTATTTCGTCAATGCCCGGTTTGATGGCGACCTGAACATGGAGGATTCCAGGCTCTATAATATGCGTCTGGACAACGTGAGCCTTCAGGAAGACTCAAAGATCAACCTCAACAACGCCGATTTCACCAAGCTGGAGGTTCGCTGGGCGGTGATAAAGGATCGGCTGGTTTACAATGGTGCCGCTTATCTGGCCCTGGTCAAGAACTACAAGAGCCTGGAGTGGTTTGACGATGCCGACGACTGCTACTATCAGTACCGCAGAATAGGGCAGGACCAGGCACCCTGGGGCTGGGGAAAGATCTCGGATCTGATCTCCTGGCTCTCCTGCGGCTATGGGGTCCGGGTGAGCTATACCGCCTTTTGGTGCCTCTTTACCATTCTGTTCTTCGGGGTGATCTTCTGGGCAGGAAAGGGGATGAACAAGTTCGAGATCGAGGGGATGGAGCTTCCTGGAGACCATCGCCTGAGGCCCACAGCGAGGGTATCTTTCACCGATGCCCTTTACTTTTCCATCGCCATGTTCACCACCTCCCAGGCACCGGTCAACACTTATCCCGTGGGCTTCTACCGCCACCTGGCCATGGCAGAGGGAATCCTTGGATGGTTCTTCCTCGGTCTGTTCGTAGTAGTATTGAGCGGCGTTCTCATCCGCTAAAATGGAATTGTTGAGCAAAATCCGAGCCGCCGATCCGGAAAGGTTGATATATCTGTTGGTTAAACCAGGAGAGTCCAAAAGAAGGGCGCGTGGCCTAGTCAGGATAAGGCGGCAGCCTCCTAAGCTGTAGATCGGGGGTTCGAATCCCTCTGCGCCCGCTTGCTTTTTATTTATCTGGTTGGACTCAGGGAACGATCTTGGATATGGCCAGCTCCAGAATATCCTCCGCACCCGACTTTTTCAGCAGGGGAATGAGCAGGTTGACCTGGGATCGGTCCACCACCGTCTCTATGGCATAGTAATCGGTGCTGTACAGCTTGGAGAGGGTGGGCCTTTTCATGCTGGGAAGCATGGATATGACGGCATCCAAGGCGGCTTCTGGCACGTTCATCTTCAAGAGGGTCTTTCCTCGCGCCCTCATAACTGCCAGGAGGAGCGTCTGGACTGCGGAGATGTCATCGTGTTTCTCCTTATCGGCAAAGCTCTTCTTATTTGCTAGCAGCTCTGAAGTCGACTCCAGCATGACATCGATGATCTTCAGGCCGTTCTTCTTAAGGGTAGAGCCGGTCTCGGTGAGGTCCACCACAACGTCGGTCAGCTCGGGAACCTTGGCCTCGGTGGCGCCAAAGGAGAACTGGATATCCACTGGAATTCCGAGGTTTGAGAAGTAGGCCCTGGTCAGATTGGGATATTCTGTGGCCACCCTGCTACCCGGCTTTATCATTCGGGCTGAGCTTATCTGTAGGCTCTCCGGCACGGCCACCACCAGCTTCACCGCCCCTGGCCCCTGCTTGCCATAGTTCAGATCGGCTACCCTGGTCACAATGGCTCCGGACTCCATGATCCAATCTGTGCCCGAGATCCCCAGGTCGAAGTAGCCCTTGGCCACATATCCTGGTATCTCCTGCGGGCGGAGGATCTTCACCTTGCCTATGCGCGGATCATCTATGCGGGCGTTGTACTCCCGCTCAGTTCTCTTAACCTCCAGCCCCGCCTGCTCGAAGAGCTGCAGGGTCTGGTTTTGCAGGCTGCCCTTGGGAATAGCGATGTCAATCATTTCTTGGTCTCCTCTCCAGCAACATATTTCATCTTTCGCCCGATCTGATAGCCCCTTTCAATTTATAACCAATTCCATTGGCTTGTCAATTGTCAAAAACAGTCCCTCCCGGCTCACAATATTTATAAATAACTACTGTGATACCATTTTTGTGAATGGGGGAAGGGGAGATTATGTCAGCAGTGATCATCTCGGATACGCACTTTGGCCTTGATTCATCCACACTCAGCGATCCTTCTAAGGTCGATCGGTTGATGAAGGAGATATCGGTTTATGGGGGAGGATGCGACCAGGTCATCTTATTGGGAGATATATTCGATTTCTGGAGGGTGCGGCCTGAGAATGCCCTGCGAGAGTCGGTTCCCCTTTTAAAGAGGTTGGGCGAGGAGGATCTTAAGATCCACTATGTGGTGGGAAATCACGATCATCATTTGGTGGTGCAAAAGCAAGAATCGGACTTCATGGAGAGGACTGCGCGTGGCGACCTTTTTCCCGTATACTCACCCTCTTTGCGCTGGCGCCAGACCATAAACGGCCTGAACATCGATATGCTCTACCCCACCTACCGCATCCGCTGCTGCCACCGGACGGTGCTATTCACTCACGGCCACCACCTTGCCGGCATTCATATCTTCACCATGCAGATGATGGAGAGGATTCGCCGACTTTACGGAGAGGAGCTCCTCCCCGCGGACCTGGAGATGATGATGGCCTATGCTTATGAGAGCATCTATCGCTCCTCATACATCGGCGAGATGGTCTCCTTTGAGGAGAGGATCTGGAAGGCATCCAGCCTTTTGCAGAGGATCACCACCGGGGTCTTTCATGATCACCATCTCGCCTCGGTGGAGGCGCAGTATGAGGCCATAGAGGGATTCATTCGCGACAGGAATCTGGGTGAGATCGACTGCTTCATCTATGGGGATACCCACCGGGCGGGGATCTTCCAGAGGATGGGGGGTCCATTGGCGGTGAATGCGGGAAGCTTCACCCGGATTCCAGGAAAAGGCTCTCGCATTGAGACTCCAGACACTTACATCATTCTCGATGAAGATGGCCTGGCTTTAAGGCAGCTGGGAAGGGCCGAGCCCCTATTTCTATGCGAGCTTTTATGAATTTCTAGATCATACCCACTCATATCGTGATTGGAGAAGATTATTATAATCGTGGCCTGCCTTTCATAATCGATGAATCTAATGGATGCCCTGAAAAGCAGAAGGTCGATCCGAAGGTATCAGTCCCGTCCCATCCCCAAAGATCTGGCCGAATCCCTGATCGATGCCGCCCAGACTGCACCTTCTGCGGGCAACCTCTCAGCCAGAAGATATGTCCTGGTGAGCAATGAGGATATGAGGCGGCTGCTGACCGCTGCCGCCTACGGCCAGGAGCATATCGAAGAGGTAAGTTGGATAGACTAGCTGCCGGGCTGCGCAGCATTGCAGAGGCGGTCCTCATGGGGGAGATCGGGGATGAGGCAGCTCTTGAGGCGGCCAAGAAGAGGCTCTCTGCTCAGCTGGGCCTGGCCTCCTTGCCCAGCAATGCCGATATTCTGGGCCAGGCAAGGGCTGGGGAACGAGAGGCTTTGAAGATGCTGATCAGAAAGCCGACCCGAACCCTCTCCGGGGTGGCGGTCATCGCTGCCATGACCTCTCCTGCCCGCTGCCCTCATGGGACCTGCGTTCCCTGCCCGGGGGGAATCTTAAACCTCTCACCCCAAAGCTACACTGGCAAGGAGCCGGCGGCACTTCGAGCCTGTCAGCACCGCTTCGATCCCTATGACCAGGTAGCGGCAAGGCTAGCCCAGCTGGATGAGATCGGCCACCCTCTGGACAAGTCGGAGCTGATCATCATGGGGGGGACGATGACCTCCCGACCCCTGGGATATCAGAACTGGTTTGTCAAGCGCTGTCTTCAGGCCATGAACGACTTCCCCGACGTACGGGAGAGCTCTGGCTGGCAGCCCTTCGAGTCGGTGGCCAGGGCGAATGAGTCAGCTCTGGTCAGAAACATCGGTACCACCTTTGAGACCAGGCCGGACTGGTGCCGCCCCCGGGATATAGAAGAGATGCTACGGCTGGGGGCGACCAAGGTGGAGCTGGGTGTACAGAGCCTGGATGAGGACCTGCTGGTGAGGATGAAACGTGGGCATACGGTCGAGGATGCTGCCCAGGCCAGTGCCAACCTGCGAGAGGCAGGACTGAAGGTGGGATTCCATATGATGCCCGGCCTTCCCGGCTCCAGCCAACAGCGGGATCTGGCTGTATTCAGGGCGCTCTTCTCCGATAGCCGTTTTCGTCCTGACTACCTCAAGATTTATCCCACACTGGTCATCGAGGGTACAGAGCTATACCGTCAGTACCTGCGGGGTGAGTACACTCCCCTGGGAGATGAAGATGCGGCAGAGCTAGTCTCACGAATCAAGGAGATCCTTCCCCGATATGTCCGCCTGCAGCGGGTGCAGAGGGATATACCATCCCCTCTGATCGTGGCTGGTGTGAAGAAGTCCAATCTTCGACAGCTGGCCCGGCAGAGGCTGGAGGATAGGGGCAGCAGCTGCCGCTGCATCCGCTGCCGGGAGGCGGGATTGAGACGGGTGGTCCAGGCGGAGCCCAGGATGGTGCATGAATCATATATCGCCTCCGGAGCAAGAGAGCATTTCCTCTCCTTTGAGAGTGAGGACGATGTCCTGGTGGGATTTTTGCGCCTGCGCCTGAGCTCCTCTGCCCGGATTCGAGAGCTGCATATCTACGGCCCCATGGTTCCTATCGGCAGCAGGGAGGATGGATGGCAGCATCGAGGCTATGGAGCCCGGCTGATGGAGGAGGCGGAAAGGCTGGCCCAGGAGGCGGGGTATCCTCTGATAGAGGTCACCAGCGGCATTGGGGCGAGGGGCTACTATCGCCGGCGGGGGTACGATCTATGCCCGCCTTATATGGCAAAGAGGCTCAGATAGAATGCAGCAGAGGCTGGATTGGCCCTCATGTACTGCCGAGCCGGATTCACCACAACCTTTAAATTCAGTGCCCTGAAGATCATTTGCGATCTGAGGAATTAAATTATGCGTTGGCAAGGCAAGATAGGAAGGAAGCTCACGGGCGGAAAGTTGATTTTGGCCCGGGGCAAGAGGAAGTTCGAGATTGGAAGAGAGCAGAGCGATACCACTATCGGCGAGGTGAGGATCAAGAAGGTCCAGGTCCGGGGCGGAAGGGAGAAGGTTAGGATGCTGCGGGGCAATATGGTTGCAGTCGCCGATCCCGTAACCGGTATGAGCAAGATGGTCAAGATCGAGACGGCAAAAGAGAATCGGGCAAATCTGCACTACATGAGAAGGAACATTCTCACCAAAGGCGCTGTCATCAAGACGGAGATCGGGGATGCCAGGATAACCAACCGGCCAGGCCAAGATGGCATCATCAATGCCGTACTGCTCCCATCTGAGTAGAATTCATTTTTGTTTTGATGTTCATAGTGTTTCGCTGCAGCTGCGGACGGCATCTGTACTCCCCGGATGATGCCAAGACCAGAACCTGCCCCTGTGGAAAGAGGACGGTCTTGAGCAGGGTGAGGATTCTGGCCACAGCCCCCGATGCCCGCGCTGCGGGCGAGATTGTGAGAAGGCTGCAGCTGGGCGAGTCCGGCCTGACCGGTTTCAGTCAGGCAAAGCTTTAGAATTTCATTTATCGCCCTCTTGAACTTCTCCGGGGGATGATGGCAAATGAGGCCTGGGTTAAAGAGAGCGGTGTGCCGTCATCTCTGCTCGTCACCCCGCCCTCAACGAAGGCCACCCTTCTTCCCTTCTTAACCACCTTCGCCTGGGCGGAGATGCAGCCTTTTTTAATCCCCTGCAGGAAGCTGGTGCTCTCGGATATGGTGGCTATATCCTCCTCCTCTTCCAAGACGGTAAATAGAGCCAGGGCCATGGCCTCGTCGCAAAGGGCAGAGTAAAGGCCTCCCTGCAGCCATCCCACTCCATTCAGCATATCCGGCCGGACGGGCATGAACAGCACTGCCTCTCCCTCTCCATAAGAGCCCAGCTCTATTCCCATCAACCGGAAGAATGGATTGGCATCCCTGCCCAAAGCCTGGATATTTGCTAGATACCTCATCTTTATCGACCATGCAAATCCTGGAAAACTGCGCTTATATAGCTGGTGGAAAGATAAGCTATGGTTTATGACCATTCTCATCGGTTGCAGCGGTTGGTCTTATGAAGATTGGGTGAGAGGGAGAAAAGGGAGGATGACTTCCGCCTGAACCGCTATGACTATCTTTATCCCATCGAGCAGCTCGAATCCTGGATTCCAAGGAGTGAACTACCGCGTTCTGAAGGGCGCGGCTTCCCACGTCATCGCCAAAACTTGCATCACGGATATGTGATGTAGCGGTTTTGGTTCTATGGGCGCTACGGGCTGTTCCATCCCTGTGATTAGTATGTTCCTGGAAGCATTGTAGTCTCGATCACATGAGAATCCGCAATAGGGGCACTCATGTACTCGTACCGACAGATCTTTTTCTGCGATGCTTCCACAAGCAGAACACCTTTGAGTTGTGTTCCTGGGATCTACTTTTATCAACTTCCGACCAGCACTTTGAGCCTTATACGAAAGCATGAATACGAACTTAGACCAGGATGCATCATGGATGCTGCGATGCATACCATTATTATGGCCTTTCTCTTTCAGACCTTTGATATCAAGATCCTCAACGCAAATGATATCAAAGTTATTGACATAGGTCCGAGATAACTTATGCAGGAAATCATCTCGTTGGCAATTGATTCTCTTATGCAGCTTCGCGATTTTACCCTTGAGGGACTTATAATTATTCGATCCCCTCACCGCTCTGGCTAGCCTTCGTTGCAGTCTTGCCAGTTTATCAGCAGATTGCTTGGCACATCTTGGATTCTCTATCTCATTGCCAACGGAGTCAACCACGAAGGAAGTCAAACCGACATCCAAACCTACTGCTTCCTCGGTTTCTGGTAACGGCTGTGGTTCCTGATTGGCCTGGACTATGGCAAACCATCTCTCGCCTTCTCTCTTGACTATGACTGCTTTGATGCATCCTTCGATCTTTCGATAGATCTTGATCCGCATGTCCCCGATCTTGGATAGATGCAATATGCCATGATCTTGATCGATTTTGAAGCCGGATTGGTTGTAATTCAGGGTGTTATACCATCCATATCCTTTGAAGCGAATATGACCGATCTTCCGACCGTTCTTCTTTGATGCAAAGAGGCCTTTGATGTTAGACCAAAGAGTGTAATTCACCATCTGAAGAACCTTGGAATAGACTTGGTTGAGTTTTGGATTCTCAAGCTTCAGAGAAGGAATCATATTCTGAGTATCATAGGTCTTGAGCTTGATGCCTTTTTCTTTTGCTTCGTTCAGGTTTTGGAGAAGCCGATTATAGAGCCACCTACAAGCATCCAAATTCTCCGCTAACTTCCATTGAGTGATCTTGTTCGGGAATATGGGGTACTTGTAGCTGATCATCAAACGAATACAGTTATGGATACCTATACTTATATCAGCTGAGGGCGGCGTGAAAGTAATCATGGCAAAGGACTCCGCTTTCATCCTGTTGCGACTTCGTCGCAACTTCCCCGGACTCGCAGTCCGGGAGACCGCCCCAAAGGATGGGGACTTCCCGCTTCGTCCTTCGCAATCCCACAAGTTAAAATAGAGAGATTGCTCACTCGGTGGGCGAGGTGAATCTTTTTGTTTTTGGTCGGAGAGGCTCTCATAGGAAAGGGGCCTGAGGTAGCACATATCGATCTGATTATAGGGGAGAAGGAGGGACCGGTGGGAACGGCTTTCGCCTCCGGTCTCACCCAGCTTTCAGCGGGGCATACCCCTCTCCTGGGGGTCATCAGGCCGAACCTGCCGCCTAAGCCTTCTACCCTTATCGTTCCTAAAGTGACAGTGAAGAACATGGACCAGGCGGCTCAGATTTTTGGGCCGGCTCAGACGGCAGTAGCCAAGGCAGTGGCAGATTCAGTGGCAGAGGGTGTCATTCCCAAGGATCGAGCAGAAGAGCTGCTGGTCATTGTATCCGTTTACATCGATCCCAAGGCTACGGATTACGATGCCATCTATCGCTATAACTACGGGGCCACCAAGCTGGCGGTGGCTCGGGCCATGGCCGGGTTCCCGGATATCGATAAAGTCCTCTATGAGAAGGAGCGCTCCACCCATCCCATCATGGGGTTCAGAGTCACCCGTCTCTGGGATCCGCCTTATCTGCAGGTGGCCTTCGACCTGGTGGATGTGGCCGAGGTGAGGCGCGTCCTCTCTGCCCTGCCGGATAGCGACCACATCTTAATCGAGGTGGGGACCCCCCTGGTCAAGATGCTGGGGATGAACGTTGTGAAGGAGATTCGCGCCATCCGGCCGGGGGCCTTTATCATTCTGGATCTCAAGACCCTGGATACTGGAAACCTGGAGGTGCGCCTGGCTGCAGACTCCACTGCCGATGCGGTGGTCATATCCGGTCTGGCTCCTAAGAAGACCATTGAGCTGTCCATCAATGAGGCCAGAAAGACGGGGATATACTCGATAATCGATATGCTCAACGTAGCCGATCCACTCGCGGTGCTCAAGGGGCTGGATGTCCTGCCAGATGTGGTCGAGCTGCACCGGGCGATCGACATGGAGAAGAGCGCTCATGCCTGGCAGAACATCCCCGATATCAAGGCCCTGGCCGAGGAGGGACGCAGGCTCCTGGTGGCGGTGGCGGGCGGGATTCGCACCGATACCGAAGGAGCGGCCCTGGCCGCGGGGGCGGACATCCTGGTGGTAGGCCGGGCGATCACCAGATCCCGGGACATTCGCGACATGACAGAGCAGTTCCTGACCGGCCTGAAACAGACTGAGATCGATCAGTACAGGATCATGACCGATTTTTAAAGATCCTGCATTTGCGATCCAAATCCTTTTTTTTGCTTCAATCATCTCTTCTGAGAATTGAGAACAGGTCTGTCCTGCCGACTTGAGTTCTGATAGCTCAATCCACAGGGGCTCAGCGGCAGGGATTCTTTTTGTATCCTTTATGGATAATGCTGTAAGGGATTGCAGGTGGATAGAGCTTTCCATTCAAGCCCCAAAACACATGAAAGATTTTAATATTTAGCTGACTAAGCCCGGTGGGATGATCCCCGCCCTTCTCCTCCTCTTGCTGCTATTGCTGCCCGGCTGCTGCGCCCTCGAGGTTCAGGTGGGGCCCATGGCTCAGCCCGCGGGCGCAGTCATACTGGTCATAGACGGCCTGGGTTCATCTTACGTCTATCCGGAGCACAATGCCTATGCTCTGGACGGCTCGCCTCTGGATAAGGCGGTGCTATTCAACCTCACCGGCGGTGGGGCGCGGGCGGTGGATGTGCGAGTGCCAGTCCCCGAGACCACAAAGAGCCATTCCGTTCTTGTCACCGGCAGATCGGAAGCGGACTGGGACCAGCTCGGCCACACCATCTTCGACCTCGCCCGGGAGGAGGGATATTTATGCCTTGCCATTATGGAGCGGGGAGACTCTATGTCGATCATGGAGGATATGGATGCAGTCCTTTACCTGGAGGATAACGCCCTGCAGGGCGCTGAGCCCACACCGGGATTTCGGCCCGATGCTCCAGAGGGCCTGCGTACCCTCTTTCAGGAATGGCGGGACAGATTCGCTGGATATTCCAATCGTGAGGGCATGGCAGGCTATGCCGGCTACAACGCCTGGGCACTGGATGCGGCGGCGGATACTGTAGAGCATCTCATAGGAAAGCCATTCATCATGCTGGTCAATGCCGGAGCGGTGGACAGCGCCGGCCATAATCTGAACGCCAGCGGCTATCTGCAAGCAGTGGAGGCGCTGGACGCCCCCCTGGGCAGGCTGGTTCGGGCCTGCCGAAAAAATAACCTCTTGCTGGTCATCACTGCCGACCATGGCATGGTCTTTCCGGACCGGGAAGGAAAGGGCGGCCACTCGGCGGAGAAGTATGCCGCCCGGCTGGAGGCGTTGCGAGTGCCCCTGGTCGTCCAGGGGCCGGGAATTGAGGAGCTGAACCTTGGCGGCCAGTGGTCGGAGATGGATGTTGCCCCCACAGTGCTTGCATTGCTGGATGTATCCTCGAATACATCCTCTGAGGGAGTGGCTCTTCCGGTCAGGAAGGGAGGCATTCTGCGAGTTGCTGGCGCGCCAGCAGGGGTAGAACTGTGGGGGCAAGGGACCTGTCTGGCCAATGCCTCTGGGGATAACGAGTATATCTTCCGGGGTCTTGAGTGGGGAGAGTACACTCTGAAGGCTGGAGGGCAGTCCTGGGATGTGCTGGTGGATGGGGATGATACCATAGACCTGGCAGGAAAGGCGACCATGCCAGTGGGTATGAGGCGAGCTTTTGGAGTGATCATGATCCTGGTCATAAACCTGGGGGGAATGGCGACCATTTTGAGGATCTGGCGGCGCTCTGAATGAATAAGCCGCTCGCTTGAAGAATGATTCGCTATTCAAATTGGTTAAGTAGTGAAAAGGAGAAGGCTAGGAGAGATTTAGAGAATACCATGGCATTGGGCCTGCAAAATCAGTACAGTCGATTCTCGGGCGGGTCAACACCGATCCACAATGTCCTATTTCCAGGAGCCAGTACCACCAGGGTGGCAGGCCTGACCTCGCCCAAGATCTCGACATGATGCTGCTTTTAAGGCGGTACAGCACTGGACTATCACGCAGCGTCCATCTCGCGGGAGCCCGATTCACCGAAGGATGCCGGGCCTGCAATTCGCCTCTTTATCAGCATCTATCACGTCCTGGCGGGCATGAACTACGACCCAGCTTTTGGGCATGCCTCAACGCCCATCATGGCATGCATATTCGCATCTATTTGCAGGGATGCTCTTCTCGATCTATCTTCGGGCAAAAGAGCCCAGTCGGATTGCTGGATCTCTGGTTCTTGCAGCGCAAAACACGACTTGTTCCTATAGGCACGATTAATACATATAGTTTGTGCCTTGATAGGTGAACTTCGAATCTCCGCTCCAGTCGTTCCTCCTATCATGCCCCTCAGGGCATCTTTGTGGTCATCTTTTTGATGTACTCCTCCTTAGAAAGACCGCGGTTCTCGTTCAGCCTATCTTTTATCATCTGGCCTTGATCTCTGAGCCACTCGAACTTGGTGCAGCCCTCCAATTCTTCGCAGGAGCTGCATAGGTCGTATCCTTTCTCTCGAGCGCAGATCCTTATGGTGCAATCAGGTGGACCTCCGCCGTTCTCGCATCCTGCGCAGCGGGCATAGGTCTCCATCCAGGCCAGGCCCAGATCCACTGCCGCCCAGTCGATCGCCTCTCCCCCAGGCACAAATGGAGCCCAGTTTGGAATATCGCATTCAGTGATGTGCTTTCTCGTCCGGCTTGCGGACTCGGCTACTATGCTGCCTCCCAAGGGGCATGAGCCGCATAATATTCCGCAGGGTCCGGCCTGATTTTCGGCGCTGTTCAGCCTTTCATCCATAAAATGTACATTGCTTGAAATATTCTTATATTCTTCGGCCTGATGACATCCTCCAGGAATTCGCATTAAGGCGAAAAAGGGTGTTTGCGGGATAGAGGAAGTGCTGCCCAAGCGATCCAGGCGGATATCAATGCTCTCTTAAGGATGAAGAGCATTTGATGGGATGCATTCCAGAGCGCAAGCTCCAAATTCCATGCCCCCCACTTAAATTCCGGTGTACTATGATGAATCTTGAAGAGATGTCGGAAATATTGAAGTCCTCCCTGGGAATCCGGGATAATATCGTAGGCGTAAGGCTGTTCAAGAGTGAGGAGGAGATCCCACAGGACCTTAAAATCGTCGAGAGGCCCTTCCGCTACTGCTCAATGATCCAGGGAGCGAGGCGAGAGGGAGTTAGCTATCTCGCTCATGCCGACTATCACCAGTGCAAAGGCGGTGCCTCGGGCCTGGGCCTGCTGGAATGCCCGGAGAACATCCGCACCGGAGCCCTGTACTTTGACAAACTGCACAAGTGCTCCACAAAAGAATCGGGAGCGATGATAGCAGCCAATATGCCCCGCATCCTTCCCGGCAGCACCGTGGCCAGCTATGTGGCCCCCCTGGACAAGATGAGGGTGCGGCCTGATGTGGTCATATTCGTGGGAAATCCACTTCAGGCAAGGAGGATCGTTCAGGCGGCGATGTTCGAGAAGGGGGGCAGGATGAGCTTTAATACTGCAGGGATTCAGTCCTTCTGCGTCGATGCCACCAGCTCACCCTACCTGAAAGGAGAGGTGAATGTATCACTAGGCTGCGACGGCTCGGTGAGGAACGCCGGCCTGGAGGACGGGGAGCTCGTGGTGGGAATACCCTACGACATGATGGAGAAGATCTGCATCATCCTCAAGGAGAACTATCAGGGCTGGGACAAGTTCATGCGAGGATGAGGATCGGATTTCGTCTCTTTTTTTCAGATAATTTTTAAATTTATATTTTTTAAAAATTATTTAAAAAGAATGGTTTAATTTAAAATTTAAATCCTGGCTACACATTGATTATCTTTTGCATCCCCCGAGGGAAGTAAATGGTATTCAGGTAACTGTACTGGCCATCGTAGACTCTTATTTCATGGTTCCGATCGCCAGCCACCCCAAAGATGAACCTCCCATCCAGGGCGTCTCCTCCGGTGCCCTCTGTGCCGATAAATGTGCCGTCAACGAATACCTGATATCCGCGCATCTCCTCCGATATTATCGTCACCTCTACGTCGGCTGGAGATGGTTGCATCTCTGGAGGCTGAACCTGACTTCCGGGATAGGTGGATAGAAGAGGATGCTGATATGGTGGCTGGTAGTAGCCCGTAACATCGATGACGACCGAATTGCTGACCAGACCGTCAATTGTATAGAACAGGATGTGCTGGCCGATGGAATCGGCATAAAAGTCCATCTGATTGTACCCTGGATAGAAGTAGAATGAGTTCTTATTCAGATTTCCATCAGGATTTATCTCATACAGGACTCCCTGGCCGCCGGCGGATGATATGACAATCAAAGAGAGAGCGGATCCCCCTGGAGCTTTTGCATACTGAGTCCAGCTGGAGGAGCCCTGTATCCACAGCGAATTGTCGCCGGTGTAGGTGGCATAAGACCGATATTGGTCAAATGGCATGGCATTCATCTGGTAGGTGAAATATACCGTGGCTGGGGTCAGATCCTTGATGTCGCTCTTTTTTGGAGCTTCAAGATGCTTTCTGGCAGAGGAGGCTTTAGCCATCGAGTAATACTGAGCGTATATGGAATCGGAATCTTTGGATGGTGGATCGCCACCGATCCATTTTTCACCGATCCCAATATTGAAAAGCATCTCTGCTCTTGCTTCGCCTGGCCTCAGCTCTACGCCCGGTCCATCCGCAGCCCAGGCACTTCCCGCCAGCGATATGACGAGAATAAATAAGTAAACGAAGACTAATTCTCTAATCCGTTTCATATCAATCACCATATACAATGCTATCGAGAAGCTGCTGCTTTTGCCCGTAGCATATCATCAACACTTTTTCATCAGATCCAAGTGAGGGTTACTCATGGTACCTCTTCTGAATCCATGATGAAATGGCGGCCCAAAGATAAAGCCTTATTCTTCACATTAGGCCTATATTGACAATCAATCCCAATCCGGAAAGAAAAACTGCCATGCTGGAATGGGAGATTAATTCTCAATGGCCTTCCCTTAATCTGCACGATCCAGCTTTCTTTGCCTATGAATGATGAAGAGAGGGTGGCAAAAGTCAAGTGTATGGAGGGAGAGAAAATAAATCGACTTTTGCCGTTACTATATACGGCAATTGTTTATATTTAAGGCTTTCTCTCCCGGAACGATCAAAGCTTCACCTCGGAAGCCTGGCGTTTGGCAGGGTGAGAGAGGACCGCTTCAGACGCCCGATCCTTGGCAGCAGGAGGCTTTCTCCTCTGGAGCACCTGGAGCTAGATAGAAACATTGAATTACACCCACACTCATCCCTCAAGAGTTCAGGTGACCGATATTGCAATTGCTCCTAATTCACTCGGATTTCATTGAGTTCGAGGCCAAGAGGCCCACGAAGCTGGCAGAAGAGGTCGAAGATTCGGCCAAGAAAGGCCGCCTCGATGAGGCGCTATGCGCTTTCATCGCCGTGGAGAAGTTCGACGAGGACGATACCGATGCTGTGATCGCCGAGGGCGCAAAGCAGGTAGCAGATGTGGCCGGCCAGGTCAAGGCCCACCGCATTATGATCTATCCCTATGCCCACTTGAGCTCCAGCCTCTCCACCCCGGCCACGGCAGTCAAGATACTCAAGGGAATGGCAGATGTCCTCTCCCAGAACTATGAGGTCATGCGTGCCCCCTTCGGCTGGTACAAAGCCTTCACCATCAGCTGCAAGGGCCATCCGCTCTCCGAGCTCTCCCGATCCATAAGGCTGGGCGAGGGTGAGGTGGTATCCGAGGCCCTTAAGTCTGAGGCCAAAGCGGTATCCTACTGGAGGGTCTTAGATCTGGATGGTAAGCTGGTGGACGCAGACAAGTTCAATTTCGAGGGCCACACTAACCTGCAGAAGTTCGCCAACTACGAGATCTCTAAGGCGAGAGCAGTGGACAAGGTCCCGCCCCATGTGGAGCTGATGAGACGGCTGGAGCTGGTGGACTACGAGCCGGGCTCCGACTCGGGCAACATGCGCTACTACCCCAAAGGCAGGCTGGTCAAGTCCCTCCTGGAGACCCTGGTACTGGAGAAGGCGGCGGACATGGGCGCCATGGAGGTGGAGACCCCCATCATGTACGATATGGAGCATCCCACTCTGAAAAAGTATCTGGACCGCTTTCCCGCCCGGCAGTATCAGATCGACTCGGACAAGAGAAAGCTTTTCCTCCGTTTCGCCGCCTGTTTCGGCCAGTTCTTGATGGGCCATGACATGTCCATATCCTACAAGTCCCTGCCCCTGAAGATGATAGAGATGACCAGATACAGCTTCCGGCGCGAGCAGCGGGGGGAGCTGGTGGGCATCCGCCGCCTGCGGGCTTTCACCATGCCCGATATGCACACCATGAGCCGGGATATGCATTCCGCCATCGAGGAGTTCAGGAAGCAGTATCTCGCCAGCATCAGCGTCCTGAAGGAGGTGGGCCTGGAGGTTGAAGACTATGAGGTGGCCATCAGGTTCACTCGGGACTTTTATAAGGAGAATCAGGAGTTCATTGCTGGATTGGTGGATATCATCAAAAAGCCGGTCTTAATCGAGATGTGGGATGAGAGGTTCTTCTATTTCGTCCTCAAGTTCGAGTTCAACTTCGTGGATACCATGGACAAGGCCAGCGCCCTCTCCACCGTCCAGATCGATGTGGAGAATGCCGAGCGCTACGATATCAACTATATCGATGAGTCTGGTGCGAGAAGGCGGCCCATACTCTTGCATTGCTCTCCCTCCGGAGCGATAGAGAGGGTGATGTACGCCATACTGGAGAAGGCGGCCCGACTATCTCTTCAGGGCAAGCTGCCCATGCTCGAGACCTGGCTGTCTCCAACCCAGGTGAGAATCATACCGGTGGCTGAGCGCCACCAGGAGAGGGCTCTTGCCCTGGCCGGGATTCTCGGCTTCCGCACAGATATTGACGACAGGGACGAGACCGTGGGCAAGAAGATCCGCGATGCTGGAAGGGAATGGGTGCCATATGTGGCAGTGATCGGGGACGAGGAGCTCCAGTCCGGTCGGCTGGCCGTCACCATTCGCAGCGAATCCACCCCCAAGTCGCCGGCAAAGAAGAGCATGACTGTGGATGAGCTCAAAGAGAGGCTCACTGGAGAGACAAAAGGAAAGCCCTGGCGCAGACTGCCTATGGCCATGAGGCTCTCGGAGAGGCCCAGGTTCATCTGAAGGATTCAAGAGCGAGAGCAAAGAGCACAGCCCTCCAGGTAAAAGGGCAGGATGGATCAGAAGAGTATGGTCCATCCCTCTTTTGCAAATATAACTTCATATCGCTTCGCTCCTCGGCGAGAAGTCAGAAAGAGGTTGAAGAGAAGCATGGGGAAGAGGATTTTTAGCAGGGAAATTGATCTTCAGCCGGTGGGCTCCGCCTGGGGGTGATTGTCAATCCCCGGTCCCCCGGGGATGTAGAACTTCCCTCCCAGATCGCTGTAATAGTTCCCCTGGCTTCCATTGTCCCAGCGATTGTTCTCCCCCCGGTCATAGGCATTGCAGCCGTTATTGATGAGATGATTGGCATATACCAGATCCCAGCGGGAGGAGAAGGTCAGGTAAATGCCATACCCATTATCCTGGGCGGTGTTGCCCAAAATGGTGTTATTGCTGGCATGATTTGCCAGATAGAGCCCTTTCCCATTCTGGGAGAGATAATTCTCCTCAAGGATGTTGTCATTGCTGTCATAAGAGAGATAAATTCCCTTGCTGTTGTCCACGGCCCGGTTTCCCAGGAGGTGGTTGTTCCGGGAGCAGTCCAGGTATATGCCGGCATCGATATTGTTGCTGGCATTGTTGTATGCAATCCGGTTTCCGTTGCTGGATTCAGACAGAGAAATGCCATACCAATCATTCTCGATGACGGTATTGTTTATGATCGAATTGTTGCTGGCAGAGCGAAGCGAGATGGAGGTGTCGCCATTATTTCTCAGCTGATTATCCTGGATGACATTACCTGAGGAGTAGATGAGAAATATGCCGCAGTCGCTCTCCTCATTTATGTAGTTGTCCCGGATATCGCAATTTTGTATCCGATTTTCTTTTGAGCTGTAGAGGGTTATGCCGTTGGTGTTGTTGTTTATGCTGTTATTGGCAATGATGTTGGAATGGGCCCCTTCCAGGCGAATGCCGTCCAGACAACCGGAGATGCTGTTGTTCTCTATGATATTCCCTCCAGAGAGGACATGGACCCCAGTTCGTCGAGTAGTTCTGATCTCAAAGCCGGATACCTTTGCCCCATCCGCATTGATGGTTAATGCGTTGCCAATGGCGCTTCCGTCCAGCAGAGGCCGTCCCCTGCCCTCCAGGACAATCGGCCGAGTTATATTCAGGCTCTCTCGATAGACCCCTTCCCGGACGATTATAGTGTCTCCGGAATCCGCCCGGTTTATGGCCCCCTGGAGGCTCTCTCCCTGGCGGACGATATGAGTTGTCCCACCGGCTATTGATGCCAAAAGGATGATAGCGACTGCCAGCATAGCTGGATGCACTCGACTCTCCCTCATTGCCTTCCCCTCATAGCTTCTTGTATCCCTATTGGATTTAAATACTACGATGGTCTTTCTTGTCTTAAGACTTATCTCTGGTATAATTCTCGCACAGGACAGTTGAAGCTTAAAGCTTGCCTTTAGAGGATTTTAGGTGCCTATCGCCCAAATGGTTTCAGATCATAAGTGCGCAATGGCCTTCTTGCTGGCTCCTCAATACCGAATCGTCCTTAATGCAGAACTGGGAGTAATTCCGGCTGATTCCCTGCCCCTCGGATGCACCTGCGCAGCCGTCAGGCCAGGTTACGGAAAAATACGTTTCTCAAAAGCGAGGGGCTATCGATTGTCAAAGATCTATCACAGTTGCCAGGCCCAGAGAACGTTATGAATTTCCCTTCTTGAGGATCTTTGCCTGAATTGGTCTTAGGGTCTATCTGATGCCGATCTTGGCTTTTATCGCCTGGATATCGCTCTCTATCCTCGCCCTCCAGCCGGCATCGAAGGTCATCTCCCGGTGCAAGCCCCTGATCTCGTCGATGATCACATCTTGCTTCTCTGCGATCTCCGGAATGGGACGGGTATTCTCCGCGATCTCCGGGATGAGTCGGGTATTCTCCGCGATCTCTGGGATGAGTCGGGTATTCTCCGCGATCTCTGGGATGAGATTCGTATTCGTTTTAACCTCCCGGAGATCTTCCCTCATCTCCTGGAGTATAGGGACAGCCTTGTTTATCTGCACAAATGTCCCCGGGGTGGCCGACTGCCATAAAGGTTGTATCTCTTCATCGTAGGGCTCTGACCTTATATCGTCAATCCTGGCTAAAGGCGGGAGTTCGGCCTTGGCAAACTCGAAGAACTGGGTGGCACGTCTTTTGTCGCTATCCACCAGGGCCACGACTGACTGCAGATCGCCCTCTGCGTCGTTGTAGACCTCAAAGCCCCTGAGGGCCAGATCAACAGCCTTCTCTGTGAGCCAGGGCCGGTATCCGACGTCGTGGACCTTAGGGCCTGTGATTGTGATCTTGAGCTTCATCTGGAATGAAAGATTGTCCTCTTTTGTATTATAATTTCTGCTCCTTCCCATCAGGCCGGACTGTGAAGAGCCCATCATGAGCGCGGTGCACGGCATCGTTGATGTCGATCTGGATCTGCAGCACTGCGTTGCTGTCAAAGCTGCGGGAGACGAGGGCTTGGCATATACACTTGTCGGCTCCTCGCTATTCTCTGTGGGTAGCTGGTTAAGTCTTTATAGCAACTCATGCTAGAAAATTAGCCGTGTCAATCTCCCAGGAAGCCCTATTTAAGAT
>WBZO01000953.1_pt1 | contig 51229 bp, 51 predicted proteins | sample 5204261 | NCBI WGS metagenome assembly WBZO01 (sample SAMN12412400, study PRJNA552823) | activated sludge metagenome | isolation source: activated sludge from anammox sidestream of wastewater treatment plant... | place: USA: North Carolina | collected 2017-09
CCCACTTGCCTTGTGCATGCAGGGTTTATCCCTTGGCTACCGTTCAGTGTCTGTGCTGGCGTGGAAGATGAGAAGGAAGGCTTGATCTACAGAACAAGGTCTTGCCTTAAGGGTGGACACAAGCTGCTTCCAACTCGGGTAGTGGTAGCTAACCACTACGGAAAGAAAGATACAAGGGTGCTTTTTCGAGCTTACGCAGACGCAAACGCTCACCTTGCGCCGATTTCTCCCACTCAAAAAACTTTTCAAACCATGCAAAATCCATTTCATCCACGCTGAGCAGGCGCACCCCGGTATCATCAAATTTAACCGCGTAGCCACTGTCCTGCTCAATGTTATACACCACAAGAGCATGCTCGGAATCGGGCAAATCCTCGTCCGGCGTGTTCCAACTCTGGAATGCACCGCGAAAAACGATGCTTTTGCGATCAGGTGAGAACGCCAGCGTCCCATGCGGCGAAGGGAAGGAATAATTTTCGACAGCATTGTTGCTGGGATTAAAGCGCCGGATGCTGCGAGTCTGCACGTCGAGAACGGCATGCTTACTGACTAAAAGAAGCCGCCCGTCGGCGAGACCATCCAATTTATCCAAATCGCCGGTATCGCTTCTGGCAAACACCTCCAGGTAGGGTCCGGGCTGCCCGTTTTCGCTGTCCAGGAATTGCAGGGAGGCAAAATCGTGGTGTTGCTCCAAAATAGGTTCGACGGCGGGTTCGCCATTTTTCAAGTAAATCAGGTACAAACTCTGGCTGCCTGCTATCAAAGTCGGATCAGGTGCGCCGGGAAGGGTATAGACGCGCCACAAGTACGGCAGCCCCGTATTGCTCTGTAATGCGCTGGGAAAGACAATCGGCTTACCGTTGTAAAAAATTGTGTAGGCCACGTTTGTCTGGTTGACTATGCCGGAATTTAGATTGAACTGCTTGCTCTTAGTCGCTGTGACACGGACAGTAAAGGGTCCGTAGGCAATGTCTTTTTCGATGTGATTGACGTCACCTGAGCGGCTGGAGATCGAATAGGCTGCAATGAGAACCACGGCAACCACGATGAATGCTATTTTCATAGATGTAGTTACTTTTTCTTTTTTCTGAAGTTTTTTAAGAAAACGCTGATTAATTGACTGCACGTGCAAATCGCTTCGTTGTGCGATATCACTCCTTCGCCCATCTTTATGTCGAACACTCTTTACCTCAGTTCAGTCCGGCCCAGACATGAAGGTACAATCGCTCGAAAGTATACTCGTAACTCAACCAGCATAATTGACACAACCAATATTTCCAATATAATGGAAACATGGAAATTAAAATTGCAATAAAAGCACTAACAGCCTTGGCGCACGAAACCCGCTTGACGATATTCCGGACGCTGGTTCAAGCCGGTGAATCCGGTCTTCCGGCTGGACAATTGGCGAAAGAATTGGGCATCCCGAATGCAACGCTCTCTTTTCATCTGAAAGAATTGGCGCATGCAGAATTGATAATCGCCCGGCAGGAAAGCCGTTTTATTTATTATTCCGCGAATTTCACAACCATGAATGCGCTATTGGGCTACCTCACCGAGAATTGCTGCGCCGGTATACCGTGCAGCCCAACCGAAGTTTGTTGTAATGAAAAAAATGACCTGGCATTGACCGCTGCGCATTTAACCAAGGAGACAACACAATGAAACGTTTTCATATCCATATCGCCGTCGATAATTTAGAAAACAATATCCGCTTTTATTCGGCGTTATTCGGTAGCGAACCATCCGTCAGCAAACCAGATTACGCCAAGTGGATGCTGGATGATCCATTCATCAATTTTGCCTTGTCCGAACGAGGCTCAAAACCGGGCTTGGATCATGTCGGAATTCAGGTCGATTCCGATGAAGCTTTGGCCGAAGTCAACCAGCGCTTGACGCAAGCCGGATTGCCCGCTGCGGAACAACAAAACGCGCAATGCTGTTATGCCGCGTCGAATAAATATTGGACGGTTGATCCGCAAGGCATCGCCTGGGAAGCGTTTCATTCGCTGACGGCGATTCCGGTATTCGGGCAAGATACCGCTATCCCCGCAAAAACCGGAACCTGTTGCGCGGCGTCATCATGAATGTATTATTTCTCTGTACCGGAAACTCGTGCCGCTCTATCCTTGCGGAAGCCACTTTTAATCATCTTGCACCCGACGGCTGGAAAGCGATGAGCGCAGGCAGCAAACCGACCGGCCAGGTTCATCCGCGCTCTCTGGCCCTGCTTGAACGCGAAGGCATCGGAACCCAAGGGCTTTTCAGTAAATCGTGGGACAACTTACCGGCTACGCCGGATATTGTAATCACCGTCTGCGGCAATGCGGCCGGTGAAGCTTGCCCGGCGTATCTTGGCCCTGCGCTACGCGCGCATTGGGGAGTCGATGATCCCGCGGAAGCGGCTGGAACCGAGGAGGAAATCAATGCAGCGTTCATCAAGGCTTATCAAACCTTTCGCGAAGGCATCGAGACTTTTTTATCGCTGCCACTCGACGAGCTGCAGCAAAATCCTTCCGCCTTCAGGACTAAGCTGGATTACATCGGCATTTTGAAATTCAAGCAATCCCAAGCAAAGTGACAGCCACCGGCCTGAGTCCAAGCGCAAGGAGTGATTGACATGCTGATTGCCATACTCATTTTCATCGTCACGCTCGGGCTGGTCATTTGGCAGCCACGTGGCTTGGGTATCGGCTGGAGCGCTATGCTCGGCGCTACCGCGGCTTTGCTGCTCGGCGTGATTCAATTCAGCGACATTCCGGCGGTGTGGCATATTGTCTGGAACGCGACAGCAGCTTTCATTGCCATCATTATTATTAGTTTATTGCTAGATGAAGCGGGGTTCTTTGAGTGGGCAGCATTGCATGTAGCGCGCTGGGGGCGCGGCAATGGGTATTTATTATTTGTGTATATTGTATTACTGGGTGCGGCGGTTGCAGCGCTGTTCGCCAATGATGGCGCAGCTTTGATTCTAACGCCAATTGTGATGGCGATGCTGCTAGCGCTTGGCTTTAGTCCGGCGGCTACGCTCGCTTTCGTCATGGCGGCGGGCTTTATCGCCGATACGGCCAGCTTGCCGCTGGTGGTATCCAATTTGGTTAACATTGTCTCGGCTGATTATTTCAAAATCGGGTTTACCGAGTACGCTGCGGTGATGATTCCGGTCAATATCGCTTCGGTAACAGGCAGTCTAGGCGTGCTTTTTCTTTATTTCCACCGCAGCATTCCGGCCCGTTACGATGTCAATCAACTGAAGGCGCCTGGTGAAGCAATTCGCGATCCGGCAACTTTCCGCGCCGGCTGGGCCGTGATGGCGTTGCTGCTCATCGGTTTTTTAGGTCTTGAACCGTTGGGCGTGCCGATCAGCCTGGTAGCCACCGCCGGTTCGTTAGTGCTGCTAGCGGTAGCCACGCGTAGCCATATCATCAACACACGCAAAATCGTGCGCGAATCGCCATGGCAAATCGTCATTTTTTCATTGGGAATGTATCTCGTGGTGTATGGCCTGCGCAACGAAGGCTTGACCGGATACATTACCAATCTGCTCGATGTCTTCGCCAGCTATGGCGTGTGGGGCGCAACGCTTGGCACCGGTTTTTTGGCCGCTTTCCTATCGTCGATCATGAACAACATGCCCGCAGTGTTGATCGGCGCATTATCCATCGACGCAAGCTCTGCAACCGGTACGATCAAGGAAGCCATGATTTACGCCAACGTCATCGGTTGTGACTTGGGACCGAAAATCACCCCGATCGGCAGCTTGGCAACCTTATTATGGTTGCATGTGCTGGCACGTAAAAATATGGTAATTACCTGGGGATATTACTTACAAGTAGGGATTGTGTTGACGGTTCCGGTATTGCTCGTTACGCTGGCTGCCCTGGCCATGTGGCTGAGTGTTCAATGAGATTATCATCGCAAAACACAACAACCGAACAAAGTGAATTACATCAGCCTTGTTACTTTTTTAATGGAGAATCAAAATGGCAACTATTCAAGTATTTGATCCTGCTTCGTGCTGTAGCTCAGGCGTCTGCGGTTCCGACGTAGACCAGGCATTGACCGCTTTTTCCGCCGATGTCGATTGGCTCAAGCAGCACGACGTAGCCATCGAGCGTTTCAATCTGGCGCAGCAACCCACGGCTTTTGCGGATAATGCTACGGTGAAAGGATTCCTGGAACGATCTGGTGCAGAAGCGCTGCCACTTATTCTGGTGGATGGTGAAGTAGCATTGGCAGGCCGCTACCCGCAGCGCAGCGAGCTCGCGCGTTGGGCGAGCATCCCGCTGCAAGAAAAAGCGGAAGAATCGAGTTGTTGCGGAGGTTGTTGCTAACAGAAGCCTGAGCCAACCGCATGAGCCAACTTGAATTTCTCGATCATCCGCCGCGATTTCTGTTCTTTACTGGCAAGGGCGGTGTCGGCAAAACTTCATTAGCTTGTGCTACAGCGATTACGCTGGCCGATGCCGGCCGACGGGTTTTGCTGGTCAGCACCGACCCGGCTTCCAATGTGGGCCAAGTATTCGGTATCACGATTGGAAATCAGATTACAGCAATTACCGAGGTACCTCGTTTAGCCGCTCTGGAAATCAATCCGCAAGCAGCAGCACAAGTCTATCGTGATCGCATTGTCAATCCAGTTCGGGGCGTATTACCAGACACGGTCGTCAAAGGCATCGAAGAACAACTATCCGGCGCTTGCACCACTGAAATTGCCGCTTTCGATGAATTTACCGCTTGGCTGGTCGATTCAGCGCTAACTGCGGATTACGATCATATTATCTTCGACACCGCGCCGACCGGCCACACCATCCGGCTGCTGCAGCTGCCCGGCGCATGGAGCGATTTTCTTGAGGAAGGCAAAGGCAATGCATCCTGTCTTGGCCCGCTGGCTGGTCTGGAAAAACAACGCGCGCAATACAAAGCGGCAGTGGACGCGCTCGCCGATCCGCAACGCACCCGGCTCATATTGGTGGCACGTGCGCAGCAAGCGACGTTACGTGAAGTAGCACGGACACAGGAAGAACTCACGGCCATCGGTTTGACCAATCAATTCCTCGTCGTCAATGGCTTATTGCCTCGGTCAGAAGCAACGCAAGATGATTTGGCAGCCGCTATTTTCGAACGCGAGCAAAAGACCATGGCAGCTATCCCTGAAATTCTCAAACCCTTGCCGCGCGATCACATTGCGCTTAAACCATTCAACCTGGTTGGATTGATCGCTGTACGGCAATTGCTGATGGATGAATTGCCCGCCGCTCACGATATTAATATGATCCATCAAGCCATACCGTTTCCAGGCTTATCCGTCTTGATCGATGAGATTGCCAAAGATGACTGCGGCTTAATCATGCTGATGGGCAAAGGCGGTGTCGGTAAAACCACGCTAGCAGCTGCAATCGCCGTCAACTTGGCGCATCGAGGCTTGCCAGTTCATTTAACCACTTCCGATCCGGCCGCACATTTAAGCGAAACGCTCAGCGGCACAATGGATAATCTCCTGGTGGACCGGATTGATCCGCAGGTGGAAACCGAGCGCTATCGCCAGCGGGTTCTGGAAACCAAGGGAGCGCATCTGGACGCACAAGGCAGAGCGCTGCTGGAAGAAGATTTACGCTCGCCTTGCACCGAGGAGATCGCGGTATTTCAGGCATTCTCGCGCATTATCCGCGAAGCCGGGAAGAAATTCGTGGTGATGGATACTGCGCCGACCGGCCACACATTACTATTGCTTGATGCTACCGGCGCTTATCATCGCGAAGTGATCAAGCAAATGGATCACCAATCCATCACGCGCTACACCACGCCAATGATGCAACTGCAAAACCCCAAGCAAACCAAAATGCTGCTGGTGACATTGGCGGAAACCACACCCGTGCTGGAAGCCGCCAGCCTGCAAAACGATCTGCGCCGCGCCGGCATTGAACCGTGGGCCTGGATCGTCAATAACAGCGTTGCCGCCACGACCGTCCATTCACCGCTTTTGTGTCAACGCGCTAGTCACGAACTTAAGGATATCGAGGCGGTATCCACTATTCACGCAAAGCGCTACGCCGTCGTTCCGTTGTTCAAGGAAGAACCGTTAGGCATTGAAAAGTTACTGGCATTGTCCGGAAGTAGCCGATCGTTGATCAAGCATTGAGCAATCCAAGCAAAAGCATCGTGCAAGGTATTGCCTAACCACAACAGCCATCACCGCTGTTTTTACCCCGCATCTGGACAGGCGGACATGGCACGGTGCCATAGGAGCAATAGACACAACAATCACCGAGTTTCGGCTTAAGGACAGTGTGGCATTGCCCACACTCGTAGAACCATTGGCAAGCGTCGGTGGGCATGATTTCCGTTTTGGCATGGCCGCACACCGGACAGGTCAGCGTGGATTCAAAAATGACAGTGTCCATAAAGCATTTCTTTCAAGCTATAAATCCTCAGGTTCAGTAACAACGGCGGATGTTTCCTTGAACAACCGGTCCGGCAGCCACCACAGATAATACACCATGCCGGACAGTTCCACCAGCGACTGAAACACGATGATGATCGCAGCCGTTTCCCATCCGGCTGGCAGCGCTAATGCGAATGGCAATACCACGAAGGAATTACGCGTGCCGAGGTTGAACGCCAACGTCCGCCCGGAATCCATCGGCAGCCGCAGCAGCCGGGTGAGCAGGCGGGCAATCAGCGCCGCCGCCAGCAAAAAGCCCGAAAAAACGGGCAGCACCGTTAGCAACAGCGGCGCAGCGTGGCGCACCGTACCAACCTGCGCTCCGGCGATCAGAAACACCACTACCGCCAGCAAGGGCACCGGCCACCAACCAAGGCGTTCGCGCCAGACCGCGCACGCGGGTTTGGCTTCGATCCAGCATTCCGTCAATACCGCGGCCAGCAGCGGTATGCCAATCAGAACAAGCGCGGCGGGCAGCATGTCTTCGATTCGCAGCGCGGCACTGAAATCCACCGCCGGCAGCATCAGCCACAGATAAACCGGCAGCAACAGCAACTGCGCCAGCAAGTTCAGCGGTGTGACGGCAATCGCCCGCGCCGTGTTGCCGCGCCCGAGTTGCGCGAAGGTGATGAACCAGTCGGTACAGGGCACCAGCAGCACCAGCAATACGCCGAGATGCAGAGCCGGATCAGCGGGCAGCCATTGCAGCATGAACCAGACTACCAACGGTATCAGCACGAAATTACCGGTCATCGCGGCCAGCACGAAGCGCCGGTCGCCAAAGGCGTCGCGTATATGCAGTAGCGGCACTTGCACAAAGGTGGCGTAAAGCAGCACAGCCAGCACCGGCCATAGCCACATCTCCAGATACGGCCCGATACCGGGCCAGATACTGCCCGACGCCAATCCGCATACGATAGCGACGAGATAAACCCAAACTTGCCGCCGTTCGAGCGCCAAGCGATCCATCAATCGCGCACCCGCAGGATCAGCAAAGTACCGGCCAGCATGAATCCGGCCGCCAGGGTGAAGGCAACTTCCGGAGAAACCGCGGTCCAAACCACGCCGACGGTCGCGCTCGACACAAACTTGGCAATTCCGTTGACGGTGCCGAGCGCGCCGATACCCATCGTCATGGTTTCCACCTGCACCATGTCCGCGGTCACGGTGGATTCCAGCGCTTCCTGCACGGCCACGTACAACCCGGCGAAAGAGAAAATACCGGCCAACGCTGCGATGCTGTCGACCGCGAACCAGAACGCCAGTGCCGCCGACATTGCCGTGGCGGCGCCCAGGAAGTAGCCGAGGACGAGAACGGGCAAATGGCCGATACGGTCAGCCAGCCATCCCACCGGCCAGGAAACAGCCACCTGCACGACATTGCGCCATACATACAGCAATCCCGCCACCTGCGCCGCCTGCACCACACCCATCGACGGGGTGAGCAGCGTGGTGGCCGCGAGGATCAGCAATGCATGGGAAAAATCGCCGATGCCGAAGACAGCCACCGCGCCCAGATACCGTTTGAAACGTACCGGCAATCCGCGCAGCGTGCTGAAAAACTTCAGCGCCGGATTCGGTGAATGCTGCGGATCCTTGACCAGCCACAGAAACGCCAGTACCGCCAGCACCCCGGGAATGACCGACAGCCACAGTACGAAGCGGAATGGCCCGGCGGCGTCTTCCCAATGCCAGTCTTGCGCTAATCCCAGCAACGCCACACCCAGCAAAGGGCCGAGCACCGCACCCACTGAATCCGCCGCGCGATGGAAGCCGAAAGCGCGTCCGCGCGTAGCCGGGCTTACCGCTTGAATCACAATGGCGTCGCGCAACGGGCCGCGCAAGCCCTTGCCGAACCACGACACCATGCGCCCGAGCAGGATGAGCAACCACCCTGAAGATAGCGCAATCAATATCTGGCCAAGCGGCGTCAACCCGTAACCGATCAGCACCAGCAGCTTGCGGTGTCCGAGCTTGTCGGCGATATAACCCGAAACCATTTTGGTAAAACTCGCCACCGCATCGGCGATGCCTTCGATTAGACCCAGCATCGCCGCCGGAATGCCGAGCACCGCGAGAAAGCCCGGTAGAATCACGGTCGTCGTTTCGTAGCAGAAATCGCCCAGCGCGCTGGTAATGCCCGCGCCCGCGACCGTGCGGTTAAACCAGCCTTTTGTATCAGTCGTTTGAACGCCGTTTTCCGGCATCAGGTTTCTCCGGTCACGCCGAACTCGATCGGCGTTTTGACATAGAACACGTGCACACCTTCCTGCCGCAAATGCTCGAACATGCGTTCCGCTTGCTGCTCGCTGACGGCCATCGTCACTTCGACCGGCTGATCGGCCAACTCGAAGAAATGCGCGGCATGCAGCTTGCGATCGCGCCCGAATCCCTCGGCGGCGGTAGTCAATGTTGCGCCGCCGATACCCAGTTTCATCGCCGATTGCAACAACCATTCCCCGAGCGGCTGGTGATTGTGCTGGCGGTCTTGCTGGGTGAAAAACGTCAGTTGATAGCCTTTCATGGCATTCTCCTTGAAATCAGACGGTTTTAAACGCGGCCACGGTCGCCAGCCCCAACATTGTCATCAGTAAAGAACCGATTAGATGCGCGCCGATCGCACCGGCAGCCCACAGCATGCGCCCTTCCTGGATCAGCACCGTAACTTCGGCGGAAAATGTGGAAAACGTGGTCAATCCGCCCAAAAAACCGGTGATGACGAACAAACGCCACTCCGGCGTCAAACCGGGATGATGGGCAAAGACGGCAAGTGCGACACCGATCAAGTAACCGCCGATCAGATTCGCCGCCAATGTGCCGGGCGGAATCGCCGGAAACAACGCGTTAAGCGACATACCCAGCAACCAGCGCAACACGGCGCCGAGCGATGCGCCCAAACAGATGGCTAAGAGGGAATTGAAAATAAATTTATCCTTGTTAATTAAATTGGCCTGTCTTACGTTTTTGCTTTTCTCGCTTCGGCTTGTTTTCCTTTAATTTATTAGGCTGCCTAAACCGGTTTTTACCCGCAATCCGGAGAAGCCGGAGAAATTTCGGGCATTCGAAATGACTGGGCGCTTTGCAGACCGCAGCATGACGAAGCCCATCCCGCATAGCAGCCAGCATTTCAATTGTTCTATCCAGTTCATCCGCCTTGGCTAAAAGCAATGCGCGATTAATGTCAGGCCCTTCGGGGGTAAACATTTCCGCAATCTCATCGAGCGAAAAACCGGCGCTACGCCCCAGTGATATTAAAGCCAGCCGCTCAATGACATTGGCGCTGAATAAACGCCGCAAACCATTCCGGCCGCATGACTGAATCAATCCTTTTTCTTCATAAAATCGTATCGTTGAAGCTGGCAGCCCGGATACTTTTGCGACTTGAGTGATATCCACTGTTTCACCTGTTGTAATTAATACTTGACTTCAAGCCGGCTTGAACTTTTATCCTAGCTCAGTACACAACTTAGTACAACACTTAAGGAAACGCTGATTAACTGACTGCACGAACGAATCACTTCGTTGCGCGGTACTCGCATCCTCGCCTATCTTGTTGATATGTCTCGGTTGCTGCGTTCCGTGCGCCTCGTGCTTCCTCTCGTTCGTCGAATTAATCAGCGCCTCCTTAAGTCATTAAGCCGATGGCTTGTGATTAATCTTTTAAGAATTTAAGGAGCCGCTATGGAAGCAAGTTTTTGGCATCAGAAATGGGAACGAGGCGAGATCGGTTTTCATGAAAATGAGATAAATCCTTTTTTAATAAAGCATTTTGAAGCCTTAAATCCGACAAAGGGCGGCCGGATATTCCTGCCGCTGTGCGGCAAGACGCGCGATATTGGATGGTTCCTTGCCAATGGATACCGGGTTATCGGCGCGGAGCTGAGCGAACTGGCCATACACGAGCTGTTTACAGAACTGGGCATAACACCGGAAATTTCCAAAGATGGAAAACTGACTTGTTACCGCGCTGAAAATCTGGACATTTTAGCAGGCGATTTTTTCGATGTATCCGTAGAATCTCTTGGACCCATCAGCGCGATATACGATCGAGCAGCTTTAGTCGCGCTGCCCGCCCCCATGCGCAAGCAATATTCCTCGCACCTGATGCATCTAACCGATGCGGCACCGCAATTGCTGATCACTTATGAATACAACCAACTGCTGATGGATGGTCCGCCATTCTCGGTTAACGAGGACGAAGTCAAACAACTTTATGCGGCTGCGTATCGATTGGAATCTGCTGAAAGCAAGATCATTGCAGGCGGATTGAAGGGAAAAGTGGCGTCGACAGAGACCGCCTGGTTATTTCATAAAATCAAGTAATAGGCTCAATTGATATGCCGGACATCGAATGGATTGTGTTGTACATGGCTTTGGGAGCCATTACTGGTTTTATGGCCGGATTGTTGGGCCTTGGCGGCGGCGGGATGCTGGTTCCTTTGCTGGCATCCATTTTTACCATGCAAGGCATGAGCGCGGATACCGCCGTTCACTTGGCATTAGGAACGTCATTGGCTTGCATGATTACCTCTTCAACGGCAAGCATTCACGCACATGCTTCGCAGGGAGCCATCATGTGGCGGGCCGTCGGCGGCATGATTCCCGGAATCGCTGCGGGCGCTTTGCTGGCCGCCTACGCCGCGGCAAAGCTTAATCCAGCTCACATTGCTTTATTTTTTGCGCTCTTCATGGCGCTGGTCGCTTTGCAAATTTTTGTTAATTGGCAACCGGAACCCAGCAAGCAACCCATCACGCTTCGCGGACTACTCACGGCCGGGATTGGGATCGGATCCGTATCGGCACTGACTGCAGCGGGCGGCGGTTTTCTCACCGTTGCCTACCTGAGCTACAAGAATTCGGACATAAAAACAGCAATTGGCACGTCAGCCGCTATTGGATTCCCCATCGCCATCGCCGGCACTGCCGGTTACGTGATAAGCGGCTGGTCTATCACATCAAGCGATCCCTATACCCTGGGGTTCGTATACATACCGGCATTCTTAGCGATATCGATAGCCAGCGCTGTTTCAGCGCATTATGGCGCGCGTTGTACGCATCGTTTGCCCGAAGCTTTTCTGAAAAAGGCATTGGCCATCATCTCGCTGCTTTTGAGCATACAAATGCTGGTCACATTGGTTTAGTCCTGCCTCGAAGCATAGGCTTATAATCGACTGTCAGTGTCATACAGATAAAGAACATCATCTTCGATCACTGGTGGTGGTGACCGGAACCATGAGGATGACCCGGCACGGCGTGACGGGCATGATCGCTTAACTGCGCGTCAAACCAATGGTGAATCGCCCGTTTGAGCTTCTCAATGTGAGTGGCGTAAGTAATTTCTGCGCCATCCGGCAATTCCCGATAAACGATCTTCACTTGACCAGGACCGGCCGCTTTCAATTCCGCCAGCCCGGGCATCGCGGCGCCGTGAATCCTTTCCGGATTGAAGTAATCACCCTGCTGGAATTCCTCGGCAATCTGAGACAGATGCAGCCGTATCAGGCTGATTTGTTCGCTATCCGCTTTGTCCTTCGCGATCACCTGTTGAATGCCGCCGGTATCCGTCTTGGAAAAAATATGCGTGGTTTCTTCCAAATCGAACGGCATCACATGCGAGCCACGCTCTGCGACTTCGTCCAGCCGCTGTTCGCTCGCCGGTTCTGCCGCAAAAACCGGTGTTATCAAAAAAATCAACCAGCCAAGCACGATCAAGCGACTCTTCATTTCCTTCTCCTTTATTCAACGATGATGACCTTCAATCACATCAATGAAATATCAAATAAAACAATGGATAAATACCCGGCAATCAACTAGCCGGTAATACTGACACATTGCCGCAATAGCCACGCAACAATCACCGGCTAACATATTTTAGCGCATCGCCGCCACCCTTTTCCGGCGGTTGCCGCGCCATTGATAACAAGAACTTCAATAATTGATTCAAATCATTAGGGATCTCATATATGAAACCGTTAAATCAAATATCCGGCTTGACCAAAAAAGCCCTGAATATCGCGGTATTGGCCGTGATTCCGGCCATCGCGGCGACTACGCCGTCGAATGCAGCAACACCCGCAGCGCCTTACTTTCAACGCGTCGCAACCTACCTCGTTTGCGAGAATACCAGTTGCGACCGGGATTCCGTCAAAGAAACCGTTGCTGAAATCATTGCCGCCAGCAAAGATGGCAGTGTTTTGATTTACACCGACAGCCCGGCCGGGAAAATAGGATTCGTCAACATCAGTAATCCCGCCAACCCTACCGGTCTCGGTACCGTGAATACCAGCGGCGAACCGACCTCGGTCGCCGTTACCGGAAATTATGTTCTGGTTGGCGTGAACACCTCGGCAAGCTTCGTGGCGCCTTCCGGCATGCTCTCGGTCTATCACCTGCCGTCCTGTCTGGCTGATGTGCCCAACTGCGCGCCAATCCGGGAAATCGATATGGGCGGCCAGCCGGATTCGGTTGCTGTCAGCCCCAATGGCCGTTATGCGGCGGTTGTGATTGAGAATGAGCGCGATGAAGCCGTAACTGTAGATGGAGTCAAAGGCGGATTGCCGCAATCTCCTGCCGGATACCTGAACATTATCGACTTGACCGGAAACCCTGGAAATTGGAAAGTACGGCCCGTCGATTTAACCGGTCTGGCGGACTATGGCATTGACGACCCGGAACCGGAATTTGTCAGCATCAATCAGAGCAATATTGCCGCAATCACATTGCAGGAGAATAACCACATCGTTTTCGTCAATCTCGCCGATGGCAAGATATTGCAGCACTTTAACGCAGGTAAAGTAACCCTCGAAGGCGTGGACATCGCGGATAACAAATTAATCGATTTTTCCAGCACTTTGAAAAACATTCCCCGGGAACCCGACGCCATCACTTGGCTGAACCACATGGTCATCACCGCCAACGAGGGGGATTTATTCGGCGGCAGCCGCGGCTTTACCTTTTTCAATCGCAACGGTACGGTTCTATATGACTCCGGTATGGAATTCGATTACCTTGCCGCCAAGATCGGCCATTATCCGGAAAAACGCTCCGACAATAAAGGCAGCGAACCGGAAGGCATCACGGCTGCCCGCTATGGTAATGAAAACCTGGTTTTCGTCGGCTCCGAACGCGCCAATTTTGTCGGTGTGTACAGTTTCCAAGGCCGCTCGGTGGATTACAAACAAGCACTGCCGACCGGTGCGGGTCCTGAAGGATTGCTGGCCATCCCGCATCGTCAACTTTTCATCGCATCCACCGAGGTGGATTCGCCTGTCCGTTCTCAAATCAACATTTTCCGCTTAGAACGGAAACCGGCCGGTTATCCGCAAATCGAATCCGAGCTGCTGACCGATGGCAAGCCGATTGCTTGGGGCGCACTGTCGGCGCTCGCTGCAGATAAGGATGACGCCAACCGCTTGTATACCGTTCACGACAGCTTTTACAACAAGAGCCGCATCTATACGATCGATGTCAGCAACCACCCTGCCAAAATTTCGGCGGTTACGCCCATTCTGAAAGACGGTTCGCCGGTCAATTACGATTTGGAGGGTATTGCGCAGCGCAGCGACGGCAGTTTTTGGCTGGCTTCGGAAGGCGCCAGCACATCGACCACGCGCAATCTTCTGATCGAGGTCAACAGCGACGGCACGGTCATCCGAGAAATCCGCCTGCCGGCTGCAGTTGATGCTCTGCAAGTCAGCAATGGCTATGAAGGTGTTGCAGTCACTGGCCGCGCCGGTGCCGACGAACAAGTTTATGTCGCCTTTCAAAGGGAATGGAAAGACGATCCGCTTGGTATGGTGCGCATCGGGCAATACACGCCGTCATTGGACCTGGATCCGGCGATCGACGAAGGCGAATGGAAATTCTTTTATTATCCGCTCGACCCCGTCGAGTCTCCCACCGGCGGCTGGGTAGGATTGTCCGAAATTACAGCGCTGGGCAACGGCAAATTTGCGATCATCGAGCGCGATAATCAAGCGGGACCGGATGCACGCATCAAGCGCGTCTATACCGTCGATATCTCGGGAGTAACCCCCAAAACCCAAACGGAAGGCAGTTTCCCGATACTCAACAAAAGTCTGGCGATCGATGTACTGCCGGCCATGCAAGCGGGTAATGGCTGGGTTCACGACAAACTGGAAGGTTTGGCAAGAACAATCGACGGAACCGTCTATGTCGTCACCGATAACGACGGTGTCGATAATTCAACCGGTGAAACGCAATTTCTTAATTTGGGCAATGCGCTGAATTAAGATTTGTGAACCACGTAAGAAAGGCGCCAACCGGATGAACGAAGGAGGCGCCTTTTCCGTCAGAACCTGCCGGAACAACCGGATCGCTATCACCCAGACCGGTGAAAAATTCCAATAGAGCAATCCCCTTTGTCTGCAGGGTAGCATTATCAACCAATGCGGTCGCTGATCGCCTTGGCAGCAACAACAAATTGACCTGGAATCGCTGTATACCGGCAAGACGACGATCACGGACTGAGTAAGGAAATCATCGATCATATCTATACCCACGGCTATTGTTCCGCCGATGACATCGGCATCCAAAACCCCATTCCCAATCACTACTTTATCCTGAAAAACACCCGTACATCCGTGCTGGTGTTTTATAACCCCATCACGCAAAGAATCGAGCAACTCGAAAAACAGCCCGCGTACCGGATTTGGCCGAAAAATGCCGAGCAAGTCTTCGCGCTGCACGCAATCACCCACCTCGGCATCAAGCTCGTCACCTTGCAAGGCGTGGCAGGCACAGGCAAGACCTTGCTGACACTGGCCGGCGCATTGGAACAGAAAAGACATTACAAGCAGATCTTGCTATCCCGCCCGGTTGTACCGCTCAGCAATAAGGACATCGGTTTTCTGCCCGGCGATATCGCATCGAAACTCGCGCCCTACATGGAGCCGTTATGGGACAACCTCAAATTCATCAAAAGCCAGTTTAGTGAAAAAGACAAGGAATATAAAAAATCACGGAAGCTGTCTCGCAGGAAAAACTCAAAATCACGCCGCTGGCCTATATCCGGGGCAGAAGTATCTCAAATGTATTTTTCATCATCGACGAAGCGCAGAACTTAACGCCGCACGAAGTTAAAACCATCATCACCCGAGCAGGCGAAAATACCAAAATCATATTTACCGGGGATATTTATCAAATCGACACACCCTATTTAGACTCGCAGAGTAATGGCTTGTCTTATCTGATCGATAAAATCAAGCATCATGAAATCTATGCGCATATCCAACTGGAAAAAGGCGAGCGATCCAATTTGGCCAATCTGGCGAATCAATTGCTTTGATTACAGCCAGACAACTACTCGATTAACTTGAATGATTACAGTGGACAGCAAGAAACCGAAGATTAGGATTTCTAGGTTTCTTGCTGTGATCAGATATCCGTGAAGATCAAAGCTTTCACTTTTCAAATCACTATACTATATCTTTCTTCTTTTCCAGCTCGACGCACCAATCAAACCCAATCCTGCCAGCAGCATGGCGTAGGTTTCGGGTTCCGGCACAGCCAGCATGATTAAGCGGTCATCGCCGCTGGTTGGATGTTGCACATTCAAATAGGCGATATTGGGATTGAATTTATCGAAATAAAGGCCGGTCGGTTCAGCGCCTAAAGTCGATAACGATGCCCAGCGGCCAACCGATTCAGCGATACCATCGTGATTGGCATCGGTAGCAAACCAGATATCGGCGGAACCGCCCGGTTGATCTTCGACAATATAGATATTGCCTTCGGCATCGATCGCCAGATTATCCGGATTGTTGAATACCCCGCCTACACCAAGACCAGTCGCCAGATCCAGCGTAGCGGAATTGACAAACAGATTGGCGGTATTGCTGGCCAAGTTGAAAGAATACACTTCATCGGTGGTCGTAGTCGCCACGTAGAGGATCTGATCGCCGTTCGCCAATGTTTTGATTTCCAGATCTTCGGGACGCTGGTAATTGGTGCCATGCACGACATCGGCAGTCAAGCGGCCGTCGATGCTGCCGTCCGCGTTGAGTACCGATACGCCCGGAATCGCACCGCCATTGACATCGGATATCGGTTCCCAAGTAATAGCGCCGGTTGCATTGGAATTGCTGCCACCATCTACCAGCATCACAAAGGTTTGCCCTGCGGCAAAATAATCGTCACCGTTAGTTGCATTGGGATTGGCTGATACAAATTTATAAATGCTGCCGCCATTAAACTCATCAATAAAGTACATCGCGTTGTTCTTATCAAACGCTAAGCCTTCGTGTGATACTCGTGGCAACAGGCTGCGATGGATAAAGTTGGAATCACCGGTGCCAGTCGCAGTTACCGAGTTGGTCAATTCAAACAGCCGTCCTTTGGTACTACCGGCGCCCCACGATTCCTCGGCGGTCAGATAACCACCCCAAGGTGTCCAGCGCGAAGCATCTCCCGCTACAAACCCTTGCGTACCGGGTGCAACCAGGGTTACGGTGCGGGTATTGTAATCAGGATTCCACAAATCAACCCGTTGCACACCCGCAGTACTGGTTTCAAATGGCATGAACAGATAGCGACCCGCGTCAACACCGCTTTCATTGGCGGTAATCATATCCCAATTCCCGCTATTGGCTTGACCCTGTGCAAGCTGGTTGGCACGATTGGCAATTGAAATTTGTGTCCAGGATGCATTTCCAAGCTCTAAGGGGCTGGATTCCGGTAAAGATCCGCCGGGTACGCTGCTGGCCAACGGGGTAAAAGTATCAAAACCGGTGCTGGCCGCCATTGACTGTGTTGCTGCAACCATGCTGACGATCGCACCTGTTACTAATGTATTCAGTATTTTCTTCTGGAACATCATGTTCTCCCGAAAAGTAATCAAAAAATTCTTGTGGATAAGAAGTGATGTACAGGCAATCCGGCTGTCTGCGCTATCCGAACGGATAGGTTTGTCATGCAGATCCTGGATTTTCCGTTGACCGGCTCACGCCGGAGATGGCTTTACAGTACGGAAGGCAGTATAGGCAACCAGTATGACGCGGTTATTGCGGCGGTGTTACGTAACGGAATTTCCGATGGACAGTTACAAACGGTTATTTTTCAAGGAAATTCACAAGAATGAGGATCGAAAAACTACCCAAGCTGGTAATAAATTTTGTTCTCACCCTATTATCAGACTTTATTCCGATCAGCTATCAGCGTTTTAACAGGTAGTGATAAAATGCGATAATTGATTCTCAAAATTTCAAAGGATTGGTATCACCATGTTTTCGCAAAAACACACGATAGAAAATGTAGACCCGGATTTATGGCAAGCAATTAAAGGCGAAATGCAACGCCAGGAAGAATATATCGAGCTAATCGCTTCCGAGAATTACGCGAGTCCTGCCGTGATGCAAGCGCAGGGATCCGTGCTCACCAACAAATATGCAGAAGGCTATCCCACCAAGCGCTATTACGGCGGCTGTATGTACGCCGATCAAGTGGAACAATTGGCGATCGATCGCCTGAAAGCTTTGTTTGGCGCGGAATATGTCAATGTGCAACCGCATTCCGGCTCGCAGGCCAATGCCGCAGTCTACCTCTCGGTGTTAAAACCGGGCGATACGTTGCTAGGAATGTCCTTAGCCCATGGCGGCCATTTGACACACGGTTCGAGCGTCAGCATGAGCGGAAAAATCTTCAATTCCATTTCTTATGGACTACATCCCGAAACGGAGTTGCTAGACTACGACGAAGTGGAACGTTTAGCGCATGAACACAAGCCTAAAATGATTGTGGCAGGCGCTTCATCGTATGCTCGCGTCATCGACTGGAAACGTTTCCGCAAGATTGCCGATGCTGTCGGCGCTTATCTGTTTGTCGATATGGCGCATTATGCGGGATTGGTCGCGGCTGGTTTTTATCCCAATCCGGTCGGCATTGCCGACTTCGTGACCAGTACCACGCACAAAACGCTTCGTGGTCCCCGGGGCGGTATCATCATGGCCAAGCCGGAGCATGAAAAAGCATTGAATTCAGCCATTTTCCCGCAAACCCAGGGCGGTCCGCTGATGCATGTGATCGCAGCCAAAGCGGTTGCTTTTAAAGAAGCTGCCAGCAAAGAGTTTAAGGATTACCAAGAACAAGTGATCGAGAATGCGCGCGTTATGGCGAAAGTGCTGACCAGCCGCGGATTGCGGATAGTATCGGGCCAGACCGACTGCCATATGTTTCTTGTCGATCTGCGCGCGATGAATTTGACGGGTAAACAAGCCGAAGAGTCGCTGGAACATGCGCACATTACCGTCAACAAAAACGCCATTCCCAACGATCCGCAAAAACCATTTGTTACCAGCGGCATCCGCGTCGGTTCACCGGCAATTACGACACGGGGCTTCAGAGAATTCGAAGCTGAGCAACTAGCGAATCTGATCGCGGATGTCTTAGCAGCGCCTGAAGATTCTGCGGTCATTTCCAGAGTGGCTACCGAAGCCAAAAAAATGTGCGCGAAATTTCCTGTGTATGGATAAATTTCCCGAGGAAACATCAATCTGGCTTGATGCTTGTGATCGTTAATCAATTATGAAATGTCCATTCTGCAACGCGGATGACACCAACGTGATTGATTCACGGGTAAGCGAGGATGGTCACAAAATCCGCCGCCGCCGCCGCTGCCCCGCTTGCGACAAACGCTTTACAACTTACGAAACCATCGAATTACGGTTGCCGCAAGTTGTAAAGCACGATGGCAGCCGGGCGGAATTCGACCGTAACAAATTGCTGACAGGTTTTCAGCGGGCATTGCATAAGCGGCCGGTTCCCACCAGCTATGTCGATGAAGCGATCGACCGCATCGTTCAAAAACTGCTGGCAATGGGCGAACGCGAAGTTTCGTCGCGCAGTATCGGTGAAAGCGTGATGGAAGAACTCTATAAGCTGGATAAGGTCGCCTATATCCGTTTTGCCTCCGTTTACAAGAGCTTCCAGGACGTTGACGATTTCCGCGACGCGATCAAAGAAGCGCAAAAGCAATACCCTTCGATGCCGTCGAAGAAAGTATCTTGATTCCGCAAAGTATCATCACGACGCCACATACGGATCGTAGTTCAACCACAACTTCCTAGGGAAACGCTGATTAATTCAACGAACGTGATGAAGGGCGAGGCGCACGGAACGCAACAACTGAGACATATCAATCCGATAGGCGAGGGAGTGAGTACCGCACAACGAAGCAATTCGCTCGTGCAGTCAATTAATCAGCGCTTCCCTGGGAAATGCTGATTAATTCGGGGAACAAGATGAGGTGCAAGGCGGATGGAGCGCAGAAAATGAGATATATCATAGTGATAGGCGAATTTCCGAGCACCACCCAACGCAGCAGATCGCCTGTGTAGCCAATTATTCAGCGTTTCTTAGATGTTTTCTTCCGCCGATCACACTTTCATGTCACAAGCCCTGCGTTTAGCGGAAAAAGGGCTTTACAGCACGGCGCCCAATCCACGCGTCGGCTGCGTCATCGTTCGCAATGAACAAATCGTCGGCTGCGGCTGGCACGAGAAAGCCGGGCTACCGCACGCCGAAGTCAACGCATTGATAAATGCCGGAGCAGCGTCACGAGGCGCGACCGCCTACGTGACTCTGGAACCCTGCAGTCATTTCGGGCGCACGCCGCCATGCGTCAATGCGTTGATCGATGCGGGCATTGCGCAGGTCATTATGGCCATGCAAGATCCTAATCCTCTGGTATCCGGGCGAGGCCTCGCGCTGCTGGAACATGCCGGCATCAAGGTAAAATCAGGCCTAATGCAAACAGAAGCTCAGGCGCTGAACGTGGGTTTCATTTCGCGCATGACGCATCAGAAACCTTGGGTCAGAATTAAAACAGCCGCCAGCCTGGACGGCAAAACAGCATTGAACAACGGCGTCAGCCAGTGGATTACCGGCGAAGCCGCGCGATGCGACGGGCATCGGTGGCGCGCCCGATCCTGTGCAATCTTGACAGGTATCGGCACCATTCTATCGGATGATCCGCAGCTTTCCGTCCGGCATATCGAAACACCCCGTCAGCCTAAAAGAATCATTGTCGACAGCCGCTTGGCGATACCGTTGGAAGCAAAAGCGCTGCAAGGCGGAATTGAAACTTTTGTTTTCGCAGCATGCGGTAACGATCAAGACAAAATCGCCGCTCTGGAAAACATGGGAATCCGCGTATTTATCTTGCCGGACAGCGCGGGATCGGTGGATCTGAATAAAATGATGGCCCTGCTTGCCGGATTGGAAATCAATGAAGTGCTGGTGGAAGCCGGGAGCGGTCTCAACGGCGCTTTGATTGAAGCCGGATTGGCAGATGAAATCATTATTTACCTCGCACCCCATCTGCTGGGCGATGCCGCGCAGGGTATGATCAGGTTACCCGAACTGACGCGCCTGGATCAGAAGAAATCACTAAGAATTAAAGATTTACGGCTAATCGGTCAGGATATCCGGATAACTGCTTCCATTTTATAAACCTGACGCTGATTATTCTTTCAGCGGTCTTTTGGCAAGTTTTCGCTGTAACGTCCGGCGATGCATATTCAATATCCGCGCAGTCACTGAAATATTGTTGTCATTCTCGGTAAGAATCCGTTGAATATATTCCCATTCCAATCTTCCGACCGATAGCGGATTGGCGCTGATCGGTATGCTGGATTCGCCGGTGATCCGTTCAAAAGCAGCCATGATTTGATCCGCATCGACCGGTTTCGCCAGATAATGGGTGGCGCCCAATTTAATCGCTTCAACCGCCGTGGCGATGCTGGCATAACCCGTGAGCATCACAATGCGGGTACCCGGATCCAGCGCCCGCAGTTCTTCCACCAGCACCAAACCGGATTCACTGGACAGTTTCAAGTCAACGATGGCGTACTCCGGGGTCGACTGCTCGGCCCAATTCAGCGCATCTTCAATGGTATGCGCGCAAGTGACATCAAAGCCTCTTTTTTTCATCGCTTTGGTTAATACCTCACAGAATACGGTATCGTCATCAACGATCAGCAAACTGGGTTTTTCGCTATTGTCGGCGGCCAGCAGATCATTCATGGCTGCGCCCCTCCTATCAACGGCAATACGACTTGCGTACAAGCACCGCCATCTTCCAGATTAAACAGCCTGACACTGCCGCCGTACCGTTCAATATTGGCATTGGCAAGGAACAATCCTATTCCAAAACCTTGTCCGGGTGCTTTACTGGAAAAGAACGCTTCGCCGGCGCGCTGCAAGGCTTCGGGTGACAATCCCTTGCCATCGTCGATGATGTCAAGATTCAACGCCGAATGATCCCAATGACTGTTGATCGTGACGCATTCCGAAGATGCGTCGGCTGCATTATTCAGTAAATTCAGTAAGGATTGGTTGAGTAATTGACTGTCCATTATTTTCGGTACGGGCTGCACACCGTTTGCCTGATAGGTAAACTTCACGGAAGGCCGGATCAGTTTCCATTTATCAAGCACTTGCCGTAAAAATTCATCAACCGGCAATTCACTGCCTTGCTCGGTTCTGCTTTGTCCTGCTTTAGCCAGCAACTGGGTTAGTGTTTGTTTGCAGTGCGTAATTTGATCCCGAAGAATATGAATATTGTTTTGGAACTCAGCATCATCTCGATATTCTTGTTGCAATTCACCGGTAATGACAGCCATCGTTGACAGTGGGGTGCCCAGTTCATGCGCTGCACCGGCTGCCAATGTGCCAAGCGCGATGATTTGTTCATTGCGCAAAGCATGCTCACGCGCTTTGGCAAGATCTTGATCCCGTTCCCGGATAGAAGCGCTCATTCTCACGACAAACCAGGCAATGATCACGGTACTCAAGACGAAAGCCAGCCACATCCCTGAGACATGCAACGCAAACTCAATCAAATGCTTGTTGTGGTCATGCGGCAGCGGCACATAGTTAACTAGCAACAAGGTATAGCAAGCGATCGTAATAATCGCCATGCTCCAAGTATAGCGCCATGGCAGCGTCGCGGCCGCGATGGTAAGGGGCAACAAGAACAAAGAGATAAACGGATTGGTCGAGCCACCGCTAAAATACAGTAAAGCGCTTAACGCCAAAACATCAATCAGCAATTGCGCAAAAAATTCCAGGTGCGATACCGGCCACTTCCGACGCAACCGAATCCACGTCAACAAATTCAGCAAAGCCAGCAAGGCCACGACAAAAATCATTTCAGCCCAAGGTATTTCAATATCAATCGTCCAAAAGACGATCGCAAATGTGAGGCATTGAGCAATGATGGCGATATTGCGAAGCAGAAATAAACGTTTCAGGTTCTTACTGAGCGGCGATTGACTGAGATCACTAAACATTCGATGGCAATTACAACGAAATTTTTCTTTTGATTAACTGTGGAACATTAACGTAAATTCTATGTTTTGGCTATGCGACAAATTGTCTCAGGCAATGATTTAAGGCAACACTGAACTATCCGGGGGCAACATGAGATACAAGGCAGATAGCTTATCTTGCGCATAGGTGTTGCGTTAACTTGAGTACGTTTTAGAAAATGTTATAATCGCAGGATAATTTGATTAATCGCATCGCGTGAATCAAATTAAATTCACACATCCTGTTATGTTATGCAGATCAGATTTAATCTGAAAGATGGCAAAACACGGATGGAGGCTCAATCCTATAGGAGAAATTTATGTCAGTAACAATGCGGCAAATGCTGGAAGCAGGGGTTCACTTCGGTCATCAAACACGCTTCTGGAACCCCAAGATGGCACCGTATATTTTCGGTCACCGCAACAAAATTCATATCATCAATCTTGAAAAAACCTTGGTGATGTATGAAGAGGCGATGAAATACATCCGCCAATTAGCAGCTAACAGAGGCGTCATCTTATTTGTCGGCACCAAGCGGCAGGCCCGCGATATCGTACGCGAAGAAGCTGCACGCTGTGGTTCTCCGTACGTAGACCAGCGTTGGTTAGGCGGAATGCTGACGAACTTTAAAACGATCAAACAATCCATCAAACGCCTTCAAGACATGGAAACGATGGTTAACGATGGAACATTGGATAAACTCGTAAAAAAAGAAGCGCTGGATCTGCAGAGGGAATTGGATAAACTTAACAGCAGCCTGGGCGGCATTAAAGAAATGAAAGGTCTGCCAGACGCGCTCTTCGTAATCGATGTGGGGTATCAAAAAGGAGCAATCACTGAAGCCAGTAAGCTCGGTATTCCAGTCATCGGGGTTGTCGATACCAACCATAACCCGGATGGATTGCAATACATAATCCCGGGAAATGATGATTCAAGCAGAGCAATACGCTTGTATGCGCGAGGTGCTGCCGATGCCATTCTGGAAGGCCGTAATCAATCTCTCCAAGAAATTGTCGAAATGAGTAATGAAGGGGGGGAATAAGAGTCTTTCCTTCCATTCTTAATGATTGCCGGCAATTCAGATCGAAAATTTCCAATATCTTCCGTTGGCCTTAACGGAATTTCCGGGGATTGACCGGCAGCAGAGAATACTCTGAGTTAATTCAGCTAAAAATCACATTGCTATCTTGAAAGATTATGTTCAGCAGCAATTATTCATAAACTTTTATTGTATTTGGAGCAAATATGGCGGAAATTACCGCAAGCATGGTTAAAGAACTTCGCGAGATGACAGGGCTTGGCATGATGGAATGCAAAAAAGCCTTGACTGAAACGAACGGCGATATGAAAGCAGCGGAAGATCTGCTGCGGATTAAAAGTGGCGCCAAAGCAAGCAAGGCAGCTGGCAGAATTACCGCCGAAGGCGTGATCGGCGCGTATGTTTCTGCGGATAATCAATGCGGTGCATTGGTCGAGGTAAATTGCGAAACCGACTTCGTTGCAAGAAATGAAGACATCATCAATTTCGCCAAGACTCTGGCGGAATTGGTCGCCACAAAAAATCTAACCGATATTGCCGCGCTCAGCGATGCTCCGCTTCAAAGTGGCGAAACCGTTGAAGAAGCCCGCAAGGCTTTAATCATGAAGCTGGGGGAAAATATCAGCATCCGACGCAGTGGGCGGCACACAACCCAAGGCCGGCTGGCCTATTATCTGCACGGTACCAAGATTGGTGTGATGGTTGATTACACGGGCGGCGATGACAGCTTAGGAAAGGATATCGCGATGCATATCGCTGCAAGCAAGCCGATTTGCGTATCAAAAGAACAAGTGCCGGCAGCGGTATTGGAACACGAGCGTCAGATTTTTACCGCGCAAGCTGCAGAAAGCGGAAAACCTGCCAATATCGTTGAAAAAATGGTCGATGGACGCATCACGAAATATCTTGCAGAGATTACGCTGCTGGGTCAACCGTTCGTTAAAGATCCGGAACAGACTGTAGAAAAATTGCTGGCAAAAAAATCCGCCGCAGTGAATGGTTTTACGATGTTTGTTGTCGGTGAAGGAATAGAAAAGAAAGTTGAAAACTTTGCTGAAGAAGTAAAAGCGCAGATGGGGCAAGCGAATTAATTAAAGCTCTTTTCTCACTTACCTGATTGATAATTGATGACTGCTGCAGTTTATAAACGTATTTTATTGAAATTGTCTGGCGAAGCCCTGATGGGTGAAGACAGCTATGGAATCAACCACACGGTCATGGGTAGAATCGTTGCTGAAATTAACGAAATCAGCAAGTTAGGTGTTGAAATCGCTATCGTCGTGGGCGGCGGGAATATTTTTCGCGGCATGAAATCCGCCAATGATGGACTCGAACGAGTGACCGCGGACTATATGGGTATGCTGGCTACTGTCATGAATGCGCTGGCGTTGCAGGATGCAATGAAACTGGCGGGATTGGTTCCGCGTATTCAGTCTGCATTACGCATTGAACAAGTGGTAGAACCCTATATTCGTGGTCGCGCAATACGTTACTTGAAAGACGGTAAAATCGTAATTTTTGCTGCCGGAACAGGCAATCCATTCTTTACAACCGATACAGCAGCGGCGTTGCGCGGCATGGAGATGAATGTCGATATCATGTTAAAAGCAACAAAAGTTGATGGCGTCTACACCAGCGACCCGAAAAAAGATCCGACTGCCACGCGCTTCGAAAAATTATCATTTAATGAAGCCATTTCAAAAAATCTGCAAGTAATGGATGCAACGGCATTGACATTATGCCGGGATCAGAAATTACCGCTCAGCGTATTTAGCATTTTTAAGACCGGCGCTCTTAGACGTATAATAACAGGGGAGAATGAAGGGACTTTGGTAACGGTTTGACTTTGAATAACCGGGAATGCTTGTGAAGAGCTGTAATAGGGATAGACATTATGATTACCGATGTAAAAAAATCTGCTGAACAGAAAATGCAAAAAAGCCTGGAAGCATTGAAGGTGGATTTGAGCAAAGTTAGAAGTGGCAGAGCACATACAGGCTTGCTGGATCATGTTACCGTGGATTACTATGGCGCACAGACTCCGGTTAACCAAGTCGCCAATATCAATCTCATTGATGCTCGTACCATTGGCGTCATCCCCTGGGAGAAAAAAATGGCGAATGCAATCGAAAAAGCCATTCGTGACTCAGACTTAGGCTTAAACCCAATGACGGTAGGTGACATCATTCGCGTTCCCATGCCGCCGCTCACGGAAGAACGCCGCCGCGATTTGATAAAAGTCGTTAAGCATGAAGCTGAGACAGTACGTGTTGCAATGCGTAATATCCGGCGTGACGCTAACGCGCATTTGAAAGAGCTGCTGAAATCAAAAGAAATCTCTGAAGACGATGAACGCCGCGGTCAGGATGAAATACAAAAACTGACCGACCGGTTCATATCCGAGATCGACAAGGTTTTGCAAGTCAAGGAAGCCGAACTGATGGCTGTCTGATATGCTTGAAGGCCCGAGTTCAACGCCCCCCTCTCCTGAAGTAAACTCAGTACCAACGCATATTGCAATTATCATGGATGGTAATGGCCGATGGGCGCAAAACCGGTACATGCCAAGAATTGCCGGACACAAACAGGGAGTAGAGACTGTCCGTGGCGTCATCAAAGCATGTATGGAACGCGGTGTTTCGTTCCTCACCCTATTTGCCTTTAGCAGCGAAAATTGGCGCCGTCCGTCTGATGAAGTCGCTTCTCTGATGCAGCTTTTCCTGGGCGCGTTGGAGCAAGAAATATCGAAATTGCATGAAAACGGCATACGTTTCAAAGTCATTGGCGATTTATCCAGATTTGAACCGAAAATTGTAGAATTTATCGATATCGGTGAAAAACTAACTGCCAATAATTCACAGCTCACTTTTACAATTGCAGCCAACTATGGCGGACGTTGGGACATCATGCAAGCGATGCGAAAAATGATGGCGCAATCCATAGAATCACCGATTCAAATTGACGAAGAAATCTTCTCCAAATATCTGTCGATGAATTATGCGCCTGAGCCGGATTTATTCATCCGCACCGGCGGAGAATACCGGATCAGCAATTTCTTATTATGGCAGCTGGCCTATACCGAATTGTATTTTACGAATACCTTATGGCCGGATTTTGACGTGCAGGAGCTGGAACTGGCCATCCAATCCTATCAACAACGCGAGCGGCGATTCGGGCGTACCAGCGAACAAGTGCAAATAGCACTACCTGCTGAAGGATAATAAGAGCTTTTTCATGCTTAAGACCCGGATCCTGACTGCTAGTATCATTTTGCCTTTTTTCCTCGCCGCCTTATTCTATTTTCAAGATATTTTCTGGGCCATCGTATTACTTGCATTGACTGTCATCGGCTCACGCGAATGGAGCCGCCTTGCGCAACTCTCTGTAAGAAATACCATAGTTTTTATGTTACTGACCACGTTGCTTGGCGGCGAACTTTTGCTTCAAGTAAGCGAAGCTGTAAAAATCGACCCGCTTTCTACCGAGTTGATCTGGATATACGGTTTATCCGCAATCTTCTGGATTTTTGCGGTACCGCTCTACCTGAAGCAATCCTTTAAAGTTACGAAACCTTGGGTGTGGATGCTGATTGGCTGGATTTTATTGTTACCCACCTGTCTGGCGCTTTATCAATTGCGCTCCATCAGTCCGCTGTTACTGTTGGGTTTAATGGCAACCATTTGGATTTCCGATACGGCTGCCTATTTTACCGGACGGTCACTCGGCAAGCATAAGCTGGCTCCGCAGATCAGTCCCAATAAAACCTGGGAAGGTGTAGCGGGAGCACTTGCCGCCGTGCTGATTTATGGCCTGCTGTGGGACTTCTGGTCAGAAGAACAGTCATTAGCACCAGTTTTAGTACCATTGCTGATAATGATGGCTATCTTAGGTATCATCGGCGATTTATATGAGTCATTCGTTAAACGCCAAGCCAATGTCAAAGATAGCGGCAATATCCTGCCGGGTCACGGTGGAATACTGGACCGGATCGACGCTTTGACATCGGCCCTACCCTTTGCCATATTGGCTATCCTTGTATTTTATTCACCTGCGATATGAAGACAACCCGTCAAATAACCGTACTCGGCGCAACCGGCAGCATTGGAGACAGCACGCTCGATGTCATCGCACGCCACCCCGATCGTTTCCAAGCATTTGCATTGACTGCGAACCATAATGTCGAAAAAATGCGCCTGCAGTGCCGCCGCTTCCAACCCCGCTACGCAGTAATGCTTGATGCGAAATGCGCAGAGCAACTGGCCGGAGCCCTTCGCTCTGACGGAATCAAAACCGAAGTATTATGCGGAATAGAATCGTTGGAAAAAGTTGCATCTTTGCCGGAAGTTGATGCCGTAATGGCCGCCATTGTCGGTGCCGCAGGAATCCGCCCGACTTTTGCCGCCGCGCGATCCGGGAAGTTAGTATTGTTAGCGAATAAAGAAACGCTGGTAATGGCCGGCCGGATTTTTATGGACTTAGTCAGGAAAAACAACGCCGCCTTGTTGCCGATCGATAGCGAGCACAATGCCATCTATCAGTCGTTACCGCATCAATTTGACGGTAATTTCACTAGGGCCGGAATTAGCCGGATCCTGCTTACGGCTTCCGGCGGGCCATTTCGTTGCGCATCGATCGATTCCCTGGAGCAAGTCACGCCTGAGCAAGCTTGCGCGCACCCCAATTGGGACATGGGAAAGAAAATTTCTGTTGATTCTGCCACCATGATGAACAAAGGGCTCGAAGTCATCGAAGCGCACTGGCTGTTTGATGCTCCGGCGGACAAGATCCAGGTTGTCGTTCATCCGCAAAGCGTCATCCACTCGATGGTCGCTTATGTCGACGGCTCAGTAATCGCGCAACTCGGGAATCCCGATATGCGCACGCCGATTGCGCATGCGATGGGTTATCCGGAACGTATTGAAAGTGGTGTCTCGGCTTTGGATATGTTCAAGGTTGCCCAGCTCAATTTCGAAGAACCGGATTTCAAGCGATTTCCATGCTTGAGGCTGGCGTATCAGGCATTGACCACTGGCGGTAATATGCCGGCCGTGCTCAATGCAGCCAATGAGGTTGCAGTGGAATCCTTTCTGCAAAGACGTATGCCCTTTACAGCGATTCCGGTCATGATTGAGAACGTCATGCGCACAATCGAACCCGAAGAGCTGACGACACTGGAAGATGTATTAAGAACCGATCATCTTGCTCGTGAAAAAGCCCATGCATGGCTGGCCACGTTGCAATAATGTGAAAAAGATTCATAGGTCGCATTGATTGGATTTCATTTTTTTTAATTAATGATAGTATTCAGAATTTCTAAGGAAGCGCTGATTAATTCAACGAACGTGATGAAGGGCGAGGCGCACGGAACGCAACAACCGAGACCTATCAATCTGTTAGGCGAGGGAGTGAATACCACGCAACGAAGCAATTCGCTCGTGCAGTCAATTAATCAGGGCTTCCCTAAGGTCATGCATAAAAATTAACAAGGTTATGCAATCTAAGTTTTCATTACTCGGCACTACCTTATTAATCAATTAATATGTCAATAACTTACACCATCATTTCTTTTATTATCGCGTTAGGTATCTTAATCACGTTCCATGAATTTGGTCATTACCTGGTTGCGCGATGGAGTGGTGTAAAAGTTTTACGGTTTTGTATCGGTTTTGGGCAACCTATTTTCCGGCGGTGTTGGGGAAAAGACCGCACAGAATGGGTAATCGCTGCCATTCCCTTAGGCGGATACGTAAAAATGCTCGATGAAAATGAAGGCAAGGTTGCAGCCGCGGATTTACCCCGTGCTTTTAACCGTCAACCTGTCAGCCGGCGTTTTGCGATCGTGGCTGCCGGACCGATTGCCAATTTCCTGCTGGCGATTGTTTTATATTGGCTATTATTCATCCTGGGTGTCCATGGCATGAAACCCGTTCTTGGACCTGTTGAACCAGGCAGTCCTGCAGCTTACGCAAAATTTGAAGAAGGCGACACCATCGTTCAGATCGAAAACGAACCTGTCTCCAGTTGGCAAGATGCGCGCTGGACGTTATTGCGCTACGCGGTTGATCAATCGCCTAATGTTAAAATCCAAACAATTGATAAGCATGGCAATAGCAATTCACGGCAATTGAATTTAAGTCAAATAGACCCGAATAAGCTCAACGAGAACTTTCCCGGCATTATCGGACTAACAAGCTACCAGCCAACATTTGATCCCGTTATCGGACAGGTGATCGCCGATGGCGTTGGTTCTCGCGCCGGTTTGCAGCCCGGCGACGAAATCATAGCCGTCAACAATACCGAAATTCTGACGTGGATGGATTTTGTTAAAGAAATCCGGTCAAGTCCTGGAAAAACGCTGGAGCTTGAAATCTTACGTCATGGACAAATGCTTACCCTCACGGTAACACCTGAAACAGCGGCTGAAAGCGGCAACCAAGTTGGTAAAATCGGTGTCGCGCCAGTTGTGAATCAAGCTGAAATCGATGAATTGCTCGTTACGGTCAGTTACCCGATCGGCCAGTCGTTACAAAAAGCGATGTCGAAAACCTGGGAAACGACTGTTCTGACGTTGCAAATGCTTGTTAAAATGATAACTGGCGATGTCTCTTGGAAGAATGTCAGCGGCCCGATTTCGATTGCCGACTACGCGGGTCAATCGGCGCAAATGGGGTTGGTATCCTATTTGGCATTCCTGGCATTGATCAGCGTCAGTATCGGGGTTCTGAATTTACTGCCGATACCGATTTTGGATGGCGGCCACTTAATGTATTATCTCATCGAAATTGTAAAAGGTAGTCCGCTTTCAGACAAAGCCATGTTAATCGGACAAAAAATCGGACTGACCCTATTATTCATGCTGATGACTTTTGCCATTTATAATGATATCAATCGGCTTATTACTGGTTAAATGATGAAATTCCGGCTTTTGGTTGCACTTGTTTGTCTCTTTCAAACTTTCTCCACTTGGGCCAGTGATTCTTTCATCGTCAAAGATATCCGCGTCGAAGGCATCCAGCGAACCGAAGCGGGCACAGTCTTCAGCTACTTGCCCGTTAAAGTCGGCGACGTGATGGATGAAGAAAAGGCAACCGAGGCTATCAAAGCGCTCTATGCCACCGGATTCTTCAAAGATGTCCGCTTAAAAACCGAGAATGATATATTGATCGTAGAAGTGATCGAGCGTCCCGCGATTGCTCAGATTATTATCAATGGCGCCAAGGAATTTGAAAAAGACAAATTGCTTGAGGGCCTTAAGCTGGCGGGTATTTCGGAGTCGCGGATTTTCAGCCGTTCGTTGCTGGAGCGCGCTGAATTGGAATTAAAACGTCAATACATCAGCCGGGGCAAATACGCTGTTAAGATTACCACCACCACCACACCGATGGAACGTAATCGCGTCGCCATCAATTTTGATATTAGCGAAGGCCGCACGGCAAGAATCAAGAAAATAAGCTTCATCGGCAATGAAAAGTTTTCCGATAAAGATCTCCGCGCACTGCTGGTGCTCAGAAAACCCGATTTGTTGAGCTGGTTCACGAAAAACGATCAATATTCCAAACAAAAACTAGCTGCTGACCTGGAAACACTTCGCTCACACTATCTTGACCGGGGTTATCTGGAATTCAATATCGAATCCACGCAGGTATCGATCACACCCGATTTAAAGGATATCTACATCACCGTCAATTTAACCGAAGGTGATCAATATAAGGTCTCCGACATTAAAGTTGCTGGCGAAACGTTGATTGGTGAAGAAGAAATCCGCAAATTAATTTTAATCAAGCCCGGAGAGGTTTTTGCCCGTCAGAAGCTGACCGAATCCATCAAGGCGATCACCGATCGTTTAGGCGATGACGGTTATGCGTTTGCCAATATCAATGCCAATCCGGAAATCGATGCCGAAAACCGGCAAGCCGCCTTCACTTTTTTTATTGACCCGGGCCGGCGCGTCTACGTCCGGCGGATTGATATCGATGGTAACGATCGTACCCGTGATGAAGTCATACGGCGCGAATTCCGTCAGATGGAAGGCGCTTGGCATTCAACCAGCAAAATCAATCTCTCGAAAGTGCGCGTCGACCGGCTGTTTTTCTTCAATAGCGTTAATGTGGAAACACCCGCTGTTCCGAATAAAACGGATCAAGTAGACATTAAGGTAAAAGTCGAAGAAAGACCGACGGGATCAATCATGTTTGGCGCGGGTTATTCAGATCGCCAAGGGTTGATTCTGAATGGTTCGGTCTCACAAAACAATATTTTCGGCACCGGCAATTTCTTCAGCTTGGATGTCAATACCGGCGCGATCAATAAAACTTATGCGGCGTCCTTCACTAATCCGTATTTTACGGTGAATGGCGTTAGTCTCGGCTTTGATGTGTACAAACGCGATATCGATACCAGACCATTGACCCGATTCGGTGAATTTAAAACCGAAACCATGGGCGCAGGCTTTCGTCTCGGCATTCCAATCGCGGAGAATGACATCGTATCATTGGGTCTGGCTGCGGAAAATACCGACATCAGTACATTCACAAACAGCCCGGTACGCTATAAAGACTTTGTCAAAGAATTCGGCAATTCAACCGTCAATTTCCCGCTCACCCTTAGTTGGGCGCGAGATCGCCGTGACAGCGCAATCTGGACCACCTCGGGCACCACGCACCGCTTGTTCGGCGAAGTCAGCGTCCCAGGCGGAGACTTGGATTATTATAAAGTCAGTTACCACCAAAAATGGTTTTATTCATTCACCGACTGGATGACGCTGATGATCAATACCGAGTTCGGCTACGGCGATGGTTACAGTGGCAACAACCTGCCTTTCTTCAAGAACTTCTTTGCCGGTGGAAATAATTCGATCAGAGGTTATGATTTGAATTCCCTGGGTCCTCGCGATGAACTTATCACTGGCATATCGTCTGTCAATTCAAGGCTGTTCGCAATTGGCGCCAGTAAACGGGTGGTCGGCAACGCGGAACTGATGTTTCCACTGCCGTTCCTGCGCGACGATCGATCCCTGCGGTTCAGTTTCTTTGTTGACGGCGGAACGGTATTTAACAGATTCAGCAAACCCGGTCCCCAGAATGATTTTAGTGAGCTGGTGCGCTACTCGACCGGGATCGCGCTGACTTGGGTATCGCCGATGGGGCCGTTGAAAGTCAGTCTTGCCGAACCGCTTAACGATGTTCCCAGCGATAATCTGCAAAGATTCCAATTCATGTTCGGTCAACAATTCTGAATTCAACCAGGATCCTGTCACGCGTGAAAAGACTAATTGGCAGCATTCAACGGCAGTATGCAATCGCGATGATACTCGCCATGATCGCAGGAACCGGAATCAATAGCGTCGCTTTGGCGGAAGCAATCAAAATAGGCGTTGTTAATACCGAAAAAATTCTGCGAGAATCCATGCCGGCAGTACAGGCGCAGAAAAAAATCGAGCAGGAATTCATTCCACGCGATGAAGACATCAAGAAAATGGCGCTGCAAGCTAAGAATCTTCAAGACAAGCTCGAGAAAAACGGGACTGCCATGGAAGAAACGGAACGGCGGAATCTGGAAAGAAATCTTGCCAATCTGAGCCGGGAATATCAGCGCGCGCAACGGCAAATGCGCGAAGACCTGAGCGTACGCCAGAACGAAGAATACGGCATCATTCTGGAACGCACCAACCGCGCCATCAATCATATTGCCGAAAAAGAGCATTATGATTTGATCCTGCAATTGCAAGACTCGGTATACCGGAGCCAACGTATCGATATTACCGACAAAGTTATCAAAGTGCTCGAAAACGAATAAAGTACCCGGCAAATAAGCGGCGCAAAAAATATCGAGCAAAATCACACAGGGCCCAAAAGGACAATATTATGAATATTCACGAAATCCTGAAATATCTGCCGCACCGTTACCCGATATTGCTGGTGGACAGAGTCATTTCCCTCGAAGCGGGCAAAGATATCGTCGCGTTAAAAAATGTTTCCATCAACGAACCATTCTTTTCCGGACATTTTCCGCATTATCCGGTCATGCCGGGCGTGTTGATCGTTGAAGCGCTGGCACAGGCTGCCGCGTTGCTGACGCTCAAAACCGAAAATAACGCCAACAACACCGATTCGGTATATTACTTTGTCGGCATCGACGGGGTGCGTTTCAAAAAGCCGGTCTTGCCCGGCGATCAGCTTATCTTGAAAGTTTCCATCGAACGTCAAATCAAAGGCTTATGGAAATATTCCGCCCGCGCTGAAGTGGATGATCAATTGGTCACCGAAGCGCAGCTGATGTGTACCGCCCGTCCGGTTTAATCTCCCTCGCCCCGGTTGCAATTGCAATCAGCCAGTGCTGATAGCACCACGGTCTGCGGTGTCGATGAAGCCGGACGCGGCCCCCTTGCAGGGCCGGTTTACGCCGCTTGCGTTGTTTTAAATCCGAACCATGTGATTGATGGCTTGGCCGATTCAAAGCAACTCAGCGAAAAACAACGCGATGCGCTGACTATCGAAATTAAGCAGCATGCAGTTGCTTGGGCAATTGCATCCGCCACGGTTGAGGAAATCGATCGGCTCAATATCCTGCAAGCAAGCCTGCTCGCCATGCAGCGTGCCGTGCAAAGCCTGCCGCTCAAACCCGGACGGGTGCTGATCGACGGCAAACACAGCCCCGCGCTCAATTGCGAAGTGCAAACGATCGTCAACGGCGATCGTTTAATTCCCGCAATTTCCGCCGCCTCCATTTTGGCAAAAACCGCGCGCGACGCCGAAATGCTGCGATTGCACCAGCTTTATCCGCAGTACGGCTTCGACCGGCATAAGGGCTACCCTACCAAAGCGCATTTTCAAGCCTTGCAACAACATGGCTCCTGCGACATTCACCGGCAAAGTTTTGCGCCGGTCAAGAACATCAATCTAAATAGATAGGCTTTTCAAAAGAAAACCCGCATCAAGCATGGATCATTGAGCACTCATATAAGGGAAGAAAACTTTAGGCGTATAATGCTGGTCATTCCGGGTGATTTGAAAAATCGTTACTCGTGTTAACCGTTGGTTTCATTTAGCTTCAATCCAAAACTCAATAAAGGATCAAAATCAAATGCGTGTTGAAAAAAATACTGTAGTTTCACTAAATTATGAATTATCGGACACTTCGGGAAAAATCCTGGAAAAAACCGATACGCCAATCAGTTATCTGCACGGCGGTTATGGGGGAATTTTTCCGCAGGTGGAAGAAGCGTTACATGAAAAAGAGATCGGGCATTCTTGCTCGGTTCCGATGGAACCGGAAGACACCTTCGGTGAGTACGATGCCGAATTGATCCGCGTTGAGCCGCGCGACTCGTTTCCGGATAATGTAGTTGTCGGCATGCACTTTGAAGGCGGCGTGGAAGGATCCGACGATTTTATTATTTACAAAGTCACCGACGTTACCGACGATTCAGTAATTGTCGATGGCAATCACCCGTTCGCGGGCATGCGGGTAGTTTTCGCTTGCACGATAACCGATGTGCGTCCAGCCACTCCGGATGAAATCGCGCACCAGCATGTGCACGGACCGCACGGCCATGCGCATTAGCGGCAAACCGCCAGCCGGGAAATCATTTACGGGCATCTCTGGAAATTCAAAGTTTTAAACAAAACGAGGCGCGAGCAACAAAGTGTTGTAACAAAATCTGGATTTTTAGAAGCGCCCTTATGGGTTTTCCGTAACGTCAAGCGCCTGTCTCAAGATATAGAGTTGCTCCAGCGCTTGCCTGGGACTTAAATCATCCGGGGAAAGGTTCTGCAAAAGTGCGATTACCGGATGTTGCTCCGGTTTTTCTTCGATCGGTTCAGCCTGTGGAAAAGCAAACAAATCCATTTGCGGCGCGGATTGGATGCTTTCCCGTTCCAATTGAACCAAGTGTTTTTTTGCCAGCCGGATGACCGGTTCCGGCACACCGGCCAATGCCGCGACTTGCAAGCCGTAGCTTTGGCTCGCCGGCCCCTCGGCCACTTTATGCAGAAAAACGATACGATGCTTGTACTCCACTGCATCCAAATGAACATTCTGCAATTGCCTGAATTCTTCCGCCAATTTGGTCAGTTCGAAATAATGCGTCGCAAATAAGGTAAAACTGCGGTTCTTGGTCAACAAATGCCGGGTAATCGCAAATGCCAGCGCCAGACCGTCAAACGTCGACGTGCCGCGCCCGACTTCATCCATCAGCACCAGACTTTGCGCCGTCGCGTTATGCAAAATGTTGGCGGTCTCGGTCATTTCCACCATGAAAGTCGAACGTCCGCTGGCCAGGTCGTCAGCCGCGCCGATGCGGGTAAAAATCTGATCCAGCATACCGACGCGCACTCGTTTTGCCGGCACGTAGCTGCCGCAATGCGCGAGCAGCGCGATCAACGCAATTTGCCGCATGTAGGTCGATTTACCGCCCATATTCGGCCCCGTAATGATGAGCATGCGAGGCTTGCCTGTATGTTCGGCATCCAGTTGCACATCGTTGGCGACAAAGTTTTCCACTTGCTGCTCCACCACCGGATGGCGCCCGATTTCAATCGCCAGCTCATCGTCATCAGTCAATTCCGGCGCGGTGTAGTCCAATGCCTGCGCGCGATCGGCAAAAGCGCACAAGCCATCGATTTCTGCGATACCGGCCGCCACTTGCTGCAGTGTTTGAATATACTGTCCCAACGCGTCAAGCAGCGCATCGTATAAATATTTCTCGCGCGCCAGCGCCCGGTCTTGCGCGGATAATGCTTTATCCTCGAACGCTTTTAACTCCGGCGTGATATAACGTTCGGCGCTTTTCAGCGTTTGCCGTCGCCGGTAGTCGTCCGGGATTTTCTCGCTGTGCGCGTGCGTGACTTCGATATAAAACCCATGCACGCGGTTATATTCGACTTTCAGATTCGGAATGCCGGTGCGTTCTTTCTCCCGCATTTCCAATTGCAACAGGAACTCGCCGCAATTGTTCTGCAGCGCCCGCAATTCATCGAGCTCCGCATCGTAGCCGTCGGCAATGACATTGCCTTCGCGCAGCACTACTCCCGGTTCCGGCAATAATGCCTTGTTTAAAAGCTCGACCAATGCCTTATCGATCTGCAGTGCCTGCAGCAATTGACCGATGCGCTCGCTGGCACAAGCGCGTAGCGCTTGAATGATTCCAGGCAACAACCCCAAGCTGTCGCGCAGGCCTGACAAATCGCGCGGGCGCGCCGATTTGAGTGCGATACGGGCAGTTATCCGTTCCACATCGGCAAATTGCCGCAGCAAGCTTCTGACGGCAAGATAGTCATTTTGTCCGTTTTCCCCGAGCAATGCCGCGATGCTGTCGAGCCGCTGCTGTATCGCTGTCTTGTCGCGTAACGGATGATGCAGCCAGAATTGCAGCAAGCGACTGCCCATGTTGGTCGCGCAGGTATCGAGCAGCGACAGCAAGGTCGGCGACCGTTCGCCGCGTATCGTCTCGGAAATTTCCAGATTGCGGCGTGTCGCAGCATCCATCCGCACATACACGCTCTCGCGTTCGGCTTGCATCGACGTGATATGCGGCGCAGCCGATCCTTGCGTCAAGCGGACATATTCCAGCAAAGCCCCGGCCGCGCATAACGCAACCGGTAAATCATCGCAACCGAATCCGGAAAGATCGTGCGTTTCAAATTGACGAATCAATCCGTTGACCGCGCTATCGTACTCAAATTGCCATAATGGTAAACGCTTCAACACCCACTGCCGGCCTTGCAAATCATCGGAAGGCAATGATTCCGGCAGCAAGATTTCCGACGGCTGCAGCCGTTCCAGCTCGCTCAGCAGATTCTTTGCGGAAGTCTCCAGCACTTTCAGTTGGCCTGCGGCCAGATTCAGCCATGCCAGCCCCAGCGTCGAATCCTGCACGAACAATGCCAGCAAAATGCAATCGCGCTTGTCGTCGAGCAGCGCGGCATCGGTCAATGTCCCCGGCGTAATGATACGGACTACTTTACGCGCGACCGGCCCCTTGCTGGTGGCTGGATCTCCCACTTGCTCGCAGATCGCAACCGACTCGCCCGCTTTTACCAGCTTAGCCAGATATTGCTCGGCCGCGTGATACGGCACCCCCGCCATCTTGATCGGCCTCCCGGCGGAAGCACCGCGCTGTGTCAGCGTAATCCCCAGCAGTTTTGCCGCCTTCTCGGCATCGTCGAAAAACAACTCGTAAAAATCCCCCATGCGATAAAACATCAGCATGTCGGGATGCTGAGCTTTAATCTGCAAATACTGTTGCATCATCGGGGTATGTTGTTCTGGTTGGGATTTCATATTTAATGCCAGCGGTTATATTGCAAAATCGAAATGCTCATTCGTCGTATCCGCTTAAAATAATTGATTAAGTGATGCTTACTGCCTAATAACAATGAATCATCCGTTCCGGATCGGGAATTGGGAAAAACATTGACCTCCAATATTACCAAACACGCGAACCTTCAACGCAGTTATTGGATTGATGGCGATAACATTATCCGCAAAGCCGGTGATCACTGGGATCAAGATTTAGAGTTTTCGGGGCATGCAGTGATCGCTAAAAATTTGAATGCGGGAATATTTTTGGTACCGGGAACTTGGCACGAATGAAAATACCAATGGATTTCTTCTAAAGAAATTGATTTCAATCGGGTGACTAACGAACAGATTAAATTGCAGTCAACACAATACTTGATGAGATGCCTTTAATTGATTGAGTTTTTAGATCAAATGCACTATCGGATATTTGACAAGCTTTTCAACCATAACTGAGTCTGGTTACTCTCGGTAAACTGGTTCCATGACTCAACGGCAACTCTATTTAGCAGCATACGATATTTCCAGTAATCAGCGATTGCGCAAAGCGCTGCATGTGCTGCGCGGTTATGCATCGGGTGGGCAGAAATCGGTATTCGAATGTTATCTGACGCATGCCGAAAAATCCTGTTTGCTGAAGAGCATCAGTACGATCATCGACCCGAATGAGGATCGATTCATTGTGCTGAAGTTGAGCGGAGGAAGCCATATTCATACACTTGGCAAAGCAGTGCTTCCTCAGAATGGTTCTTTTTATTATGTCGGGTGATTAATGAATTGCATATATCTTGACCGGAAGAATCTGGAAATCAGGCTGGACGGCCAGGCGTTGGCTTTGTATGAAGATGGCGTGAGGAAAGGATCAGTGCCGCTGCATTTGCTGGAACGCGTCGTCATGCGCGGTAATGTGCAGTTGGAAAGCCGGGTGCTCGGTGCGTTATCGGCGCGGAATATCGGCCTGCTGGTGCTCTCCGGACGCAATAGCGAAGCGACAGCCATGCTGGCGGGAAGATCCCATAACGAGAATTCCCGTCGGCTAGGGCAATACCGTGTTAGCCTGGATGATGATTTGCGTACTCCACTGGCGCACTGGCTGGTACTGGTAAAAGTGCGCGCGCAAAAGCGTCTGCTGCGTGAAGCTTTGCCGGTGCGTGCGGATTTGCGGCATGCGCTGACTGTGGCAGTGCAGCGACTGGACAACATCATGAATCAATTGCGAGCAGATTCCAGCATACCGTCACTATCAAGTCTGCGCGGTTTCGAAGGCGCTGCCGCATCCGCTTATTTCAGCGGATTTACGCAATTATTCGCGCCATCGTTGAATTTTACAGGGCGAAAAAAACGCCCTGCGCCCGATCCGGTAAATGCATGTTTGTCGCTGGGCTATACGCTTTTACACCACGATGCCGTGCACGCCTGCCATATCGCCGGATTGGATACGATGTTGGGTTTTTATCATGACATCAGTTTTGGACGCGAATCGCTTCCCTGCGATTTGATGGAGCCATTGCGCCCGCTGATCGATCGTTGGGTGTGGCAGATGTTTCGTGATCGTGATTTACGGGCGGAACATTTCAGCGATGATAACGGGCGTTGCTTGCTGAATAAAGCCGGACGAAAACATTTTTACGGCTTTTATGAATCGAATAGTGGCCCCGCACGGCGTTTACTGAGACGGTATGGGTATGCGCTGGCCAGGCGCTATCAGTTGATACATGATGGTAAATAATGAGACCGCTGTATATTGATGGCGCTACCAATTGCCGGGTAGTACTGGATGCCCCTGCCTTGCGGATAACCATGCCGGATCAGGCGGATCAGTTGTTTCCATTATCGCGGATTTCACGAGTAGTTTGCAAAGGCAGTGTGGAGTGGTCTATGCAGGCGTTGCTGGCCTGCGCCGATGCGGGTATCCAATTGCTGTTTCTGGAAAAAAGCGGGGCTATTCGTGCACGCTGGCTGGGTCAAAGCGGTGAACGGCAACGGCTTACTCAAAGATTGATCGATTTATTGTCACGTGCCGACGGGCCGGAGCTATATGCAAACTGGTTGTTATCGATGGAAAAACTGGCGGCGCGCGGTTGTGCGCGGCGAATTGGCCTGTGCGATTGGCGCGAACGTCCTGCGTTGGAACTGCACCGACAGATCAGGCAAACACTGGGGCATCATGGCAGGCATCGCGCAGCGTTAATCCAAAACATCCTCTACAGTGAGTTGCTGGTCTGGTTGCCGGAATGCGGTTTTGAACGGGACAATGAAATGTTGCTGTCGATGGAGCTGGATCTAGCGGCTGATCTGAGCCGGTTATTGCTTTGGGATTACTATATCGCGCTCCTGGATCCGGACGCGGTAAAGCCTGGCGGAAATTCTTTGCAAATCATGGCGGAATTGTTCCAGCAGCGCCAAGAACGCTGTTACAGGTTGTTTCGAAGCAGCATCAATAAATTGCATCAATTCTTAATGGAGGTGAGCTGATGGCTGACAGTCAGAGTAATTTATATCTGGTGGCATACGATATTGCGGATCCCAAACGCCTTGCGCGGATTCATCGCGTATTGAAGCAGCAAGGATTGCCCGTGCAATATTCGGTATTCACGGTGGTTCTCAAACGCAAGGCTTTGCTGCGCCTTCTGGAACGGATCAATACACTGATTAATCAGCGCGAGGATGATGTGCGTTGTTACCGTCTGCCGGAAAATAACCCAGCTGAAATACTCGGTCAGCAGTATTTTCCCGATGATGTCATGCTGTTTACCGGTGGCGTCAATCGCATGTTGACGCGGCATTGATATTCGCAGTGGCGGTTACTGTTTTGACAAACCCAGCGGTATTGAATAAAAACAATCAAAGGTAGCGGCGCGCGATATCTACCGGCTTTGATTGATACATGAAAAAAAGAAAATGACAACAATCAATAATCCTTCCATTCCTCTCAGCAGCTATCGTTTTTACTTTGATACGGATAATCCGGTACGCTTACCGGATTATCCCGGTTCTGCCTGGCGCGGTGCATTTGGCCATGCTTTGAAAAGAACAGTCTGCGTCGTTCGCAATACGCCTTGTCAGCAGTGTTTGTTGAAACAGGCCTGCGCTTACAGTTATATTTTCGAGACGCCACCGCCAGCCGATGCTGAAAAAATGCGCAAATATACCGCCACACCGCATCCGTTTGTTTTCCGCTTTACCGCAGCAAAATCCTCAACGCAGGAATTCAGTATTGACATGAACCTGTTCGGTCATGGTCAGCGCTTTTTTCCTTATATTATTCACGCCATGCACATGGCGGGGCAGGATGGTATCGGCGGAAACCGGCAGCCGTTCCGTTTGAACAAAGTCGACGCGATTGATTTTCAGGGCCAGCCTATCACGGTTTATCAGGAAGCGGAATTACGCAACCAGCAGCCGCTGCAAAGCCCGCCGTTGCCTGAAATGCCGGAAAAAATCACTATCATTTTTCATTCTCCGGTGCGTATCAAACAGGACAATAAAAATCTTGCCGCCGGTCATTTCAGCTTTGGCGCATTGTTTAGTTCCTTACTGCGGCGTATTTCAATGATCTGCTACTTTCATACCGACACGCCATTGGAAACGGATTTTGCCGGACTTGCAGCTGCTGCCCGGAACGTCCAATTCAGCGCCCAGAATCTCCATTGGTACGATTGGACCCGCTATTCCTCCCGCCAGAAAACCGAAATGCAAATGGGCGGATTGCTGGGCAGTATCAGCCTGAACATGCAAGGTCTGGAAGATTTCTGGCCCTACCTTTGGCTCGGGCAATGGACGCATGTCGGCAAGGGCACCAGCATGGGCATGGGTGCATACACGATCGAACCGACAAGCTTGCCGGATATTCAATCCGCCAACCAAGCGACTATACTGACGCAATGAGCATACAAACCATTTTATTGGCCGTTACCGGACTGACGCCGCAGGTCGTCACCGAAACCCTGTATGCCCTGCATGATCAGGGCGAACAACTGCCTTCAGCCGTTCATATACTGACCACAGCGGAAGGCAGTCAGCGCGCCAGACTGACGCTGATCAACGATGGCTGGCTGGCGCGTTTCTGCCGAGACTATCACCTTAAGCAACCGGAATTTTCAGTAGCCAATATCCATGTTCTGCGGCAAGTCAACGGTGAACCGCTCACCGACATCCGCACGCAAGCCGACAATCAGGCCATGGCCGATGCCATTACCGAATGGATCAGGACTTTTACCGTCGACCCGCATAGCGATTTACATGTATCGATTGCCGGTGGCCGCAAAACCATGGGCTTTTACGCGGGTTACGCCTTGTCACTGTACGGCCGCGCCAGGGACCGTCTCAGTCATGTGCTGGTGTCGTCCGATTATGAATCGCACCCGCAGTTTTATTATCCGACGCCGTATTCGCACGTCATCTACGGCAACGACCCCAGCCGCAAGCCGCTGGATACGCAGAATGCAGAAGTCATGCTGGCCGACATCGCCTTCGTGCGCCTGCGGCATGGACTCGATCAGGCTTTGCTGGAAGGCAGAACCAGTTTCACCCAATCGGTGGCAGCCGCGCAACAGGCGCTTGGTCCGGCGCATCTGACCATCAACTTGAAAAACCGTCAGTGCATCGCGCACGGCAAGACCATCAAGCTCAGTCCCGCCGATCTGGCGTTTTATCTCTGGTTGTTGCAGCGGCAAACCGATGGACAACCATCGCCGCATTGCCCCTGCGACGGCGCACCGGATGACACCTACGCCAGTCAGTTTTTACAGCACTACCGCCGGATCAGCGGTGAAATGGGTGTTGCAGACCGCACTATCGATACTTTGAAGGATGGTATGAGTAAAACATTTTTCGAGCAGCGTAAATCAAGAATCAATAAAACGTTGACACAAACCCTGGCTTATGCGGCGCAACCGTATTTGATAACACCGGAAGGGAAGCGGCCAAGGACGCAGTATCGAATTACATTGGAACATAATCAAATTGAAATTCGACAGGAGACTAACGGATGAGTATGAGCTCTTTGCTGGAACAATCCAGCCGCATTGCTCTGGCAGCATTTCTGCATGATCTGGGGAAATTTGCCGAGCGGGCAAGGATACCGGTAAATTCGCAGATCTTGGAAGATAACAAACAGCTCTATTGTCCGCATCCAAAGGCGTTCACCGATGCTAAGGGCTATTTCACTCATGTTCATGCCGCCTATACCGGCTTGGCGATGGATTTGATCGAAGATTATTTACCCGATTTAACCGGCACTGATTTTGCGCCTTTCGGTTCCTGGAAAACCAAAGATGCCGACGATTCGTTCATCAACGCTGCTGCAAAACACCATAAACCAGAGACATTTCTGCAATGGATCATCGCCACAGCAGACCGGGTTGCTTCGGGTTTTGATCGTGAGGAATTCGAAGTTTACAACCAGGGCGAAGATATAACTCGCACCGGTAAAAACCATTACACCGCCCGCCAGATGACATTGTTTGAGCAAATAAACAAAGAAAATTTGGAAAAACGTCAATTTGATTATCGCTATCCGCTCAAGCCACTCTCGCCAGACAGCATTTTTCCGGTTGAAGCCGAGGAGTACGAACATAACGATAAAGATAAAGCGCAACAAGAATATCTTGAACTCTGGCAGGGGTTTACCCAGGCGCTAAAGAAAATACCCCAATCGCACCGTGGTAACTGGTCATTGTGGCTAGACCATTTCGAAACGGCGTGGGGTGTTTACACCCAAGCCATCCCATCTGCTACGGCATTCAATGTGCGTCCGGACGTTTCGCTGTACGATCATTCGCGAGTGACCGCCGCATTGGCGACTGCGCTATGGCGTTTCCACCACGAAAAAAACCAAACCGATGACAATGCCCGCAAGCAACTGAGTGACCAGACGGAAAGTTGGCGAGAGAAAAAATTCCTGCTTGTACAAGGCGATTTCTTCGGTATTCAGGATTTTATCTTCGCTAGTAGCGGAGAAACCAATAAACGTGCTGCAAAACTGCTGCGTGGCCGATCGTTTTACGTGTCGCTGCTGACTGAATGTGCTGCGCTCAAAGTATTGGATGTTCTGGATTTACCCTCCACCAGTCAGGTGATCAACGCAGCCGGTAAATTCATGATTGTCGCGCCGAATACTGACCAGACTAAAGCTAAATTACAGCAGGTGCAGAATGAACTCGATCAGTGGTTCCTGGCCCATAGCTTTGGTCAGGCCGGTGTCGGTCTGGCCTGGACGGAAGCCTGCTGCAACAATTTTCGCCGCAAAACCGGTAATCAAGCGAACGAGAAAAGTCCTTACCGTCAATTGATCGACAGGCTGTTCGCGCAAATGGAAATCAAAAAATGCCAGCGTTTCGATCTCTGTAACAACGAACGGATCGTTTTCGATGGTTTCCTCGACGAATTCGAATATGGCGAGTGCAAAATCGATGGGCGCTCACCGGCTAAAGTGCAAAAAGATGGCGAGTGGATCAGCAACTTAGCCAATGATCAAATTGATATTGGTTCATGGCTGGTCAAATCCAACAAACAACGCATCCTGATCACCCGCAAACCACTGCGGGAAGATAAGAAACTGAGTACCCTGAGTTTGACGATCTTTGGTTATGCACTCAGTTTCACCGACGATGAAAGCGCAAAAGGTGAATTCGGTGCTGAAGTCAGAAACGGCAATCTTTTGCGTGTTTGGGATTTTTCTTTGCCCAAATCAGCCGATAAAGCACTGTGGAATGGTTATGCCCGCCGCAATATCAACGCTTATGTGCCGATTGCATCGGCAACAGACTTGCTCGAAGAGCAATGGGACAAGTACATCGGCATCGAGGAAAAACTGGAAATAGATGCCGCCAAAACTCTGAATCATCTGGCTTGCGCCAATCGCCGTCAAGATGAATCAGGCAAATGGATCGGCATCAGCGCACTATCTACCCTGAAAGGCGATGTCGACAATTTGGGCAGTATCTTTGAATCCGGTCTCGGTGACGATGCCAGCTTCAGCAAGACCGCCGCCTTATCGCGGCAGCTCAACAATTTCTTTACCGTTTATCTGCCCTGGCTATGCCAACACGAATTTCCCGACACTTACACCGTGTTTGCCGGTGGCGATGATTTCTTCCTGATCGGACCGTGGCTGTCGCAAATCAAACTATCCAAGCAAATGTGGCAAGCTTTTCAGAAATATGTTGCCAACAATGAGCATGTACACTTTTCCGCTGGAATCAGCACCACAAAACCGGGTTTGCCGATCAATCAAATTGGTGACTTGGCGGAACAGGCGCTGGAGCAAGCCAAGGCACATAATCCTGAAAAAGCCGATATACCGCCGAAAAATGCCGTGACCTGTTTCGGACAAACCATGTCCTGGGTTGAGTTCCAGGAATTATTGACACAGCGTTTGCCGCGACTACAAAGTCTGGTTGAGGAGAATGCTTTGAGCACCGGCTACGTCTATGGCTTGCTACACTTGATCGATATGGCGGAGAGGGTTGGCGAGAAACCGGAAAATGCGCTCTGGCACAGCTATTTTGCCTACCGTACCGCGCGAATGCTGGAACGCAACAAGAAATTCGACAAAGACCAGCGCAAAATCCGGCAAGCCGAGCTGGCGCAAGAAATTGCCGTTGCCGGTATTAGAGAGTATGGCGGCAATTATCGCGTTGCGTTGTTTTGTCATTTGTACCAGCAACGTGACTGATGCAGCTTGTAAGAGCGTTGTTCCTGTAGTCTGATTAAAATTATAAAGGAGAATTTCGATGGCATACCAACCGCAATCAAGAACTGGCCAGAACCGTGGCGGATACGAAGATAGGCAGTCGACACCTATCGACACTTCAAGAGTAGTGTTTAAAAACATCACTTTTGATTTATTTGACGACGTTGCCAGAGAAGCAGCCGAAAAGATCGCCGAAAACAAAAACAGTAACAAACCGACTCAACTTCGTCGCTTCTACGATGAAATCGTCATGTGGGAGAATAAAGCCAGTCTAAATCCCAACAAATTCCCAGAATATCTGCCGTTCGTCCGCATGATCAATGCTAAAGCAGCTTATGCGCTGGGTAGAAAACTGGTTGATCACAACTATGTCAAGTTGATATCTGACTGTCTGAAACAAGTGGAAACGGTCAATGAATTACGCCACTTCAAGCTGTTCATGGAAGCCTTTATGGGCTTTTACAAAGAAAAAAGACCCAAAGATTAAGGAGCCAAAAATGCAACTCACTAAAATCCAAAAACTCACCGGACAAATCGAACTTGTTAGCGGCTTGCATATTGGCAGCGGCAATACCGAAATTCACATCGGCGGCACCGATAATCCGGTGATCAAAAACCCGATTACTCAAGAGCCTTACATTCCCGGTTCCAGTATCAAGGGCAAAATGCGTAGTTTGCTGGAGTGGCATTTGGGCGTGGTCGAGATTACCCAGGGCCAGCCGCTGAGCTTTAAACATTTGAACAATTTACCCGGTGACGTTAAAGAGAAGGCCGAAAACTTGATTCGCTTGTTCGGTGGCGCCCCCGACAGCAATAATAACGATGATCTGGTAAAGAAAATTGGTCCCAGCCGCCTGTCGTTCTGGGATTGCTCGCTTGATCCAGCATGGGTGACGGAAATGAGGGATGTTAAAAATCTGCCTCTCACCGAGACCAAGATGGAAAACATGATTGACCGCATCCGTGGTGTAGCCGAACACCCTCGCAACACTGAACGCGTCCCGGCTACCGCGAAATTCGATTTCAATCTGACCATCCGCGTCCATGACAGCGAGGATTTATTGGATACCGTGCTGCAGGGTTTGAAACTCTTGGAATTAACCGGTTTGGGTGGTTCCGGTTCGCGCGGTTACGGCAAAATCAGATTCACTGACTTGAAACTGGACGACCAATCCGTTCAGGACAGACTCGAAACGATTAATCCCTAGGGAGACAAGATGAAACCGATACGTAAAATTTACCACGATGCGCCCGACAGCATTGATATACCTGAAGAATTACGTCACCAGCCTGTGGAAATCATAATCTGGCCGCTATCCGGGCAGACAGAATTAGCAGGACAAGTGGACGAAAACGGTTGGCCACAAGGTTTTTTTGAAGCTACAGCCGGAGCATGGGCTGGCGAGCCTTTAACCAGGGAATCGCAGGGCAGCTACGAACAACGTTTGGAGCTGGAATAATGTGGTTGCTAGATACCAACGTTTGGGTGCGTTATTTGAATCCAGGGGATACACCGGTTAAATCCCGTATTCACCAGCATGCACCGGGCAGACTTATACTATGTGATGTGGTCAAAGCGGAATTGTATTTTGGTGCTTATAAAAGTAGCCGCCAGCGAGAAAACCTGCAGTTGCTGAAAAATCTTTTCGATCACTTTCCATCGCTGGCTTTTGACGGTAGAGCAGCCCTGGTTTTCGGTAAAATCCGCGCCGATTTGCACCGCCAAGGCAATCCAATTGGTCCTTATGATTTGCAAATCGCTTCGATTGCTCTCGCCAACAGTCTGACATTGGTTACGCACAACACTCGCGAATTCAGCCGTATCGAAGGATTGCAACTGGTCGACTGGGAGGTTTGAATGCAAGCATTTCACATTACCATCAAATTACAGTCGGCTTTCGCTACGCCATTGAAAGGCGACACCCTATTTGGCCAACTGTGCTGGGCGATCAGAAACCGGTTGGGTGAAAACCGTTTGACTGGACTGTTGGACGGCTATACGAGCGGTCAGCCTTTTGCCGTGGTATCGGATGCCTTTCCACAGGGCTATTTGCCGCTGCCGAAACTGCCCGGTCGTTTTTACGATAAGATTGATGGCGCAGACAGGAAAGCCGTCAAAAAACGCTGCTGGTTGCCGGAGGAAGCTTCGAACGTGCCGGTAACACAATGGCTGGCACAGGCAAAAACGGCGTCCGATGTTATCGGCCAGGCTAAAAACCTCAGTGAAAAACACCCGCAACCGCACAACACCATCAACCGCCAGACCCATACTACCGGTGAAGGCGGTTTTGCGCCCTACAGTATCGAGCAGGAATGGTTCTTAACCTCCGCTGCATGGACAATTTACCTGTTGCTGAACACTGAACGCTTGAGCCAGGACGACTGCCGGCAATGCCTGGAAGACATCGGCAACATTGGCTTTGGCCGCGACGCCAGTATCGGTCAGGGCAAATTTTCGGTATCCGGGTTTGCGGAAACTACGCTACCCGGTCAAGCCGGGGCCAACGCCTGTCTGACACTGGCCCCATGCGCACCGCAAGGACTGGGCTTTGACGGTAAAAACAGCTTTTATCAACTGTTCACCCGCTTCGGCCGTCATGGCGATATTGCGGTGCATAAGGAAGGCAAGCCCTTCAAAAACCCGGTGCTGCTGGCGCAGACCGCCGCCGTGTTTGCTGACCAGTCACCTGCATCCGGCTTTATCGGTCAAGGCATCGGCGGTAACGGTAAACTGTCGAAAACGCTTCCCGTCACTGTGCATCAGGGTTATGCGCCCATCATCGCCATTCATCTCCAGGAACGAACATGAGCGATTTTTTACAACACTACACCCTGACTTACACGCCGTTGTCACCCATTCATATCGGTATCGGCGACAGCTACGAGCCCACCAACTATGTTATCGATGATGGTACGCTGTACGAATTCGACACCGGCGGCGCTTTGGCGGCTTTGACGGTATCCGATAGGAACGAATTGAACAGAATCGTCAATGCCCGTGCCAGCGAGGACATGCTAAAAGCCGTACAGCGCTTTTTTTACGAGCGTCGCGATAGACTCAAACCTTGGGCGATCAATGCGATACCAGTATTGGACGGCGTAGCGGATTTATACGGCAAACGGGTCGGACAGACCGCCAACCGCGAAAGTGGTGGTAGTCAGGTTCTGAACAAACTGGAAATCGATCGAACTGCTTATAATCCGGTCAACCGGCAACCGGTGTTGTTTGGTTCATCGATAAAAGGAGCGATACGAACGGCATTGCTGAACCAAGTCAATCAAGGTGAGCGTGCAAGCGAGCGCAAGGGCTTACACGAATTTCAGGGGCGCCTGTTTCAGTATTTCGATCCTGAACGCCGCAGGTCAGTGCTGGAGCAAGATCCGCTGCGTTTAATTCAGCTTGGAGATGCGGCTTGCGATATCGCGCAGTGTCTACCAGCAACTCAGATTTATCTGGCGGTTAATCGTAAAAAATCACCCGTGGTCGATGAGAAGGGGACTTTGCGCCAGGCTATGGGCGAGAACCTGTATCAAATCTTGGAATGCGTGCCAGCGTTTTACGGTAACGGCTTCAATGGGCAGATGACGATTCAACATGTCGGCCTGGAAGCACCTAAAAAATTACCAGCCAAATCGTTACGTTTTTCGATCACCGATATTGCAATGGCCTGCAATCATTTCTATTTGCCGCAACTGAAGTCCGAATGTACATTACTGCAAGAACGAGGCTATGGTGACGGCAATTGGTTGAAACAATTAGCCGAGCTACTCGCGATGGCGCAAGAGCGCATCAAAACCGGTAAAGTATTCTTGTTGCGCATTGGGCGGCATTCCGGTGCGGAAGCGGTCACCGTATCAGGTGCACGTAACGGCAACATCAAAATCATGAAAGGTAAGGGGCAACAACCGGAATACGCCGATGCGCCCAAAACCCTCTGGCTGGCCGCCAATGATCCCAAGCAGCGCACCGGCTTGCTTCCCTTCGGCTGGTTGCTGGTTGAAATCCACGCCGGTAATACACCGGTCAATGACTGGTCGGAACTGGCCGAGCTCTGCCGCAGTCAGCACACGCAAGCACAGCAATGGTCTGAGAAGCCTGCCGCAGAACGCCTGGCTGCCGAACAACAGCAGGAACAACAGGAAATGGAGCGGCAGCGTCGTCTGGAAGCGGAGCAAGCCCGGATTGCCGAGCAGCAGGCCGAAGAGCAACGCCGCTCCGCCTTGACGCCGGAACAACAACAAATCGAAAGCCTGCGCCAGCAGTTTGAGCAAAAACAGGCCAACAAAGTACGCGAGCAGATCGGTGGACAGCTTTACAGCGATTTACGCAGACTGATCGAACAAGCCATTGACTGGCCGAATGAAACCAGGCTGGAATTGTTAACGGTGGCAAAAAATATCGTGCAATATATTGGCGCTGCGGATAACAAAAAAACTAAGGAACTGCTAAAAACCTTGACGATGCTATAACTTCAAATTGGTAAACCACAGCCTAATAATTGCATTGAAATAATTCTTCGATCAGACAACATGACTCAAATCCTCATCTGTACCGTCGGCGGCAGTCACCAGCCCATCGTCAGCGCGATCAACGATTTGCGGCCGGATTTCGTGGTGTTTATCTGTACCGACAGAGACCCGGCGACCAATCAGCCCGGTTCCCGCGTACAAATCGAAGGTAAGGGTAACTGCATTAAAGCGCACAACGGCGACGCCAACCCCACTTTGCCCAACATTCCAACCCAAACCGGCCTTGCGTCAGAACAGTACGAAATGATGCTGACCCTTTCCGACAATCTTGACCGCATTTACCTGGATTGTATTACTGCGATTGATAACATCAACCGCCGTTTTCCGGATGCCCGGATAGCGGCCGATTATACCGGCGGCACCAAGTCGATGAGCGCGGGGCTGGTTATGGCTGTGGTAGAAAGTCCCGACATTGATTTGCAGCTCGTTACCGGTAGCCGCGCCGATTTGATCAAGGTGCAGGATGGCTCGCAGTTTTCCGACAAAGCGGATTGCGAGCGAGTGCGTTACCGGCGGCTAACCGAACCTTACCGGCGGGCATGGCAACGCTATGCCTACAGTGAGGCGGTGGCGGGGCTGGCCGGACTCAAACCGCCCGGCGGTCTGCGCGATGAATACACGCGCTTTCGAGAATTGAGCCGCGCTTTCGCCGAATGGGATAATTTCAATCATGCGCAGGCATTATCAATCCTGAAAACTTATGCGCCCAGCCTGCCGGATCATTTGAAGAAATATCTCAGCACCGCAAACCAACTGAATGACAACAATCAAACTAAACAACCACCGGCTAAAGCCGGTGGGTTTGAGTTACGGACTGAAAGTCCGGATACGCGTCGACTAAACGACGCGTCTTATTCCGGCTCCATTTTAAAATTGTCGTTTGGATTTGGCTCAA
>WBZO01000954.1_pt1 | contig 51156 bp, 37 predicted proteins | sample 5204261 | NCBI WGS metagenome assembly WBZO01 (sample SAMN12412400, study PRJNA552823) | activated sludge metagenome | isolation source: activated sludge from anammox sidestream of wastewater treatment plant... | place: USA: North Carolina | collected 2017-09
CCCAGCCCTTGCTCCAGATGCGGAACTCGGTGGGCGGCACTCCGCCTTCCCCCAGCTCGAGGAGGCAGTAGAGCATGGTGACCTCCGGGGTCAGGTGGTGGTCAAGCGGCGGGCGCGAAGGTGTCGAGGACGTCCCAGAGGTCGAAGTCCAGCATCATGGGGACACCCAGGGCCTTGAGGCGCTCGTAGATGCGCCTCGCCCGCTCCGGGGCGTCTTCGTGGTGGCGAATCTCCACCTGCAAGAAGTAGGCGTACGGCGACACGGGGAACTTTTCGTCATCGTCGTCGCGGAAGACGTTCCAGCGAAACAGGAGGTGCGCGTCCTCGGTCTGCTCCTTGGCGTACCAGGTCACATCCTGGTCTCGCTCCCCGAACCGGTCCTCCTCGAACTGCAGCCCCAACACGCGCCCCACCGCCGCGGCACCCTCTGCCGCGGGTAGGTTCAGCGCAAGGAAGATGTGGTGGGGGTTCACTACTCGTTGCCTTCGTACGAGGTCAGGTCGAAATCTTTGGCGATGATGCGCACCCAGTCTACCGCGGTTCCCGCGTGGTGCACCCGGTACCGGCGGCGGAACACGTAGAGCATCTTCTGCGCGAGCAACAGGTTGATGCTGAGCTTGCGCATGTCCAGCACAATGGCCCGGGCCTGCCCGCCGCCCGACACGGAGCTCGTGATGGCTCGGGCCCAGCCGTCGATGCCCTTCGCGGTGGGCGTCTTGAGCTCGGCGCGCGCCCCGTTGAGCTCCACGTCTGCCAGGCGCCCCTTCTGCTGCGAATTCTCCGGTCGCTTGAAGACCCGGTTGCCCTGGCGCGCCAGGTAGAGCGCAATCTCCCGTTCTTTCGGCGCAAACGCTCGATTCTCGGCGCGGTTCTCGTCGATGCTGCCCCCCGTCGGTTCGGGGGTCATCTTCCACGGGGGCTCCTTCCCGGGCGGCGGCTTCCTGGTCGTCGCGAGCTGCGGCACCGGGTCCCCTGGTCCCGACGCGAGCCGCTGTTCGAGGGTGCGCTTGAACTCGGCGTCGTACTTCTCCAGCTTCGGCTGCCACTCCTCCCCGAGGTCCGCGGGGAGACCGAAGCCCTTCTGCGCCGGGTGGTCCTTCTCCGGTCGGCTCGGGCCGCCCCGTCGCTCGGCTTGCTTCGCCCGCAGTGACCGGATGCCGCTGCGGCAGTTGAAGTGCAGGGGCGGCGTGTGCGTCGCCCACCAGGGGTCATCATGGGGGAGCAGCGTGCCGTTGGCGGAGTGACACATCCGCGTGGTGGCGTTGTCCATGATGGCGTCGAAGAGCCAGAAGGGGCGGTACTTCAGGACGGCTGGGTCACGGAGCTGGCGCTGGCGCCCGGCGCTGTAGGCCTGCTGGATGTTGGTGCGGAAGATGGTCTCCAGCCGCCGCGCGGGGTCCTTGACCGTCCCCGCCCACTCCTTCTCCAGCGCGGGCCCCATCTTGGCCTTCCAGGCCTCGAAGGTCTCCCCCCGCTGGAGCGCCTCCTGCAGCGAGCGGTGGACGTCGTGGAGGAGGTCCAGCCGGGCCACGCCTGCCACGACGAAGGCCCGCTGGCGCGCCTTGGCGTCCATCGCGCTCCACGTGTCCGGCGTCACCCGGACGCGCTTGGAGAACCACTCCACGGCCTCCGGAAACTCCAGCTCCTCGGCGGACCAGCGCCCGCTCATAGGTCTTCGATGACGGCGTACCTGCCCGCCAGCTCCGCCAGCAGGAAGGCCCGCTCCGTGATGAGGTCCAGCTCGCTCGGCCGGGCGGCGGCGTACCGCTCCGCCAGCAGCGCCTGGAGCGCCTCCGGCGTCTCCGCCGCGTCGATGTCCTCGAGGAGCTGGTCCACCGTGGGCCGCAGCGCCCTCGCCGCAGCGTCGCGCGCTCGGTCCGCCAAGCGGTCCGCGTAGCGCTGGCCACGTACGAAGCCCTGCGCCACTTTCGCCGCGTCACCCGAGGCCAGCCGCACGCTGGCTTCTTGCTCCTCCTGCTCCGGGGCCTTGTCCTCGGGGTCCGCGTCCTGGTCGGGGTCCGCGTCCGCGTCCTGGTCCTTGTTCTCAGGGTCCTTCGGGTCGCTCTCTTTCGGAGCCTCCAAGGGCTCACCGATGGCGACGTCGAAGCGCTCGAGCAGGGCCTCAATGTCGACGGGCGCCCCGCTCCGGCCGAAGCTCTCGATGGCGCCCGACACCTTGACGATGACGTCCGCCTGGGCGGACCGGTCCTCGGGGATGCTCGTCTGCCAATGCGGCCACGGCGCGAGCTCGTCCCGCCAGCCGGCGACGTTGAACCTTCCCCAAGGCACGATGAGCTGCTCTCGCAGCACCGTCGCCAAGGTCTCGGAGTCGCTGTCCAGCAGGTCCTGGCGCACCCGCAGGTGAGCCAGCGCGGCGGCGTGCGAGCCGCCTTGTACTTCCGTGGTGAGGTTCTGCCCCAGGAGGGCGATGGAAGAGTCGGCCGCCAAGGCCTCGAGGTAGGCCTTGAAGCTCTCCCAGCTCGTGTCCTTGGCTTCGATGAGCTCGAGGCCGAAGCCCCAACCTTGGGAAATCTGCGGGAGCCGCAGCATGGCGCCGCGACCAATCTTCTTCAGCGCCTCGAAGAACTGCCGCTTGACCGGCTCCGGCGCCTCGTAGGGCTCCTTGACCGCGAGCATCGGTTGCCCGTGGCGGAAGCAGAAGCGGACCCAGTCCCGGCGGATTTCCTGCCGGGCGATGAAGGGCCAGCCGAGCGCGCGGACCGCGCCGCCCAGGTGGCTGCGGCGGCCGTAGGGCGTGTAGAGCACCCAGGTGCCGTCGCCGCCGGTGATGTCCTGCGTGCCGGCGGAGGTGAAGGTGCGGTAGCGCTCGGAGGTCTCGTCCCAGTAGACGTGGTGCGCGTCCCAGGTCTTGAGCCGTGGCTCCCAGGCGGTCGCGGTGCGCGTCCACTGCAGGGTGGCGACCCCGACCCCGAGCAGGATGCCGTCGGAGAGCAGCCGGCTCAGCGCTTGCTCCGTCGCCTGCGGCCACCAGGGCTCGACGCGCTTCACCAGCGCCGCGCCTCGGCGCTTGTCTTGCTCCGGGGGCTGGAGCTCGAAGCCGACCCCGCTCTTGCCGAGCAGGGCGCCCGTGCGCGTGTGCAACGGGCCACGGATGCGCTCGTCCCGCCCGAAGGCGTCCACTAGCTGCGCGGACTGGTGGAACGAGCCCTGTTCGTGGTCGGTGAGCGCCCGCCGCATGCTCTCGACCGTCCAATCGCTGGACGTGTCCACCGGCAGGGACCTGAAGGTCACGCTCGGCGGGCGACGGGCGGCCAGCGTCTCGAACGCTGCCACGACGCGGGAGAGGAGGCTCATAGGGGGAACTGCTGGAGGTAGTCGTCGAAGTCGTCCGCTCGCAGCGTGAGCGCGGAGGTGGTGCGCACGGAGTCGAAGGCCGCGGCGAGCGCGTCCACTTGGTCGTCGTGAGCGTCGCCGGCGCCGGTGAAGCCCAGCACCTCCGACGCGAAGTCCGCCGCCCAGGGCGCGCCCTCGAGGACGGCGACCTCTCCGCGGTTCCACGCCGCGGCGACGCCTTGCGCCCGCTGCCACTTGTCTCCGCGCGCCGGCCGCGCGTCGATGGGGAGCCCATGGGGCTGTCCCCGAAGGAGGTTCACCACGCCGAGCTCCGTTCCGCCGATGTACGTCACCAGCGGCGCTCCCGCGTAGAGCGCCATGAGCGCCCGCACCCGCGGCGCGAACTCCGCCGGCGAGCCTTGCTGCCGGACGACGTCCACCACCGTGTAGCGCCCCGCCTGCTCCGCCACGACGCACGCCACCGAGTAGTCCGCCGCCTGGCGGCCGCTGTAGGCGAAGTCGAGGCCGATGGCGCAGCGATAAACGCCCGGGCGTGGGCCCAGCGTGAGCCCGTTGAACACCGCTCCTCCTCGAGGTCGAGGGTTGCCTTGGTAGAGGGAGGCCCAGGTGAACGCGTTCGCGCGGTGCTCCTCGAGGAAGCTCAGCGGCCGTCGTGCAGGCCAGAGGGCCTCCCCGGGGGTGCGCCCGCAGGGGTCGTTCTCCTCCGCGACGGCGCGGAGGTTGAGGTAGTGCCAGCCGCGCTTGATGAGCTCGCCCGAGAGGTCCTCGGGGTGCCAGCGCGTGGCCATCACCACTACGCTGGCCCCGGGGTGCACCCGGGTGATGGCCACGTCATCGAACCAGTCGATGACCCGGCTCCGCTTGGTCTTGCTCTCCGCCTCTGCGCGGTCCTTGATGGGGTCGTCGACGACCAACACGCCGTCGATGCCGTCGCCCGTGAGCGGGCCGCCGATGCTCGTCCAGATGACCCCGCCGCGCTTGCCGACCCGCCAGGCTCGGTTGGGCCCGGCGACGTCCACGCCGGCGCGGAGGCAGAGCCCCCGGGTCCGGATGGACACGCGGTCGCAGCGGTCCTGCGCGTAGGTGGCGTAGGCGTAGCGGCGGCTCGGCGCCCGGGCGAGCCACCAGGCGAGCGCGTGGGTCGTGGTCTCCGTCTTACCGTGCTGCGGCGCGCGCCGCGCAGATCTACGCCGACCACATCACCGGCGCGCTGAAGCCGCGCGTCCGGCTGACCATCGACCGCGGGATGCGGCTGGACGCGCTGGCGGCGGTCTGGCTCGCGGACATCGAGGGCGAGGTCGACCCGCTGACGCTGGAGCTGTGGAAGCTCTACACGCGCGCGCACTGGCAGCCCTACTTCGACACCGCGGCGCAGCTCACGGAGCCCATGATCGCATCCTACTCGCGGGCACGCTTGCGCGTGGTGCTCGCGGCGACGGTGCGCAAGGAGCTGTCCGCGCTGCGTCGCCTGCTCGCGTGGTGCGTGGAGATGGGGGTCATGTCGCGCGCGCCGGCGGTGCCATCGGTCCCGCGCAGTGCGGTCGGCACGCCGCACCCAAAGCGTCGACGCGGCGACCCGACGCCGCTCAGCCCCGAGGAGTCGCGCGCGATCGTGGACCTCCTGCCCGAGTGGTCGAAGCCGCGCCTCGGCGCGCGTCATCCGGTGCGCGCGCGCTTCGTCGTGATGCTCGAGACGAGCCTTCGACCGACGACGCTAGACGCGCTGCGTGTGCCGGAGCACTGGGCTCCCGGGCGCTCGAGCCTGACGATCGATCGAACGGACGACAAGTCGCGCTGGGGTCGCGAGGTGCCGCTCACCGCCCCCGCCATCGCCGCGCTGGAGTCGATCGCGCCGGCGTCCGGGCTCATCTTCGGTCGCCACGACTACCGCTCACCGCTCGCCGCCGCGGCGCGTGCGGTGCTCGACCCGGACCGTGCACGTCGCTTCACCGGCTACGACCTGCGCCACGAGCGCATCACCGAGCTCGTCGACACGGGCCACCTGGTGGGCGCGGCGTACATGGCGGGGCATCGGCGGACGAGCACCACGGACCGTTACGTCCGGCACCAGCAGGCGGCAGCGGAGCGGGCGCTCGCGCGTGCATCTGGGGAAGCCGCCTGGGGAAGTCGGGCTCCCGCGCCGCTCTCGGGCCCCACGGGCCCCGCCCAACCCGTTGATATTACTGAGTGCGAAGGAGAGGACTTGAACCTCCATGGGAGTTACCCCGCTAGCACCTCAAGCTAGTGCGTCTGCCAGTTCCGCCACCTTCGCGTGGGGCCCGCCGGGCGGTGGGAGACCGCCCCGGCGAGAGGAGCCCGGACACTACGTCAACGCTCGGCCGAGTCAAGCCTAGAAATGGCGTTTTGACACGGCGTGGGCATGAGCAGCGTGCCCAGGGTGTCGTGGAGCTCCGCCAGCTCGAAGGGCTTGCGGATCCACCCGCTGACCAGCGCGGCGAGCTCCGGCGAGGGAGCCAGGGCGCACCCGCTGGTGACGATGAGCGGGGTCGTGGGGAACCGCTGACGCAGCGAGCCGACCGCCGCCGTAGGGTCCGGTCCCAGGGGGGAGAGATCCAAGAGGATGGCGTCTGGCGTACCTTGCGCTTGTACGACGCTCGCGATGTCCTCCGGCCGGCTGATGGTGGCGACGTGGGCGCCTCGAGCCCCGAGCCCCAAGGCCATCAGCTCCGCGAGCGCCGGATCGTCTTCGAGGACGACGAGCGCCTTGCCGGCCAGCGCAGAGGCCGGGTGAGGCCGAGGCCGAGAGCGCGACGCGGCCTCGGCCGCTGCCCAGCGCAGCTGGAACTGCGCACCAGGGCCAGCGTGGAGGAGGCGTAGCTCTCCCCCGCAGGACTCCGCGAGGGCGGCGGAGTGCCGGAGCCCGATGCCAGCGCCGCCGCGCCGGGTGCTGCCAGGGCCGTCGAAGAGCGCGCTGATGCGCTCTTCCGGGATGCCAGGGCCTTGGTCTTGGACCGTGAACGCGAGCGCGCCGTCCTGCCACTCCACGCGGAGCACGACCTGCCCCCCTGCCGGCGTGAACGCGATGGCGTTGAGCAGCAGGTTGAGGAGCACCTGCAGCGCCTGGGGGGCTTGCTCGACGAAGCCCTCGCCCGCGCCGCTCGTCTGCTCGCACACACTGATGCCAGCGCGCAGGGCCTCTCGTTCGACGCCCACGAGCGCGTCGTACACGAGGTCACGGATGCTGCTCGAGTCGCGCTCGTCGGCGGCCGGCGCCCCGATGGCGCGCCGTGCGATGCAGTGCCCGCGGCGGGCGTGGGCGCAGGCGATGTCGAGGGCGCGGGTCACTGCGTCGCCGCTGGCCTCGAGCCGGGCGGCCTCGAGCCAGCCGAGCACCACGGTGAGGGAGTTGGACACCTCGTGCAGGGCGCCGCCGAGCGTCGCGGTGGGGTCTCCCTCTCGCTCTGGGGGTGGGGGCTCGAGCCGCGCGACGTTCATGGCGCCAGGCTATTATGACCGCCCCGCGGTGACCAGCAAACAAGGCCGCCCGCGCGGAGACCGTCGGCCCGGGACGGGCACCCGGTTGGGTTAGCCTCTTTCGCTAGTGGTCGGGCCGCGACCCGTGCGACGATGCAGCGCGATGAGCGACCGGGACGCCGATCTGGCTCAACGGAGGAAGCTCGAGGAGCTGGAGCGGCGGCTCGCGCTGCTCGAGTCGGTGGTCCACAACACGCCCACCATGCTCCTGCGCTTCGACGCGCAGCTACGCATCCAGTGGATGAACTGGACGCAGCCTCCGCTCGGGCTGTCGGAGGTGGTGGGCGCCAGCCTCTTCGACTTCATCCAGCCGCAGGATCATGACCGGGTGCGCCAGGCGCTCGAGCACCTGCTGAAGACGGGGGACCCCGTCCGTTACGAGACGGGCGGCCTGGGACCCGACGGTCGACCGGCGCAGTACCTCAGCCACGCCGTCCGCCTCGTGGAGGACGACGGGAGCTACGGGGGCTGCCTCACGATCTTCGACATCACGAGCATCGCCTCGCGAGAGCGTCGACTCGCCGATGACGAGCTGACCTTGGGGGTAGCGCTCGAGGCCGTCAAGCTCGGCCGCTTCAGCTGGGATTTGCGCAGCAACGAGGTCACCTGGAACGCCAGGATGTATGAGATCCTCGGGCAGCCCGCCCCCGTGACGCTGCCGGAGTACTTGGAGCGGATCATCCACCCGGAGGATCGAGAGCGGGTGTCGCGTGCGGGTCTGGAGCGCACCTTCGAGGAGCTGCACCGCATCTACCGCCCGGATGGGGAGCTGCGCTGGGTGCTCGTCATCGGGCGGACGCGCTACGACGCCGACGGGCGTCCAGAGGCGCTCTACGGCGGCCTACTGGACGTGACCGACCAGCGTCGGCTGGAGGAGAAGGTCCGCCACGCGCAGCGGATCGAGGCGCTCGGGACGCTAGCGACGGGGATCGCCCACAATTTCAACAACATGCTCGGGGTCGTGCTGCCCACGCTGGAGCTGGTCTCCAGGAGCGCGTCGGGGCAGTCGCGGGAGCTGCTGGACGCGGCGGCGGGCGCGGCGCGGCGCGCCGCCGAGATGGTGCGCAAGCTCATGGCCTTCGCGACGCCGGCGCCGCTCGCGGAGCGCGTGGAGGTTGGTGCTCTGGCCAAGCAGGTCGTGGAGATGTGTCGGAGCACCTTCGACCCGAGCGTGGAGCTCGAGTGTGAGGTGGCCCCCGCGCTACCCCCCGCCCAGGCTCAGGCCGTGGACGTCGAGCAGGTCTTGATGAATTTGCTCGTCAACGCGCGGGACGCCGTCTCACGACCAGAGGTGACGTCACGAAGGATCCACGTTCACGTCGACGTGCCCATGGACGAGCGCCTCGAGCGCCGCATGATCCGGCTGCGCGTGAGGGACGAGGGCGTGGGGATGAGCGCCAGGATCGTCGAGCACGCCTTCGATCCCTTCTTCACCACCAAGCCGCTCAGCGAGGGCACGGGGCTCGGGCTCGCGACCAGCTACGCCATCGTCCGAGAGCTGGGCGGGACCATCGGCATCGACTCTCGGGAGGGGCAGGGCACGACCATGACGGTGCTGTTCCCCGCGGCGCTGGAGGCGGCCACCACCCCAGAGCCACCAGGACCAACGAGCGCCCCGCGGCAGGCGCGCGTGCTCGTCATCGACGACGAGGACGGGCTGCGCCGCATCGTCGCCGAGGCGCTCTCGGAGGCGGGCTACGTCGTGGACTCCGCCAATGGTGGAGTCCAGGGGCTCGAGCGCGCCGCCGCGGCAGCGCCGGACCTCGTGCTCGTGGACCGCTCCATGCCGGGCCTGGGAGGTCGCGGCTTGATCGACCGGCTCCGCGCCACGAGCCCCCACGCTCGGATCGTGTTCTTCACCGGACATGACGTCGGCCCCGAGGAGAGCCGTTGGGTGGACGGGGTGATCCACAAACCCGTCTCGCTCGACGCGCTGCTGGCGCAGGTGGAGACACACCTGCGCGAGCCGCCGACGGGAGGGTGACGTGGGCGGCCTCAGGACAGCAGCTGCCTGCGGAACATGAAGAACACCGCCCCCATGAGGCAGAGGCCAGCCCACAAGAAGTCGAGGGAGGGCCGCTCTTTCAGATAAAATAGAGAGAACGGCACGAACACGGTCAACGTGATGGCCTCTTGCAGCACCTTGAGCTGAGCCACGCTCATGACCTCGTGCCCGATGCGGTTGGCGGGGACCTGGAGCAGGTACTCCAGCAGCGCGATGCTCCAGCTCACCAGCGCGGCCACCAACCAGGGCTTACCCGCGAGATCCTTGAGGTGAGCGTACCAGGCGAAGGTCATGAACACGTTGCTGCACAAGAGCAGCGTGATGGTCAGGAGGTAGGGGCGCATCGTGGCTGCCTTGGGCGATGGTGGTGTCGAGGGGCGAGTGGCTGCCGGGCCGCGAGGGCCCAGGGGCACGCCGTCGGCAGTCTAAGCCAAGGACCGGCGTGCGGCGCAGCGAGGCTTCAGTCGAGGAGCGCCGGAACGAGCAGGCGGCCGCGGCCACCGCCGTCGACGCGCGTCTCGGCGATCTGCACGACCGAGCGCGCGGCGCTGGGGTCCGGCGTGTAGCGGCGCTCCACGTCGGTGAAGATATAGGCGCGGACGAGCGCGCCGGCCAAGGGCACGTCTCCGTCGCTCAAGCTCAGCTCATACACGATGGGGAGCGGCAGCTCGAGCTGACCGAGCGGCTCCTCCGCGTGGCTACCGTCCACGCTGACGTAGGGACGCACGAGCCACGGGAAACCGGCCTCGCTCTCGCCCCGCACCGACAAGTGGTAGCTGGCAGGATCCACCGGGACGCTGAAGGAGCCGTCCAGCTGGAGCACCGCCGTCGACGCCCTTGGCATGAAGGGGCGCCGCCCGAGCAGGCGGTCCAGCTCAGGGGAGCTGGACTCGAGCGGGACGGGGACGGCGTGGACGCCGACGCCGAGCAGCTCCCCTGGTCCCCAGCCGACGACGACCGCGCCGCTGAGGCTGCTTCGGGGGCGTAGCACGAGCTCTTGCCCGGCCTGCACGGGCGCCGTCGAGACGCTCCAGCTGCTCTCCAGCGTCGCGAGCCCGGAGCTCGATGGGGGCGACGCGAAGACGCGGTACGTGCCGGGCAGCAGGGCCTCCTTGATGAGTCCGTCCGCGTCGGTGAGGCGGTTTTTCAGCGTGAAGGAGGCGATGAGGCCCGGCATCACGTCGAGCAGCTCCGTGGCGACGAGAGAGACGCTGGCGCCCTCCACCGGGTTGCCGCGCTCGTCGACGACGCGGGCTTCGAAGCTGACGGGCTTGGCCGGGAGCTCGAGGTCGTCGATCCGCGCCTCTCCGAGCTCGAACAGCTCGAGCGCCGCCCGCTCCCAGACCAAGGTGGGGGCGGTGACGCCCGGTGGTGGGCTGAGGCGCACCAGCTCCGAGCCCGTTCCGCCGCGCGCCGCGGCGCCACCGATGACCGGCAGGTAGCGCAGCCGTGCTTCGTAGCCCGCGATCCCTGGGGAGCCCAGGGTGGTGGGCACCGCGATGACGCGCCCGGAGCTGGCGTCGACCAGATCCAAGCTCCAGCCGTCGAGGGACAGCGTCGAGCTGACCGAGCGCGCGATCTTCACGGCCAGCACCGTGGGCGGGGGCACCTGGAGGTCGAGCTTGAAGTTGCCGGAGCCGAGGTGCTGGTGACGGTACAGCTGGGGCCCCACGAGGCAGCGCGGGTCCACCGCGGCGTCCGGGGCGGCTTGGACGTAGATGTCGTAGTCCCCGGGGGCGACACGGAGCGAGAAGGGCTGCAGCGCGTGGCCCTGGGCGTCGAGCGGGGTGACCGCCGTGAAGGTCTTGGGCTCGAGGCCGAGCACCTGCTCGCTCGGCGTGAGCGTGACCGAGACCGCCAGCTTGCCGTCCGTGGTCACGGAGGGGACGCAGTCGGAGTCCTCCGCGAGGGAGACCTGCCCCTCTAGCCGCGACGCCGGCAGCACGTCCAAGGTGAGGGCGCCGCCGCCCAAGGGGAGCGCGGTGGTGGTGATGAGCGTACGGCCTGCGGCGCGAGCCTCCGTCCCTCCGGAGGGGAGCACCTCGAAGAGCAGGGTCTCGAACTGACCCTGACGCCCCTGACACGCACCGCTCACGCACACGCCGCCGCCGCACTCCGAGGCGCTGGCGCAGCGGTTGACGGTGCGCTCGTCCCCTTGCTCCATGCCAATCTCGGAGATGGAGCAGCCGGAGGCGAGCGTGAGCACCGCGAGCGCCTGAGCGAGCCAGCGCGTCATGGCGGGGCCTCCGGGCGAGGGCAAGCGCCGAGCGACCCCGTCGGGTCGTCGATGAGGAGCCACCACGTCGCGATGGCGACGTCTGCCGGATCCACCGGCGTGAACTTCTCGAAGTTGAAGTTGTTGGCGTGCGTGGCCAGCAGCGTGAGCTGGCGGCAGCCGGGCGCGAGATCCGCGTAGGTGAGCGACAGGCTCAGCGCGCGGGAGGTGTCGTCGTAGGTGGAGGCCGGCGCCTGCGCGAGCGGCAGGCGCGGCGTCTGGGTCGGGAGCTGGTAGTCGAGGAAGGGGATCCCGAAGACGCGGTCCCCGGCGTCCTCCGAGCGCAGGTCCACGCGGATGGCGAGGGAGGGGTTCTCGCTCAGCGTGTCGAGGATCTGCACCTCCGTGACCGGAGGGTTGGCGGTGTTCAGCAACAGGACGGGAGGGGTCTGTAGTTGGTGCTCGTACGTCGGTGGGGCGTCGAACAGGCAGCTCGAGGTGCTGGTGGTCACCGCCAGGGCCGTAAGCCAGCGCCGTGCCAGCCGCGAAACCCCGCGACGAAGCGCGGCGAGCGGCGGAGGTGAGTGTGACAACGGAGTCACGGGAGGCAGGAGCGGCACGCGCAGGGGCTTCACCGAAGTGGGTTACACCATAGCCCATCCCCCCGAGCTTGGCCTGCCGGGGCGGAGCGTGTGCCAGCGCGCCTGCGCATATTCTGGGCTGGTCGCGAGGCGCAGCAGGTCCGTCACGCCGGGGCTCGAGGCGCAGAGCTGCGCGACGCCTTGGGGCTCCTCGAGCAGGTGCACCGGGAGCCCTTCGTCGACGCAGGCCTCGCGGAGCGCCACGAGGAGATCTCCCGCCGCGAGCAGCCCCGCGCGGCGCACCATGAGCCGCGTCGCCGCGAAGGCCGCCTCGTAGGCGAGCGCGTCCGTGTCGTCGCAGAGGACGCGCAGCCGCCGCTGCGAGCGGGCGGGGAGGCTCTGCCAGAGGATCTCCGCCAGGGTGGCGGCGGAGGTGATGCCGGCACGCTTGGCTTGAGGGGGGCCGAAGGCGAGCAGCAGGCCGCCGAGGATGCTCCTCGCTTGGGCCTCCGCGGACCCGTAGAGCAGGACGGCCTCGGGGAGCGCGGCCGCCATCATGGCGCCCAGGTGATAGAGGAGGACGCTCGTCTCCTTGCGCGGATCTCCCGAGAGGATGAGCGCTGGGGGATTGAGGAGCGCGACGCCGAGGGTGATGGGGCCCGCGCTGCGGCGCTGAAAGAGCGGGGTGCGCGCCGAGCCGAGCAGCCGCGCGACGCCGCTGTAGGCGCGGCCCACGACGGAGGCGGCGCCGTGCGGGACGCGCTCGAGCCCGGTGACCCCGTAGGTGCTCGCGTCCTTTCGAAAGACGTGCTCGGCGCCCTCCCAGACGAGCGACAGCGCTTCGAGCGCGCGAGCGTCGAGATCGCGCTGGAGGAGGGCACGGACCGCCTCTGGCTGCTCGAGCAGCTCCATGAGCGGTGGAGGCTCCACGAGCTCGGTGCTGGCTTGGACGACCCCGAGCACGTGCGTGATGGCCGTCGCGAAGGGCTGGTTTCCGTCGGCGAGGGCCGCGGCGCGCAGCTCGACGAGGGGCTCGCGCTGCCCGGGGCTGAGCCACGCGAGGTGACGCCAGAGCTGCACCAGGTCTTGACTCCGCTCCGGGGCGCCGGACAGCCGCGCGGCGAGGCGCTGGCCCGCGTGCAGCGAGCCCGCGCTCAGCTCCTCGAGGAGGGTGCGCTCTTCGGTGCAGGCCGCCGGGAACGAGAGGGGAGGTGCGAGGCGACCGGGCGTCGTCGGCGGCGCGGCAGGGACGAGCGAGTGGAGCGACGCGCCGAGGCTGGGTGGGGGGTCGCTGATGCGCTCCAAGCGCGCAAGGTCGAGGCTGGACGAAGGCGGCGCCGAGGGCGTGGGGCCCGAGGGAGCCGCGCTGTCGGCGTCCCCCTCCGGTGCGGCGGTGGGCGTGGGCTCGGGGCTCGGTGCCTCCGGGCTGGCCGCCGGCTCGAGCGGCGGCGCGCTGGGCGCTGGGTCCACGCGCATCGGCGCGACGGGCGGCGAGGGGAGCGAGTCGGCGCCCCAGATGTCGGGGGGAGGGTTGACGGGGAGGGCGGCCGGGGCGTGACGGGGCGCCGTGCTGGGGGTCCGGAGCTCGAGCTGGAGCGCGCGCGCTTCGGCTTGGAGTGAGGCGTCACCGAGGCACAGCTCGCAGTAGGTGTGCGCCACGTCCCGCCGTCCGAGGCGTGCGGCCACCTTCGCAGCGATGAGCGCGAGCTGAGCGCGAGAGCGGAGCCCGCGGAGCTCACCGCTCAGCGCCGCCTCGAAGAGCGGCAGCGCCTGCGCATCGAGCCCTTGCGCCGCGAGGCGTTCGGCGAGCCCGGCCGCGACGAGCGGCGTCGACCGGAGCTCGAGCGGCGCGTCCTCGAGCTCCCGCTGACCTGCACCGGCGCCGAGGGCGACGTCGAGCGCCTCGGCGATCAAGAAGGTGCGCAGCTCCGCCTGCGCGAGCTCCAGCGGCGCCCTGAGCCCGCGCAGCTCCGCCACCGTCAGCCGCGCCTCGTCGGCGCTGCCAGCGCCCCGCAGGCGGTAGTCCAAGAGCTGACGACGCAGCAGCGCGGGTGCAAACTCCGGTGCCGCCTGCGCGGCGCGCTCGGCCCGCGCGCGCGCCGCCACGAGATCTCCCCCGGCCTCCGAGGCGAGCGAGGCCTCGAGCAGGAGCTCGGCGCGCTCTCGCTCGGGGCCCGGGAGCTCCTGCGCGAGCTCCTCCAAGGCGGTGGCGAGGGCGGTGGGGTTCTCGCTCTGGCGCTCGAGCTGCACGCGGAGCCGGAGGACGCTGACCGGATCGCCCCACGCCTCGAGGCCATCGATGACCCGACGAGCGTTGTCGGTGTCACCGCTCGCCAGGTAGGCGGTGCAGGCGCGGCGCGCGAGCTCAGCGGCCTCCGCGCGCTCACGAGCGAGCGCCGAGGCGCGCAGCCACAGCGGCGCGGCTCGGAGCGGGGCCCCGAGCCGCTCTTGGAGATCCGCGAGGACCCGCAGCACGCTGAGGTGATCGCCCGTCGTAGCGAGCAGCGCCTCCAGCTCGGCGCGTGCGTCGTCCGACCGCCCCAAGAACTGATCCAGCACCGTGGCGCGCCGTAGCCGTAGGTGGCGGACCTCATCCACGCGGACGGCGACGCGCGCGCGTCGATCGAGCACCGCCGTCAGCTTCTCGTAGTCGCCCTGGGCTTCGGCGCGGCGCTCGAGCGCAGACAAGACGTCCGGATCTTCGGGCGCGAGCGCGCCGAGCTGCTCCCAGCGGGTGAAGGCAGCGCTCGAGTCCCTGAGCTCGTCTAGCAGCTCCGCGAGCTCCCGCAGCCGGGCCTTGCGTGTCTCCCGCTGCTCTGGGTCCAGCCGCTCCCCATCGAGCGCCAGCAGGGCGGTGAGCGCCACCACGCGGGCGTGTCGATCGCCAGCCTGGCGGGCCAGTTCCACGCGGTCGAGGAGCAGCTCCGGGGCGCTCCCGAGCTCCTCGTGCCGTTCGGTGAGCACGCCGAGCCCTCGCTCCGGCAGGCCACGGGCCGCGTAGAAGGCCGCCAGGGCGCGAGCCCAGCGGACGCGCTCGGCGCGGGGAGCCGCGCTGCGGCCGAGCTCGCTCGTGAGCAAGCGCTCGAGGGCTTCTCGTCGTCCCAGGCGGCCGAGCAGCGCGCTCAAGGCGGCCACCACCCGTTGGCGCTGCTCTTCGGGCGCGCCCTCCGTCGCGAGCGCGCGCTCGAGCGCGGCAATTGCCTCGGGCTGCTCGCCTCGTTGCTCGGCGTGGTCTGCCAAGGACAAGAGGGTGTCGACCTGCTGGCTGGGGGGCACGCGCCCCAGCACCGCCGCCATCAGCGCCGGATCGTGGCTGTGCCGCGCCGCGTGGTCCGCACGCGCCGCCAGCTCGGTGTCGTCGGGGCGCTGCCGCGAAGCGTGAAGCAGGAGCTGCGCCGCAGCGGACTTGTCACCGATGGCCTCCGCGAGGGTGACCGTGAGCTCCACCAAGGCCTGACCGACGTTGGCGTACTTGGGCGCGGCGGCGGCGAGGACCACCGCGATGAAGCCTGCGGCGCCTTCACGGTCGGCCGCGAGCCGCTCCAAGCTGAGGCTCAAGGACTCATACTCGTCGACGTCGGCGTTGGCCGCGACCGCGCGCTCCAGCGCCGTCCAGGTGAGCTCCGTGCGCCCCGTCGTCCTTAGCGCCACCAAGGCCACCTCGATGGCCAAGCGCGCCCCGTCGGGGCCTTCGGCGTGGCGCAGCAGCGCCTGGACGGCGTGCTGAAGGCGCAGGTCCATCAGCTCGCGATCTTCTGGAGCCGCGCGGAGCAACGCCTGGATGGCGAGCCCCAGCGAGCGTAGTGTCTCTGCGGTGGGGCTGACCGCCAGCGCCCGGAGCAGGACCTCGACGCGCTGTCGCGCCCCCTCCACGTCCGAGCCCGTGAAGCTGGCGGCTCGCTCGAGCCACCGCGCCTTCAGCCCGGCAGAGGGGGCCGAGCCGGCGACGCGCGTGAGGGTGCGCACGAGCTCTCCTTCACGGCCCGAGCGCTCGGCGAGCCGCGCCATCAAGACGAAGCTGACGCCTTCGGTCGGGACGGCCTCGAAGGCCCTCAGGGCGTGCTCGAACGCGCGGTCCCACGCGCCGCGGCGCTCGAACTGGCGGGCAGCGCGGTAGTGGGTGGTGCGGAGCCCAAAGCTGCCGAGCGCAGCCTGGCCGATGGTCTCATAGGCTTGCTCCAGCTCATCGAGCTCCCCGTCCGTGGCGCTCCGCTCGATCACGGCCAGGACCTCCGTGAGCGAGGGCTCGAGGCTCAGCGCACGCAAGCCGTAGCGGAGCGCCTGCTGGCCCAGGCCCGCCGCGAGCCCGCTGGCGGCGGCCTCGGCATAGAGCCGTGCTTGCCGCTGCTGTTGCGGCTCACGCGCGGCGTGAGCCGCGAGCCGAGAGGACGCGGCCGCGTCGCCCAGGAAGTCTCTGAGATCCTGCGCGAGGTGCTGGACCCCCTCCTGCTCGTCGAAGTTGGCTGCGCCCTCCCACGCCGCCACGGCGGCCTCGGTGTCTTTGGCGAGGTCGAAGCGCGCCGCGCCGAGCTCGCGGAGCGCTCGGGCCACCCCGAGCGGTTCCGCGCCGCCGAGCGCCGCGAGCGACAGCGCGCGCGCCTCCGCCAGGGCCAGCTCGCCGTCGGGCGTGCTGGGTGCCGCCGCCTGGTCGACCGCCGTGGAGACTGCTGCGGCGTCGAAGCGCGAGCGGGCGGCGAGCGCGAGGGCGCGGAGGCCGCCGTCCGGGTCTCCCGCCGCGCGGCGACGCTCCGCGACCTCGAGCAGGATCTCGAAGCGCCCGCGCTCATCCAGGAGCCCGCTCGCCAGCCAGCGCTCGAGCACCGCGATGCCGAGCTTCGGCTCTCCGGTGGTGCGTGAGACCTCGAGCAGCACCTCACGCAGCAGGGGAGAGCGCGGGCCGAGGACGTCGAGGGCGCGCCGCCCGAGGGTCAGCGCGCGACCTGCGTCGAGATGGGCGAGCTGGGTGAGCGCCGCCGTGATGGTGTCCAGCAGCGGGGAGAGGGGCTGCGCTTGTGACAAGACCCAGCCGAGGGCGTCGGCGAGCCGCGCCGGGTCTCCGCTCTGGGCGACGCGGGCGAGCAGTGCCGCCGCCGCCCGGGGCTCTCCAGGCCGGAGCGCCAGCCAGCGCTGGGTCCAGGCGAGCGCCAGGGTGGTGTCCCCCTGCTCGGCGTGGGCCAGCGCGAGCTGCTCGCAGAGCGCTGCGCGCGGGACGATGACGCCGACCGCCCGCTCGAGCACCGCGGCGCGCCCAGGGAGCCCGAGGGCCACGGCCGCTTCGGCGAGGGCGGCGATGGGCCTCGCCAGTGAAGGGTCCGCGCGGGAGGCGAGCTCCGCGGCGTGGTGGGCGCGCTCGGCGGCTCCGGCGTCGAGCAGGCGCTCACTGGCGACGGCCGTGAGCACCCCGCGCAGCGTCGGCGCGAGCGGCGCCGCCAGCCGTAGCCAGCCCTCGGCGTAGAGCGCCGGCGCCGGCACCTGCGCTGCCAGAGCCACGATCAAGCTCACGACGGGGACGCTGGGGCTCGACGTCTCGAGGAGCGGCGCGAGGCGAGCCAGGGCCTCCGCGTGCGCGCGCCTCCGCACGAGCTGCAGCGCGAGCTCGTAGAGAGCGCGCTCGCGCTCCCGTGGGCTCGTCGCCTCGGTGGCCGTGGCGGTGAGCCAGCGCTCCAGGCGCGCTGGCTCACCCTCACGCTGGAGCGCTCGGCCGAGCTGAACCCGCCACTCGGGCGCCTCGGGCTCCTCGCGCGCCAGCGCCTGGAGGAGCTCGACGTAGCGCTCGCCGAGCGCAGGCATACCCCGGAGCAGACCGACCGCACGCTGGAGCGCCGAGCGCCGCGCGGCGCCGCTGAGCTGGGGCAGCTCCGCCTCGATCGCCGCCCACTGCTCGGCGTGCTCTGCAGCGCGCGGCGTGAGCCGCGCTCGCGCGGTCTCCAGCTCGGGGCCCGCGTGTCCCCAGCGCTCGAGCGCTTGCCACGCCCAGAGCGCCAAGCTGGGGTGGCTCAGGCGCTGCTCGGCGAGGGTGGCCAGCTCTCTGGCGGCTGCGACCACGGCGCTGGACGGCGCCGTGGCGCCCTGCAGGAGCCGCAGCAGGGCCTCGACGAGCGGCGCCGGATCGAGCGAGCGGGCCGTGTGGTGCCGCAGGGCCTCCAGCGCCGGGGCGGGGTCGGCGAGCTCTGCCGCCGCTTCGAGCCAGGCCTCGACGGCGCGCTCTGGGTTGCCGAGCGGACCGTCGGCCAGGCGCGCCAGCTCGAGCAGGGCCTGCGCGCGCTCCTCCCCCGAGTGGAGACTGGCGGCGAGCCTCCAGCGCGCCGCCGAGAGCTCGGGGAGGCCGGCGCGGAGCAGGAGCTCATCGAAGCTGGGCGCCTCCGAGGGCGCCGCCTCGGCTGGGGTGGAGAGCTGCGGGCGGACTGGCTCCGGAAGGGCGTCGAGCTGCGCGTCGAGCGCGGCGCCGAGCGCGCGGGCCACGTCGCCCGCGGCGAGCGCCTGCGCCATGCGGCGCTGGTGGACGGCGCGCCCCTGGGGCCCGAGCGCCGCCGCATGCTCGCGGAGCACGTGGTCCGCGGCGCCCGAGCGACCCCGCTCGGCCAGCACCCTGGCGAGCGGCTCGGCGACCTCCGGTGAGCCTGGGGCGAGCTCGAACGCCCGCAGCAGGTCTTCGAAGGCGGCGCTGTACTCGCCGCGCGCTTCACGGTGCGTCTTCGCCGTCAGGTAGGCACGCGCGGCGACGTCTCGCTCGATCCCTTCCGTGGTCCAGGTGGCGAGCGCCCCGCGCAGCTCGTGAGGTAGAGGGTCCCCCGGCGCGGCCTCGGCGGCGGACTGCAGCGCTCGCGCGGCCCCGGCGGCGTCGCCCGCGCGACCCATCAGGACGGCGATGCGCAGCCAGCTCCGGCTGGCTTCCACGCCCTGTTGGGTCTTGGCGAGCGGCAGGAGCGTCGCGGCGGCTTGGGTGGGCTCGCCGAGGGCGGCGAGCCAGGTCCCGAGCTCGTCGCGCAGCGTGGCGTCGTCCCCGAGGAGCAAGGCGCGCCGGGCGTGACGTGCCGCAACGTCGAGCTCCGTGCCGCGCGCGGCGAGCGCTCGCGCGAACGCCGTCGCCGCGCTGCGCTGCGCTGCGGCCTCGCTGCCCTCGTGGGTCGTGAAGGTGGCGCGCGCCTCCAGCAGACCGAGCTCCGCCCGCGCGTCGAGGCGACGTGGGAGCGGCAGAGCGGCGCCGCGACGCTCGAGCACGAGCGACGCGGCCGAGCGCGCCCCGACGCGATCCATGAGAGAAGGCGGCGGCAGGGTGGGCGTGACGCCTCCACGCGCCTGCTCACCGCCGTGTGCTGCCACGGCGGGAGCGACCTGCTCGGAGTCGGCGTCGGCGGCGCTCATGAAGTCCCTGCGGTGCTGATGGACGCGGTCGAGTTCCCCAACGAGGGGACAATCTTGGCCGGGGGGCTTGTCCCCAGGTCGTTGGGGAGACTACCCTGGTTACGGCTAGTCTCGCTCGTTTTCCTCGGGAGTCTCATGATGCAGCAGCGAACCGTCACCTCACCCCTCACACGCTTCACCGCCGCCATCACGCTTGGAGCCCTCGTCGCAGTCCAGGGGATGCCCGCCACCGCGCTCGCAGCCGATACTACCCCAGCCGCGGCGGCAGCTCCAAAGGCGCCGAGCAAGGCCGAGACGGACGCCGCGCGCAAGGCTTATAAGGAAGGCGAGGCGGCGTTTGGCAAGGGGGACTTCAAGGCGGCCGAAGCCGGCTTCGCCAAGGCCTTCGCCACCGTGCCCTCGCCGCACGCGCTCTATTGGCTGGCCATGGCCATCGACAAGCAGGGAGACCGCCCGAAGGACGCCTTGGCAGCGCTCGAGAAGTACCTGGCGGATCCTGGCTTCGAGAAGCTCGGAGCGGACAAGGTGGCTGGAGCCAAGGCGCGCCGCGCCGAGCTCGCGGCCTCTCCGGGGGAGGTGGTCATCACGACCGATCCGCCTGGGGCCATGGTGTCCATCGACGGGCAGGCGCAGCCCGGGGAGACCCCGCTCGTGCTCAAGCTGCCTGGGGGCGAGCACACGATCCTCGTGACCTATGAGGGCTACGAGAAGCAGGAGTACAGCGTGCAGGTCCTCCCCTTTGGCAGCATCGAGAGCAAGGTGAGGCTCAAGGCGATGGAGGCTCCGCCTGCGCCCGCGCCCGCGCCCGCGCCGGTCGCCCCGGCGCCCGCACCCGCAGAGCCCGCGCCCACGCCGGCGAAGCAGGAGGCCAGCCGGCTGCCCGCCTACATCACGCTCGGCGTCGCTGGCGCGGGGGCCGTCGTCGGGACCGTGTTCGGCCTCCAGGCACTGTCGGCCAAGAGCGACTACGACGACAAGCCTACCGCGGACGGCGCCGACAAGGTGGAGCGCAACGCGCTCATCGCCGACATGGCCTTTGGTGTCGCGCTCACCCTGGGCGTCACCGGCGTCGTGCTCCTCCTCACCGGCAACTCGGACGACGACTCCGCGGCGCCGGCCGACACGGCGCGCCTCCGCCAGGCGCCCCGCCGCACGTCGCGCGTCCAGGTCGCGCCCTACGCCACCTTCGACGGTGGCGGCGCGGCGGCGCGCTGGACCTTCTGAGCACGCCCCGCGAGGGCCCTCACGAGCCGGCCGGTCACCAGCGGTGGCCCAGCCGGTTCGCGGTGTTGGGCTCAGGCCCCGAGGCGCCGATGGACGACGTCCACCACGGCCCCGAAGTCCGGGGCGAGCAGGACGGGAGGGTTACGCTGTGCGCTGGAGATCCCGGGGAGGCTCCCCTCGTGGTAGCCGACCTTGAACTCCGTGAACTTCAGGCCGTTGGCCGTTGAGAGGACCACCACCTTGTCGTCTTGGCCGATGACGCCGCGCTGGACCAGCTTCTCTAGGGCGGCGAGCGCCACCGCCGTGTGCGGACAGGTGTAGAAGCCGGTGCGGTCAGCGCGCGCCGCGGCCTCTGCCAGCTCTTGTTCGCTGGCTTGCTCCACGAGGCCGTTCATCGCCTCGAGCGCGCGGAGCGCGCGCGGCGCGCTCACCGGGTTGCCGATCTGGATGGCCGTCGCCTGGGTGGCGCCCGCCTTCATGGGGTGGACGACGCGCTCACCGGCGCTCCATGCTCGGTAGAGCGGGTTGGCCTGCTCGGCTTGCGCCACCACCAGGCGCGGGACTCGCTCGAGGAGGCCCAGCTCCGCCATGAGCTTGAAGCCTGCGTGCAGTGCCGCGGCGTTGCCGAGGTTGCCGCTGGGCAGCACCACCCAGTCGGGCGCCTGCCAGGCGAGCTGCTGGGTGATCTCGAGGCCCACCGTCTTTTGCCCCTCGATGCGGAGCGAATTCATCGAATTGGCAAGATAGACGAGCTGCTCCTCCGCGAGCCGCTGGACGATGGCCATGCAGCCGTCGAAGTCCGTGTCCAGGCCGAGCACCAGCGCGCCGTGGGCGATGGGCTGCACGAGCTGGGCAGTGCTGATCTTGCCCGCGGGCAGCAGCACGACGATGGGGAGCCCCGCGGCAGCGCCATAGGCGGCTAGCGCGGCGCTCGTGTCTCCGGTGGACGCGCAGGCCACGGCCTTGACGGGGAGCCCCTGGGTCATCGCGTGACGCACCACGCTCACGAGCACGGTCATGCCCAGGTCCTTGAAGGAGCCGCTGTGGCTGTTGCCGCACAGCTTGAGCCACAGCTCACGCAGCCCGAGCTGCGCGCCGTAGCGCTCGGCGCGCAAGAGGGGCGTGTTGCCCTCGCCCAAGCTCACGATCGCCTCGTCGGGGAGCCCCGGCATGACCCACTCGCGCTTGCCCCAGACGCCCGAGCCGTAGGGCCAGGGGGAGCGCGAGTGGCGCTCGTCGAAGAGGCGTCGCCACGCGTCGGCGCTGCGCTCGCCGAGCGCCTGGACGTCGTGCTCCACGTCGAGCAGGCCCTGGCAGTGCGGGCAGCGATAGATGGCCTGCGTCACCGGCCAGGAGCCAGGGCAGCCGGCGAGGCAGCGAAACCGTGCCGAGTACTTCATGACGTCCGACTATCACAGCTCGCCGGGCGTCGGCGGGGTGTTGACGGGAGCGAGGCGGTCGCGCAGGCTTCACGGATGTCCGGGTGTGTCGGCGCGCGGCGGTTTTGGGCGTGGGGGCTGGGCTTGCTGCTGCTCGGGTGCGGCGCGAGCGGCGCGGGCGAGCGCGACTCGGACGGGGAGCCGAGCGGCGTGAGCGGAGCCGGCGGCGCTGGGGCAGCGGGCGCGGCGGGGATGGGGGCGAGCGGCGCCACCGCAGGCGCAGGAGGAGAGGCGGGGCTCGGCGGCGCGAGCGGCTCGGCCGGGGCGGCCGGCGCCGTACAGGGCGCCGTCATCGAGATCACCTCGCCGGTGAGCGGCGCCGTCCTACGGCAGGTGCCGGGCAGCCCCCCCAAGGCCGCGGTGCACTTCGAGGTCGTCGCGGCGCCAGCGGTGGCGGCCGTGGAGTACCGCACGGAGACCGCGTACTCCCTCGGGGTGTCGCGGCTCACGCCCGGCTTCCCGCTAGACTTCGGCTATGAGTACGTGGGGGAGCGCTGGGCGGAGGCCATCGCCTTCGACGCCAACGGCGCCGAGCTCGGCAGAGACACCGTAGACTTTACGATCGCGCCGCCGCTCGTCACCGGGGGTGACTGCTACGCGGAGCTCGACGCGCTGGGGGTGAGCTACACGCGCACCAGCGCGCGCGGCGTAGAGCAAGCGGTCCACGTCAAGGGTCCCATCGGCGGCGTGACGTTCAGCAGCGGCACCAGCACGAACCCGATGGGAGATCCGGTGGCCTGTGAATTCGTCAAGACCCTGCACGCCTTCGCTGCGCTGCTCACGGAGCGCGGGTTCGTGCGGGTCGGCACCCTGGGCTCGTATTGCTACCGCTGCTGCTGCGCCTGGAGCGAGACCAACCAGTGTCGGAGCCTGAGCGACGCCGAGCCCAACTGCGGCTCGAGCGGCTACTCCAACCACTCTTGGGGCCGGGCCGTGGACGTGCGGTACCTCTGGAAGGCCAACGGGACGCGCTACGACATCAATGACCCGTCGCACTTCGTCATGGCCTCGGGGGGCACCTGCACCGGCGCCATCGGCGCCCAGACGGGCATCAGCCTGGAGCTCTATCAGCTCGCGTGCCTCGCCAGCTCGAGGCGCATCTTCGGTACGACGCTGACCCCCAACTACAACGCGGCCCACCGGAACCACTTTCACATGGACATCGGCCGCAGCGGCACCCCAAGCTCGTTCATCACGCGCAGCCTGATGCCGGAGGTGGACGTCGGGGAGCACCCCGACAGCTGCGGGGAGTGAGCGCCAGGGGCGCGCCTCAGCGCGGCGGCAGGTGCCCCGCGGTGTTGTCCATGAAGCCCGCCACGAAGCCCGAGCACTGGTCCATGGCGGCGGGGATGTCGTAGATGACGAAGTGCCCGTCGCTGGCCTGGGACGCTGGCCACTGCACCAGCGCGCCCGTTGCCGCGCCGCCGGCGAGGTTGCCGGAGATGCCAGCGGGTGGCACGCTGAGCGGCTCGAGTTCACTCCAGCGCAGCTCCTCGATGGGGTGGATGATGGGCGTGAGGGGTGGGAGCCCCAGCGCGACGGACTGCACCTCGATGGCGTGTGGCGGCGTGTAGTTGTCCCCGGAGAAATCCGGGTTGACCCCCTCGGTCATGAGCACGCTCTTCGGCGCGAAGCCCTCCAAGGGGTGACGCAGGATGAACGGGACGTAGTGGATGGGGTCCGTCTCGTCCACGATGGACTGCGCCAGGCTGATGGCCGGGTGGAAGCTGTTGATGTCCTCGCTGGCTTGCTCATCGGCGTTGGAGACGCCGATGAGGGTCTTGAGCAGCCCCGCGATGTTCACGGGCTTGCTCTTCTCCAGCAGCGTGATGGAAATCATGCTGCCCGAGCCGGAGAGCACCCCGCCGCGCGCTTGGTCGTCCACCGCCAGGAACATGGGGCCGTTCAGCCCGCCCTGTGAGTGGCCGAAGAAGCCGAGGCGCTCGCCGTCGAAGCGCAGCTCCGCGCCGGTGCGCGAGACGGCGGCCGGCACCGTGAGGTGGGACTCCGTGAATAGGCGCGCCTGTTGTACGACGTCGATGGCGGACGCAGGGCCGTTGGCGCGCGCGGCGGTGGGGTTCTGGACGTTGAAGAAGATGAGCTCGACGTTGGTGTTGCACGGCGGGGCGGCCTGCCCGCACTGCCCCCCGGGCCGGTCCCCGTGGAAGATCTGATCGATGCCCATGGTGGCGATGCAGCGCGCCGCCAGCGCCTCGGCCTCGTCCCCGGCGCCGAGCATGCTGCGGTAGCTGCCGCCCGTGCCGTGCGCGTAGAGCACGATGGGATAGCCGTCGGCGGGCATGGGGCAGCGGTCGGCGCTCGGCACCGCGAGCGCGAACCGCAAGTCGAAGTCGCCCTGCTTGTCCGGCTCACCGTCTTGCTTGAACGCGAGCTCTCCGCCGTCCCCGTAGCTCTTGAAGGGGATGGAGCCGCGCTGGAAGTTGGGGGACGGGCCGTAGCGCCCCACGTACACGTCCATCACGCCAGGCACGCTCTCAGAGTAGGCCCAGGCGTCGGTGAGCGCGGTCGGCGCGGGCTGGTGGTCCCGCACCCAGCGCGCTAGCTTCCGTGCCTTGGCGGTGGGGTCGTTGGTAATGAACACCGCCAAGTGCACGATGGAGTCTGGAGCGAGGCCGGCCTGGGCCAGCGCCTCCAGCGCCGTCCCCAGCGGCCCCGCCGCGCCCGCTTCGAGCTGAGCCCGGAGGGTGGGCGCGGGCTCGAGCCGCCCGCCGTCCTCGGCGCGGACGGCGCTCGTCACCACCAGCGCGTAGCGGGTGGCGGGGCGGAGAGGGAAGCCGAAGGTGGGCATCACGGCCAGCGTGTTGCTGGGCCAGTACACCCCGGCGTCCCGACGGAAATGCCAGCTGACGGGGCGGCGCTGGCCTCGCTCCGGGGAGCGCTCGTCCACGTCGATGAGCTGGAGCGCGCTGGTGCGCTCCCGCGCGGCGAGCGGGCTCTCCGGCAAGCTGGCGGGGCTCAGCGCGACGTCGAAGCGCAGAAACCCGCTGGCCACCGGCGAGAAGCCGTCCAGCTCGCCGCGCATGGAATCAGTGAAATCAGCGATGAGGGGGACGCTGCGGGGGTTGGGGTAGCCCTCGAAGCGCACCGCCCCACCCTCCAGGCGCTGATCACTGGGCCAAGGGTGATCGAAGAAAGTGTCGCCGGAGAGCTGGCTCAAATCGCCGGGGTCGGCGTAAATCGAGTGTCCGCTGGCCGCGGCCGCGCCGGCGCTCCCACCGGCCCCGCCGCCGCCCGGCTCCGGATCCGAACACCCCATCAGCGTCACGAGCACCCAGCCCACTGCACCAAAGCGCCGCATGACTCAGACGATAACCGATGCCGCCGCCCCTCGCTGGGTGATTCGCCTCACCCGGCCCTCGAGCGACCCGGCGCGTCGGCTGGGCGGCCTGCCGCTCGCGCTGCGGCTCGCCCTCGACGCGCAAGCGAGCGGAGCGGAGGCGGTCGTCGTGCCGCCTGAGCTCGCGGCGCTGCGCCCGCTCCTCCACGACGAGCGGCTGCGGCTACCCATCGTCGCCAGCCCGCCCCCGGACGTCCACGTCGTCGAGCTGCGCGCCAGCCACGTGCTGCCGCGAGGTCTGCTCGGCGCGCTGGCGCAGCGGGAGCTGCAGGGGCCGCCTCGGGTCCGCTCACTCGAGACGCAGCCCTTCGAGCACACGGCGCCGTATGGCTTTACTCCCATCGACGTGACGGACGCGGCGAGCGCGCAGCGGGCGGAGCGGGCGCTCTTCCGCTCGCTACGAAAGCCCGCGGACGGGTGGACGTCACGCTGGCTCAACCGGTACTTGTCGCTCGCGCTCTCGCGCTGGCTGGTGCGGACCCCGCTGCGCCCCAACCAGGTCTCGGTCGCCATCTTGGGGATCGGGCTGTGCGGCGCCTGGCTGGCCTCGCGTGGGGGCTGGGCGGGGCTCGCCCTGGGCGCCGCCTTGCTGCAGACGCAGAGCGTGCTCGACGGCTGCGATGGGGAGATGAGTCGCATCACCTACCGCGGCTCGCTCTTGGGCGAGTGGCTGGACACCCTGGGGGACGATCTCAGCAACTATGGCTTCTTCGCGGGCGCGGCCTGGGGGCTGTACCAGCAGGAGCAGTGGCTCCCTTACCTGGTGGCGGGCGGCGTCACGGTGCTCAGCGGCGTCATCGGGAGCGGCATCGAGTACCGCTACCTCATCAAGGTGGGCTCTGGAGATCTGCTCAAGTACCCGCTGAGCGTGAGCTCAGCGGACGGCGCGCCGAGCTGGTTCGACAAGCTGCGCCCCCTGTTCAAGCGTGACACCTTCGTGTTCATCACCTTCGTGGCGGCGCTGCTCGGGCTGGTGGGGCCCATGCTGTTCGTGTTCGCCGTCGGCGCCGTCGGCGTCCTGCTGAGCGTGCTGTCCGCCGAGCTGCGCATGGCGCGTGAGCGCGCCGGCGCGTGACTTGTCAAGGGCACGCGGATGAGGCTAAGCCTCCCCGGTCATGGTCCAGCGCGCGCTCTGCCTCGCCTTCGCGCTCCTCGCGGGCTGTGACAAGGCGCCGCCCCCCCTCGAGCGCACCGAGCCGTGGCTCGCCAGTGCCGCCGTCTCCAGCACCGCCAGCGCGCCTAGCCCGGGCGTGCCGGCGCGGGCCTTCGATCTGGACCCGGCGGTCATGGCCAGCTTCGAGCTGAAGGGGAGCCAGGCCGCGCCGCGCGGGCAGCTCCGCCTGGGGCGAGGGCGGATCTTGCTCGACACCGTGGCGCTCGTGAACACGCGCGGCACGCTCGAGCTGGACTTGACCAGCGTGCTCATGGAGGGCACCAGCCCGGGCGACGCGCGCCAGCGGAGCGAGTGGGCCAGGAGCTGGCTGGGCTTGGGGTCGAGCCGGCCGGAGGCGACGCGCGTGCGCCTGCGGTGGGCGACGTTTCGGTTGATCGCCCTCGAGGAGGCGAGCGCCCCCGGCGTGGAGCAGGGCGAGCTCGTGAGGCCGAGCGCGTCCAGCCTGGAGGCGGGCGCGCCCCGCGTGGAGGCCGGCGCCGACGCTGCGGTGGACGCGGGGAGCGAGCCGGGGGTGCCCACGGAGCAGCGGCGCGTGGATTTCACGGCGGTGGGGGAGCTGACGCTCAACGCGCGACGGGTCACGCGGCGCGTCCCGCTTCGGGCGGTCTTCGTCCTCCCTCGCGGGCGCCCTGCCGAGGCCCCGCTGGAGGTCCGGCTGACGACGCGGGCGCCCTTGGAGGTGCCGCTCGCGCTCTTCGACATCGTCCCCCGGGATGCTACCGGGACGGTGCTCGCGGCCGAGCAGCGGCGCGTGGGGACCGAGGTGGGGAGCTCCGCGCGGGTGGAGCTGGACCTGCGGCTCCGCGCTGCCCCCTGAACATCGGTGAAACCCGAGCGACCGAGGGGCGTATAGTCAGCCAGCACGCTGAGCGCCGTCCCCTGTCGACAGGGGGAGCTTGACCGGTGTCTCGGTTGAATCATCCTGCAGGAGCTTCCTCATGAGCCACGCCGTTCGTCAGTTCGCCGCCACCCTCTCGCTGCTCGGCGTCTCGGGCCTCACCGTCGCGTGCGGTGGCTCAGCGCAGCCCCCCGACGCTCCCGTCTCCGCGCACGAGGTCAGCCCGGAGCCGGCCCCCGTCCAGCCCGAGGAGGCCGCGCCGCCGACCAGCCCAGCGGCCGAGGCAGCCGCGCCCGGGGCGCCCGGTGAGGGCAGCGTGCCCAGCACCGCCGGCGCGGCCGCGCCCGCGGTGCCCCCCAGCGCTCCGGCGGAGGCCAGCGCTCCGGCGGAGGCCAGCGCTCCGGCTGCCGCTGCCAAGAAGCCGGCACCCGTGAAGAAGCCCGCTGCCGCGCCGACGAAGAAGAAGGTGGCAGGGAAGATGAGCTGCGGCGCCGGGACTTGTGGTTGACGCCCTTCGCTAGGAGGTCGCGCCACCATGCCCGCCAGCACGAGACCCGAGGGGCCGACCGGCGTCGGCCTCGGGCTCCGCTGGGAGTTTCTGGATGAGGTGCTCGCGGCCGACGCGCTCGACGTCGCCTTCTTCGAGATCTGTCCGGAGAACGTCCTCGGGCGCGGAGGAGCGCTGCCTCGGGCCGTCGAGGGCTTGGGGCAGCGCTACCCGCTCCTCAGCCACGGCCTGTCCATCTCCTTGGGGGGGATCGAGGAGCCGGCGGAGGAGCACCTGGCGGCCCTCGGAGCGCTGCTGCGCCGCTGGCGGTCGCCGTGGCACTCGGAGCACCTGAGCTTCACCCAGGTGGGGCGCCGGGCCTTGCACGAGCTCTTCCCCTTGCCGCGCACGCGCGCCAACCTGGAGCGCTGCGTCGCGCGCTGCCAGCGGCTCACGCGCGCCTTGGGGGTCCCGCTCGCGGTGGAGAACATCTCGTACTACGCCGACCTCGGCGCGCCGGAGCTGAGCGAGGTGGAGTTCCTCGGGGAGCTGGTGGAGCGCGCGGACGTCGGGCTCTTGCTGGACGTGAACAACGTGTGGGTCAACGCCCACAACCATGGCTATGACGCCCGAGAGTTCATCGCGGCGCTGCCGCTCGCTCGCGTGTGGCAGCTGCACGTGGCCGGCCATGAGCGTCGCCCGGACGGCCTGCTGGTGGACACGCACAGCCGCCCGGTGTGCCAGGAGGTCCAGGCGCTCCTCGGCTGGACGCTCGAGCGGATCGGGCCGCTGCCGGTGCTGCTCGAGCGCGATCACGAGATCCCGCCGCTGGCCGAGCTCTTGGACGAGGTGCGGAGCTTGCAGCGGCTCTATGACGCCGCGCTCGGGCGCTGGCAGGCAGGGGGGCGAGGGTGAGCGGGGACGACGCCCAGCGTGCGCTCGAGGCCGCGCTCGCGACGCTGGTCTTTGGTGAGCCGGTCGCGCTGGACGACCCCGCGCAGCGCGACGCCTGGCTCGCTCCCCACGCGCTCCGCGCAGAGGATCAGCGGTGGCTCACGGCGGTCTCCAGCGCCCGGCTGGGGCTCTACCGCACGCTCGTGTGGCACAACCTCCGCCAGACGCTGCAGCAGATGCTGCCGCGCACCGTCGTGCGGCGAGCGGCGCGGCTCGACGATGACCTGCGGTGGTTTCTGGAGGCGCACGCGCCGCGCGGCCACCTCCTGCGCGACGTGACGCCCGCGTTCGTGGAGGCCCTCGCGCCCCGCTGGGAGGTGGAGCCGCTGGTCCCGCCTTACCTCGGGCAGCTGGCGCGCCTCGAGGCGGCGTACGTCGTGGTGGCGAGCGCGCCCGATGAGCCGTCGCCCGACGCGGACTTCGAGCCGCAGCTCGAGCAGGGGCTGCGGCTCACGGCGGCGGCGCGGCTCCTGCAGATCACGCACGCCGTCCATGAGCTCCCGGACGACGGCTCGCCGCTGCACGAGCCCCCCGCTCGGGCGGGGTGGCTCTGGCTGTATCGTGACGCGCACGAGGAGCTCAGGTGCTTGGAGTTGAGCCCCTTGGCCGGGGCCATCGTCCAGCAGCTCCAGCGGGGGCTGGCGCTCGGCGTGGCGCTGAGGCAGGCCTGCGCGGAGCAGGGGGTCGCCCTCACGCCGTCCGTCCTGGAGGGCGCCGCTCGGGTCTTGGGAGATCTCCGAGACCGTGGCAGCATCCTCGGCTCTTCTGGCGCCACCTCGGGTGCGTGAGCGCCCCGACGGCCCACCTGGGCCGACCTCTAGCGCCGCCCCCTTGGCAGTAGAGCTTCAGCCATGAGCGAACGTGACCCCCTGAACCTCATCGGACAAGTCGTCGACGAGAAGTACCTGGTCGAGAAGTTGGTCGGGGAGGGCGGCTTCGCGTCGGTCTATCGCGCGACGCACGCCATCTGGAAGAAGCCCGTCGCCATCAAGTTCTTCAGCGGGCTCTCCAACGCCCCGGTGGCCCAGCGCGTGGAGCTGCAGCAGCAGTTCATCAACGAGGGGGCGCTGCTCACGGAGCTGAGCAGCCAGACGGCCAACATCGTCCAGGCCCGTGACGTGGGCAGCCTCACCACGCCGAGCGGCCAGTGGGTCCCGTACATGGTGCTGGAGTGGCTGGACGGCCAGTCGCTCGAAGCGGTTTTGTCGGCTGAGCGCGCCCGCGGCGCTCCGCCGTGGACGCTCGAGCAGGTGATGACGCTGCTGGCGCCGGTGGCGGCGGCGCTGGACCTGGCCCACGGCCGAGGCGTCGTGCACCGCGACATCAAGCCCGACAACCTCTTCGTCTTGGGAGAGGCGCGCTCAGCCGGCGTGGTGGTCAAGGTCTTGGATTTCGGCGTGGCCAAGATGATGACCGACAGCACGCAGGTGAAGGCGGCGCTCGCCAAGACCGGCGCGACCATCACCTCGTTCACCCCCCAGTACGGCGCCCCGGAGCAGTTCAGCCGCACCTACGGGGCCACCGGCCCGTGGACGGACGTGTACGCGCTGGCGCTGGTGGCCGTGGAGCTGCTCGCGGGGCGCCCCGCGCTCGAGGGGGACGACGTGGTGCAGCTCGCCTTCGCCAGCGGCCACCGAGAGCGCCGCCCCACGCCGCGCGCGCTGGGCGTGCCCCTCCCGGACGAGGTCGAGGCGGTCTTCGCTCGTGCGCTCGCGGTCGAGCCCGCGGAGCGCTTCGAGCGGGCCGGGGCGTTCTGGGCAGCGCTCGAGGCCACGAGCGGCCCGCGCTCCGTGGCAGCCGCCGCCACCGTGATGGCGCCCTCGAGCGCCGCGCTCCCCGCGAGCCTCCGGGCGCCCAGCGAGGGCTCGAGCGAGGGGCTCCCGCTCCTCGGCGGGCCGGAGAGCGTCGCGCTGGGGCAGCCCCCGGATGGAGCCTCGACGCGGCCCTCGGCCCGCTGGGGGCTCGCGCTCCTGGCGCTGCTGGTGGTGGCGGGCGGGGCGACGGCGCTCGTGCTCCGGGGGGCGCCGTCTCGCGGAGCGCCCGCGGGGGCGAGCGTCACGCCGCCAGCGGCCTCCAGCGCGGAGCAGGCGCTCGTGGTGGCGCCGTCGTGCCCGGAGGACATGATCGAGATCCCCGCGGGGCAGTTCTTCATGGGCTCGGACTCCACCGAGGAGCTCCCCGCGTACTTGCCGGATCCGCGCCCGAGCCACAACGTCAAGCTGGACGCCTACTGCATCGACCGGGACGAGGTGACCTCCGGAAAGTACCGAGCGTGCTCGGACGTCGGAAAGTGCCGCCGCGCGCTCACCTCGGTGGAGTTCCCGGGGATCCAGGAGCGCCAGCGGGCGGTGTTCGATCCGCTGTGTACGGGCAACGATCCCGAACGAGCGAGCCACCCCATCAACTGCGTGAGCTGGGAGATGGCGCGGGACTACTGCGAGGCGCAGGGGCGCCGGCTCCCGACGGAGGCGGAGTGGGAGTACGCGACCCGCGGCCCGGACGGGCGGATCTATCCTTGGGGCGACGACGACCCGACCGAGAAGCAGCTCAACGCCTGCGGGAGGGAGTGCCTCGCGTGGGGCAAGGCGCACGCCGAGGTGTTCGACGTGCTCTACGACGCCGACGACGGTTACCCCGCCACCGCGCCCGTGGGCAGCTTCCCCGGAGGCAACTCGAGCTTCGGGCTGCGAGACGTCTCGGGCAACGTGTGGGAGTGGGTGGCGGACTGGGACGGCAAGTACACGAGCGAGCGGCAGACCAACCCCCAAGGCCCGGCCACGGGCGAGAAGAAGATCATCCGAGGCGGCGCCTTCAACGGGTGGGAGAAGTCCTGGCTGCGCCCGTCGTTTCGGTTCGCCCAGGTGCCGGCGGCGCGGGTCCACGCCATTGGCTTTCGCTGTGCGCGAGCGCTCACCGCGCGCCCCTGAGGGCTGGCGCGCGAAGGGCGGAGGACGCTCGAGTCGAGCTCTGATAGGCTTGCTCGATGCTAGGACCGGGTCCGCTCGAGGATCTACGCCTGCAGCTACTGCGTAGCGCCCTGGACAGCGGCGCGCTCCGCGAGGCGCGGTCGCTGTTGGCGCGGCTGCCGCAGGTGCCGGAGCTCGTCGCCCCGCGCGCCTACTTCCTCGCGCGGCTGGAGTACCAAGAGGGGCGGCTCTCACCGGGGGCCTTCTTGCAGCGGCTCGGCGCCGAGGTCCCAGCGCTGCTGCAGTACCCGGAGGTGCAGGAGCGTGTGCGCGAGGCGCGGGCCAGGCTCCACCGCCAGCCGGAGATCCCGAAGGCTCCCGCGGTCCCAGCGTTCGCGACCCCTCGCGGCCTGGGCGTGGGACCTCCGCGGCACGGCTCCCGCGGCGCGGAGGAGACGCCCTCGCAGCCCCCGCTGACGTCGCCCGCGGGTCCACCCGCGGGCTTCTCCGGCTCGGAGGTGCCCATGGCGAGCGGCATCAGCGCCGACGCGCGACGCATCCGCTCTGGTCCTCCGCCGGCGCTGGGCGGGAGCGCCTCGAGCCTGCTCGAGGTCCTCGAGCTGCTCGACCACGGCAAGGCGCGGCAGGCCCAGGCGGCGCTCCTCGACCTCGACGGCGCTCCGACGCCGGAGCGCGCCCTGCTCGTGGCGCGGGCGCACGTGGCGCTCGACGAGCCGGAGGCCGCGCTGCGCGTGCTCGCGCGCCTGACGGAGGCGCCGCTGCTCGAGCCGGAGGTCCGCGCGGGCGCTGCGCGGGCGCTGCGGGAGCTGGGGCACCTCGAGGCGGCGCTGACGCAAGCGCGGCTCGCCTTCACCGAGGATCCGGAGCAGGCCTTCGTGCGGCTGGTCTTGGCGCAAGTGCTCGTGAGCTGCGCTCGGCAGGGTGGCGCCACCGCCCTCTATGACGAAGCGGACGAGCTGCTGCAGGGGCTGCGGTCGAGGCACGCACCGCAGCCGGGCCTGGTGCTCGCGCTCCGCGCGCTGCTGCTGGCGGAGCTGGGCGACGCCCAGCGGGGGCTCGAGCTCGCCCAGCGCGCCTTGGCGCTGGAGCCGCGCTCGGCGGAGGCCTTGAGCGCGCTCGGCCTGGCGTCGCTGCGGCTCGGCCGACAGCGCCACGCGCGGCGCGCCTGGAGCCGCCTCCGTGCGGTCGATGGTCGAGAGGCGCTCGCGCTCATGTCACGCCTGGAGAGCTCCGGGGTCGCCACCAGCTCGGCGGCGCGCGTCTCGGCGGCCCGGACCATCGACGCGGCGGCGCTGTGGGCGCCCGTCGAGCAGCTCCTGGTCGCCGGGCACCGCGAGGAGGCGCTCGCCGCCGTGGAGGCGTGGCTCGAGCAGCACCGCGACCGGCTCAGCGTGCTCGAGCCTCCTGCCGTCGCGGCGCTGGCGCAGGAGCTCTTCGCGCGCGCGCCGGTGCTGTCCAGCTTCGCGCCCTACGACGGCTCGCTGTGGAGCCTGGCGCGGCTCGCCGCGGGCCTGGGCCTCTTGCAGGGGCGTGAGCCTCGGTCGGAGCTGGGCACGCCCCTGCCGCTGCTGCTCGAGCTGGCCGCCGCTTACGTCGGACAGGCGCTCGTGGTGGCGCACGCGGGGCGGTGGGTGGACGCCTCGCTCGGCCTGGAGGCGGCGAGGGTCGTCACCGCAGAGCGCGCCTTCTCCCCCGCGCAGGGCCTCCTGACGCTGCGGGGCGCCGGCTCGCTCGGCGCGCTCGAGGCCGCCTTCGCCGCCAGCCAGCCGAGGCCAGAGACCGACGCCTGGCAGGTGGCCAGCGCCGCGGCGGCGCCCCCTGCACCCCCCTGGGCCCCGCGGATCTGGCCGCCAGTGTCCGACCTCGAGCCCGTGGCGGCCGCGCTGTCGAGATCGATCCTCTCACACTGGGCGAGCGACTGCGCCGAGGGCCCGCTCGATCGTTCCATCGTGAGCCTCGGCTCGCTCGATCGGTACCTGTCGCTCGTCGCGCCGCTGGGAGCGCCGGCTCAAGGTCACCCTGACTGGGTACGGCAGACGAGCTTGCTCGCCGGCGCCTACCTGGGCGAGGTGCTGCGAGACGCGCTGTCCGGGGCGTGGGAGCTCGATCCAGCGGTGCAGCCCATGGGGCTCAAGAGCTACGTGCTGCGGACCCACGGCGTCGCCTTGCGGCCCATGACGGTGATCGAGGCCTGGCTCTGCGGCCAGAGCCCGCTGCCGAGCGCTTCTTATGCGGCGCGCGTGCTCAAGCAGCTGCGCTAGAGGCGTCAGAAACTAGGCCAAGCGCCCCGACCTGGGCTAGCGGCGGGTCATCGTGGCGTCTCGGCATGGCCTCCAGCGCTGGCTCGCGGGTGCGACGGCCGCGGTCCTGGTGAGCTGGCCCGCGCTCGAGCGGTCCGCGGCGTCATTGGAGCGCAGCGGCGCGCCGTCACCAGGACGAGCGGGCTCGAGCGCAGGGCTCACCGCGGCGCGCGCGCCCGTGAGCCGCGACGCCTCGACCGGCTCGGGGCCGGCGCCGGCGCTCCCCGAGGCGCGGCGCGTGCCCAGCGCGCCCGACCCCAGCCCGGCGCCGGACGCGCCGAGCCAGTCGCCGACGCTCGACCTGCGCCAAGCCTCCCTCGCGCCGCTCCGTCCCGAGCCCGCGGCGTCCCCCTCGCCGCTCCTCGATCGAGATCGAGGCCCGGAGCGGCTCATCGATCCGGCGCGGGCGCTGGTGGCCATCGCGGCCGAGACCTACGTCTACGCCGAGCCGCGCTTCGGGTCGCGCAAGCTGGGCTACCTGCGCGCCGGAGCGCGCGTCACGCGCGCTGCCCAGGCCGCGAGCCGCCGCGGCTGCCCAGAGGGCTTCTACCCGATCTCCCCCGAGGGGTTCGTGTGCGTCGGCAAGACGGCGAGCCTAGACCCGGAGCACCCGGTGGCCCGCGCCGCGCAGGTCCGCGCCAACCGCGAGCGAGAGATGCCCTACGTCTATGGGATGTCTCGCTTCCCTCCGCCGCCGCTCTACACGCGCGTGCCGACCCGCCAGGAGCGGGCGCAGGTGGAGGCGGGGCTGGGCGCGGCGCCCCGCGCCACGGGCTGGGAGGACGTGCCGGTCGACCCCATCCCGGACTTCCTGCAAGACGGGCGGGGCGCGCCCAGCTTGGCCGGCTATCGGCACACCTCGCTCCACCTGGGGCGCGCCGTCGCTCGCAGCGGGTTCTCGCTGCTCTCCGTCTTTCAGGCCGACGGTCGGAGCTACGGTCTGACGGCGGACTTGAAGATCGTCCCCATCGATCGACTCCGCAGGATCGTCCCCAGCAAATTTCATGGGGTCGAGCTGCGTGAGGGACAGGGGCTACCGCTGGTGTTCGTGCTCCAGCGTGGCGCCCAGCTCTGGCAAGGGGATCCTAGCGGCGCGGGGCTCAAGCCGCTGCGCCCGCTCGAGTACCGCGAGGCCGTGAGCATCACCGGGGAGCGCCGTCAGCTCGGCTCGGCCTCGTGGCTCCGCACCGTCTCTGGGGACTGGCTGCGCGACGAGGGGCTCGTGCGACTGGACGCACCCCAGGGGCGCCCGAGCTGGGCGAAGGGCGACCGGAGCTGGATAGACGTTTCCATCTCGAAGCAGGCGCTGGTGGCCTACGTGGGGGAGCGCCCCGTCTACGCCACCCTCGTCTCCACGGGCGCCGGTGGGCTCGGGGATCCGGAGAAGACCCACGCTACGCCGCAGGGGCGCTTTCTCATCCACACCAAGCACGTCAGCGCCACCATGGACAGCGACGAGGTGGGCGACGAGTTCGATCTGAGGGACGTGCCCTACGTCCAATACTTCAAGGACGGCTACGCCTTCCATACGGCGTACTGGCATGACGCCTTCGGCAAGCCCAAGAGCCACGGCTGCATCAACCTCGCCCCCGAGGACGCGCGCTGGCTCTTTCATTGGAGCGATCCGCCCGTGCCGAGCGCGTGGCACGGCGCCTCCAGCTTGCGCGACGGCACGCTGGTGAACATCCACCCCTAGCCGCGGCGCCCGGCGCCGCTCGGGGCGTCGAAGACCTGCAGCTCGGCGGGCAGATCTCCATTGGACACCTGGAGCTTCCGATCGGGCCGGCGCGGCCCAAGCCGCGCCCCCGATGGCACGATGAAGGCCTGCTGAAAGCTGGAGAAGCGCTCGATGAGCGCGGCGAGCTCTCGGGCGAACCCACCGTCGCGCTCGAGCCGCTCGCCGTAGGGCGGGTTGCACACCAGGGCGCCCGTGGTGGCCGGGGGCTGGAGCTGACTCAGCGAGCCGCGGCGGAGCTCGAGGTGCACGCCAGCGCGGCGGGCGTTGTCGCGCGCCGCAGCGAGCGCCGTGGGATCACGATCGACGCCGATGCAGCGGAGCGCCCGGGTGACGCTGGCGGCGCGCGCCTCCTCGCGCAGCTCCGCCATGGCGCGTCGCTCGGCGTCGTCGTGGCTGCTCCAACGCTCGAAGCCGAAGCGCCCGCGGCCGAGCCCGGGCGCGCGCCCTAGCGCGGCCAGGGCGCCCTCGATGAGCAGCGTGCCCGAGCCGCAGGTGGGATCGACGAGCGGCGTCTCCGGGGACCAGCCGCTCGCCCGCACCACGGCCGCCGCGAGGTTCTCTCGCAGGGGCGCGGCGAACGCGGCGCTGCGGTAGCCGCGCCGGTGGAGGCTCTGCCCCGAGACGTCCACGTAGAGCGTGGCCTCGTCCCGCACCAGGTGCACGAACACGCGCAGATCCGGATCTTCACGCTCGACGTTCGAGCGCGCGCCGACGCGCTCGCGCTGTTGGTCGACGATGGCGTCCTTGGTGAGCTGGCTGATGTACTGCGAGTGGGTGAGCCGGCTCGAGCGGCAGGCGGCGGCGACCAGCACGCTGTGCCGGGGGGTGAGCCAGCGCGCCCAGTCCACGCTGGCGACGCCCTCGTAGAGCCCCTGCTCCGACGCGCACGGAAAGCGCGCCACCTCCTCGAGGATCCGCAGCGCGATGCGCGACCAGAGGCACGCGCGCCAGGCGTCCCGCGGCTGACCCTCGAAGTGCACCCCGCCCCGGTCGGCTCGGACCTTGGGGACGCGGAGCTCGCGCAGCTCATCGCGGAGCAGCGGCTCCGTCCCCTTGGCGGCGGTGGCGAAATAGACCATGACGGCGCCTGCCTGCCACGGGCGCGGGCCGCCGAAAAGCCAGGCTGGCGTGGGGTGCCCGTAGAGGCGCGGCACCGGTCGTGATAGCTCCCGCGGGCCATGGACAGCCTGCCCCTCGATCGCCTCTCCGCCCTCGACGAGCTCCTCAGCGAGGACGAGCGCCTCATCCGTGACAGCGTCCGTAGGTTCGTCAAGGAGCGCTACCTGGCGCGCGCCGGGCAGCTCTTCGCGGACGAGCAGTTCCCGCGGGACCTCGTCCCCGAGCTCGCGGAGCTGGGGCTGCTCGGCGCGGGCCTCTCTGGCTACGGCTGCGCCGGCATGAGCGCCGTGCAGTACGGTCTCGTGCTGCAGGAGCTGGAGTACGGCGACAGCGGGCTGCGCAGCTTCGTCAGCGTGCAGGGCAGCCTGGCCATGTACAGCCTCCACGCCTACGGGAGCGAGGAGCAGAAGCGCAAGTACCTGCCTGAGATGGCGGCGGGCAGGCTCATCGGCTGCTTTGGGCTCACGGAGCCGGACAGCGGCTCGGACCCGGGCAGCATGACCACACGCGCCCGGCGGGACGGCGATCAGTACGTGCTCAGCGGCACCAAGATGTGGATCACCAACGCGCCCATCGCGGACCTGGCCGTGGTGTACGCCAAGGTGGACGACGGCGGCCCGGAGAGCATCCAGGGCTTCATCGTGGAGCGCGGCACCCCCGGCTTCAGCACGCCGCGCATCCACGGCAAGATGAGCCTCCGCGCCAGCGAGACGGGAGAGCTGGTGCTGGACGAGGTGCGCGTCCCCGCCAGCCACGCGCTGCCGCTCAAGCGCGGCCTCGGCGCGCCGCTCGGCTGCCTCACCCAGGCGCGCTTCGGCATCTCCTTCGGCGCCCTGGGCGCGGCCAAGAGCAGCTTCGACAGCACGCTCGCCTACACCCAGAGCCGCGTGCAGTTCGGCGTGCCCATCGCCAGCAAGCAGCTCGTGCAGAGCGAGCTTGTGGACATGGCGCAGGAGATCGTCAAGGGTGACTTGCTCGCGCTGCACTACGGCCGAATGAAAGACCGGCAGGGGGGCAAGCTCTCGCCGGTGCAGGTGTCACTCTGCAAGCGCAACAACGTGGCGCTGGCCTTGGACGTCGCGCGCCGCTGCCGCGCGCTGCTCGGCGGCAACGGCATCTTGCTCGAGTACCCCGCCATCCGGCACGCGCTCAACCTGGAGAGCGTGATCACCTACGAGGGCACACACCAGGTGCACACCCTCGTCTTGGGCAAGGCGCTGACCGGCCTCGACGCCTTCTGAGATCCACCGGCGGGCGCTGTGCGCCGGGTCTCAGTGGTCCTCCAGCAGAGGCACCGGGAGCCCGCGCTTGCCCGGGAGCGGCCGCAGGACGCGATCTCCCTCGCGCCAGTCCGTCAGCGGCTGCTGAGGGTACAGGGCGGTGGCGTACCTCCGCGCGCGCACTCGCTGGAAGCTGGTGGCGCCGGCGCTCACGACCGGCAGGTGTCGGAAGGAGAGGTGCGCGTAGAAGATGCGGTAGTGAAAGAAGTTCTTCTGCACCAAGACCTCCGCGTCGCGCGGCTCGAGCCCGAGCTGCCGCCAGAAGCGCGGGTGGATGGGCATGGGGCTCCGCTCTGACACCGCCACGTGGAAGACCGCCTGGCCTTGGCGCACCACGTCGAGCCGGACGAGCTTGCCGAACTCTCCCTCCACGCGCTGCCCCACGATGACCTCGAGCGGGACCTCTGGCTGCTCGTAGCCGGGGGTCCCGCGGAGCACGACGCTCGCGGGGCTGCCCACGGGCTCGGCCCAGAGCGCCGCCGCCAGCGCGGGATCGTGGACGGGGACGTAGGCGCGCGGCGGCGTGGGGTGTGCAGCCAGCGCGGCCACCAAGCGCGTGTTACCGCCGGGCGCGCCGGCGCCCACGATGTCGTCCACGTCGACCCAGGTGACGGGACCGAGGCGACGCGCGCGGGTCTCGCGCGTCGCGACGATGGCCGCCTCCGGGCCGAGCAGGGGCGGCAGCTCCTTCGCGCGCACCGACCAGGCGCGGTCGGCCAGCTCGTCCGCCAAGCGGTGGGCGAGGGCCTCGTCCCCGTCCGTGCAGACGTGGACCGCCCAGCCCAGGTTGTCCGCGCTGGTGTAGGGGTGCACCATGAAGAGGCTGGCGCTGAGCACGCGCGGATCGCGCTCGAGCCGCTGCATGGCGCGGAACACCTGGCGCATGGGCGGCAGAAAATCGATGGTGTGTCCGCCGCCGAGGATGATGGGGAGCTTGCGCCACGCGTGCACCGGTCGGCACTGACCCCGCAGGGCGCGGATGAGGCGGTTGCCGGCGCGGAAGCCGGCGGGCGCCAAGTCCCAGTGGGGGTTGGTGCGGTAGGCGATGAGGATGTTCGCTGGCTCCAGCAGCTCCCGGGTGAGGTTGCCGTGCAGATCGTAGCTGACGGCGAGCCCGGCGGAGGGGCCGAGCAGCTCACGCACCCGCGCCAAGATGACGCCCTCCGGCGCCGCCTCGAGGCCGTGGACCTCCATCGAGCCGTGCAGGGCGAGGTACACGCCGTCCAGCGGACCGGCGGTGCGGATCTGCGTGAGCAGCTCCTCCAGCAGCCACTCGAAGCACTCCCGCGTGGGGGGGCCGCCGGAGACGGCCAAGGAGGAGCTGAGCGGGACGGCCTCCACCTCACCGGCCATGTCCGCCGCGAGCTGGAAGCCGGTGAGCTCAGCGTAGGGCAGCACGTCCAGCACCTCCGGGCTCTCGAGGCTCGCGGCGCGGGCCAGCTCGGCGCCCGTGAGGTGGTGGAGGCGCTCGAAGTCCTCCCGCGTGGTCAAGAGCGGCGAGAAGGCGTTGGCTTCGTGGAAGATGCGCGCGTAGCCGATGCGGAGCGGGCGCCCGCCACGCCCGAGCCGCGCCCCGTCGCCGGCCAGGCGCTTGCCGATGATGGCGGCGGCGCGACGGGTGAGCCGGGCCTTGGCGGCCGTCCCCAAGCCGCTCACGTGAACAGCTCCCCGATGAAGGCGACGAGCAGCCGCTCGCGTGTGGCGGGGCTGGCGGCGTTGAGCAGCCGGTGGATGAGGGCGGCGCGCTGGGGGAGCTGGCCGTCGGTGATGCCGAGCTGAGCCATGAGCGCGCCGGTGTCCACCCCGCCCGCGCCGGCGCCCACCGCCTCGAGCATGGCGACGACGCCGGGCTCCGGCGTCTCGGTGGGCGGGAGCCCCTCCAGGCACTGCTCGAGCTCACGCGCGAAGGCCTCGACGTTGGCCGCGTTGCCAGGGTCCAAGGTGAGGTGGATGTGCGCCGGTGAGCGGCCGAAGGCGTACGTGGGCTGCACGTGCCAGCCGCGCTCGGTCAGGCGATCGGCCAGCTCGAAGACGTCTCCCTCCCGCGTGGTGAAGGCCAAGAGGTTGGTGTCGGGTCGGGCCAAGAGCAAGAGGTGCGGCTCCGCCTCGATCCGCGCCACCATGGTCTCGGTCGCTCTCCACATCGCGGCCACGCGCTCACGGTAGCCCTCCCGGCCGAGGTGCTGGATGAGCGCGTAGGCGGCGGCCATGGCGGCGATGGACTTGGAGCCCAGGCTGGTGGAGTTGACGATGGAGTAGCCCGTCCAGGTGGCGCAGGCGTAGTACTGGGCGTCGCGCAGCGCGCGCGTGCGCTGCAGCACCACGGAGATCCCCTTGGGCGCGAAGCCGTACTTGTGCAGATCCATCGACATGCTGGTGACGCCGGGCAGCTCGAAGTCGAACGGCGGCACGTCCACCCCGTTGTCCTTCATGAAGGGGAGCAGGCAGCCGCCCACGCAGGCGTCCACGTGCATCAGGGTGCCGGTCTGCGCCGCCAGCGCCGCGAGCTCCGCGATGGGGTCCATCACGCCATGCGCGTAGCTGGGCGCCGAGCCCACCATCAAGACGACGTCGTCCGTCAGCTTGCGGCGCGCGTCCTCCACGTCCGCGCGGAAGCTGGCGTCCACGTCCACGAGCACCACCTCGAGCCCGAGGTAGTGCGCGGCTTTGTGGAAGCAAGCGTGCGCCGTCTCCGGTAAGAGCAGCTTGGGGCGCGTGACGTGGGGCTTGGTCGTGCGGCAGTAGTCTCGCGCTGCCTTGACGGCGAGCATGACGCTCTCGGTGCCGCCGGCGGTGGCCGTCGCCACGGCGCCCGCGGGGGCGTGCAGGAGCTCCAGGCACGCGCGCGTCACGCCGTTCTCGAGCTGGCGCGCGGAGGGGTACACCGTGGGGTCCAGGCCATTGACGCCCATGCAGTCCGCGAAGGCCTCGCGCGCCAGCTCCCGCAGCGACGCCCCGGCGTCGTACACGAACGCGAAGGCGCGGCCATCGGCCGCCAAGTCCTTGCTGCGGGCGGCGCTCAGCTCCGCCAGCACCGCCGCTCGAGCCCTACCTTGTTCTGGAAACGCTTGTGTCATGTCAGGGTCCATTCTTTCAGCTTCAGCGGGGCTAGCACCCGCTCCCAGACGAGCTGGTGCACCGGGTGGAGCCGCAGCCCCGTCATCACCCGCTGCACCATCAACCCATCCACCAAGGCGCGCACGAGCGCGATGAGCGACTCCACGTCGCACGGCGCCACCGCCCCGCGGTGGATCCCCTCCCGCAGCCGCTGCGCCATGGCCTGCCGCTGCGCCTCGAACACCCGGTTGCCGGTGTCCAAGATCTTCCGGAGCTGCTCGTGGTCGGTCGTGGCGATGGCCTGTGTCAGAAACAGCAGTCGTGCCTCTCGCCCGTGGTGAAATTCATGCACCGCGCAGAGCTGCGCGTACAGCCGGTCCACGGGGTGCTCGTGGCGCTCGAGCCGCGCGAGGACGAAGGTGGCCTGCTCCTCGAGGAGATCTTCCAGGGCGGTCTCCACGATGTGGGCGCGCGAGGGGAAGTGGTAGAGCAGGGTCGGGCGCTTGAGCCCCAGCTCCTCGGCGAGCTGCGCCATGGGAGCATCCATCCCGAGACTCTGCAGCACATCCACCGCGCGGCGCGCGAGCTGGCGGCGTTTCTCGGGCTCAGGGGGGCGGGCCATTATTCGACGAAGCGTCAACTAACAGCCCGGCGCCTGCTTGTCAGCACAATTGTGTGCCCGTGTCCCTAGAGCGGTCGCGCGAGGCGGCCGCCGGCTCACCCCGCGCGGAGCGAGGCCTCGAGCCGACCTCGGTGAAACACCCAGAGCGTGCCGGGTTCTCCGTGGGTCCAGGCCTCGTTGTCGGTGAGCGGCACGGTGCTGAGCACCGCCACGCGATCCTTCTTGCCGGTGACCGCGGAGAAGTCCACGCTGAGGTCCTCGTCGCGCAGGTGCGCGGCCCCGAAGGGTGCCTGCCGGATGAGGTACCAGAGCTTCGTGGCGCAGCGCGCGTAGAGGCGCTGCCCGTCGCCCAAGAGGAAATTGAAGCTGCCCTGCGCGCCGATCCGCCCGGTGATGTCGGCGAGGGCCTCGCGCAGCGCGGCGGGGCGCTGGGGCGGCCCGTGAAAGCTCGAGCGGAGCTCGTCGAGCAGGTAGCAGAAGACCCGCTCGCTGTCGGTGGTGCCGATGGGCAGGAAGCTGCCGAGCGGCAGCCGGCGCGCGCCGCGCACCGTGCCGTTGTGCGCAAAGACCCAGCTCCGCCCCCACAGCTCCCGCACGAAGGGGTGGGTGTTGGCGAGCGAGGCGGGCCCGCGGGTCTTCTTGCGGATGTGACCGATGGCGAGCAGCGTCTTGATGGGGTGCTCCGCGACGAAGCGCGCCAGGCGGCTGGAGGCGGCGGCGCTGGGCTCGAGGAACACCCGCGCCGCTCGCCCCTCGTACAGCGCCAGGCCCCAGCCGTCCGCGTGCCCCGCGGTGCGGCCGCCGCGCTGCCGCAGCCCGGAGAACGAGAACACGATGTCCGTGGGGACGTTGCACTCCATTCCCAGCAGCTCGCACATGGCTGGCGCGCACTCTAGCGCAGGGGGGGCGCGACGGGCAGCCGCGGGCGGTGTCCGCCGCCTTGCACGTCACGGCTCCTGCGTCCCCGGGGAGCGGGTGGCGCCGAGCGCCGCTCGGCGGCGAGGGGTTGGGCCTGGCGCCGCGGGTGCGGATGGCGTGTGATGGGCGCCATGAGCGACTCTCCTTCCGCGCCGCCCGTGGCCGCGACGCCCGACGCGCGTCAGCGCGCGGAGCTGGCGCGCGCCTTGGTGGAGCTGGGCCTGCAAGGCGGCGTGGAGGTGACGCGCCTCGCGGCGGAGCTGCACCACGCCATCGCCGCGGGGCCGCTCGCGCTGCTGCCTGGCTTTCGCCCCGACCACCAGCGCGCGCCGCTCGCCTACCGCGCGGTCGCCGCGAGCTTGAGCGGCCTGGCAGAGCTGAGCCGCAGCGCACCGACGGCAGCGGCGTCGGGCGAGGCGGAGGCGCTGACGCCGCCGTGGCTGCGCGTGCTCAGCGTCCTCAACGGCGTGAGTGGAGATCGGCTGGAGCAGCGGCGCAGCTCGCTGGCGCTGCCCACCACGCTGTGCGGCGAGGACGGCGGCGTGCTCGAGGCGCTCGATGAGCGCGCCGCCGTCGTCACCGTCTTCGTCCACGGGCTGTGCGGCTCGGATCGCGACTGGCGGGGCGCCGAGCACCAGGAGTGCTGCGCGTGGTTGCGCGCGCGCGGAGGGCAGGTCGCCTGGCTGCGGTACAACAGTGGGCGGAGCATCCCCAGCGTCGGCAGGGAGCTGTCGGAGCTGCTGGAGCGGCTAGCGCCGCCGCGCGCCGCGCTCCAGCTCGTGGGGCACAGCATGGGCGGGCTCGTGCTGCGCGCCGCCTTTCACCACGCCGTGCGTGGGCGCAACGCCTGGCTCTCGCGCCTCACGCACGCAGCCTACCTCGGCTCGCCCCACCACGGGGCGCCGCTCGAGCGCGCGGGCAACGTCCTCGGCGCCCTGCTGCCGCTCACGCCGTACACCCGCCCCTTTCAGCGCCTCGCGGAGCTGCGCAGCCACGGGATCCGGGATCTGCGCTTCGGGGTCGTCACGGAGGAGGACTCCGCGCGGGCGGCCCTCGCCGTGACGGATCCGCGCGTCGCGCTGCCGCCGCTCCCGGAGCGCGCGGCGCACCTGCTGGTGGCGGCGGAGCTCCGGGAGGGGCTGGGTGACGGCCTCGTCAGCGCCGAGAGCGCGCTCGGGCTGCACGCCTCGCCCGCGCTGCAGCTCCAGGCTCCGCACCTCCAGCGCGAGCACCTCCTCGGGCTGGGTCACCTGGCGCTGATGAGCGACGCCCGCGTCTACGCGCTGCTGCGAGGGGCGCTGGGCGCGTAGCGGTACGCCGCGGCTCGAAGCGGGGCCCGCCGTAGCGTGGCCCCGCCGGACAGCAGCAGCGCGGGCGGACACGAGGGCAGGTCGTTGTCTGTTATGACGGATGATCGTGTTGCATAACGGATGGATCGGCGCTAAGCCACGGGGCATGACGACGACGGCCGTGAGGCGGGCGGACCCTTACCTCGACACCCAGGTCATCGACGCTCGTGCGCCGCGCTTCAATCAGGCCGTGGTGGCGGTGGGGGCCACGGCGGCGGTGCTCACGGGCTTCTGGCCGCTGCTGCTCCTGCTCGGTGTGCAGCTCGCCGTGGGGCTGGTCTTCGGGCGACGCTACTGCTTGCCGTGCCGCTTCTACTTCTCCGTGCTGCAGCCGCGCTTCGGCGAGGGCCCGCTGGAGGACTCACGGGCGCCGCGCTTCGCGAACATCGTGGGCGCCGGCTGCCTGCTGACGGCCTCGGCCGCGTGGGCCGCCGGTGGCGTGACGCTGGGGCGCGCCCTGGGGGCCCTCGTGGCCGCGCTGGCCGCGCTCGCGTTGGTCACGGGGCTCTGCGTGGGCTGTGAGCTCTACCGGCTGCTCGCGCGGCTGCGCGGCCTGCGCCCGCAGCCCTTCACCCGGGTGGATCTGCGGCAGCTCGGTGTGCCGGAGGAGCAAGACGGAGAGGTCGTGGTGCTCTTTTCACACCCGCTGTGCAGCGAGTGTCAGGAGGTCGGGCCGCGCCTCTCCGCCCAGGGGCGGCGCGTGGTGACGGTGGACGTCTCGCAGCGGCGCGACCTCGCGGAGCGCTACGGCGTCACGCTGGTGCCCCTGGCCGTGGCGGTCGCGCCTGACGGCCGCGTGCTCGAGCGGCTCGTGTCCGCGTAGCTGGCGCCGGCGCGCGCTCGGCCCGCAGGGCTCGCGCCGGAGGCGCGGCGGGGCGTCAGTCCGAGCATCCCGCGAAGCGCGACACGAACGCCTCCACCGAGAACGTGGGCGTCAGCGTCGGGCTCTCGGCGAGGATACCCTCACGGATCGTCGCGAGGGCGTCATTCAAGGCAGTGATTTGCGCGTCGGAGAGGCGGCCCAGGACCGTCTGGACGGCGTGGTGGTGGCGCGGCCCGATGGTCTGCAGGGCAGCGTGTCCCGCTGGCGTCAAGGCGACCCACTTCACGCGGCGATCGGCGTTGCAGCTACTCCGCTCGACGAGGCCGCGCTTCTCCAAGCCGTCCACCAGGCCCGTGACGTTCTGCCGCGACACGCCAAACCAGGTGCTCAGCTCGTGCATGGCGACACGCTGGTCAGGTTCGAAGGCGATCAGCATCAGCACCTTGAACCCCGCGAAGGAGATGTCGTTCGCCTCCACGGACGCCGCGACGAACCGTGCGAGGAGGTTCTGGGTGGCCGTGAGGCTGAGGAGGGCCAGCAATTCCCGGTGCGGGACGGAACCGTAGACTCGCTCCGCGGAGCCGATGAGCCGCACCACGAGGCGTTCCAGGTGACCCTCCCCGTGCTTGGGGTTGTCCTGCTTGGCGTCGGACATGGCGTCGTTTTCACCCATCACCGCATCATACATGAGCTGCCTCTGTGCTGAGCGCCAGCCTTGGTGGTCGAATTTAGTTCGGCGATTGACAATCACTAAATTGTATTTTATCCTCATGCTCGCCTCCTCCCGGAGTTCCGGGCACCGTGTGGAGCGACACCAGCGGTCCCCACCTGCCGCCCGGTCAGCTACGGCAAACCAGCCAGCCAACGGTGCCCCTATGTTGGATCTTGTCGTCTCGTCGACCCTCCTCGCGCTCGCGGCGCTGTCACTGGTCTGGTTCATCGTGCTCGCGCGCCTCGCGCATGTGGCGCCCCGAGAGAAGGCGGGCGGCTCCGTGCTCATGGCAGGCTCCATCGTCGACTATTTCTACTGGGTCATTGACCCGGTGGTCCGGTTCCTGGCGGCGTTGGGCGTGACCCCGCACCAGGTCACTGGCTTGTCCCTCGCGCTCGGCATGACAGCGGCCGTCAGCCTCGGGCTCGGCCACTTTGGGGTCGCTGGTCTGCTGCTCATCGCGTCGTCGGTCTGCGACGGCATGGACGGCCAGCTTGCCCGCTTGCAGGGGAGCGACTCCATCTCAGGCGCGGTCTTCGACTCGACGGCCGACCGATACAATGAAATCTTCACCGTGGCGGGGCTGGCCTTCTTTCTGCGACACAGCGAGCCGCTGCTGCTGCTGAGCTTGGCGGCGCTCGCCGGCGCCCTCATGGTCAGCTACGCCAGCGCGAAGGCGGAGGCCTTCCAGGTAGCGGCGCCACGCGGGGCGATGCGTCGAGGGGAGCGCGCCATGTACCTGTCCATTGGCGTGGTGCTGGTTCCGGTGGCGTCGGCGCTCTCTGGCGTGCCGATCGTTGCGCCGAGCCTCGCCCTGGCGCCGGTCGTCATCGCGCTCATGCTCATCGCCCTCGTTGGTAACATCTCGGCCGTCAGGCGCTTTCGCGCTGTGGTCCGCGCCGTCGAGGCGCGGACGAGCGCTCCCGACGCAGTCACCGCGTCTAGGGCGGCGCGTGCGGGGGCCGCAGCTCCCCAACGCCCGGTGGCGTGGCTCACGCTCATCCGCCACCAGCTCGCGGCGCTGGGCGCGACCGCCGTCGATTTCGCGGTGATGTTCGTCTTGGTGGAGTTGGGTATGGCGTCACCGTCGGTCGCGACGCTCTTGGGCGCATCCGTCGGTGCGTCCACCAATTTCACGCTGGGGCGGCGCTACACCTTTCCCGGTGCACAGGGTAGCGTCGTGGGTCAGGTCGTTCGTTACTCGCTCGTCGCGGGGGCCAGTGCGCTGCTGAACGCCGTCGGTGTCTGGGCGCTGGGGCGGCTCGGTGTCCCCTACGGGGGCGCCCGCCTCGCCACCGCACTCGTCGTCAGTGTCGCGTGGAACTTCCCGATGCACCGCGCCTTCGTCTTCGGCGCAGGCGTGGAGGGCGCGTCGGCGTCCAGCGCCTCGTGTGACCGCAGGGCGCCCCTCGAGGCTCGCGTACGCCCGTGAGCCGGCGGCTTGGTAGCGCGTTGGCGATCTGGTTCGGCTGCGGGCTGGTGCCGCGAGCCCCGGGGACGGCCGGTACCCTCGGCGCGCTGCCCCTCTACTGGTTGCTCTCGCAGGCGGGACCGCTCGGGCTCTGGCTGGGGTCGCTCGCGCTGCTGCCTGTGGCCATCTGGTCAGCGGGCGTCGTGGTCGAGCAGCTGGGCCAGGCGGACCCTCAGCGCATCGTCATCGATGAGGTGGTGGGCCTCCTCGTGGCGTGCTCGCCCATCCCGACGAGCTGGTCAGAGGTCGCCTTCGCCGTCGTGGCGTTTCGTGCCCTTGACGTGCTCAAGCCGTTCCCGGCACGCCGGGCAGAGCGCTTGCCTGGCGGCTATGGCGTCGTGGTGGACGACGTCGTCGCCGGGTTGTGGGCTGCGGCCGGACTCGTGCTCGCTCGCTCGCTCGGGGTCTTGACGTGAGCCTCTTCGAGCGCTCCGTGCGCGCCGCCATCTCGCGTGGCCGGCTGCTCTGGATCTGTGCGCTCTTGCTCGCCGTGCCAGCCACCTACCGCACCGTCCGGCTGTACGCTCACCTACAGGCGGACATCGAGGCCTTGCTGCCGAGGACGGCGCCCAGCGTAAAGGCGCTGGAAGAATTTAGACAGCGCATGGCGGGGCTCAGCTTCCTGGGTGTGGTCGTCGACACCGGGGAGGCCACGCGGCTGCGCGCCGGTGAGGCCTTCTTGGACGCGCTGGAGGAGGAGCTGCGCTCCTACCCTCCAGAGCTCGTGCGGGGCGTCGCGGTGGGCCGGGAGCAGGAGAAGGAGTTTCTCACGAAGAACGCGCCCCTCTACCTCGACGTCGACGATCTCACCACCATCCGTGACCGGCTCGCGGAGCGCCGAGACTATGAGGTGAGCAAGGGCGCCGGGCTGAGGCTGGACGACGAGGACGACGACACGCCGCCCACGGTCGACTTCAGCGACATTGAGCGGCGCGTCCGTGCCCGCCTGCCCGCCAGTGAGCCTCGCAGCGATGGGGGCGACAGCACCCGGTTCTCCAGTGAGAAGCTGCACACGACCCTCCTGCTCATCGAGGCCGGCAGCTTCGATAGGCCGAGCAGTACGCGGCGTACGCTGCTGGAGCGAGTGAAGGCAGACGTTCAACGGCTCACCGCGACCGGCAAGCTGCCGCCCGAGGCGCGCGTAGGCTACACGGGCGACATCGCCGTCTCGGTGGAGGAGACCGAGGCCCTGATGGCCGATCTGTCGTTGTCGTCGGTGGTGGTGCTGGCGCTCGTCATCGCGGTCATTTGGCTCTACTTCCGCTGGCTACGTAGCATCCCGCTCTTGCTCGGGCCGCTATTGCTGGCGACGATGTTTGCATTCGCGGTGGCCTCGCTGCCGCCGTTCGGCGTTACCGAGCTGAACTCGAACACCGCGTTCCTCGGCTCCATCGTCGTGGGCAACGGCATCAACTTCGGGATCATGCTGTTATCACGCTACGTCGAAGAGCGGCGGCTCGGGGTGCTCCCTTACGAGGCCATGGTCGTTGCGGCGCGGGACACCAAGGAAGGCACCTTGGGCGCAGCGCTGGCCGCCGGCTGCGCCTACCTCGCGCTGGCGGTGACGGACTTTCAGGGCTTTCGCCAGTTCGGCTTCATCGGTGGCTTGGGCATGGGCTTCTCGTGGCTCGCCGCCTACTACTTGCTGCCAGCGTTGACACTGACTCTGGACACCGCGGAGCACCGCCACGCGCCCAGCGGGCGTTGGGTGAGCGCGGCCTTCGCAGGGATCGCTCGGTGGGTCGAGAGGGTGCCGCGCGCCATCACGGGAGTTGCCGTCGCGGCGACGCTCGTCTCCGTGGTCGTGGTAGCGGAGCGCGCGCCGGAGAGCTTGGAGGTCGACATGTCGCGGCTACGACGTGCCGACACCTGGCAGCAAGGCGAGGGGTATTGGGGACGGAAGATGGACGCCCTGCTCGGCACGTACCTGACGCCGATGGTCGTCCTGACGGACGGCGCGGTGACCACGCGCGAAGCGAAGCAGGTGCTCGACGCGCTGATCGCGGAGCCTGAGCTCAGTGAGCTGCTCTCGCACACGCACGCGATGGACGACGTGCTGCCACGACGGCAGGCCGAAAAAATTGCCATCGTCGAAGAGACCCGTCAGATCCTCTCGCCGCGAGTGCGCGCCGCGGTGCCGGCCGAACAGCGAGAGCTCTTGGACCGCTTCGTCGCCACGGACCGGCTGTCCCCGCTGCGACCGGAAGATCTGCCGCGCAGCTTCACGCGCGGACTCAGGGAGCACGACGGACGCATAGACGAGGTCGTGCTCATCGTCCCGCGAACCACCCGCGCGCTCTGGGATGGCCACCGGCTCGACGGCATGATCGGCGAGGTCCGCGCCGCGCTTCAGCCGTTAGGGGAGGGGCGCTCCCCACGGCTCGCGGGCAGCTTACCAGTCTCAGCAGACATCTTGTCGTCGTTGGGCCGAGACGGCCCCCGCGCCACCCTGGCGGCCTTGGGCGGGGTCGTGCTGGTGGTGCTGTTCCTGTTCCGCCGGACTCGCTACACGCTGCTCGTGCTGGGGACGCTCACTGCGGGGGTGCTGTGGTTGGCCGCCTCTACGCTGGGGTTCGGCATGAAGATCAACTTCGCGAACTTCATCGCATTCCCCATCACCCTGGGGATCGGCGTGGACTACGTCGTCAATCTGTTGACCCGCTATCGCCTCGGTGGGCCCAAGCCAGTGGAGTCCGCCATCTGCGAAGCCGGCCGCGCCGTCGCGCTCTGTTCACTGACCACGGTCATCGGCTATTCGTCCTTGCTGCTTGCGGAGAACCGGGCCTTGTTCCTGTTTGGGGTGATGTCCGTCATCGGGGAGGCTGCCTGCACCACCACGGCCATCATCGTCGCGCCAGCGCTGTTGGTGCTCAGCGATCGACGCGCTGCCGCGCGCGCCTGACGGCCGCGTGCTCGAGCGGCTCGTGTCCGCGTAGCTGGCGCCGGCGCGCGCTCGGCCCGCAGGGCTCGCGCCGGAGGCGCGGCGGGGCGTGGCTCAGGGGGCGGCGCTCAGGGCGTCCGGGCGCAGCGGAAGCCCTCGTTGACGCTGCGGGTCAGCACGTCGCGCACGGGGCGGCTGGCGGCGCGCAGATCTTCCTCCCAGTAGGCGAAGCCGCCGCCGCGCCGCACTCGGAAGGGCTGCGACCAGCGAGTGTCGGCGCAGTCCTGGCACGAGGCCCCGCCCCCCTCGAACCAATCACCGCCGTAGGCGTCCAGCACCCACTCGTACACGTTACCAGCGAGGTCGGCGTGGCCCCAGAGGCCGTTGCCCGCCGGCGCCGAGCCCACGGGGGCAATCTTGGTGGCGTCGCAGTCTCCGAAGCTCCCATAGCGACAACCGTACACGGCGCGCTCCGTGTCGGTCCCGGGGGACTGGTTGCCCCAGGGGAAGAGCCGATTGCGGACGCCGCCGGCGGCCGCGTACTCCCACTCCGCCTCAGTGGGGAGCCGCCCGCCGTCCCAGGCGCAGAACGCGAAGGCCACGGTCCAGCTCACGCAGTTGATCGGCTTGGTTTCGTTGGCTCCGGGGCTATCCGTCCAGGTGATGGAGCCCTCGGGGCACAGCGAACCGCCGCTGGCCAGCTCGTCGGCGAGCGCGGGCAGGGAGGAATTCCAAGACGCCTGCCAGCCGCTGTTGGCGATGCGCGGGTGAGCGCCAGCGCCCGGCGCAGGTGGCGCCCCGGTGTAGCCGCGGACGAACTCCCGGAAGCGGCCCACCGTGACCTCGTACTTGTCGAGGGCGAAGGACGACACGGTCACGGGATGCTCCGGCAGCTCATCCCCTTCACCCCTCGGGTAGTAGTCCGAGCTGCTCGCGGCCTCGCCGCGGCCCATCATGAAGCTCCCGCCCGGCAGCGTGACGCTGGCGCAGCAGCTCTCGCCGGCGCAGTCATCCCTCCCGGGGCCGCCGGTGGCGCAGCTCGCGGGCGGCGCGCCGCAGCTCCCCGCCACGCACACCGCGCCGCCGCTGCAGGCCGCTGCCACCTGCCATTGACCCCTGTCGCTGCACGACTGTGGGACGCTACCGCTGCAGCGCCGGGAGCCAGGCACGCAGGCACCGACGCATCGCCCAGCCTCACACACGTACGCGCAGGGAGCGCCGCTCTGCCACTGGCCGCTGTCGCCGCAGGTCTGTGGCGTCGCGTCGAGGCAGCGCTGCTCCCCCGGGGTGCACTCCGCAGCGCCGCCGCCGGTGCCGCCCAGCCCTGCACTCCCGCTGGCGGCGCCGGCGCCAGCGCTGCCGCCACCTCCGGCGGTGCCGCCCCGGAATTTGTCAACGCGAATGAGACAGTGGGCATGAGGATTCTATGAGGGAAGCGCTGCGGTTGTGGGACGAGGCGTCTCGTGTCGCGGCGTACTCGCCGTGGCGCGAGACGCCATCTGAGGTCTG